>ERZ1740068.552-NODE-552-length-16974-cov-8.135114_pt1 | contig 16974 bp, 13 predicted proteins | sample MGYA00581735_ERZ1740068 | MGnify/ENA primary metagenome ERZ1740068 (study PRJEB43018, sample SAMN04849740) | marine metagenome | isolation source: floating plastic debris | place: Pacific Ocean | collected 2008-08-30 | study: EMG produced TPA metagenomics assembly... | reverse complement strand
AAAGGCGCATCATTTAAATAATTCATAGGAACATCATTTTTTTGATTCATGTTCCTTCCGGTTGGTCCCTCGCCGGGCTTCTCGACTCAGCCAGTAGGCTGACACAGTCCGCTCGAAGACCGGCGAGGTTTCGGCACGAACCCGCAGGGCTTGACCTTGATTGTGAAGTTTTGCAGGTCCCAATTTTGAACAGGAATCGATAAAATGGATATGACCGAAGATGAAGGCGATAGAGTTGAGGCCATTCAATGCTATAGGGTTAACAACAACCGGGTTATTAGACCTATGGATGGAGTAGAATTGACACACAACGATCCACCAAGGGATTTTGAGTTTGGTCTAACCTATAGTAGAAGGGCAATTGTTTCCAGCTTTGCAATTTTAACGGATGCGTTTTAAACCGTTTTCTTTATAACCCTTCGTGTTTTTTGGGCGAAGACTTTAGGAAGTTTTTGACCTGGGCATGGGAGATGCCAACGGTTTAATTGATCCTATATTAAATCAAAAGCTAAATGGTCGGTTGGCCATGACCACTTTTCCGTTCTTAGTGGCCTGGCATTTCCGAAATGGAGCCTTTGCCACAATCAGATTGGTTGTAACTTGGTCGCTTGCAACCAAAAAACAACACATGCGATTTCACACCAGGAAATGGGTCAAACCCGAAGACATGGTCCCAAACGGAACCCTTTTTGGCGGTCGTCTCCTGCAATGGATTGATGAAGAGGCGGCCCTTTATGCCATCATTCAATTGGAAAATAAAGGCGTAGTTACCAAATACATGTCCGACATCAATTTCATGAACAGTGCCCGGCAAGGAGATATTGTGGAGATTGGCATTGAAGTGGTGAAGTTTGGGCGCACATCGTTGACACTGCGCTGCGAAGCACGAAATAAAATGACCCACATGCCGATCATCTCCATTGATACCATCACCATGGTGAACCTGGGGTCTAATGGGAAGCCTGCACCCCACGGTAAAACAACGGTTGAATTTGTGAAGGACCGCCTGGAGGACCCAAACAAAGGATAGGCATAAAAAGACAGGAGCACTTCCGGTTCTTCACCGAAAGCGCTCCTGCGAAATAGACCCCACAAAATCAAAAAGAGCGGGAAGCAGGGTGGGGCCTATCTTAATTCAAACATCAATCAACCAATGCTTCCCGCGGTTGGGCTGATTTTGAGGCGGGTCCCTGATGGGAGTAAAGTAGTAATCGGTTTTCATTCTGGAGCGTAGTAAAAGGCCGGCGGAATCAGACAGAGGCATGATCCTTCATCTTATTCACCCCTGATTAAGCTATGGTAACGTCTGCTGTTCCCGCTGGCCCTATATTATGGTTGTGATTGTATAATAAACGGACTTTCGCCATTCGTAATAATGACCTTCGATCCATTGGATTCGGCCAGTTTCAGGAATGCTTCGATACTCCGGAGTTCAAGAATTTCTTTGGTTAACCCTTCCGATAGAATTTGCTGAGCGTCTCGGTCGCCCTTCGCTTCGATGACTTTGCGTTCAGCTTCACGCTTCTCTTGTTCCAATACGAATTGCATGCGTAGTGCTTCTTGTTCTGCTTGCAAGCGTGCTTCAATCGAGTCGTATAGTCCGGCTGGTAGCTGGATGGATTTCATCAATACTGCTTCGATGGTAATGCCACGCTCTTTCAGCAGGGTGTTCATGCGATCCGCGATTTGATCTTCAATTTCGGAGCGCCTTCCAGAGTGCATGTCTTTGGCCATAAACTTGGCACAAATGTCTGCTGAAGAAGAGCGGAATACGCTCCGAATGATTTGTTCGTAGTTCAGGCCTACATCCCGAATGAGGGTAGGCACCATTTCTTGCTCGATGCGGTAGAGGATAGAAATGTTGGAACTAATGTTGAGACCTTCTTTGCTTGGGAGATTGAGGGCTACTTCGAGGTTAACGGTTCTTACTGGGGTAACAACTACTCGGGTAACGAAGGGGTTATAGGCGTGTGCACCCTGGGCCATTACCTTGGAGTCCAGTTTACCAAGGCGCTGCTTAACCCCCACCTCGCCCGGCTTTATCACCGCGCAGCTGGTGGCCATAAGTCCTCCAAGGAGAACCGCTGGTAAGATTTTTAATGCTTTCATAATTCGCTCTTTTTTTGTTTAATCGAAGATGACACTCTCTTATTAGAGAAAACTAAAAGCCAAATTAGAATCACATTAGAATAGAGAGTAGAAACTACGTACCGCTCTCAAGGGTGGTACTTCCGGCTGTTGCACCTGCAAATAGGGTTTTCGTTGGTGTAGGTAATTGCGCAAAACGCCCCCGCGTACCTGATTCACCTTATATTCCACAATAAACGCCTCTGGGTCGGCCTGTTCCACCAGGCGTTGTAATTTCCGTATGTCGATGCGGTTGACCACCGTTTGCAGCACATCTACTCCATAAGTAGCCCCATTTCTGCCATAGCCTACTCCACTGCGAAAAGTGGTGAGACCAACCCCTAATCCATTCACCAAATTTTCCTGAAGCTCTTCGTGTTGTTTGGATACGATCATCACCCCAATGAAATCTTCGAAACCCTCAATCACAAAATCAGTTACTTTGGCTGCAATGGCGTAGGTGAGAATCGAGTAGAGGGCCACCTCCAGCGATACGGTAAGGGCAGTGAGGCTAAAAAGTGCCACATTAAAGGCAAGGATTATTTTCCCGACACTAATTCCGATACGTTCATTGACGTAGAGCCCCAAAATTTCTGAGCCGTCCAACACCGCTCCATTCCGCATGGTGAGTCCAATGCCTGCCCCTACCAACAACCCCCCGAAAATGGCTACCAAAAGTTTCTCGTCTGTAAAGGCCGGAAAGCTTTCGATTTGAATAACGAAGGCCAGGGCCAGGATGCTGAAGATCGATTTAATAACCATGGCGCGAGACAACAGGAAGAAACCCAACAGCAAAAAGGGTACGCTTAAGATAATCAGCAGCAAACTGGGATTAATATCGAAAATGGTGTGTCCCAGCAGTGCCATCCCCGTAACTCCGCCGTCCAAAAAATGGTTGGGCAGTAAAAAACCCTTGAGCCCAAGGCTGGCGAGTAACACGCCTAGAGCAATCTGAAAATATTCATTGATTCGGCGGAGGACGTTTCGAAGTTTGGGTTTCATAAGGCAGTGGTGAATTTTAGGTCATGGAGAAAAATGGATAGAGAGTCGGATGCCCAGGCGCTCGTGCTGGGGAGCTTTCCAGAGCATTTTGGTGGGCATTATAGAATGGGCGGTTTCATCCGTACTCGGCAGGCAAACCAGATGTTGCAACTGGTGCATCACCCTACGCATGGTGAAGGAATGAGGCGGCCAGATACAACCGTCAAACAGATGATCGGTAGAGCAGTCGCCTTGAGAAGGTATAGGCTGCGATGGAGCCGACACTACTATTAAAGAACCTGGATGTAGTGGTAAAACAATTGGTGTTGCCGGTGCACTTAGCCGGTGCTGATCCATTAAAGTGGCAGTGTTGCTTCGCGTCAGGTCCTGAGCCAAACCTTCAACGTAAAAGCTTGCCAAGAACACTAACACCAATTTCCAGCCAGGGCCTATTTGTTTTAGGAATTGCATGTTTTGCATATTCCTAAAAGTAGCCCCTCCGTATTAGTCAGGCTTTAAATCAGAATTAGAACCGGATTAAAGTTTAAACCTCCATCAACTGCTGCGCAGCCACCGGAAACTTCAAATTTACTCGGGTGCCTTCTTCGTCTCGCGGATCCAGCTCTATAGCACCATGGTGCAGCTCTACAATGCGTTGGGCCAAAGCGAGGCCCAAACCAGAACCTTTGTAACCACGGGCGTTGCCCGCCCGATGAAGCGGTTGAAAAACCTTTTCCCGCTCTTCGGGTGGAATGCCGATCCCATGGTCTCGAATGCTAAGTTCGATGGCATTGTGTACTTGCTGAAAAGCCACTTCAACCGGTTGGTTGTTGGAAAATTTGCAAGCATTGTCCAGCAAATTGACCAAAGCCGATTGCAACAAATTGGCATTGCCCTCAATCTCCATTGAATTGGGATCTTCGGGCATGTTGTCCCAGTCCACACGCACCTGGTTGTTGGGTCGGGTAAGGCGCAAGGTTTCCTGCGCTTCTAAGAGCAGTTCATCGAGGCGAAGTCGTTCCTGAGAGGGCAGCATATCGGAATCCTTGACGGGCATCAATTGCAAAATGTTGTTTACCAAATGGTTGAGGCGACTTGCCTCCCGATGAATGTTTTGAAGTGCTTCCACATAATCCTCTTTCGATCGGGTTTTGCGGAGCACCAGTTCAGAGTGACCTAAAATTGCAGCAAGTGGATTGCGCAACTCGTGCGAAGCGTTTCGAACAAAGTTTTTCTGCCAATTGAACGCTTTTTCCAACCGATCGAGCAAATCGTTGAAGGCGATGGCCAATTGGCCCAGTTCATCTTTCGAATTGTGCACCTCTAACCGCAAATGCAAGTTCGAAGCCCCGATCATTTGCGCTTCGCGCACCTTTTTGGCAATGGGCTTCAGGGCCTGACGGGCCACGGCCCGACTCGTCACCCAAATCAACAACAAGGCGATGCCAACGCCTACCACCAATAAGTTGCGCAGCCGATTGATATAGGCCAGCCCGTATTGATCAGAAGCAATAACAACCACGGCATACCGTCGGTTATTGTGCGTATACAAGCGCCCAGCACCCTGTTTGGTTCCTTTGTGAAATTCGGCAAACCCACTTTCCTGTACCTCTGCTACAAAATCGCTCGGTAGTACATCTACCAGCGAGTCTTGGGCCACTTTTTCGAATTGTTCGACCGTTCCCACGTACTCAATTTCTTCGGGGAGAAAATGAAGAAACTTATCGCGAATGCTTTGATACACCTCGGCCGACAGGCTTTCCTTTTCGAGAAACAATTGTTCCGTCACCTGAACACGTTCGCTGAGGCGCTGGTAAAAGGCATTTTCGCGGTAGCTTGACGAGGCAAAGAAGATCACTATACTAATGATCATCAGCAAGCTACCCGCAACCAGCGTGTAGAAATTGGAAAGTCGGTTTCTGATTTTCATATTTCTGCACTTAGCACATAGCCCATACCTACGCGGGTGTGAATCAGCTTACTGGGAAAGTCTTTGTCGATTTTTTTTCGCAAATAATTCACGTAAACATCTACTACGTTGGTGCCCAAATCAAAGTTGACACCCCACACATGATCGAGGATCGTTGACCGCGATACCACCCGGTTTTTATTACGAATGAAAAAAGCCAACAGGTTGTACTCGCGAGCCGTCAGGCTGATTGGCTTTCCATTGCGAACTACGGTTTTGCGATCCAGGTCCATTTCAAGATCGGCTACGAGCAAACGTTTGCCCGAAATGCTGAGGTTCTTCCGGCGAAGCATTGCCCGGCAACGGGCCAGCAGTTCGCTGATTTCGAATGGTTTTCCCAGGTAATCGTCCGCTCCGGCATCCAGTCCGGTAACGATGTCTTCGGGGCTTCTCAAAGCGGTAAGCATGAGAATTGGGGTATTAGAATCGCCATTTTTTCGGAGTTGTTGGCATACCTCCAAACCGTTGAGTCCGGGAAGAATCAAATCGAGTAAAATGAGATCGAAAGGCTGCTGTTGGGCCATGCGCAAACCAGTGATGCCATCGTAGGCAGCAGTAACGTTGAAACCTACTTCTTCCAGGCTCTTTTTTACCAGATTGGCCAAACTTGGTTCGTCTTCAATAATCAGGATTTCCATAGCAGTTTTGTTGGTTTAGTTGGGGTGAGAAATTTATGGGGAGCAAAAGTGTACATGTGCTTTTTGGGCGGGCCCATAACCTAAACGAAGCGCTTCATTTAGATCGAGGCAACCCTCGCTGGGTCGAAAACTCATGAGGTAGGCAAGTCCACGGTTGTAACTGGCGGCAGCATAGTCACGATCGAGGTAAATGGCCTGGCTGTAGCCGGAAATGGCTTCATTATAGTCGCCAAACAAGAGGTGAACGTTGCCTTTTAAATTCCAGTGTTCCGCCTTCTGAGGCTCGGCTTCAACCGCAGCATTGGCATCATGGAGGGCGGATTGGTAATCGCCCAATAGTTTTCGGGAAAAAGCCCGGTTGTAGAGGGCTGCAGTATACGAACTGTCCAGGTGCAGCACCTTGGTGTAATCTTCAACCGCTCCTTCCAGGTCGCCCATTTGTTTGCGCAGCAAAGCGCGCGAAAAATAAACACTACTCTCTGAAGTGCAATGTGATACTGCATGGTTCATGTCTTCCAGCGCTTGGTCAGCTAAACCTAAGTAGTGGTAGGCGAGGCTGCGGTTGTAATAGGCAATGGCAAAACCTGGATTGTGCTGTAATGCCTTCGAAAAAGCATCAACCGCCAGGCGTAGTTGCTGGCTTTCCAGGTAAATCATTCCTAAAACATTGTAAGCCAATGATGATTGAGGGTTCATCAACAAAGCCGAGTCCAAGTAACGCAGGCTGGCTTCCTGGTCTTCGAGTTGGAGGTAGGTGAGGGCTAGCTTTTCATAATTCAGTTCTTGGTAGGGAGAATCTTCAGCCAGTGTGTCCAGTACTTTCAGGGCCGATTCACAATCGCCTAAAGTGAGCATATCGTCTACCCGTGAGTGCTGTAAGAGCATGTTGTCCGGCTGTAGCGATAGTGCGGTGTCCAAATCAGAAATAGCTCCCTGGTAATCCATGGCAAGCATTTTGAGCTTGGCCCGGCTGTCGTAGATGTACTCCGAATAAGGGTTGAGGTGAATGGCCTGGTTGTAGTCTTGCATGGCTTCCTGATAACGCCCGGTAATCCGATAGAGGTGTGCACGCTTCATAAAGGCATCGGCCAACGAAACATCGGTTTGTGTAGCATTGGTATAGCTTATCTCGGCTTCCTGCCAATTACCGAGCCGCAGTTGCAGATCGCCCTGTTGTACGAGGCGGAGTGCTTCCGATCGCACTGCCGAGATTTGAGCCTGCGACATGGCTTGCGGTAGCTGTACCAACAAAAGCAGCCATCCGACCATCAGCCAAGAACGTGGCGACAACCTTTCTGCAAGAGCGATGGGCGGAGTTCCAGCCAAACTATTGAGGGTCGCAAAGGCACCTTCGATCCATCTGAAATTTGTTGGTCTCCTTTTTAATGCGCTGGTCTTTTGGGGCTTGGAACGATCTGAATTGACTGAGCCAGGCTTTTCATAAATCAAGTAAGTTGATACTGGCTTCATTTTTGTTCTATTAGGGTTGGTTTAAACGCTAAACGTTTTCACTTGTTCACAAATATAATAGTAATACTATTAAAAATGTTCATTTTGAAAGTGTTTTTATAAGGAATGCTTGTAAATCTCGGGTTTGCCATCAATTATTCCGCTACAGTATTTCCCCTTTTTGTGTCCTTCCTCCTCTTCCAAGTTTCATTAGAAGCGCTATATTTGCAGCGCTTTTGAAGGATACTTCCACCTGCTAACGCATTCAGGATTTCCCCCCACCTTCAACAGCTAATCTCCACACGCACTCTATCAGATCTGTGATGAAATTGCTGCTCGTTTTCCTCTTTTTGATGCTTGGTGCCATGGAACAGGGTAGCCCTTCTGGTGAGGCGTTTGAAGGAATTGTGCATTTCAAAACTGAAATTGGCACCACCAGCCTGGCTTCAGAGTCGTTGCCCGAACGCTTGCGCGCCAAATACGGTACCGGGATCGACATGTATTATTCCAAGGATGGCCGGTTCAAGCGCACCCACCTAAACATTGCTTCGGGGCAAATTGAGAGTCAATTTTATTTAAACGATCTCGGGGGACTGGTTTTTACTTACCGCGACTCGGATAAGTTGGATACTATAGACGTTTCTAAAAATACCCTGACCTTGGTCAGTAGAGAGCGTTTACCGGATGAAACGATCATAAGCTATGATTGTGAGTGCTATCAGTACGATGCACACAGTTTGACCGCAGGAGCGGTAATATTAGAGTTTTGCTTCAGCAAGAAAACCCCTTGGGTATCGCCTGAAAACTGGACGGAGCACCGCGACTTCTTTCTCGATCGGTTCTTCGCTTTTGCTCAGCGGCCTTATCTACGGTATGCGCTCAAGACCGCTACTTTTAGTTTGAACATGACGGCCGTTTCGATAGAAGAAAAAGACCTGGAGGCCAAAACCTTTCGGTGGAATTGAGCCATGGTAATTCGAAATATCCTTCCGGCTGAGCACCATGCCTTGCTGGCTACGTTCAACCAAGCTTTTTCAGATTATACTGTTCCTGTTCAAATGGACAGAGAGGCGTTCATGCGAAAGCTCACCATGGAAGGCATTAATTGGAACCTTACTGTAGGAACTTTCCAAGGAAATGAGATGGTCGGCTTCATCTTGCAGTCGAGTAGCATTGTAGATGGAATCCCCATGGCCTACAATTCGGGAACCGGTGTGCTGCCGCAGCACCGGGGCAAAGGGCTTACCTTGGCCATGTATGAAAAGGTGCGTCAGTACCAGCTGGAAGCAGGTATACGGCAAGAAGTCCTGGAAGTGATTACCAGCAATGCTCCCGCTATCCGGGTGTATGAAAAGATGCAGTTTCAGCGGGTGCGGGTAGTAACCTTCTATCGACAATTGGCCACACTACCGCATGTCGAAATTCCTTGGTCGGTGGCCTTCGATCAAGTGTTGGATTCGGAGCAAAAACAAGCGCTTTGGACAATAGAACCCACCTGGCAAATGCAAATGGTTGGTTTGGAGCGCGTACGGGAAACTTGTCTCGAAATGAGCGTAAGCCAAGACGGCCAATTGATAGGTTACGCACTGCTCAATCCAACTACCGGCAGAGTCTGGCATATAGCCGTGGACAAGGCTCACCGAAGAAAGGGCATCGCCTCTGCCTTGATACAAAATGCGCAGCAGCATAGTGAAAAGCCCCTTAATTTTTTGAATGTCGACCAGCAGGCCCATGACCTGACTGGTTTTTTGAAGCACCACGGCTTTCGAGCCGAACTCTCGCAGTACGAACTGCTGTACCAATATCCCTGAACACAACCATCAACCTTATATCATGCATACACCCAACGACCCCAACACCAATTACGAAGCCATCAACCGGGCTTCCTGGAACGACCGCACCGAAGTGCATTTCGACTCCGAATTTTACGACAATACAACTTTCTTAGAAGGGCGCAACTCTTTGAACCCCATAGAGCTGCCTCTGTTGGGGGATTTGGAAGGACAGTCGGTCCTTCACTTGCAATGCCACTTTGGCCAGGATACCATTTCCATGGCCAGAATGGGGGCCAACGCCGTTGGAGTGGACCTTTCCGACCTTTCGATAGAACGTGCCCGTGAATTGAACGACAAGGCAGGAGCCAACGCCCGGTTCATTCGTTGCAATGTGTATGATTTACCTCAGCACCTCGATGAAACCTTTGATGTGGTGTTTGCCTCTTATGGTACGATTGGATGGTTGCCCGACATTCAGCAATGGGCGGATTTGGTGGCTCGTTATCTCAAGCCAGGTGGAAGACTAGTGTTTGCGGAGTTTCATCCAGTTGTTTGGATGTTCGACGATGATTTTAAATCAGTGGCTTACCGCTATTTCAACTCAGGGCCCATCAAAGAAGAAAACTCCGGGACCTACACCGATGAACAAGCGCCTATACAAGCCAAATACGTAAGCTGGAACCATGGCCTGAGTGAAGTAGTTACTGCCTTGCGCACCGCTGGTCTCCAATTGACCACTTTTCAGGAATTCGACTACTCGCCGTACGATTGTTTTTCAGGTACGGAGGAATTTGAACCCGGTAAATTCCGCATCAAAAGCATCGGCAACAAACTACCGATGGTGTATGCCTTGGTCGCTAATAAGTAAAACTATTTGACTACCAGGTTTTGGAGTTCGGCTTCTGAGCCATGAAAAATGTCATGGTCTACATTGCCGTTGATTCCTGGAATGGTGCCCGTTTCTGCTTTTTGCCAGAACGTCCATTTGGACCATAAAGAAGGCAAAGTGGGTGCTTCCACACCGTATTGTGCTACCCAAAGCGGATATTGCCCAAAAGCCTCCCCGATGCACCATTCGTTGGCAAAATCTGGACTGACGTAAACTATGGGTGTTACCCCGTAGTGGGTTTTGATGGTTTGCAACCAGAGTAGGGCACTTTTTGCGTAATCTTCCGGGTTTTTAACGCCATTTAATCCGCCCTCTTCCAGATCGAGGACCGGTGGCAGGTCGCCCGGTTGAAGTGCTCCAAAGGTGTTGATGAAGTTATTGGCTTGCGCCTCAGAGTTGTCGGTAGCCACAAAAAAGTGGTATCCTCCAATGGGTATTCCGGCAGTTCTCGCGCCTTGCTGACGCGTCATAAAATTGGGATCGGTGCCCTCTGCTCCTTGGGTGGCTTTATTGAAGGAAAACTTCACCTTGGCGCCTTTTAGTTCTTCCCAATTGATCTCTCCTTGATAGTGAGAGACATCTACGCCAAGTAGTGAGGCTTCCTCAGCAGCTTCAGCAGCTGGAGCCTTTTCAGGAGCCTTTTCTTCCTTTGGAGGTGGAGTGGTTTTTTCATCGTTGGTAGTGGTGCTCTGACAAGACCATAGGGCCAAAAGCATCATAGAAAACAGGGTTAGAAAGCGCATGATTAAAAGCAATAAGACAGGTTATATGGATCAGTTAAGCCCCTTTTGCTTTCACAAGATGCAAATTTCCAATTGCTTAAAACCGAATCGCTACCATTTTTTGCTGCCACACTCCTTGTTCACCGTGTACTTGAATCAGGTAGGTGCCAGGAGCAAGATCGGGCGTTTGAATGTGCAGGGTGGACTGTCCGGCAGCAATCAACAGGTTTTGTTCTTGTAGCACATTGCCACGCAAATCAACGAGTTGAACCAAAAGTGGGGCATCATTCGAGAGTTCAGTCAATTGCAGGTCAAAACCCTGGTTGATCACAAACGGATTGGGAGTAATCGCTAACTGTTCGTTGGTAACCGCTTTGGGGGTTTGGGTCTTTGCTGAACGAATGATAAAGCGCCCTTCGTGCTGCCCTTCTTCGAGTGTGAGGCTGAGTTCAAACCCGGTTTGCAGGGGCCAGAATTGTCCGGTGGATTGGTCTTCTATAAAAAGTACCTGATCAATGGCCGAAAATGCTTTCAATTCAAACGTATAAGTTCCATGGGCTGGAATCTTTAAGTTGAGCGGAATCCAAACCTGATCCAAATCTGTTGGAAGTGATTGAATGGAATACTCTATCCGATCCTGATCTACACTGCTAAGGCTGGGCACTTCAGGGCTTGGACTGTGTAGTTTCTGACCGTCGAGTTGAGGATCAAAAGCCTCTTGTGCACCGGCCACAAATCGTACCACGGTTTCATCGCTAAATTGTTCTCCAACTAATGCCAGACGAATGAGCTGTCCTGGATCAGTGCGAAGAAAAGTACCCTGTTCTCCGGACTTTACATCTTCGGTCACCGCCATTCCAGGGTTGCTGGCATTGGACTGTACCCAAAAGCCTTGTGAGGAGGGGATGTAGCGCGAACCACCATTGGTGGCTACTCCATTTACGAAAGTGGCAAATTGGTTGAGGTCGGCACGCCACACTTGCACTGCGTTGTTGAGGTTGGTTTTGGTCCAGCCGGTCGGGGCCAACCAATCGATGGTACAGGGAAATGGATTGCCTACCATGTTCCAACCGTCTTGTGATGCAGGTTGACCGGGATCGTCGGTATAGGTTAGGTTAAACACTACGGATCCTTGGTTGATGGTACCTTGTGCATCAAACATCACGTTGGAACTGGGGCCCAGGTATACCATGCGCCCGGTTCCGGTTTCTACCGTCTCGGTAATGGAGGTAGCATCAATCCAGCCAAAGTTGTCTTTGTCACCAAACACCGTTTCGTCATAGTTCTGCACATTGACAAAGGGAAAAGTAGGAAAATCAGAACCGGAGAAACCAGAAGTGATAAGGTCGTCATCCCACATTTCGAGGGTCGTGTTTTGAATGGGCGAAGCCAATTGGTTGTAACCGGTAGTGGTGGCAATGAACCGTTGTACCTCCACTTCGCCGGTCACAAAATGACCGGTTGGAATTGGACCGATGTAGCCCGTGCTGCTGGCATCAGAAAGCAAGGTAAGCAGGCCATTGGTATTGAGGTCGCCATCGGTCATCGTCAGTCCGCGGTGAACTTGGGAACTAGCCCCTTGCAATGCAGTTCCTGCCCCATCGTTCAGCTGCAGGTTGTAAAAGGTCTGGGTGGCCACGGTTTGAATGCTGCGGGCCACTCCCTGATCTACAAAATTGACAGTACTTTCATTGGCAACAAAACTTCCTTGGTTGTTCCAATCGCCACAGAGGCTGAGGGAGTTGGTGCCGGCAATGGTAAGGGTCGCTCCGCTTTCAATGATGATGGAACGCACATTTACATCTGCCGAAATGGTGGGCATGTTGGAAGCCGTTCCAAGAATCACAGCATCGATGGTACAATCGGGAACACCAGCTGACCAATTGCCCACATTCGACCAATCGGTATTCACGGCTCCTGTCCAGTTCGTACCGGAAGTAAGGGCATAACTAAAACTTACCCGGTTGCCTCCGTTCTGTTCGTAATATTCCAACACCAGGTCTACCGTTCCACTCAAAGTAGTAGTGGCTGTATACGTAGTGTAGGCTTGGTTTACGTAGCCATTGATGAGGTAAGTGTTGCCACCATCGATGCTGAGGCGCACCCCATCATCTCCGCCGATGGTGATCTCATAAGTACCGGAAGCAAAGGTTTGTTGCATCTTGTAGCGCACCGTAAAAGTTTCGGTATTCACCGGACAACCGTTGATGGTAAAATCCGTGTTGGTGCCTCCAAAACTTTGGTCGAATTGCTCTGGTTCGGTGGCAAATCCCTGGTAGTTAACGGTATTGAAGTTGTTGACCCCATCGTAGAAATAACCGATCCAGTTGCCATTGCCAAAACTAACCTCGTCTCCGGCCACCGAAAGATTGGTTACGGTGAGGGTATCCGAAAATACAGTATCAGTGCCGTCAATGCCCAACCTGCGGTAGAAGCGGGTAGTAGCGGCTGGAAAGGTAGTGAGGTCGAAAGTATTGGTGTTGGCTCCAACAATATTGGTAAAAGTGGTATTGTCTACCGATTCTTGCCATTGGTAGCTGGGAGGGTTGCCCGAGCAAAAACTGGCATCGACCACACTAGTGAAAGCAGCCGGATCTACCGAAGCAGCCGTACAAAAGGATTGTGAGCCGTCGATGTCGCCTCCGCCACCAACCGTTGGACTAAAACTATAGGTAAAAGATACCCGGTTGCCCCCTCCGTTTTCAAAATAATCCAGCACCAGATCGGTAGAACCGTCCAGCTGTATACTGGCGCTGGAAGTGCGATAAGCATGATTGGTATAATCAGAAATCAAATAAGTATTGCCTCCGTCCACGCTGAGTCGTACGCCATCGTCACCACCGATGGTAAAGGTGTATACCCCACAGGTAAAATTCTGATTCATGCGAAAACGCACCGAAAAGGTTTCGGTGAATACATCGCAACCGTTCACTGCGAAAGTGGTGGTGTTGCCTCCAAAAGATTCGTCGAAAAACTGGCTCTCAGTAATAAAACCCTGGTAGTCGCTGAAGTTATTAACGCCATCGTAGACGTAACCGATCCAGGAATTATTTCCATAGGTCACCTGATCACCTTGCGCTGTATCGGAGACAATGCTTACGGTATTGGAAAAGAAGGTAGCAGCCCCATTTGTGGCTTGTCGACGATAGTAGCGGGTTTCACCGGCGGGAAATCCGCTGGGTGGATCGTAGGTTTCGCTGGTGGCTCCTCCAATGTTGCTGAACGAAATGTTATCGCTGGAAATTTGCCATTGGTAGCTGGGCAATCCGGTGCAAAAACCTGCTGCGGCCTGACTGACAAAAGCATTAGGATCGAGGGTAGCGCTACTCAAGGAACAAAAAGACTGATCGCTTCCAATGCTTCCTCCATCGCCGGAGGTGCCCAAAGCGGTGATGGCGAAACTGACGCGATTTAAGCCGGCGTTTTCAAAATATTCCAGCACAAAATCATAGTTGCCATCCAGCAACACCGTGTCGGTGTAGGTAGCATACGGTTGGTTCACATAGCCATTGATGAAAAAGGTGTTCCCACCGTCCAGGCTAAGTCGAACCCCATCGTCTCCACCGATGGTGATGGCATAGTTACCGCAAGCGAAAGTTTCGTTCATTCGAAAACGTACTGAGAAGGTGGTTTTCTCTAACGCACAGTCGGAGGTAAACAACGAATCGCCAGTGGAAAAGTCGTCAAATTGCTGTGGCTCGGTGATGAATCCGAAGTAGTTGCTGGTAAAATTATCGGCTCCGTCATAAACGTATCCGATCCAGGTGCCATTTCCATAGCTCACCTGGTCTCCGCTCGGACTCGGGCATTGGGCGCCCACTAAATGGGGGAGAAGTAGAAGGGTAAAAAATAACTGGAGGCGTGCTTTCATAACATTAGTAAGAACGCTATGAAATTGGTTGAGGTTCCCGTTTTTGACGGCAAATCGCTGAACGACACGTTTTTTAGGGCAAACACCAGAATTTCAACGGTGTTGTCTTTTTTGATCCGGGGAAGAGTTAAGGAATTGTACCCTTAGGAGGGTATTTTTTTAGTGTTGAAAGCTGGTATGCCGTTTTTTGACGTGCAAATATGGCTCTAAAAGAGGTTTAGTATGTGAAGGGAAAGAAAATGAAATCATGTTAAAATGGAATAGGGCTACAACTTGTGTCCAATTTTTGATGATTTCTTGCAATGGAAGGTGCGCAGAAGGAGGTGTAAAATTTCTGGTTGGAGGCTCCATCCTATGATGAATCGCTTGTGTAGGGACAGCTTATCCAACAATGCCTATCCGAAAGTTTCTTTTCAACATGCGGGCAATGCTCTAAAATAGTTAGGTTTGAATGTGATGGATAGGTAGACAAAAATGGCTTACTGCCACCGTTCGCGGCTTTCTTTACGATAACGAATGATCAATTAGCAATGGGAAAACATGTATTGATTACTGGAGCTTCAGGCATGATCGGAGGTTTGATTTTGGACCAGGCCCTTGCTCATCCAGAGGTGAGTGCCATTACCAGCCTGGTGCGTAAACCCGGTAAAGAGCGCCATGCGAAGCTCAAAGAAGTAGTGGTAAAGGATTTTGCCAACCCTGAAGCGTATGCCGGATTGCTCACTTCGATAGATGCAGTGCTCTATTGCATTGGGGTTTATACCGGAGCCGTTCCCCGGGAGGTATTTCATCAAATAACGGTGGACTATCCCCTGGCGCTGGGTCAGGCATTGGAAAAAGAAAACCCTCAGGTTGCTTTCTGCCTGTTGAGCGGGCAGGGAGCCGATCGAAAAGAAAAAAGTAGAATGGCTTTTGCGCTCGACAAAGGAAAGGCAGAGAATGGCCTGGCAGCTATGCAATTAGGTCGGGTGCATTTTTTTCGCCCTGCTTATATCTATCCGGTTACTCCTCGGCACGAACCCAATTTTACTTACCGCCTGAGTAGGATGCTCTACAAACCGGTTTTGCGGCACCTTGGCAAGAACATGAGCATTACTTCGGAGCAGTTGGCGCAAGGCATGCTTAAGGTAGCCCTTGGCGGGAGCACATTGGAGGTACTGGAAAATAGAGACATTTTAGAAGCCTTGCCTTAGCCTTTTTAGAAGGATGCCTTCTTGGTGTAATCACCTTCCATATTGCGCACCTGATGGGTGATTTTTCGGTGCTGCGAATTGGTCCTTTTATGCCCCAAACTGGGTAGTTCGTGACCAAAGTCTCGAGGTGGTAGGAAACATGGCCTAAGTTGCAGGTATAATTCACCAATACCTGTATCGAATGTCTACCGATAGCGTCACCTGGAAAGGCTTTACTTTTAATACGGCCACTCATCCTGCTTCACCTACTGCTTCTCAACCTGGCCTGGCTCCGGGCTACAACCAATGGATGCCCGAAAACGTCTCTGTGGCCAATGAAAACCTGCAACTGACCATCCAACGCAATTCCAAGTTGCACTGGCAGGGCCAGGTGGTTTGGGCAGCTGCCGAGGCTGTGCTGGAACAACCGGTGAATTACGGAATCTATTATGTTACGTTTAAGGTGACCGACAAAGACGGAACACCCAACTGGGGCATTTACGACATTGATAACGGAGACAAAGTAGACATCAATTCTATTTTCGGTGTCTTTCTCTACGATGCTCAGGGGGTAAACAGTGGCAACCCCAATTGCGAAATCGACTTTCTGGAATTGGGCTTTCAGGGACAACCCAACAACGGCTCTGGTTGGATCGGTAGCCAGCCGAATGGGCCAGCTTTGAACAACGCTCAGTTTGCCGTTCAACCCTGGGATTTGGATTCTCCCAATGCACCCAATTTTGACATGGTGCACCGCATCGCTCTCGATGTGAAAAAAATCCCTTCAACAGGTGAGGTAACCATTGCTTGTAACTACGCGGATGGAGCTACGCCTGTAAAGAATTACTTAGCCTACGGTCCCTACGATTCTTCCAATTTTCCGTTTGATGGAGCGGACACCATTTCCTACACCACGCCATCATCACAGAAAGCCTACGTACCTGAGCTTAACGATAACATGCGGCTACACATCAACCTTTGGCCCTATGGAGGCCCTTCTACCAACGATCCGGTTTATGTGCAGGTAACCAACCTGGAAGTGCCCAGCTAAAGAAGCGCACACAGAACACCATCTGTGCCGGCCGGAAGCACTTGCTTTGAAAACCAATGGAATGGGAAGGTTTTTGGAGGAGGTGTTCCGGCCGGATTTTTTGTTTTACATCCTGATTTTCAATCAAAAGATTCGTTCCTGTTTCGTGGCTTACAAAAGCAGAGTTTTATATTTTGAGCCCTTTGATCGACACCAATAGCAGGAATCAGAATGTACATCAACAAGAACTTTGGCTTTACCAGCGTGATGCGCTTCAGCGGTCATCACTTGATTTGGCTCACGGCCTGGGCGGCAATCGTAACCGCGATTTTTGAATTTACCCAATGGCGT
>ERZ1740068.551-NODE-551-length-16998-cov-9.119932_pt1 | contig 16998 bp, 14 predicted proteins | sample MGYA00581735_ERZ1740068 | MGnify/ENA primary metagenome ERZ1740068 (study PRJEB43018, sample SAMN04849740) | marine metagenome | isolation source: floating plastic debris | place: Pacific Ocean | collected 2008-08-30 | study: EMG produced TPA metagenomics assembly... | reverse complement strand
GGGTTGGCTATTTCGTCTTCTATCTTGTTGACGGTATCCCGAACGTCAAAGTCCACCATGGTTACGTCCCACAGGAAGTCATCTGTAAACGAAACCTCCAATCTATCCCTCAGCATTGCGCTGTAGTAAGGAACAGCAGGCTTGCTGGTCTCCACTTCCAGGCCAAGGGGAGGCCAGCAGATTTTGCCAGATTGCATGAGTGGGCTGTGAAATGGATAAAGCACTTCCAGTCGCTGATAAACCGCGGCTTTCAAACTCATAAAATGGTCAAATTCATCCAATGCTTTTTTCCCTCCTGAGACGATGTAGCAACCCTCAAAGTTCACAGAACCATGAGATAACTCATTGGCATTAAGCACATTGAGAATTTCATCATCTTTAGGGCCGATCACCACACTAATGCCTCCTTCTGCTACATTTTGGATGATCGTTTTGGCTTGCTCTATGCTGGTGAGAATGGCTTCTTCAGCAAACCAGATGCCGGCAGCTACACCTGCAGCAAACTCTCCCAAACTAACCCCCATCACCCCTTGAGGCCGGATACCTGCGTCTTGCATGACTGCAATCATGGCCACCTCCACGGCCACAATGGCCGGATGCGTAACGAGTAGGTCATCAAATACTTCATTGCCCTGTTCATACAGCTCCTCTATCAGAGACCTGCCGGTATTGCGGTAGACCAGCTGATCGCTGGATTCCAGACTTTGGCGGAAAGCTGAATGACTACGGTAGAGCTCTTCACCCATCTTGCGATAGTGACTTCCCTGACCGGAAAAAGCAAACACGATATTTGATGACGTTGCGCTCATACTATTGCCCAAATAATTTTTCTATTCTTGCTTCCACTTCCGGGCGGTGAAAAGTGAGGTCGTGCATTTTCACCTCGTCGGCGATGTACTCGAAGATTCGGTCACGCAAGCTCTTGCTGAGGTGATTTTTGAGCGTAACGAGCGACAGCCTGGGCTTTTCAGCGAAGGATTTCGCCAGCCTTACTGCCGAATCGACTACGTCTTTCTTAGGCACAATCTCCAGTTCCACACCCCGTTCTTTCAGCTCACTTCCCCGGAAGTTTCTCGCTGTGAAAAGCATTTCATGTCCTACCGCTTCTCCCAGCCGGTGCGGAATGAGCAAAGTGCCTCCCATACCGGGGGTGAAACCATATTTCATGAAGTTTGTGGTATAGATATTCTCCAGTCCTAGTATCGAAAAATCGGAATACATACCGAATACCAGCCCTCCGCCAATGCCGTGACCCTGCATGGCAGAAATCACCGGCACTTCACAGAAAAGTGGCATCGTAAAAAAGGTGAGGTCATTGAAATTGAGCTCACCTTTGTAAATCTTCATTAACTCATCTTTGGTACCGCCACAACAAAAGTAGTTGTCGTACCCGGTGAGTATCACAGCCTTACATGCATCATTTCCTTTTACAAAATTGAATGCTTCCGTAATGCCGTCTATCAGCTCTGGTGTGAAAGTGTTGCGTCCCTGGCGCTCTTCCATGGTAATCTTTACCACACCGTCTGCTATGAATTCATGTTGTACTACTTGTCCCATGGGAATTTTCCTTTCTCTACAAAATTTTTGATGTTACGCTGTACGGCAGGAGACTTCATTAGATCTGAAATCTGGTCTACCGCTATCCTTTGGGTTTGCGAGTCAATGATCCACAGTTTTGTCATATAATTTTTGAGTGTACCAATTGTCTCGTTTTCCAATTTGCTAATTCTGAGTAGGTTCCGTCTGACCAGGTCATTTACCTGTTCAGCGTACTCATCTACAAGGCCTAATTCATGCGCTCTCGCAACACTGATTGTTTGTGTTGTCAATGCGAGCCATTGTGCTTTCTGATGGCCTATGCGTCGTATCAAAAACGGCATCACGCAGGCGGGAATCAGTCCAAAAAGTGCTTCAGACAGGCTAAAAGTAGCATGGTGCCCTGCTACTACGATGTCACTGGCTGCTACCAAACCGATCCCTCCTGCATTGACTTTTCCTTCTATTTTGGAAATGACAATGCAGGAACTCATGGTCAGCATTTTCAGCACTTCGTAGTAACTGTCTGAATCGTCAATAAATGGGTTTTCTCTACCGTTGGCAGCTACCGCCTGAAAATCCATACCGGTGCAGAAATGCGTTGCATTACCACACAACACTATTACCTTGATCGCAGGATCTTGCTCCGCGCCGGCAATGGCTAGCTTCAGTTCGGTCAGCAGGGTGTCATTGATGCTGTTGTCAGCCTCAGGACGGTCTATCCTGATTTCCAATGCACCGCGCATGGTCTTCAACTGAATGGTTTGGTATGATTGCAGCAGCGTACTCATTGGTTTAAACCCACTCGTATTTTCTGTGATAATCTTTTACTTCTGAAAAAATGAGTTTTCCATTGCCGTTTACATGGCTGAAAGGCTCGGAAAACTGTTGCGGGTCCACTTTATAATTTCGGGTCCCAAACTTAAGTTCGCTGTTGACATCAAAGGTCTTTTCATACTCTTCGATGGTCATGTCATAGCGGTTGCTGAGGTGACCAGCGATGTCGAAACTTCTGAGTACACTCTGGGATTCCGACGTAGCTACCCCACTGTAAAACTCTGAGCAACAGCCAGATCCATAAGAGAAAACCCCCAGTCGCTTGGCGCGATCAAAACTGCCGTTGTCAATGGCGCTGGTCAAAGCCAGGTGGCAGGTAGCCCCCATGATGTTGCCTACTCGCTGACAGTAATTAAGCGAAGGCATGACACGTTCCTGAAAGTCTGTTTCAATGACTGCAGGCTTGGCGCGCTTCAGCTTTCGCATCATACTTCTGTGAGCTCCTTTGACCATGCCACCAAACGGTGTATGATAGGCCAGGTAGTCAAACGTTTCTTTGTAATCTGCCCCTTCTACCCTGTTCTGGTATTGCTTGAAAGCATTTTCGCTACAGTCCAGGTAAGACAGTAGTGACAGATCTGCATCACCTGCTTCTGCATCGGGTACAGGTCTGCAGGTATCAAACACTTCATAACCATAATAGCCATTGGCGCCCTGATCTATCTGGAAAACTACCGGATAGTCACTCACCAGCATGGCCACCGCGCCGGAACCAGTACTTGGCTCGGCAAAAGAGGAATCAAAAGAACCCTCTACGGTTCCTACTCTCATGATATCAGTAGCCACCACCAGGGCCTTTCTGCCGGGTGCAGTTTGCGACAAAATAAAATTAACCGCCATCTGCAGTCCAGCTGTGCCTGAGTAGCACGCGTTTTTCAGTTCAAAAAGTCTGCAGTTGCGGCTCAAATCCAGGTAATGATGGATGTAGGTGCTCATAGACTTGCCAAAATCAACGCCCGATTCTGTACAGGTAATGAGCAGGTCGATACTGTTCTTCTCATCCTCGGACAATTTATCCAGGATAGGCTTGGCAGCATTGACACCGTTGGATATCGGGTCCTCAAATGGCATGGGAACCGTCTTCTCCTTCATCAACAGGTTCTCAAACCGATCATTGTCCAGGTTTCTGGCCTTCGCCAGATCGGAGACATTGATGGCTGCCGAACCGCAGTAGATGTTAATTGCTTCTATTCCTACTTGCATTGTTTGTTAAGTTGTTATCGTTAAATTCTTAAAAATGAGTGCAGTATTGATCCCGCCAAATCCAAATGCATTGGACAACGCATAATCGATAGTCGTATCGGTGATCGTCTCCGGAACCAATTCCATCTCTGACGGCATAGGATCCGTGAGATTTCTGCTGCCGTGGATAAACTGCTTCTCCATTTGGATGATCGTAGCAATCGCCTCAATTACGCCCGCGGACGTCAACCCATGGCCAATAATTGATTTGGTACTATTGATGGGTTTCCCTGTAACCCCCGCTTGCTGGAGTGCCTCCAGCTCGGTCTGATCACCCAAAGGAGACGCAGTTCCATGTGCATTGATGTAATTGATTGCTGCTGCAGAGATTCCTGCAGACCGGATGGCCATTTGCATGGCACGACATTCACCTTCTACTGATGGATTGGGATTTCTGTTGCCGTCCAGTGAAGTGCCTGAACCGCTGAGCGCCACCAGATTGCGACGTTCGCGTTTTTGAGCGCTTTCACGTGTCTCCAGCAACACACAACCATTGTTCTGGCCGTATACAAATCCAGCATGTCCATTGTCAAAAGGTCTGCATAGCTGCCCGGGGGATCCCCCATCCCCCAAAGTAGCCATTGCGCCCAGGTTAGTAAAACTGCTAAACTCGTACGCTGATAAATTGATCATCGGTGCGACGACCAGCACGGCATCATAAAGTCCAGTATCAAACAATCGGTGCGCCTGCACCAATGCCATGCTACTGCTGGCAGAAGCTCCACCAACTGAAAAACCTTCGCCTTTAATGTTTAACAGCTCCGAAATGACGCCATTGACATCCGTATCAAACAGATTGATGGCATAATTGGGATTGGTAAACTTAAGTTTTTCAGTATATTTTTCCCTCAGGCTGAGTGTGTCCTGAAGTTGTGTATTACTTCCACCTGTGACAATGGCTATCCTTTCCGCCTCAATGGGCGAATCAAACAGACCTGCCGCGATCCATGCCTCCAGGGCACAGTAAATTGCACACGAAGTGCCTACAGAAACATTTCTAAACCTTCCTGCTTTTTTGCGAACCTCTTCAGGTAACTGCAATTCCTTCAATAGACTTTTCAGATCAAATGAATCGATCAAAGCCCCGGGAAAGCGTAATTGTTCCTGCTGTGGAAATTCCACTACAGAAAAATTACTCTTTCCTTCTCTTAAGGCAGATTCAAAATTACTTGAGCCTATACCGACAGGAGTTACAGCACCGTATCCGGATACTTCAACTTCCGCCATTCCAAAAAATTAAAATGGATCAGACTGCCTTGGCAAGAAATAAATCCAGCAAATCTTTGATGGAGTTAGCCTTTACAAACTCTACACGAGGAATATCTGATTCCAGAGATTCAAGTGTGAGAGTAATCAGCTCACCACGGTCGATGGAGTTCATGCCCAGGTCCACAAATTTCTCATCAAGAGAGAATTCCTCATCTTCCAATTCGGGGATAATCTCGAAGAGGTTGCTCTTGATGGTGCTTAAAAGTTCGTCTTTAGTCATGATTTCGTAGTTAAGTAAAAGTTATCGTTATCGTTAAGTTATCGTTTCGTTCGTTTCGTTTTGTTGCGTAATATGCTATGTCATAATCGATTGAGTTCTTTGTTTCATGAGTGATGTCGTCTCTTCCATCAGTCGTAATCCGATCTCAGCAACATATCGGTTTTGCCATTTTTCCAGCGGCGTGCCTTTCACCCATTGGTTAAAAGCGCCCAGCGCAGGCCCGGTGTGAATTTGGAAATTTACTTTATTATCCATGTCTCCTGCAAAAGCAACCCTGGTGGAAAAACCAAAATACCACCTGAAGACCAATGCCATCTTATGTTTGGGATTTTGAGAAGCTTTGCTAATCTCTTCATTCAGTCCTCTGCTGAGAAAATAGGCTTTCGTTTCATCCCAGATCATCGTCAGGGGTTTCTTGAAAATGCTTTTCTCCAGCTGCTTTACCGTTTTTTCTGGTATTTCTTCTAGTGAGTCATATTGCGAATACAGCTGATAAAGCTTATTGGCTCTTCCCGGAAACAGTACCCCTTTCTTGAGTACCTGCACCCTGGCTCCTATTTCAAACATGTCCCCTGCCGGAGCATAATCAGTATCTTGTACATCTATTTCCTGCAACAAATTCTTCACAGCATCACTGGTACCCGCTTCCACGGTACACTGATTGATAGAACCTGTCAAAATGAAATCTGCCCCCATCATGAAAGCACAAGCTGCAGAAAGTGGAGTCCCTATTCCCCCGGCTTGACCTATTCTGATCGGCTTGCTGTAGCCATGTGCCTGCACAATGCGATCCCGCAGTGCCTGTATGGAAGGCATCAGCACCAGTGCTACACCCCTGTCGGTATGTCCCCCGGAATCCGCCTCTACGCAGATATCATGCGCCATGGGTACTTCTTTGGAAAGCGTTGCCTGTTCGTCTGTAATCAGGCCCATATTGAGCAATTGCTGCACCAGTTTCTCAGGCGCCGGACGCATAAATTCTTCAGCGATCTCCGGTCTGGAAATTTTGCCAATGATCTTGTTCTGGCAGCTAACTGTTCCATCTGATGCCCTAGTGAGTCCGCTGATCCTGAAGTATACCAATGGTAGTGACATTTTGATGTAGGCCGCTGCCTCCACAAACCTTACCCCGTGTTGAAGGTATAACTTCACAGTCTGCATCTCCATTTCAGGATCATACAGGTTATTCAATAAGTTGAGTCCATATACCCCGGACTTTCCCAGGGATTTCTGAATGATCAGCAGTTCTTCTTCAATCTTGTCAAGCGGTAGTCCACCGGTACCAAAAAAGCTGAGTAGTTTGGCCTGCCCCATCCCAATTACTAATTCGCTGGAAGAGGCCCCGCGGTACATGCCACCCGCCACGTAGGCTTCTGATAGCCCATAATCTGATCTAAATGCCGCATTCCCGAGCTTGAGCGTAGTGTGATCCTTTTTCACCTGGTGGCTTACGCCATTTGAGTGTTCTAAGATGGGCTCGGTCGTTTTTTTGATCTCGTTCACCATCTTGGTAAGAATTGAACTACCCAATTCCTGATAATCATCGCAGTCTCGTCCCATCAAATACCTGACGGAATCGATCCATTGGACTGAACTATCAATCTGTTGGGAGAGAAAATCCGCAATATGACCGTTGTCATACGGACGAGCTGTGACATTACTGATCACAGGTGTTTTTAGTTGTGAAAATTTGAAACCTTTCAAGAACGCTGCAAATTGCTCGGCCGCAGGTTTCATGTATCTTGAATGAAAGGGCGCACTTACTGAGAGCGGCACCACTCTTATCTTTCTATCTTTGAAGACGTTGACTGCCTCTGCTATTTCAGCGGCTTGTCCGCTAATGACTATTTGTGTGGGAGTATTATAATTGGCAACATCAATGGAGTTGAGTGATGATTCATCAAGAATTTCTTCAATCTGTTCCCTGGAAGCACCAATCACTGCGGCCATTCCACCGCCGGAAGCCTCATCCATCAGCGCTCCCCTCTTTTGCACAAGCTTCAGACCAGTTTCAAAGTCATACGCTCCTGCTGCCAATAAGGCATTATATTCACCAAGGCTGTGCCCGAGAAAGTAATCAGGGGTATTTCCATTGACCTGATCCTGATAATAAAAAGCGTTGACAGTATAGAGAGCAGGCTGTGTGAATTTTGTTTTGCTCAGTTGCTTTTGAGGATCCTTCACGCAAAGCTCTTCGAGATCGTATCCCAAAATTTCTGAGGCTAAATCCGTCTGCTCTTTGAATTTACCAAAAAGCTTCTTGCCCATGCCCTTATATTGAGAGCCTTGGCCCGAAAACATAATTACTCTCATACTTACAAAGTGTTTCCCAATTATTTAAATCCCGAACGTCCGTTACTCGTTGAGATTTGATTTGCTCTGTTGTATTGATCGATGTGATCAACGCTCGATAAAGTTTGTAAGGAAGCTGTTCGGCAAAAAGCTTTAAACTAAAGAATTTAAGTTCTCACATGTGAGATGAAAAGTTAGCAAAAAGAAACATTCGCTTTGTTGAAATTGTAGCATCAGCTAACGAATGTTGTGATTAATTGCGTAAATAAAATTTAGCTCCGTTTACATGATGCAATGTAGAAAAAATTAGTGAAACTCCAAATTTACTGATGTAACCTGGAGCGATTAGGTTACTGTCTATTAGGCTTACATCCTACTTTTTCAGCTAATATTACAAGATAAATAAGTTATAAGATAAGAATAAAAAAGTTAAAAACTCATTTATTATCTATCTGATTTGTTTTCGTTACTTTAAAATTTACTCTTAATTTTATATCATTTGATAATTACAAAATATGATTCCGAAAGATCTAAAGTATGAATAAGGGACAGATAAGTTTCAATACTTATCTCATATCATATCACGCAATTCCCATTCTATTCCATTGTTAAACCATCTGTTTGCACTTTTATTGAATAATTCTAATCGGATCGGAAACAAACGAGGAAAAACAGCAAACACAGGGTGACTGCCTGAAAAATTATCATTTGATAATGCGTAAACCTACAAGCAACATTTTCTTGTCGACGAACGTCGAAAATCATCTACTTATTTAAAAAAAACTCATTTTTTTTTCGGGACAGAAAACAATTAAAAAGAAGACAGCTATTTATTTGTGCTTTATAAAATTACAGATTGTTGAATTATCTGTTATCATATGCTTTAAAAACGATTGCAATGCAGTTCTCACTTCTTAAAGTATTGAAGCGTCTGTTCATACAAATTGTTTGGAGTAAGCGATAGAAAATTTATTTACTGCCAAAAAGGCCCTAAACTGTGAGATTTTGTCATTAAGAAAGTCGCGCTTTGATGGTTCATCGTCTGCAAGGCGACGTTTATCGAATTATAATATCGTTGATCATCAACCTCTCGTATATCACTTTAGTGTTGATTTCGGGAGAATTACTTCAACTTTTCCTCCTGTCAACTCACTGAAAACCGGAACATAGTAATGTTGAGTTACTTTATCCGGGTTAAAATAGACAAGCAAAATATTTTTGAACTATGTTATACTTCTTTAAAGCAAAAGATCAGCTCGGCGAATACATTGATTCCAGGCTAAAGGACATTTCAGCTGCATCAAGGGTGATTCCCGTGGATGAAGGAGAGTCTTATCTGTCGGAGTATGAACACGATTTTAAAGGTTATGTAGCTGTCAAGACATTCCTTGAGAACTATGCACAATTACTACAGGGACAACACATGGTAAGTGCAGACGCCTGCTTCATAGATCCCACGTCTGGAGATGCCAGTTGTATTATTTGATTCTTAGATGGTAGATTTTTGCAATACCAAAATGATGTAAGGTCGGAATATCGTATTTAGAACTGCTGGTTGAAGCAGTCAAAAAAGCCTCACCACATGTACTGCGTTGAGGCTTTTTTGATACTCAATCCTTAAACTGAAATGCTATCGCTATATGGTTGTGATGTTGCACCGGGTAGCAGAGATTGTGATATCATCATTATGCATCACTCATTCACAATAAAGAATGATTTACTCATTGGGCACTAACACTCTTGGGATGGTCATGAGGCTGGTTTGCCGGCCATCGATGTAAATCACTTTTTCCCCATCAAAAAACGCTTCTTCTTCCAGCATGATCCTGATTTCCTTGCCCCACTCTTTCAAATAAATACTGTTATTCAATTCTATAGAATAAGCGGTATTGGGATAAAGTGGATAATCTCCCGCCCCGGGCACACCGCCCTGCTGGTCCCACAGCCCAATGGTAGGTCCTGCTGCATGTCCGTGATATCCGATAGGATGCGTGTAAATCCATGGCTTTAATCCCTCCGCTTTGGCTTCTTCCAGGGTCATCTTCAAGATTTCATTGCCGGTACGCCCCGTCTTGAAATTGTCTGTGAATACGTCTTGTAATCTATTACCGTCTTTAAATGCCATCTTCAGGTAATCAGGCACCTCTTTCTCCCCCCTTTTCAAAACGTAGGCATGCTGTTGTGTGTCGGTATTGAGACGCAGATACGTAATCCCAAAATCCACGTGTAACAAATCTCCGGGTAGTATGACCTGGTTTTCAGGGCGAGAAGAGAAAGACCTTTGATGTTCCTGAGACTCGGGGTCTTTTCTTTGGATAGCCACTGTAGGATGAAACCACGCCACAAACCCCATTTCACTGATTCGGTCTCTATACCACCAAACGACATCATTGGTAGTAGTGACACCAGGCTGGATCACCTTTTCTGACAATCCTTCTGCAATGATCTGGTGCGCAATTCGCACGATATTTTGGTAAACCACCATCTCTGCTTCTGTCCGGGTCTCCAACCAACCTACAGCCAACATTTCTGCGCTGACCACACGCTTTTGCAGTTTCGGTGAAAGCGAAGCCATCAGTTGATCATGATGATAAGCCGAAATACCATCAGCTAGTGCAAACATGGCCGATTTGTTAATCCCAATTTTTTGAGGGTTTTTCTCTGCGATCAAGTCAGCGAGTGCTTTCCACTGGTCAGGCTGCTTTTCTTTGTCCCATACTTTTTTGAACAGTTTTCCCACGTCATAACGCGCCATCGCCATGGTTTCAAGAGGCTTCCCGTCTCCCGGATTGTAAATAAGCAACATCGTTGTTCTTCTTGCCGACTGCCATGTGGCCGGCAGCATGGTTTTGATGACCGGGTCTTCGTTGTATTCTCTGGCAATGATCACCCACATGTCGATGCCTGTTCGTTCCATCAACTGGGGTAAAACAGTCTGCGCCCTCAATTCAAGCCATCCATCAATGACTTCGGCTCGCTCGCGCATATTTAAGGTCTTGGGGAAATAGGAATTTTGTGCAAATATTTGGAAAGAAAGGCCTAATAACAGCCAGATTAAAGCTCTCATAAGTAAAGGTTAGTTAACAGCCGAAGATAGTCATTTTTTCAGATTCACTGGCTATCTTGCGATGCCTGAGGCAAATCGCTAAGCGGGACAATTGCATTGTAAATTATGAAGGAAATGAATACGAAAGAGACATTTGATTTTGCACCAATAGCTATTGGAGTAATGCGCCTGGGAACCTGGGGTGCGAATATGAGTACCGCAGAATTGACGGCGTTTATCGAAGGTTGTCTGGAATTAGGCCTCAATGATTTTGACCACGCAGACATCTATGGAGGCTACAGCACAGAAAGCGATTTTGGTGAAGTACTGAAGTCACGCAGTGATCTGCGAGACCAGGTCAGGGTCATCACTAAATGTGGCATTCTGATGCCCTGCGATAACCGCCCGGAGTATGCCATCAAGTCTTATGATCTCAGTGCATCCCATATTCGAAAGTCTGTAGAAAATTCGCTGAGCTACCTGGGTCTGGAGCAGATCGACGTACTGCTATTACATCGGCCAGACCTGTTGATTGATCCTGAAGAAGTCGCTGGTGAGTTTGAAGCTTTGAAGCAAGCAGGAAAAGTCGCCTTTTTTGGGGTTTCCAACTTCACTCCGTCTCAGTTTAGTCTGTTGAATTCGTATACGCCATTGGTCACCAACCAGATAGAAGCGTCTATCACGCAACTGGCACCTTTCAATGACGGCACGCTGGATCAATGCATTCAACATCAGATCCGGCCCATGGCGTGGTCTCCTGTTGGAGGTGGCAGCTTGTTCAAGCCTTCGGATGACCCTGGAATGGAGCAGATTCGCAAGGTGGCTGCGTCGTTGGCAGAAAAGTATGGAATTCAGATGGATCAGCTGTTGCTGGCATGGTTGCTGAAACACCCGTCTAAAATAGTGCCTGTCTTGGGAACTTCTAAACTGGAGCGCGTGGCTACTGCCAAAGCGGCACTGGAAGTTGACCTCTCTCGTGAAGACTGGTACCGGTTGCTGGAAGCCAGCATGGGACATGAGGTGGCTTAATTGATTAATGATGAGTGATTTGTAATGAGTGATTCGGGAGTTTCGGAATTGGGTAATACCGGAATTATTGATCTATGATTTATGATGAGTGATTATTTTCTATAGGGGCTCATATTTTGAGGTAAGTCACCCCAGAAGCAGCTGTAGAATGTCATGCTGTGTGCTGCAATGTTATTGCTATCTTGGGGTGATTAGTAATGTGTTATTTGGTAATACCGGAATGGAGGAATAGCGTAATACCGGAATTATCTGTTGATTACTGTCTATTAAATGGGATAACATATTATGGTGTTGCGGTCGGATGTGGGGGCACATCCTTTGACTTCTGTTCACCGCATACTATTTTAAATAGTAGTGAGTAATCAATAAATGAAAAAGGTTAAAGACCACAATGATTGATTTATGATGGAAAGTTCTGATATTCTTTTGACCATTCTCACTTGTGTTTTCTTCATGGCGTTGGTGGCTTACATTTCCTACTTACGCACGAAGGGGCAGGTACAGTCTAAAGAAGGGTATTTTCTGGCTGGAAGGAGTCTGTCAGGCGTATTTATCGCTGGGTCTCTGTTACTCACCAACCTTTCTGCCGAGCAACTCGTTGGCCTCAACGGGTCCGCCTATGGTTTCAATATGAGTAGCATGGCCTGGGAGGTAACCGCTGGTCTGGCCATTGTCTTTATGGCCATTGTGTTGTTACCAAAGTACCTCAAAGGCGCCTTCACCACGCTTCCGGAATTCCTTAACTCACGTTTTGATCATCAGGTGCGGCGCTTGTCCGTAGTCTTGTTCATGCTCGGCTACGGCCTGATCACGATCCCCTCAGTGCTATACTCCGGTTCCATTGCCGTATTGCGTTTTTTCAATGTGCCCGAACTGCTGGACATCAGCTATTCTGCAGCTTTATTTGTGACAATTCTGACCATTGGGCTTATCGGTGCCGCTTATGCCATCTTCGGTGGACTAAAAGCCGTTGCTGTGTCAGATACCATCAATGGCATTGGGTTGCTATTCATCGGACTACTGGTTCCGGTACTGGGTCTGGTTGCTTTGGGAAAAGGTAGTTTTGTCGCAGGCTTTGAGGTCATCACCAGTGTGGACACCCATAAACTTGATGCCATCGGCGGTGAAGCAGATCCCATTCCCTTCGGCACTATCTTCACCGGCATGATCTTCGCCAACCTCTTTTACTGGGGTACCAATCAGTACGTCATACAAAGGACACTTGGCGCGAAAAACCTCAAAGAAGGACAAAAAGGGGTGATTTTGTCTGGCTATTACAAGCTATTGGTTCCCTTCATGATGATGATACCAGGCACCATTGCCTACCACCTATACGGGGAATCACTGGCTTCGATAGACCTGGCCTATCCCACACTGGTGAAGGACCTGCTTCCTTTATACCTGTCCGGCTTCTTTCTCGCCGTATTACTAGGTGCCGTTTTCAGCTCTTTTAATTCGCTGCTCAACAGTGCGGCCACCATGTTCGTACTGGACATTTATGAGCCTTTGAGCAAGCAGCAACTATCGGAGAATCAGCTCATCAAAGTAGCCAAAATCAGTAGTATCGTCATTGCGGTGTTTTCTTTCATTGTGGCGCCACTGCTACAAAATGCGCCCAACGGACTGTGGGAAATCATCAGGGTTTTCACAGGTTTTTACAATATTCCCATTATCGCTGTAGTGTTGGTGGGTCTCTTCTTTAAAAGAGTACCTGCCATGGGGGCCAAATTAGCCATCGTCTTCCACGTGATAGCCTATGCCTGCTTCAGGTTCGTCTTCGAGCTGGACATTCACTATGTACACATGTATGCAGTTCTTTTTGCTTTGGATAGTCTGATCATGCTGGCTTTTGGTCTTTTCCGGCCTATGGACAAGAGCTGGCAATTTGTAGGCTCAGCCGATACAGTGGACATGAAACCATGGAAATACGCCTATCCGGCTTCTTTTATCTTGTTGGCCGCCATTGTCTGGCTATACCTCACCTTCTCTCCGGTAGGCCTTGCTGGAAATATTGGTATGACGTATTGGATACTGACAGCAGCTACTGCGGCGACGGCAGTTCTTGCAAGCCTCTACAGCCTGCGAAAATACAAGCAGAAATACCAGGACTAAGACAAGTTACTCCTCATAGAACTCGATGAGATTGCCAAAATATTCAGCGTTCCAACCATCAACAAAATCATCGTAGTCATCATCGGGAATATTGGAATGTCTTAGCTCGGCTGAGGTGCCCTGCTTGTGTGGATGGAGAATAATCTTTACGATAGACTGCTCTTCCTGATCACCAAAATACCATTCCTGTTCAATACTTCTCCCTGGTTCAAAAGCTATATTTCTACCAGTGATACTACCATCCCACAGCGAAAACTCGGTACCAGCTTCTGCCACCATTTCTACTTTGTCCCCGGTCCACAGTTGGATGGTTCCTTCGGTTGTCAATGCCGCATACACTTCTTCAGGTTGGGCTGGAATGATGTAGTATTTCTTATAATCTTTCATCCAATAGTTATTTTGGCGTGCAGGGTCTCATCAGTGATTCTGAAAAATCTAAATCCGTTTTCAAACACCTGCTATTCAGTTCAAATTTATGTGTTTTGTGCAACTTTACATCCATTAGTAGCCGATTTTGCATCCATCAACCTGCTAGTTTGCCTTCTATCAGGCCCGTGAATGGAATTTTATAAAAAGGGCTGGTAGTTGGCGAATTTTATACTAATATCACAGTTAAAATATCGCTTGTATTTCTTGCATCAAGATGAGCAGATGCAATTAAATAATGAGCTGTAAATGACCGATTTCCGGGTGGCCAAACATTTGCTTGAAAAGAGATTCTATAAAATCGTCTCATCCACAAACAATATTCATCAAGGAAACCAGGTAGCTGCTTTCAAAGCGAAAAGCAAATCCTTCGGTCTACAATAAATTTCGTAAACACGTAAAATTGCTAGTATGAAAGACTTGATGAAGTTATGTCTCATTGTCATGGGTATCGCGATCACGCAGCTTACTTATGCGAGACAAAATGATGAAACCATTGAAAAGCTGATTGAGGAAGCCTCCAACAACTCACAACTGGAGCAGATTGCTCACGAGCTTTTTGATGTGGTTGGACCAAGATTGGTAGGAACACCGCAAATGCAAAAAGCCAACGATTGGGCCATTGCCAAATATCAAGGTTGGGGCATTGAGGCCAGAAACGAACAGTGGGGAGAATGGAAAGCCTGGGAAAGAGGCATTACGCACATCGACCTGCTCTCTCCTCGCGTGAGAACACTGGAAGGTACGCAATTGGCCTGGAGCCCGTCCACTGGCAAAAAAGGTGTGAAAGCAGAAGCGATCATCTTACCTGCTGTTAGCAGCAAGGAAGAGTTTGAGGAATGGCTCCCGAATGCCAAAGGGAAGTTTGTATTGATTTCCATGCCACAACCAACAGGACGCCCCAATGACAACTGGGAGGAATATGCTACTGAAGCGTCTTTCAAAAAAATGAAAGCGGACAGAAACATTTTGAGAGGCGAGTGGAGAGAGCGTGTGCTGAGCACGGGTTACAATACCAGGACCTTGCCGGTAGCACTGGAGGACGCCGGGGCTGTTGGGATCATCACCAGTCGTTGGTCTTCAGGCTTTGGTGTCAACAAGATTTTCAGTGCCAACACAAAGAAGGTACCTACGCTGGACCTCTCCCTTGAAGACTATGGCCTGGTTTACCGATTGGCAGCATATGGCGACAAGCCGATTCTGGAGGTCAATTCGCAATCAAAAGACCTGGGCAAGACCCCAATCTACAATACTATTGGAGAAATTAAGGGAACAGAAAAACCAGACGAATATGTGATCTTGTCGGCACACTTTGACTCCTGGGACGCCGCTTCCGGTGCCACCGACAATGGTACAGGTACCATCATGATGATGGAAGTGATGCGCGTATTGAAAAAGATTTACCCTAATCCTAAAAGAACCATTTTAGTCGGTCACTGGGGAAGTGAAGAACAAGGCCTGAATGGCTCCAGGGCTTTCATTGAAGATCACCCGGAGTTATTGGACAAAATTCATGTTGTTTTCAATCAGGACAACGGGACAGGACGTGTAGTGAACCTATCAGGACAAGGCTTTTTGCACGCTTATGAATACCTTGGACGGTGGATGGAGCCAGTACCCAGAGACATCAAAAACGAGATCAAAACTACTTTTCCAGGCACACCAGGCGGAGGTGGATCGGACTATGCTTCTTTCATAGCTGCCGGTATACCTGCTTTTTCTCTCAGTTCTACCAGCTGGGATTACTGGAACTACACCTGGCATACCAACAGAGACACCTATGACAAGGTCGTTTTTGATGATGTGAGAAGCAATGTGATCCTTGCTGCTATCATGGCCTACATGGCCTGTGAAGATGATGAAATGGCGTCGCGTGAGCAGAGTGTGTTGCCTATCAACCCAAGAACCGGCAACCAGCGTACATGGCCTACCCCAAGGAAGCCTACACGTAAAGGCAGACTGGACAAATAATTCATACGATCACAAAGAATTGCAAGCCTGATCGGTAATTTCACCGATCAGGTTTTTTAGTGCACCTTCCAGGACTATATTTGCTGAAACTATAGCCACATTGACAATCCTGATAGCTTTTGGTGAACAACCAGATCAATCAGGATGTTATGAGTAAAATTTGAATAATATAAGTTGTTACGTACCAGGTAAGCCACCTCAATAAGTAACAATTAAAAATACAGACAAACCAAAATTAAGTGACATTATGATTGCAGTAATCTCTCCTGCCAAGACTTTGGATTTTGAAAGTACTTACGACGTTGAAGGAAGCAGCCCGAGGTTTCCCAAAGAGACCGAACGCCTGGTTCGTACGCTCAAACGCAAGAAAGAGAAGGACCTGCAGTCTATGATGAGTATCAGCGAAAAGATTGCGCAGCTCAATGTGGAGCGCTACCAGGCATTCCAGGGCACAACTAACCCCGATATTACCCGGCCCGCCATCTATGCGTTCAAAGGAGATGTGTATCTGGGTCTGGAAGCTGAGACACTTAATGAGGACACTATTTTGCGAGCACAAGATCACTTGCGTATCCTCTCTGGGTTATACGGTTTGTTGAAACCTCTTGACCTGATTGAGCCTTATCGGTTGGAAATGGGCACTAAGCTTAAAATAGGTAAGTATGAGAACCTGTATGGCTTCTGGGGTAACAAGATCGCCAAACAAATCACTGCCGACCTGAAAGAGCAAGGAACAGATACATTGCTCAACCTCGCTTCGCAGGAATACTTCAAATCCATTCCCAGAAAGCAGATCAAAGGCCGGATCATTGATGTGGAATTCAAAGATTTCAAAAACGATCAATACAAGATCATCTCTTTCTTCGCCAAAAAGGCACGCGGACTGATGTCCCGCTACATGCTACAAAACAACATTCAGGATCCCGAAGAACTCAAAGGCTTCGACAGTGATGGCTACTATTTTGTAGAGAATGCGTCTACGGATGATAAGTTTGTTTTTTATAGAGGCTGATTTAGA
>ERZ1740068.550-NODE-550-length-17030-cov-6.976730_pt1 | contig 17030 bp, 17 predicted proteins | sample MGYA00581735_ERZ1740068 | MGnify/ENA primary metagenome ERZ1740068 (study PRJEB43018, sample SAMN04849740) | marine metagenome | isolation source: floating plastic debris | place: Pacific Ocean | collected 2008-08-30 | study: EMG produced TPA metagenomics assembly... | reverse complement strand
ATCAACATCGACACCCTATACGAGGCAAAAGCGCATTATGCGCGGTGATAGCATCATATCCCCGCGCCATCGGGCGTACCGGGTGGTTATCCTCACCCTCGACAGCCATTCCGCCGGCCCCTGCCAGCGGATCTCAGGCCGTCTGGAAAGGGATTTTCCGGGGTTGGAATTGACAGTGCTCGCAGCTGCGGAGTGGGGCGAGCAGCCCGAGGCGCTGACCGCGGCCAAAGCTGCGATCGCGCAGGCCGATATTGTGATCGCCAACCTGCTCTTTCTCGAAGAACATATCTCCGCCATCCTGCCCGACCTCGTCGCCCGCCGCGACGCGTGCGATGCCATGGTGGGGATCATTTCCGACAGTCAGATCGTCAAGCTCACGCGCATGGGCACGCTGGATATGTCCGCGCCCGAGTCCGCGACCCGTAAAATTTTAAAGAAATTGCGCGGAAACGCTAAATCCGGCGTTGAAGACGGCGCCAAGAAGATGCGCATGCTCAGACGCTTGCCGCGCATTCTTCGCCTTATTCCCGGCAAAGCGCAGGACCTGCGCGCCTGGTTTTTGATGATGCAATACTGGCTCGGGGCATCGGATGAAAACATCGAAGCGATGATCCGCTTCATGATCTCCCGCTACTGCCGCCACGAGGCGTGGCGCGGTGTCAAAGCCGCCGCACCGCTCGATTATCCCGATACCGGGCTCTACCACCCCGATCTTCCCGATAGGATCACAACCAAGTCGGCCGATCTGCCTAAGGTCAAAGGCGCCAGAGGCACAATCGGCGTGTTGATGATGCGCTCCTATGTGCTGTCTGCCGATACCGCTCATTATGACGCTGTGATCCGCGCCCTGGAGGCCCGCGGCCTGCATGTCCTGCCTGCCTTCGCGGGGGGGCTTGATGGCCGCCCGGCGATTGAGGCTTTCTTCCAAGACAAAAACGGCCCCAAAATAGACGCGCTATTGTCCCTCACCGGCTTTTCGCTCGTGGGTGGCCCCGCCTACAACGACAATGACGCCGCCATCGCCACGCTTAAAGCGCTGGATGTGCCCTACATTGCCGCGCACCCGCTGGAATTCCAAACGATTGAACAGTGGGAAGCTTCGACGCAGGGTTTGGGGCCCATTGAAACGACAATGCTTATCGCGCTGCCTGAGCTTGACGGCGCCACCACCCCCACAGTCTTTGCCGGCCGCCACGGCACTGAGACCACATCTGCCAATCATTCCAAAGCGATGGCGCCCGCTCTTGAACGCGTCGACGCCCTGGCCGATCGCGTGGCCAAGCAGGCGCATCTGCGGCGCTCTCAGACCCATGACCGCAACGTGGCCATCGTGCTTTTCGGGTTTCCGCCCAACGCTGGGGCCGCAGGCACTGCCGCCTATCTTGACGTCTTCAATTCGCTCCACAACACGCTGCACGCGATGGCGGCTGACGGCTATGACATCGACCCGCCCGACACCGTGGAAGAGCTGCGCGAGGCCGTATTGGAGGGCAACGCCTCCCAGTTCGGACAAGAAGCCAATGTGCATGCCCGGGTCAGCGCCGATCACATCGTGGCCAATACCCCTTGGCTTGACGACGTCGAAGCCGTTTGGGGCGCGGCACCGGGCAAAGTCCAATCCGACGGGCGCGACGTCTACATTCTCGGCCGTCAGTTCGGCAAAGTTTTCGTCGGCCTACAGCCAACTTTTGGGTATGAAGGCGATCCGATGCGCCTTCTATTTGAGCGCAGCTTCGCCCCCACCCATGCCTTCACGCAGTTCTATCTCTGGCTGCGCCACACATTCCGGGCAGATGTGGCATTGCATTTCGGTATGCACGGCGCACTCGAATTCATGCCAGGCAAGCAGGCCGGATTGGGAGAGGCGTGCTGGCCGGATCGTCTCATCGGTGACCTTCCCAACGTCTACCTTTATGCCTCCAACAACCCGTCCGAGGCGACATTGGCCAAGCGCCGCGCAGGGGCCGTCACAGTCAGCCACCTGACGCCACCTCTCGCCACATCAGGTCTCTACCGGGCTCTGGCAGAGCTCAAAGACAGCCTCACCCGGTGGCGCGAAAGAGCGCCAGACGCCCAAGAACGCGCCGAGCTTGAAGCCCTCATTGCAGAACAAGCGGAGGCGGTCGATTTGGTCGGTCATGCGCCCGACGCGCTTTGGCTGAAGCTGCTGGAAACCGAAGACGCGCTGATCCCCGATGGCCTGCATGTTGTGGGCCGGCCGATGAGTGTCGAGGCGCGCCGCGAGTATCTCGATATCATGCCCCAGGCCGATACGGAAAGCAAAGCCAAGGCAGAGCATCTTCTCAGTAAAGACAATGAGATACCTGCCCTTCTTAATGCACTTTCGGGCCACTTTACGCCGCCGGTTCCGGGTGGTGATCTCATCCGCTCGCTCGACATTCTGCCCACGGGTCGCAACATCCACGCCTTTGACCCCTTCCGCATGCCCACGGTCTATGCCTGCCGCGAAGGCGCGCGTCAGGCCGATCTGCTGTTGAAGACCCACGATACGACACCCCGCAGCGTGGCGCTGGTGCTTTGGGGCTCTGACAATATCAAATCCGATGGCGCGCCTCTGGCCCAGGCCTTGGCGTTGATGGGGGCCAAACCGCGCTTTGACAGTTTCGGCCGGCTCTGTGGCGCTGATCTCATCCCGCTGGAAGAGCTCGGCCGCCCCCGGATCGACGTGATCATGACGCTCTCGGGCATCTTCCGTGATCTCTTACCGCTGCAGACCAAGCTGCTGGCGGAAGCCGCGCACAAGGCCGCCACAGCCGATGAGCCCGAAGATCAAAACTTCATCCGCGCCCATGCGCTGGCCTATGCCGCGGAAACCGGCTGTAACATGGATACGGCCGCCTTGCGGGTTTTCTCAAATGCAGAAGGGGCTTACGGCTCAAACGTCAACTTGATGGTTGACAGCTCTGCCTTTGATGACGAAGACGAACTGGCCGACGCCTACATGGCGCGCAAGAGCTTTGCCTACGGTGTGAACGGCAAGGCGGAACGCAATGACACGCTGCTGAACACCGCGCTCAAAGACGTTGATATCGCGTATCAAAACCTCGAATCCGTCGAGCTGGGCGTAACCACGGTTGATCACTATTTCGACACACTTGGCGGCATCTCCCGGGCCGTGAAACGCGCACGGGGCGGCCAGGAAGCAGCGATTTACATCTCCGACACGACGCGCGGCGCTGGCAAAATCCGCACGCTGTCAGATCAGGTCGCGCTTGAAACCCGCTCGCGTCAGCTCAACCCCAAATTCCACGAAGCGCTTCTCAGGCACGGGGCCGAGGGCGTGCGCCAGATCGAAAGCTCTGTCACCAACACTATGGGATGGTCGGCCACCACGGGCCAGGTGGAGCCATGGGTCTACCAACGCATATCCGAGACCTTTGTGCTTGATGAGGAGATGCGCGCGCGTCTCACCGCGCTCAACCCCGCTGCCTCCTCCCGCATGGCCAACCGCCTGCTGGAGGCCCATGACCGCGCCTATTGGCAACCCGATGACGCCACACTTGAGGCCCTGCGCGAAGCCGCAGACGCCATTGAGGATCAGATGGAGGGGGTCGCCGCAGAATGAAACTTGAAAAGAAACATGACCGTTTCGGAGGAGATGCGCCATGAGCCCGCGTGACGATGTACCAACCCTGGGTCGGCCAACCTTGGGTGCACCAACGCTCTTAAAAAGGGGCCAGGATGGCGAAGGATCGGTGCAAGTGCATCAGGACGCCTCCGCCAAGATCGAAGGCGCGAAAGTGTTTTCGGTTTACGGTAAAGGCGGGATCGGCAAATCGACCACCTCGTCGAACCTGTCAGCGGCCTTTTCGACCTTGGGCAAACGCGTCCTGCAAATCGGGTGCGATCCCAAGCATGACAGCACGTTCACGCTGACGGGCAAGCTGCAGGAAACCGTGATCGACATTCTCAAAGAGGTCGATTTCCACCCAGAAGAACTGCGGCCCGAAGACTTCGTCTCCGAAGGCTGGGGCGGTGTGCAATGCGTTGAGGCGGGCGGCCCACCGGCGGGCACCGGCTGTGGCGGTTACGTGGTAGGCCAGACCGTGAAATTGCTCAAACAGCACCACATGCTCGATGACACCGACGTGGTGATCTTTGACGTTCTGGGCGATGTGGTCTGCGGTGGCTTTGCCGCGCCCCTACAGCATGCAGACCGCGCACTCATCGTGACGGCCAATGACTTTGACAGCATCTACGCAATGAACCGCATCATCGCGGCCGTGGGCGCGAAAGCCGTGAACTACAAGGTGCGCCTTGCGGGCTGCGTCGCCAACCGCTCTCGCGAAACCGATGAGGTCGATCGCTATTGCAACACGGTGGGCTTCAAACGCATCGCGCACATGCCTGATGTCGATGCGATCCGCCGCTCTCGCCTGAAAAAGAAGACGCTTTTCGAGATGGACGACGAAGAAGACATCGTCCGGTGCCGCGCCGAATATGTGCGGCTGGCCGAAACGCTCTGGGCCGGAACCGACCCGCTGGCCCCCGCGCCTCTCGAAGATCGCGACATCTTTGAACTGCTTGGATTTGACTGATGTCCTATGAAAGCACACTGGCCTCTGTCGAGACGTATTTCGACAAAACCGCGACCACCAAGTGGGAGCGGTTGACCAGTGATGCGCCTGTCTCAAAGATCCGTGAGACCGTCCGCAAAGGACGCGATCAAATGCGTGACCAGTTGCGATCTCGCCTGCCCACGGATTTGCAGGGTGTGCGGATCCTCGACGCTGGCTGCGGCACCGGGCAGATGGCCCAAGAGCTCGCCATGTACGGCGCAGACGTTGTGGCCGTCGACATCTCTCCGAGCCTCGTTGACATCGCGCGGCAGCGTATGCCGCAAAACCTCCAGTGCCGCGTTACGTTCAAAGCAGGCGACATGCTGAGCAAAGAGCTGGGCCATTTCGACCATGTGATCGCAATGGACAGCCTGATCTACTATTCCGCGCCCGATTTGGCGGAGGCGTTGGATGGCTTGGCGGCCCGCACACGCGAAAGCGTCTTGTTCACGGTCGCCCCTCGCACGCCGATGCTGATGGCCATGTGGCACATGGGCAAGCTCTTCCCGCGCTCGGACCGATCGCCCACTATGGTACCGCACACGGCGCCCAGGCTAAGCAAAGCCCTCTTTGATCAAAGAAGTGCTGCACATTTGTGCCCGCTCAATCGGGTCACCTCCGGATTCTACATTTCTCAAGCGATGGAGCTCACGCCTTGATCCTTCGCGTGCAGGATATCAAGAGGCTTTCCGCCCGGATGCTGCCCTTCGCGGATGCCGCCAGCGACGGCCTGCCCATGAGCCAGCTCCTGCGCCTGTCGCTCTTCCAGGTTTCCGTCGGCATGGCTACAGTGCTGCTTCTTGGCACGCTCAACCGCGTGATGATCGTCGAGCTTTCGGTGCCCTCGACCATCGTGGCCGCAATGATCGCGCTGCCAGTTCTGATTGCGCCTTTCCGCACGCTGCTTGGCTTCCGCTCTGACACCTATCGCAGCGCCATCGGTTGGAAACGCGTGCCCTACCTGTGGTTTGGCTCGCTCTGGCAGATGGGTGGGCTGGCGATCATGCCCTTTGCGCTGCTGGTCCTCTCTGGTCAGCAGGTTGTGGGCCCCAGCTGGGCGGGCGAAGTGCTTGCCGCCATTGCATTTTTGATGACGGGCCTTGGCATTCACATGACCCAAACCGCCGGCCTCGCCCTGGCCACCGACCGCGCTGATGAGGAAACACGCCCTCGGGTCGTGGCCCTGCTCTACGTGATGTTCCTGGTGGGCATGGGCGTGTCATCGATCGTCATAGGCTGGCTCTTGCGCGATTTTGATGAATTCACCCTGATCCGTGTTGTCCAAGGGGCCGCGCTCTTTGGCATCGTTCTCAATCTGATTGCGCTTTGGAAGCAAGAAAAAGTCCGGCCCATGACGCAAGCCGAGCGCGCAGCGCCTCGACCCAGTTTCCTCGACGCCTGGAATGACATGACTCGCGGAGGAGAGGCCGGGCGGCTATTGGTCGTGGCGTTCCTGGGCACCATGGCCTTCAACATGCAGGACGTGCTGCTGGAGCCCTATGGCGGAGAAGTTCTTGGTCTTTCAGTGGGATCCACCACACTCCTCACAGCAATCTGGGCCCTTGGCGCGCTCATTGGCTTTGTCCTCGCAGGGCGCGGCCTTGCGCAGGGCCGCAACCCGTTCCGCATCGCCGGGACAGGTATTCTTTTGGGCATCATTGCCTTTTCAACGGTGATCTTTGCCGCGCCCATGGCATCCACCGCGATGTTCTTTGCCGGCGCGAGCCTCATTGGCCTTGGCAGCGGGCTTTTTGCGGTGTCCACCTTGACCGCCGCTATGACCCTGCCAGTCCGCGGATCGGCCGGACACGGGCTTGCCCTCGGTGCCTGGGGTGCGGCCACGGCCACGGCCGCAGGGCTGGCCATCGCATTCGGCGGCGCCTTGCGTGACGCCATCACCACCCTCGCCACAAACGGGATGTTCGGCGAGACACTGGAGCCGGTCACCACCGGATACTCATTCGTCTACCACACTGAAATTGGGCTTTTGTTCTTCACCCTCATGATCCTCGGACCATTGGTGCGGACAGGCCGCAATGCGCGCCAAACCACCAAAGAGGAGGCGGCCCGTATCGGCTTGGCCGACTTCCCAACATGACCCGCCGACCCGTGGAAAGGAAAACGCTATGAGTTTTGATTTCTTCGCCAATTTCGATTTGGCATCTCTGTCGATCTGGAGCTTCTGGGTGTTCTTCGCCCTGTTGGTATGGTACCTGCAGCGCGAAAACATGCGTGAGGGCTACCCTCTCGAGGATGATGACGGCAACGCTGCCGCCAACCAAGGCCCCTTCCCCGTACCTTCCGACAAAACCTTTATTCTACCGCATGGTGAAGGCACGAAATCCGTGCCGTCTGAACAGACACTGGAACGCACCGACCTGCCGCTCGAGCGGATGGGCAGCGGCACTGGATATCCGTTCATGCCCACGGGCGATCCAATGGCCGATGGCGTTGGCCCCGCATCCTGGGCGCCGCGCAAGGACAAGCCGGAAATGGATGGCCATGGTCACCCCAAGATCGGTCCAATGGCGGCAAACCCCGATTTCAGCTTTTCCTGCGGCTATGACCCACGCGGTCAAACCGTGTTCTCCGGCGACGGCAAGGCCGTGGGCACAGCGACCGATATGTGGATCGATGCCCCGGAACAGGTCGTCCGCTACGTTGAAATCGAACTGAATGAAGGCGGCAAGCGCCTGGCACCGATGACGCTGTGCAAGCTTAAGAAAAGCGGCGTGGTGATCAAATCGCTCTTCAGCCATCAGTTCGCAGGCGTCCCGCAAACCAAATCCGACACGCAGATCACGCTCCTCGAGGAGGACAAGATCGTTGGCTACTACGGCGGCGGCAACCTCTATGCGAGCCGCGCGCGCCTGGAGCCGTTGGTCGGATAACGCGCCGATCCAAACCGATATCAGCAACGGGAGCTGTAACCATGAAAAACGACGACCCAGACTTCAAGTTCGAACCCGTCCTCGGTCTGCCGGAACACCTGCCTAAGGGCGAAGAGGTTCTGTGGCAAGGCCGACCTGAGTGGTGGGTGCTGGCCAAAGAAGCCCTGCTCGTCCGGTGGGTCATTGGTTACTTCCTGTTGCTGGCGGTTTGGCGCGTGGTGTCCCTCTTGGATCAGGGCCCATTGGGCACGGCGGCGGCCTCTGCGGTGCCGTTTCTTGCCTGCGGCGCCGTCGCAGCCGGGATCTTGTCCCTGATGGCCTATGTTCTGGCGCGCACTACCGTCTACACGATCACCAACCGGCGGGTGGTGATGCGCATTGGTGCGGCCCTGACCATCACGCTCAACCTGCCCTTCAAGCAGATCAAAAATGCCGAACTGGATCTGCGCAAGGCGGGAACCGGCACCATCGCACTTGATTTAGATCAACGCACACGGCTCAGCTATCTGGTCTGCTGGCCCCATGTCCGCCCTTGGTCGATCAGAAACACAAAACCGGCACTGCGCTGCATCAGGGATGCCAAACATGTGGGTGAATTGTTGGCCGAGACGGCAGAGGCCGACCTCAACCGGCCCCAAATCGAACGCACCAGGCCCGAAACCCGCAGCCCGTCAGCGGTGTCCGTCCCGGGCGCGACTGCGGGCCCGTCCCCTGTGGCGGCAGAGTAAGATGAAGACCGCTCTCTCTCATATCCCGACCCCGCATCAGGCCGCGCCTGGCATGCTGCAGGGTCCGCGAGGGGGCACCCAGATCGATTGCCGAAATATCGGCAGCATAGAAACCTGAAAGGAGGCCAAAATGGGATGGCTCACCAAAGAGATCGAACGCGCACCTTGCACGGTTGAGATCTCCCACAAGTTCGAAAGCCTGCACGCACATGTGCGCTTCAACAACGGCGCCGTTGTCTATCCAGGCGACGAAGTCCAGGTGCAGGGGCCCGAGATCATGGCCCCCTTTGGCGAGATCGTCAGCGAAGACCGTGAGGCTGTGATCATCCGTGCCAGCAAGCTCGAACAGCTCTGGACGCGCATGACCGGCGATTTTGAGTTCATGGAACTGTGCGAATTTTCATTCTCAGAGGAGGTCACGCTATGAATGTTCTCGCCAGACACACCGCTGACGCCACAACCGTGGAAGAAGGCCTCGCCATCGCCGAGGAGCAGGACCGCATCTACAATGACGAGATGGCCACGCAGACCGCGATGGCCAACACCCTGCTCACGCCACGGTTCTACACCACCGACTTTGATGAACTTGATTCCGTCGATGTGACCCCGGTCCGCGAGGAATGGGACCGGCTTATCGCGCAGATGGTCTCAGACCCCAACAAGGGGCATTTCCGCAAGAACGAGGATTGGGACACGGTCGACTGGGAGGGCATGGACCCAGACCTCAAGAAAGAGTTCATCGACTTCCTGATCAGCTCCTGCACCGCCGAGTTTTCCGGCTGCGTGCTTTACAAAGAGATGAAGCGCCGGGGCAACAACAAAGACATCACCCAGCTCTTTCAACTGATGGCCCGCGATGAGGCCCGACATGCGGGGTTCATCAATGATGCGCTGCGCGAGGCGGGCTTGCGGGTGAACCTCGGATTTCTGACCCAGAAGAAGAAATACACCTACTTCCGGCCGAAGTTCATCTACTATGCTACCTATCTCAGCGAGAAGATCGGGTATGCGCGCTACATCACCATCTTCCGCCATTTGCAGGCCAACCCGGAACATCGCTTCCACCCGATCTTCAAATGGTTCGAAGAGTGGTGCAATGATGAGTTCAGCCACGGAGAAGCCTTCGCGCTGCTGATGAAGACCGATCCGAAACTGACCAGCGGGCGCAATGTCTACTGGATCAAGTTCTTCCTCACAGCCGTTTATGCGACGATGTATGTCCGCGACCATCAGCGCCCTGTGTTCCACAAAGCGTTGGGCGTTGATCCCGATTGGTATGCGCACGCGGTCTATGAAAAGACATCAGAGCTCACGCGCCAGATCTTCCCGATCGTGCTCGACATTGAGCACCCCAACTGGCAGCCGCTGCTCGTTGCGTTACAAAAGGCGAATGCAGATCTGGCCGCTGCTGCAACTGTCCGCGGCCCCCTGGGCATGATCAAGCGCGCCTCGGCCAGGTCTCGGGCGGCGACGGCATTTCTGCGGCTCATGATGATCCCCTCGATCAAAAATGACGTGCCGGCTCAGACGCGATTGGAGCCCTGCTACTGATGACGTCTTTGCATAGATATCCCGTCGGACTGACGGTGGGGGTCAGCCCCCACACCCCCGGGATATTTCTGGCCAGAAGAAACACGGGAGGCGACGCATAATGTCAATTTGGGTCGCCGGCCTCGTTGCTGTTTTTCTCTGGTGGTTTTCCACCGGGGCGATCCTCGTGGTGATCAGGCTTGCCGATCAAAGAGGTGGGCGGGCGCGGATGCTCGCGCTCGTGGGCAGCCTGCCGCTTTTGGCCCTTGGGATCTGGGGCTTCTTTGAAACGCGGATGGACACGAGCGTTCTTGCGGCCTACGGCGCGTTTCTGTCGGCACTTGCCATCTGGGGCTGGGCCGAGATTTCGTTCCTCACAGGGGCGATCACCGGCCCCAATGGCGAAGCGTGCCCACCAGATGTGGATGAAACCGAACGTTTCTGGCTGGCCTGGGGCACCGTGGCCTATCACGAGGTGCTGCTCACGATCCTTTTTGGCGCGGTCATGATCTTTGGTGCAGGGGCCGAGAATACGGTCGCCATTCTGACGTTCAGCGTTCTCTACTTTGCGCGGATCTCAGCGAAGCTGAACCTCTACATGGGCGTGCGCAAGATCAATGCCGAATTTCTGCCCGGCGTTCTGGGTCATCTGCCAAGCCATTTCCGCATTGCGCGTCTGAACTGGTTCTTTCCAGTGTCCGTCACAGTGCTCAGTTGGACCTCTGCGGTGTGGTTCCACAAGGTGCTCTACGCCGCCACACCGGGCGAGGCGGTGGGCCACGCGCTGCTCTTTGCGATCACGATGCTCGCTCTTTTGGAACACTGGCTCATGGTCCTGCCATGGCCCGATGCTGAACTTTGGCGCTGGATGCTGCCCGGCGCCGACCGACCGGGGCAAACGCCCCTCACTCAAAAGACAACAAGACCGGAGGGACCCGATGGATTTTGATGCCATGTTCACAACACAGCTCGACGCTCTGAGGGACGAGGGCAATTATCGCATCTTTGCCGAGTTGGAGCGCCGCTGCGGTCAGTTTCCAAAGGCCAAAAGCTATGACGATGACGCGCCCGACGAAGTCACGGTCTGGTGCTCTAACGACTATCTCGGCATGGGTCAAAACCAGATCGTGCGCGACGCAATGAAGGCCACCATCGATCAATGTGGCGCCGGTGCCGGTGGCACGCGCAACATTTCTGGCACCAATCACCACCATGTGGAACTTGAGAAAGAACTGGCGGATCTGCATGACAAGGAGGCGGCGCTTCTCTTTACATCAGGCTACGTGTCCAACTGGGCGGCCCTCTCCACGCTCGGCAGCCGGTTGCCCGACGCGGTGATCCTCTCAGATGAGCTCAACCATGCTTCAATGATCGAAGGCATCCGTCACGCGCGCTGCCAAAAGATGATCTGGAAGCACAACGACCCGGAAGACTTGGACCGTAAACTGGCGGCGCTTCCCGCCAATACAACTAAAATCGTCGCGTTTGAAAGCGTCTACTCGATGGACGGCGATATCTGCCCGATGCGCGAGATTGTTGAGGTGGCCGAAAAGCACGGCGCCATGACCTATCTCGATGAGGTGCATGCCGTGGGGCTCTATGGCCGGCGCGGCGGCGGTGTATCGGAGCGCGAAGGGCTGGCGGATCGCATCACCCTCATTGAAGGCACCCTCGGCAAGGCGTTCGGCTGCATGGGCGGCTACATCACGGGATCTGCTGCGTTGTGTGACTTTGTCCGCTCATTTGCCAGCGGGTTCATCTTCACGACCGCCCTGCCCCCGGCCGTGGCCGCGGCGGCAAAGGCGTCCATTGCGCATCTCAAGGTCAGCCAATCCGAGCGCTTTCAACAGCGCCGCCAGGTGTCCAAGCTGCGCCGCCTGCTGGACCGCGAAGGCATTCCGCACCTGGATAACCCCAGTCATATCATCCCTGTGATGATCAAGGATCCCGTCAAATGCCGTCAGATCTCAGACATCCTGATGCAGGACTTCGGCATTTACGTGCAGCCTATCAACTACCCCACTGTGCCAAAGGGCACCGAGCGGTTGCGCTTCACACCCGGACCGCTGCACAGCGACGAAGATATTGATCGTTTGGTCGGCGCGCTGAAGATGCTTTGGAAGCAGTGCGCCCTTGCCCACGCTGTGGCCTGATAGAAATAGAAAGGTCCGTCGTAACAGACGGACCCAAAAGCAAACGAACCCCAAAAGAAAACGCGCCCCAAAAACGGGCGCGTTTTTCTTGTTTCAGCGTTGCGCGTTAGCGAAGGTTGTGACAGCTCGCGCAGTCCTGTCGTGTATGAACCGCAGAGACCTCTGGCGCCAACACCAAATCCAAGCCAATGTCGGCATGCCCCAACGTTGCTGAGGCCAGGACAGTTGGCCCGGCGTGACATGCAGCGCAGTCCTGTGCTGACGTCACAATCTGTGGGACAGACGACGCCGGCGCATTGGCGTGCCAGACCATCGTCGCGGCAGCCACGAAACCCATGGCCCCGATCACCGCCCAGGTGGCCCATCCACCATCTGATCTCTCAGTTTCAAACGTAATCGCCGTCATGCGCTGTTCCCCGTTTTTGCTGGTTTGTTGTGGGCGACACTGCTGACGCCCACAACGCTTTCAAACGCTTGGTATCACTCGACGGCTGCGCGAGATGCAGCTGCATTCTCAAACCAGTTGACGCCATTCGACAGAACCACCAGGTGGATCATCGCCGCCAAAAGGAAGAGAAACACGCCCTGTGCCACGAACACACGACGCGGGTCAAATACGAGCCAAATCTTGTAGAATTTAGACATGCATCAACCTCTCTAGAACCAAGGAGCCCAGATGTAAGTCGCAACATGGGCTACCAGACATGCAATCGCGAACGTGTACATGCCGCTCAGGTAGACCGAGTGCAGCTCCTGGGCTTGCTCGTCGGTTAGACCTGTCATCGACAGGTCGGTGTTATCAGCCATGAACTTTCCTCCGGAACGTTACGCTGACACCGCGCACCCCGCGGCTGGGACCGGAAAAGCCTGCGTGGCCCTCCGGCGTCTGCCCGCCCCATAGGGGCAGCAGCTGATGTCTCGGTTGGCCCGTCACCTTAAGCCGAGAAAATAAGTGGTGTGATCCGGTCCGCTTCCGCCCAGGCGCGGGCGATGGGGCCGCGCACGTCCAAAGAGCGCTTGCGGATCACGTGTGAGATGTACCGCTCGGTCGCGAACGGGATCGCAAGGATAAAGATCAGCGTGAAATACACGTGGAACTCCGTCGTCCGTTTACGTCCCCTCCGGGCTTCGCGCGGCAGGTTGGATGTCATGTCAGTCATGGCTGATCACTCCCAGGGTCAGTTTTTTGGGTCGCCTCTTCTCGCATCGCGGCAGGCGTTAGGGCTTTCACGGTCTCAAGCACCACTCGTTCCGCACCGCCCTTCAATGCGGCGTCCTCAGCCGCATCGCGCAGGGTTTTGGCGGCAGAGATCCGCGTGAGCACCGGGTGAGAGGCTACGATCCGGTCAAGTTCCTTCTGGGCATCTTCATCCCATGGGAAATTGCGCCTAAGCGGCGTGGGCGTGGCCGCAGCCGCATCCATTTCGGATGCAAGCGGCAGAATGTGGAAAAGTGCATCGAAAAGCCCGTTGCAGATTTCCTGTAAAAGATAGGTGGCCCCGGCATAGCCCATCATGGGGGTGCCGGTGGCGCGCCGGATGGCGGCACCTGGGAAGCTTGCCGGAATGAAGGCGGGGCTTGGCCCGTGACCGGCCTTCATCTCGGCCAGATACATTTTTTCATTGATCGACCCCATCATGATGATGGGGCGATTTTGGTTCATCAGCGCGCGCACTTCGTCATTGTTGGTCTTGGTGCCGGCACAGCGCGCCACCGCAAAGGCGCAGGGCAGACCCAGATCACCTTCGAGGTAATTGCGGATGCCCCTCGCATAGGTCTCATTCGCAACAATCCCGAAATTGGCCGTGGCAAAGAAGTCTTGCGTCACCGAGCGCCACAGATCCCACACCGGTTTGATTGTGGAATGCTTTTCACGTTCTATGAAAGGCTCTGGATCAAGCTCCAAAAGCTCGCCCAGTTTGCGCAGGAACTTCGTTGTACTGTCAACACCGATCGGGGCTTGTAGAAATGGTTTTTGCAGCACCTCGCACAAGCCACGGCCAAACTCTCGATACATGCAGACATTGACGTCCGCATTCACCAAATCCCGCATTTCCGCCAGATGCGCGCCCAAAGGCATGACCATGTTCACCTCAGCGCCGATGCCTTCAACGAGACGGCGCAACTCGTGCAGGTCAGAGGGCATGTTGAACGTGCCATACATCGGTCCAAGAATGTTGACCCGAGGCTTTGCGCCCTCAGCGCGCTTCTTCTCGCGCGGCATCTTGCCTTTGGTCATCCCGAACTCGGTGAAAAGCCAGGTCATGGATCTGTCGGCCGCTTCCCACTGATCCTCGTCAATGGTGCGCGGCAGGAAACGTTGGATGTTGGTGCCTTGCGGCGTCACCCCGCCCCCGATCATCTCGGCGATGGAGCCCGTGACAACCACTGCGGGCAAGGCCGGATCCAGCGTGCCCCAGGCCCGCTTCATCGCGCCTTCGGTGCCTTCGCGGCCCAGCTCTTCTTCGCCCAAACCGGTCACCACAATCGGCAACTCATGGGGCGGTAACGCATCGGTGTAATGCAAGACAGACGTGACGGGCAGGTTCTCACAGCCCACCGGCCCGTCGATCACCACCTGAAGCCCCTTCACCGCGCAAAATGCGTAGACAGCACCCCAGTAGCCCCCGGCCCGATCATGATCCTGGATCAGCATGGGGCGTACCCCTCAGCACCGGCGCAATACCGACGTAGTACCGACAGGAAACCGACGTGGGTTTTCGGGAAGGATATGAGGCCGACGAGGCGCATCAGATCATCTCCTGCGCTTTCTCGGCTTTCTTGGCTTTTTCCATTTTACGCACGTTCATTTCACGGAACTCGGGGCGCAGGTTCGGATCGCCTTCCCAAACACCGGCGGTGTCATGGCTGCCCACGCCCTCAAAGAACTCACGCATGTGATCCATGCGCTCTTTTCCGGCGATGGCGGCGTTGATCACTTCTGCCAGACTGCCAGCACCAGCCGGCCCCATCAGCGGCCGCGCTGAGATGAGGTTTGTGAAGTAAAGCCCAGGAATCGCAAGCTGTTTTGCCTCTTGCACTACTGGTGTGGTGCCGATGGCCAGATCCGGTTTGACATCCCGCATAGCGTTGCAATCGTCTTCGAGGGATGCGCGGAAATTGACCTCCACACCTTTGGATTTCAGCCATTCGGCATCGTCCGCAGACCAGTCCGATTTGGCGCAGGCAGAGCCCACATATTTCACGTCCGCACCGCTTTCGATCAGCAGGCGGGCGACGATCAATTCACTGCCTTCATAACCGCTGAGCGTGACAGTACCCTTGATAGGTTTTGCAGAAAGCGCACCTTTGATGCCAGGCAGGAAAGTGTTCTGTGCCACAGCCACTTTATCTGATGCAATTCCAAAGGCATCACCGATATTCTTCAACCAAGCGGCCGTGCCGTCATAGCCCACCGGCGCGCTGCCAACGATGGGCTTACCCGCCGCCTCAAATTCACGCACCGCAGCGGTGTAGAACGGATGGATCGCCGCCACCGCGCCGCAATCCAAAGCGGCATAAAGCTCTCTCCATTCACGGCATGGCACCACCGGCCCCGGCGCCAGATCCAGCGGGGCCAGCATCTGGCCAATCATCATCGGATCGGCTGGGAACATCTCCCCCAAGATCGAAACGGTTGGCAGGTCTGATGCCAGCCCTAATGGCGCCGCCACGGGTCCGGCCTTAATCTCCTCGCGCGCGTATTTCAGCATCGCGCCCGCAAGAACGTCTTTGGCCTCCGCATGGGTTGGGATACCAAACCCGGGCACGTCTATGCCCACGATGCGCACGCCGTTGATCTCATCGGGCAGCAAGCGCAACGGCACGCCTGAGGCTGTCGGAACACACAGGTTCGTCACCACGATGGCATCGTATTTATCAGGGTCCGCCAGATCGTGTACCGACTCGCGGATATCTTCAAAAAGTTTACCAGTTACAAGGGTTTCCGAGCTGAAAGGCACGTAGCCCACAGACCTGCGCGCACCGTAGAAATGGCTTACAAAGGTCAGGCCATAGACACAGCAGGCGGATCCGGACAACACGGTTGCCACGCGTTTCATCCGCAGGCCCACACGCAAACTGCCAAAGGCGGGACACATGCTTTGGGGTTTATCGTGTGGGCCCTGCGGGTAGTCACGCGCATATTGATCGAGCATTTCGCTCTGGCCGGCCATGCGCGCGGCTAATTCCATTTCCGATCCAGAATGGCAGCCCAGCCCAGGCTCGCCCTCTGTTACAATTTCGGCCTCCTCAGGGCGCGGCTTGCCCTTGAGCACCGGCACCTCGGCGGTGTCGTCATATGTAACCTCCTCCTGCCCCCGCAATTGAGGCGCAGGTGCAAGAGCTTCCGGGCGTGGTTTGCCCTTCAGAACCGGCACCGGAGAGGTGTCGTCATATGGGAGGTCGTCTTTCATCCTTGCTCCGGTGTTTGAAAGATATCGGCCAACAGCCCTGCAATCTGATCAGGTCGCGCACTGGCCAGAATGGCGCGCGTGATCACCAAAGTTGCTTGAGAGCCCTGGTCATGCATCATCGTAGATGACCTCCAGGCTGACTTTCGGCTTGGCGTTCTTGCCGCGCATGTCTTCATCTGTAGCGGGCACCAAATCTACGCCAGCGCCGGTCTCAGATCCGTCAAAGAGATCCAGCAATCCATCCTGAGACAGCGGTGTCGGACGCACGGGTGGTGCATCAGAGACCTGATCCGCAAGGCCTGCAAAAAGCGAACCCCACTGGCTCTTGTCGGTTCCCACAATCTGATAATTGGCTGATTTCTTGCGCAAATCATCGTCTTGCGGGATCGACGCGAGAACCGGAATATTCGCGGCTTTGGCAAAGGCATGCGCCTCGCCGGAATTGTCGTCTTTGTTGACCACGAGCCCCGCGACACCCACGTTGCCGCCCAGCTTGCGGAAGTACTCCACAGCAGAGCACACATTGTTGGCCACATAGAGCGACTGCAGGTCATTGGAGCCGACCAAAATCACCTTCTGCGCCATATCCCGCGCGATCGGCAGGCCGAAGCCACCGCAGACCACGTCGCCCAGGAAGTCGAGCAGAACGTAATCGAAATCCCAGTCATGAAAGCCAAGCTTTTCAAGGAGTTCGAAGCCGTGGATGCTCCCGCGACCGCCGCATCCGCGCCCC
>ERZ1740068.549-NODE-549-length-17030-cov-8.994934_pt1 | contig 17030 bp, 9 predicted proteins | sample MGYA00581735_ERZ1740068 | MGnify/ENA primary metagenome ERZ1740068 (study PRJEB43018, sample SAMN04849740) | marine metagenome | isolation source: floating plastic debris | place: Pacific Ocean | collected 2008-08-30 | study: EMG produced TPA metagenomics assembly... | reverse complement strand
GTATAGCTGAAGAGGGCCATTGTTCACGGTGACAAGGATCATGGTGTTATTGCCCAGCTTTATGAGTTGTAAGTCCCTGGCATCGATATTGGCAAGCAGCCCCGACTTGCCTGATGGCATTACCTCAAATTCGCCATTGGAAAATCGCATTGCATGACCAAATGAGCCATCCAGCCTCGGTGTTTCTACTTCGGTGGTGAAAAGATTGCCAACGGATAAAATCTCCTTGTTTTGATCATTATCAATATCCGTAAAGACGAAGTCGTTGATCGTACTGATTTGTGCTTCATTGGGAAGTGGGGTGATTTTGAAGCTACCGGTACCAAGATTCTCTACGTAAACACTGGCAAGTATGTCAGCTTCAAAGTGCAAAGCTCCCTCTAATTCATCAGCGCCGATAATATCACTAACAGTCGCTTTGGCAAAAAGGTCATAGGTTTTGAATTTATCCTTGATAAATGGCATTTGCTCCGAAGAACATTGTCTACCGCGGATCGGGACCAGTACATTCTGATAGGTGCTGCTCAATACGATGTCATAGTTGCCATTTTGATCGAAGTCATCGCAATAGATGTGAAAGCTACTTTTGCCAGAGACGCTGTATTTAGAATTTAGCCCAAGGTTTCCTACCAGATAGTCGTCGTCCCCATCCTGGTCAATGTCGTATTTGGAGATGGTCTGCCAAAGCCCCACGGTATTTTCAAGTCCTGATGCAGAAGCTTTACTGAAATTGCCAGTCTGGTTTTCAAACAGTGTGATGGGCATCCATTCACCAGCTATCAGCAGGTCTTCGTCGCCATCCAGGTCATAATCAGTGAAAACGGCACCGGTTATCATGCCAATGTTTTGAAGTGCTGGCATGATGGTTTCGGTTTTATCTATGTATTTTCCATTCTCATTGATCAATAGGCAGGATTTTGGTTGGTAGGGATATTGCCACGGGAGATGTCTGCCACAAACCAGCAAGTCCGGGTCTCCGTCCTGATCAATGTCTGATGACACAACAACACCTCCGCTAAAGGTAGTGGTCTTTAGAGGCTGATTGCTTCTGCTAAAACTGCCTTTGCCGTCATTGAGATAGATTCGGTCCTGGTACAAGGAATGACCTGCTGGTTGAGAGTTGCCGCCGCTGACTACATATAAGTCCAGGTCTCCGTCCTGGTCGATGTCCAGAAACAGTGCGCTCATGTCTTCAAAGGCCTTGTCTTTTTCCAGAGATAGTTGCCTGGTGTGCTCAAATTTCCCGGTTTTATTTTGGATGTAGAGCTGAGCACTCTGACCAGCGGCTCCACCAATAAAGAAATCCTCCAGGCCATCGCCGTTGACATCTCCGGTAGCAGCAAAAGGACCCATTTGAGACATTTGCCAGGGCAGAAGAAGTTGTTTGCTGTAGTCATCAAAATTATTCTCAACATGGGTGAATGAAATGCCTGTTTTATCCGGTTTTATTCGTTTGAGTAGCGGATTTCCGGGACTCTTAACGCCGGGTTTTGGCTGCTGTTTGGCATCCTGATAGTCAAGCGTGAGGCGTTGATTGGCTGGCAGGCTGATTAGTTTTTGTGTTTTTTGATCTGGCCAGGTGATGATCAGGCTATCGATTTTGGAGTACGTTCCTACACCAAATGTCATGACGGACGAAGTAGAAGATTGAAATCCCCGGGAAAGCTGCAGTTCCTGTGTTTGTATCAGGTCGTCAGCATAGAGGGTTACCTGCAAGCCAAGCCCCATAGTGTTGGTTTTACTACCTTTCAACGCCAGCTGAATGAAGTTGGCAGTGGCGTGATTTTCATAGATAAAGGCCGTTTCTAAGTTGTTGTTCACGATGAGCTCTTTATCTCCATCATTGTCCAGGTCGGCATAGGTAGCGCCATTGGAAAAAGTAGGTGTTCCTAGTCCCCATTCAGTGCTTTTGTCTGTGAAAGAGAGGGTTTGATCATTTTGATAAATGTGGTTGTGTAGTTTTTCAGCCGGAACCATATCTAGTACTGTCTTGAGGTCGAGAGGGAGCTTCTGCTTGATTTTACGCTGCAGGTCGTTTCTGAAATCTACATTGCCGAGGTCTTTGACGATGCCATTGGTCACAAAAGCATCGTTCCAGCCGTCATTGTCGAAGTCGGTGAGGAGCGGGGCCCAGCTCCAGTCAGTTTTGGCGACGTGCGCCATGTTGGAGATATCAGAAAACCCTGTTCCCTGATTTAACTGTAGGACGTTGGTCATATATTGGTAATGATAACCTGCGCTGACCAATTCATAGAACTGATCAGTATCCATTGACGGCATGTTGGTTTTGCTTCTGATGTGATCTTTTGCTGACATATCCAGTACCATCAGATCCGGCAGTTGGTCATTGTTGATGTCAGCCAGGTCGGAGCCCATGCTATTCATTGAGATATGGTTGAAATATCCTGATAAGCTGTCAGAAAAATGCCCTTTTCCATCATTTAAATACAGGAAATCCGGTTGTGAAAAGTCATTACAGACGTAAATGTCCGGCCAGGAGTCCTGATTGAAGTCTCCGATGGCCGCACTCAGCCCCCAGGCTTTGTTTTGGATGCCGGCTACTTTTGAAACATTGGTGAAGTAAGAGCCATCATTTCTGAATAGCTGATCGGAAGCGAAGTCCCAAATTTCATTTTCTGAAGCCGGGTCTATGGAAACATTCCCGAAATCGGGGCGATGGTTGACCAGATAAAGGTCCAGGTCTCCGTCTCTGTCATAGTCAATGGGATAGGCTTGGGTGGAGAATCCGTAGTGGTCAACTTTCCATTGGCTGCCTTCCTCTTTGAAAGTGCCATCTTTTTGATTGACAAACAACTTGTTTTTCCTCAGTTGGGCATTGCGTAGCTCTCCTGATTTACAAACATAGATGTCGGGATAGGTGTCATTATTGACGTCCAGAATGGTGATGCCTGTGGTCCAGCCATCGTTGTCGGCAACGCCGGCCTTGTTGGTGATGTCCTCGAAGTGTAGATCTCCCTTGTTTCTGTAAAGTTTATTGTCTCCCTGGTTAGCAGAAAAGTAGAGGTCTTCCAGTCCATCCTGATCAATGTCCAGCACGGCGACGCCTCCACCGTTGTAGACATAGGAGTAGTTGAGGAAATTGAAGCCATTGTTTTCTGTAAATTGATTTTGAAACTGAATGCCTGTTTGTGCAGGGGGTAATAATTCAAACAAGGCGTTTGACTCCGTCTCTTTGCTTTGCTCATTATGCTGGCACGAAACGCCGAGCAGTAGCATCAATAGTAAAGCGCAAATCTTATGCATACCTGTGGAATATAATGACAAAAATGGATTGAAGCGCCGGAACAGATAAAAAACCACTTGCATGGCTGTTGCACGCAAGTGGTTTACAGAAGAATCTACTTGTTATAGTGTTTTAGTTATAACCTGGATTTTGGGTCAGTAGCGTACTGGCTGCCAGTGCATTTCTCGGAATCGGGAATACTCTGAATTCCGCTGCTGTCTCAGGCTTTGCTGTATAGGCACTGTTGAAAGTTCCAAACCGGATCATGTCCGTTCTTCTGTGACTTTCCCAGTAAAATTCAAAACCTCTTTCATTGAGCATGCCAGACAGGTCGATGCTGGTCAGTGCCGTTGCACCTCTTGCGGCTCTTACGATGTTTACATCCGCCAGTGCGCCACCAGCATCTCCGTTTCTAAGTCTGGCTTCTGCACGCATCAGGTAAGCATCGGCTAATCTCAGGATCGGAATATTGATGTTGGTATCCCACCTTCCCGGACCAGGAGTGTCATATTCATATTTGTAGACCCGTGCACCTGAGTTCTGATCAGACTGGAAGTCGGCATTGACAGGAATGTCTTTTCTGTAATCTACCACGTTGTTATCTCTCAGGAAGTTTCTCAACTCTTCGATGATCACCTGGCCATTGCCATCTCTGCGGAAAGTCCCACCTTCAGACGGATTATTCTCACCATCTACCGGCACCGCACCATATTGTACACCTACCTGAATTCCACGGTTGAGTTTGTAATCTTCAGGAGCGATTGTTCCAGTCTCTTGTGGCAGGTTCTCTTCGAAGTAACGAGGGTCAGACGTGTCCCACGTATCTACGAATTCCGGAAGAGTGGCAAAACCATTCCACCCTCTGAAGCTACCGCCGTCGGCTGCATAAACACCCTGACTCTGTGTCATAGCAATGAATGCCCTGTTGCCTGAAATACCAGCCTGTAGGTCTGCAGCGAAGATGATCTCGTTAGAAGCTTCATTCATGTCATTGTCACCATCAAAAAGCCTGAAGTAGTCGCTGGCCAGCGAATAGCCTTCGTTATTAATGACGTTGGTGGTACGCGTGATGACCTCACTCATATCTGCGGCGTTGAAATTGAAGCTTTGCGCATAGCGATCATCATAAACTGCTTTGTTCAAATACAGTTTTGCCAGCAGCATTTCAGCTGCTCCTCTGTTGAAGCGTGTTCCTGATGATGCGCCTCCTTTGCCGGTAAGATTGGGGATTGCTTCCAGTAGCAGGGTTTCAATCTCTTCAATGGCAGCGGCACCTGAAAGCACCTGGTTCTCACTTGTAGTTACATCAACATAGGGGATTTGACCATAGAGGTCAAACATGTAGTAGGAGTAGAATGCAAGCAAGCCTTTCGCTTCTGCCAGGGAAGCCATGACCAGCTCATTGCTGCTGTTGGACGAGAGAATGTCTACTACTTCCAGGCTACTGGCAATGCCTGCCTGCAGGTTGTTGAATACATCATTCAGTGTAGCCTCATCGGGGCCCCATGTGTGACGATGCAGTGTGACATATCTGCCGCCATCAAACCAGTCACTACCTCCTCCGGCGCTTACTCTGGTAGGTACGATCACTTCGTCAGTGGTAGCTTCCTGCAGGTTGAAGACGAGGCGTTCTGTGAAGTTAGGAATCAGCGGACCGTACAGCCCTGATGTAAGGGTATTGAGAAATTCCTCGTTGGGGTTTTGCAGCAGGTCTTCAACTTCCTGCCTGCTGAGCTGGCCCAAATTTTCCTCTTCCAGCTCGGAACATCCGATGAAGAACAAAAAGGAAAAAAGGATGAATAAATATCTTTTCATTTTTGAAGTATTTTAGAATTTAACGTTGACACCAAATATGAATGTTCGCGCTCTTGGGTAGGTACCAAAGTCGATACCGTAAGAAAGAATACCATTCTGAGCCCGTGGAGTATTCACCTCCGGATCATAACCAGAATAGTCTGTGATGACAAACAGGTTCTGACCTGTGACATAGAATCGTACCGACTTGATATAGTTATTGCTTTGGATATTTGGGCTGTAACCTAACGTCAGGTTGTTGAGACGCAGGAAGCCTCCATCTTCCAAAAAGAAATCGGATGGACTGCTGGGGATGGTTCTCGTTTCGTCGGCTATCTCCTGAGTGACATTGTTTCCGGCATTATTGAGGAAGTGAGCCGTGTTGTTATAGATTTTATTGCCTGCAACGCCTGCAAGGTTGGTCGAGAAATCAAAGTTTTTGTACTCTGCATAAATGTTGAAACCATAGGTGAAGTCAGGAATACCGGTGCCTTGTATGGTATTTTCACCCAATGAACCGTCGCTTTGCAAGGTTGGCAACAGGAAGGAGCCCAGTGCTTCGCCGGTTCTTACTACCTGTACAAAGGTGCCTCCAAGGCTAGGGCCGCTGATGGCGCCTGTGATCAGTTCTTCGCCATCTCTCAGATTGACTTCATTGCTAATGAACGTCGCATTGGCGTCAAAAACCAGGTTAAAATCCGCCGATTTTACTGCCTGATAGTTGATGCCCAGCTCTATTCCTGAGTTGGAAATGTCACCAGGAAGGTTGATCCACTGTCCGGAAACGGCAGGAGGTTCAGATGCCACGAACAAGATCATTCGCTCATTGGTTTTGCTGAAGTAATCCAGGCTACCAGTCAATCGATCGCCAAAGAAACCGTAATTCACTCCGATGTTGAACTGGTTGCTGATCTCCCATTCCAGGTCAGGGTTTCCTTCTGAGACCTTTCTCAATCCTACTTCTGTATTAGAGATTTGCACAAAATCAAACTCATCTACAGTGGGGTTGCCAGGGACATTCTGGTTACCCGTTTGCCCCCACCCAATTCTACCTTGTAGCCTGCTGATGGCAGAGGAAGAAGGATCGTTGATGAAATTGTAAGAAGCTGCAACTGCCGGGAAGTAACCCCACTGATTTCCATCTGCAAATTTAGAACTACCGTCTGCTCTGATGGATGCTGATACGTTCAATTGCTCGTTGTAAGAGTAGTTGACCCGGGCAAATACTGACTCCAATCGGGTAGTGGTGTTAGAACCTAAAGGCAAACCGACCTGCGTAGGTACGTTGGCAGGATTGTCAATGGCGCTGATGTTGGGTAGCGTAAAACCCACATAGGACAACTGCTCAGATTCTCTCGAGAACCGCTGATTGGCATAGCCGAGCAAAGCATCGATTTTGTTATTGCTCCAATTTTTACTGTAAGACAAGTAATGTTCGAAGAGGATGTTGGTAGAAGAAACATCGCCTACTGCATAAGTACCGTCTGCAGCTACTCCTTCGAGATTATTGGGTCTCAATTCCTGCTCTCTTCTACCGTCAGAGATGTCAGCGCCAAAGTTGGCCTGATAGTTCAATCCTTCTATGATTTCATAAGAAGCAGAGAAATTTGTAAGGAATCGGTTAGTGATGGTGCGGTCTGTGAAAGACTCCAGCAAACCAACAGGGTTGGTAGGGCCACTGGAGAAGGCGCCGCTGGCATCTCGCACAGTTCTGTTGGGCAGTGCTCCCAGTGTATTGGTGATGAGCTCTCCCTGTGTATCAGCAGCGTCTGCTCTCGGTACTCTGAAGTTTCTGGTTTGGCTACCAATCAGGTTCAGGTTCAATTTCAATTTGTCATTAAGAACCAAAGTGGATGAGTTAACCCTTGCTGTATATCTATCCAGACTACTACCACGGATTACGCCTTCCTGTTCTAATATACTTGCAGAAGCTCTGATAGATGAATTAGTCGATCCGGCGGAGAATGCCAGGTTATAGTTTTCCGTGATGCCCGTCTGGAAAATCTCGTCCTGCCAGTCTGTGTCTACGCCACTGTTGTCGCCAATGTCGCTGGATGTCAATACATCGAGTTTGTTGGCTACATTGGAAATACCGATAGAAGAGTTGAATGACAAGGTAGGTTTACCCGCTTGTCCTTGTTTCGTAGTGATCAAAACAACACCATTGGCACCCCTGGAACCGTAGATGGCTGTTGCTGATGCGTCCTTTAAGACGGTGATGGTTTCGATGTCATCTGCATTCAAAAAGCTCAGAGGATTGGAGACACCTGAAGTAGTTGGCAATGCGGAACCAGCCAGGTTTCCTCCCGCTGGAGAGGTGGAGGCATTGCTGATGGGGACATTATCTATTACATACAACGGACTGTCACCACTTCTGAGTGCTCCTGCACCACGTATGGTCAGTGTAATGGGCGCTCCGGGCTCACCACTGGAGGAGGTAATTCGTACACCTGCGATTTTGGATTGAAGCAACTGTTCCGGGCTTTCAATGATTCCGCGGTTAAAGTCTTTGGATTCCAGTTTGGCAATGGCACCGGTGACCTCGGTTCTTTCCTGCTCTGCATAGCCGACTACAACCACCTGTCCCAGTAGCGTGATGTCTTCTCTGAGCCTGATCGTCAGCGTTGAGCCTGATGCCTTGATCGTTTGTGATTCATATCCGACATAGGAGACAACGAGCGTCGCTGATGCGTTGGTTAGATTGAGTACAAACTCTCCATTGATATCTGTGATGGTACCATTAGAAGTACCTTCTTCCAAAATAGATACTCCCAGGAGCGCTTCGCCGCTTTCTTCGTCGACTACTTTTCCGGAGATCTGTGAGCTTTGGGAAAATACCTGATCAGGTACTGCCAGCATGAGTAAGATGCTCATAAAAAGCAGTCTGACCGCGGTATTTACCTTCATCAATACCTTTTTCATAATACGTGCATTTTTACATTTAATTCCGTAGAAAACTTCATATAGATTTTTTTAAAAATATGAAATGGAAACGTTTACATTTAGTAATGTAATTAAATTTTTTCAGTAAGGACTCATCTTTATGTAAAAAATTCAAAAAACGACCTGTTTCGTTTCTTTTAATTTCTGGTGCTGGCGCAATAGAGAGAATCTTCGATGATTTGTAAATATTTGATAGGTAATAGGTTATGAGGTTTTCTTTCAGCGAACTTCGGACGAGGCAATATTGTAGCCGACTATTTTCACAAAGTGAATAGCCAGCATTTACATCCTAGCAAATGAGAATGTAATTGATGCAAATTTTTGGTGCAAAAAAGCATTGTTTTAGCAGCATATGAAACTACCTCTTTCGAAATGATTAAATGGTAGTGGTCAGGCTATTGCAAGGACATATCTGGCCCAAAGAAAGGGATGTCACCTTATGGCCATGGTCGGCCGATCATTGAAGGATCGGGTTGATGCAATTGCTGATACCAAGTAGTTTTCACAACCTTGTATTTCGACTTAGCTAATTGTCTGGGCTGAGTCATGCACCCACTCCATGCATACAGATGGCCTCATTTTTGCCAGATCTCTCAGATGTTCTAAAAATGTTAGTAGATTTATCCATATTTAGCATGTAACAGATTTTTATGGCCAACATCAAGGACATTGCCAGGCATACAGGGTTGTCGGTCGCGACTATCTCGCGGGTATTCAACAACAGTCCGTTGGTGAAACCGAAAACGAGGAAGAAGGTACTGAATGCTGCCAAAGAACTTGACTACCAGCATAACATCAGTGCAGCCTCCCTGAGGAGTGGTGTCAGCAAGATTATTGGAGTGGTAGTTCCTGAGATCAGCAATGTATTTTTTGCGGTCATTATTAATGGCATCGAGAAGAAGCTGAAAGACTGGGGATATAGCATCATTATCGCACAATCTCACGAATCAGCAGAGAAGGAAAAAGAGGTTTTGTCTTCATTTCAGCGGCTCAATGTTGATGGTGTGTTAATCTCCACCGCGAAGGAGACCAAAGATTTTAGTCAGGTCAACAAGATGGCGGGTAAGAAAATTCCTTTTGTTTATTTTGATAGAATTCCACCGCTGGACCAAATCAATGCCGTGACACTGGATGACTACAAGGGCGCCGCAATGGCTACAAAGCACCTGATTGAGTCGGGGTGTAAGCACCTCATCCATATTGGTGGTGAGCCCAGTGTTTCAATTTTCAATGACCGAAGAAATGGCTTCCTGAACACATTGAAAGAGGCCAACATGGAGGTTCATGACGACAGTGTCATTGAGCTGAGTAGCGACCAGCGTGCAAACCTGATGCTGATCAGAGAATTGTTTAAGAAACGACCCGAGATCGATGCGTTTTTCGCTCACGGAGACTTTTATGCCTTGTACATGCTGGACATACTGAAGGAACTGGATATCTCGGTGCCCGATCGGGTGAAAGTCATAGGATTTGGTAATGCCGACTTTTCAGCACATGTGTCACCCAGTTTGTCAACCATCGATCAGAATTGTATGCAGATGGGGCAAATTGCTGCAGCCACACTCATTAATCAGCTCCAGGCTGAGGAAACAGTTTATTCCCGGCAAATGCTGGCTCCGCAGTTGATTGTCAGAAGCTCTAGTCAGTTGGGTTGATGCGATAGACCAGTGCTTCCCAGGGTCGTATGATTCCTTCTTTTTCGGATTCTTTCAGATAGTTTCCCAGTAGTTTTTCGGTTTGTGCGATAGCCTTTACTTCCTCAGGTAATGCATGCAACTCATCGCTGAAGTTGAGTAGTATCAGATAATCACCATTGCTGTCCCATCGTCGGTACAGGTAGAGTGATTCGCTTTCCTGCGCATACTCCAAAAAGTCCCCATAGACTAGTGTAGGATGGTTTTTTCTCAATTGAATGGCGGACTTGTAATAATGTAATACGGAATTTTCGGTAGTTAAATTGGCTTCTACATTAATTTTCAGATAGTTGGGGTTGCTATCTATCCAGGTAGTTTGCGCAGTGCTGAACCCGCCGTGCATTTCATCACTCCATTGCATAGGCGTTCTGGCATTGTCTCGTGATACTTTTTGTAGAATAGGTTTGAGCATCTCCAGGTCGCCGTTGGACTGCTCATATTCTTTGATTTTGTTAACCGATTCTATGTCCCGGTACTGATCGACAGACTCAAATGCCACGTTGGTCATCCCAATTTCGCTGCCCTGATAGAAACAGGGTGTCCCTCTCAGGGTGCACAACAAGGTGGCCAGTAGTTTTGCGGATAATTCCCGATAGTCAACATCGTTACCAAATCTGGAGACCATGCGAGGGAAGTCGTGGTTGTCCAGGAAAGTGGTAATCCAACCTTTGTCACCCAGTTCCTGATGCCATTCTCTGAATATTCGCTTAAAATCGGTCAATTTCCATTCCTGCGGATCGAACTTGCCTCCTTTGCCCCAGTCTAGTGACATGTGATCGAAATGATAGATCATTTGCAGTTCTTTCCTGTCCGGATCGGTATAAAGATTGCCCTGCTCCGGCTTGATGCCGATGCCTTCACCCATGGACATGATGTCATAATGGGAGAGGACCTGCTTGTTCATTTCGCTTAGGAATTCGTGAAGGCGGGGTCCATTAGTATAAGTGTTTTCAATGGCTCCGACAAAGTCATTGGTATCGATGTAGGGGAAGTTCAGGTACTTGGAAATCATCGGTATGACGTCCATCCGGAAACCATCTACCCCTTTTTTGAGCCAGAAGTGCATCATCTCGTAAACCTCCTGCCTTACGGTCTCATTTTCCCAGTTGAGGTCGGGCTGTTTTTTAGAGAACAGGTGTAAGTAATAAGCTGATGTTTCTGCATCATATTCCCAGGCCTCGCCTCCGAAGAATGACAACCAGTTGGAGGGCTGCTCTTCTCGCCAGAAATAGAAGTCGCGGTAAGGAGAATTTCTATCGCTGCGGGATGATTGAAACCAGCGATGCTCGTCTGAGGTATGATTCACGACCAGGTCCAGGATGATCTTTAGTCCTTTCTCGTGTGCCTGATCGAGTAAATGATCGAAATCTTCCATCGTGCCGAATTTTTCCATGATGGCACAATAGTCGCTGATGTCATAGCCATTATCATCATCTGGAGATTCGAAAATCGGACTCAGCCAAAGGACATCTACGCCCAGGTCCTTTAAGTAATCGAGTTTTTGAGTGATTCCATTGATGTCGCCGATGCCATCCCCGTTGCTGTCCATAAAACTTCTGGGATAGATCTGGTAGACAACTGCTTCTTTCCACCATGCTGCTTTCATAGTCGGTTTAGTAATTGATAAAGTCCTCCATTTGTGCATCCAATTCCCCTTTTATTTTGTCATCCACCAATACATTTTCTTTGTCAAGGCACCTGTAAATGGATGAAATGGGCTTCTTATTGGGGTGTACATGCATTCCGAGATGATTGAGCACGTCGGCAAGGTGGTCCATGCCGCGAAGATTCCCAGCCCTTCCTGAGGCAATGCCGGTAAGCATCACTTTTTTGTTTTGAAAGGTACTTTCGCGGTCGACAGTAGACATGGAGTCGAGCAGTATTTTGATGATTCCGGGATAGCTCCCGTTGTATTCCGGCACAAAAAACCAGAATTTCTCTGTTGGAATAAATTGTTCTTGCTGCAGCTGTTGGAAATACTCAGGTTGGGTGTCAGGGTGATACATGGTGTCGTAAACCAACTCTCCGGAAAGGTGAGTGAGGTCCAGTAGTCTGGTTGCTGTCTTGCGCTTGCTAAGTCCATCATAAATGTATTGAGCAAACGGTAAAGTGCGATTTCCTTTTCTATTGCTACCTGAAATGATGCTATACATGGGTGCTAATTGATTTACTGCTAAGTACTTGTTTCAAAACAAAGCTAATTAATAAAATTCAAATGTAAACGTTTACATTTTAAATACTTTTTTCTATATTTACGGAGATCTGAATCTTTATTGAAAATATGGAATTAACGAAAGACAGTTTGTCGCCCTTTGTAATTGGTACCATGCGGCTCGGAAAATGGGGGCAGCAGATGACCACAAAGCAATTGGAGGCATTTGTGAAAGATTCAGTGGAACTGGGTTTAATCGACTTTGATCATGCTGATATCTATGGTGACTACACCACTGAGGCAGAGTTTGGTATGCTTTTTAAGGAGCAACCGGCATTGAGGCAGCAGATTCGGCTGATCAGTAAATGCGGGATCAAAATGGTAGCTGCTGAAAGACCGGAGCATGCCATCAAATCCTATGACTTGTCGGCAGCCCATATCAAAGCATCGGTTGAGAATTCTTTAACTGCTTTACGGACGGATTATCTGGACATGCTGTTGCTACACCGCGCAGATCTGTTAATGGACCCTGCTGAGATTGCAGAAGCATTTGATTTGTTGAAGAGGGAAGGGAAAGTATTAAAATTTGGTGTATCTAATTTTTCTGTTTCGCAGTTTGATTTGCTGCATTCCTACACACCATTAATTGCCAATCAGGTAGAGATTTCTCTTCAAAACAGGATTGCATTTGAAAACGGTGTACTGGATCAATGTCTCAAGGGGGGCATCATCCCGATGGCGTGGTCGCCTGTAGGGGGAGGCGCACTTTTCCAGGAAGGCGTAAGTGGTGCAATTAAGGCATTGCAGGTTGCTGCCAGGGCTTTGTCCATCAAGTATGATGCTGGGATAGACCAGATTCTGATGGCCTGGCTCAGAAAACATCCAGCAGGCATCGTGCCGGTGCTGGGAACTTCAAAAATAGAAAGAATTAAAGCTGCACAGGCTTCCTTGCAGATTACCATTACACGTGAAGAGTGGTATGCGCTATGGCAGGCAGCTACTGGTGAAGAAATTGCATAAATACTAAAAAAATTATCTTAAAAAAATGACGAATTCAAGTGGTATTCAAATAAGATCAGCGGCGTTGGATGCAGCTGAAATTTCGTGGTTTGCACCTATTTGCGATGGCGACGACCGCTACCTTGGTGAGAGAAGCATGAAATATAAAAGTAACTGGGAAAATACCTCTGAGATTCTGCTGACAGCAGATCGTGGTGGTTTTCGCAACATACTTTGTCCGTCCTCTTATCAGGTGGGGCAGGATACCCTTGCTTTTGCGTCAGCCGTAGCACCTCTCACCAACCAAATTAATCTGTTAACAGCCATCAGATGTGGAGAAGTACATCCTCCCATGCTGGCCAGGGCCATTTCTACACTGGACCATATTCTCAAAGGAAGACTGACGATCAATATCATTTCTTCCAATCTGCCGGGTGAGGATCTGTCCTCTGAAGCTCGTTACCAGCGATCTCGGGAAGTCATTCAGATCCTGAAGCAGGCCTGGACTCAGGATGAGATCAATATTGATGGGGAGTTTTATAAGATGACATTACCCACCAATCCGGTAAAGCCCTATCAGAAGGGTGGTCCGTTGTTGTACTTTGGTGGTTACTCGCCTGCCGCAGTTGATTTGTGTGCTGAGCATTGCGATGTCTACCTCATGTGGCCTGAGACTGAGGAGAAGCTGCAGGGTTTGATGAAGAATATGAGTGACAAGGCAGCAGGCTATGGCAGAAAAGTAGATTTTGGGTTACGTATACACGTGGTAGTCAGAGAGACAGAAGAAGAGGCGAGGGCTTATGCCGACAGCATTATTTCAAAGCTTGATGTGGAGACAGGGGATGAGTTGAGAAACCGTGCGTTGGATGCCAGGTCATACGGCGTCAGCCGTCAGGCGGAGATGCGTATGATTGCCAAAGACGATGGTTACATCGAAGACCATGTCTGGACCGGGATAGGTAAAGGCCGGTCTGGATGCGGCGCTGCATTGGTTGGTACACCTGATCAAATTGTGGCGAAGATTCACCGTTACATGGACATGGGAATTCGTGCATTTATCTTCTCAGGATATCCTCATCAGGAAGAGTGTGAGCGGTTTTCTAAATTGGTATTGCCACGGTTGAAAACAGTCTCCATGCCTGAGGTGCAAAATCGGGTGAATGGGAAGGCTCCTGAAACACCGCTGGCAGCCGGTATAAGAATTTGATCTCAGAGGGATAAACAGCTTTCTTATATTCCACGAGCGTCATGGTTGTTCTGTGACTTGTTTCGCAGTGATCCAGAGGCAATGGAGACGCCTGGTCGTGTTTGCTTTAAGAACAACTGACTCATTTTAAAGTCACTTAAAATAACGGCGGCAATTGCACTGTGATTTCCGGCTGGTACCATATTAGAACATTCACCCAACCCCTATATTATTTTGATAGATCTGATCATTGTCATTGGCTATTTTTTGGTGGTCTTTCTGGTGGCCATTACCGGTAAGCACAGCAAAGATGTCACTGTGGAAGAGTACTTCCTCAGTTCCAGAAGCCTGAGGTGGCCTTCCATTGCATTTTCTACCATTGCAACCAATGTACAGGGATATCAGTTTTTGGGAATGATGGGGTCGGCCTACCTCTATGGGTTGGCACAAGCCAGTTTGGAAATCAATGCCGTTCAGGGTATCCTGATGGCCGCTTTCATCTTTGTGCCACTGTATCTGAAAGAGAAGATCATCACCATCACCCAGTTTATCAAGACCAGACTTGGGAGCACCATCGCATTGATCTACTCTTCTGCCAATATCCTCCTTTTTTCCACCATTACTCTGGGTGCAGCATTGTTCTGGGGAGCCTACGCTGCCGATGTGGTATTTGCAGATTTCTTAGGTTTCATCCACGAAGACCGACTGACCCGAATTGCCATCATGGTCGTTGGACTAGGCGCATTTTCAGCAGTATATACCTATTTTGGTGGATTAACGGCAGTTGTGAAAACAGATGTGATTCAGTTCATCATCTTGTTTACAGGAGGAATTATTGTGATGTTCACGGCAGTTCATCATTTGGGCGGATGGCATGAATTATACGGTAAAACAGGGCACCTAATGCATCTGCACCTACCCGCAGACCATCCAAAGCTACCCTGGATTCATATTTTTGGCTTGTTTTTGCTCAATATTAATTATTGGTGTGCCAATCAGTCGGTGGTACAGCGCTCGCTGGCGGCAAAGTCCTTGCGTGACGCACAGGTTGGGCTCATGGTAGGAGGTGTCATTAAATATGTACTGGCAGCGATCATTGTCATTCCTGGAATTGCGTTGGTGGGGATATTAGGAGAGAATGGATTACAAGACCCTGATATGACTTTCCCTTATCTGGTGAGTACCTATTTGCCAGTCGGTCTCAAAGGGCTGATTTTGTGTGCGCTATTTGCTTCCCTCATGAGTACAGTAGACTCCACTTTCAATTCCATTGCGACCCTATGGTCAATTGATATTTACAAAACCTATGTAAACAAAAATGCAAGTGACGCGCAAGTCGTTCGCAATGGTAAAAATGCCATTTTGATTTCTTTTATATCCGGAGCTTTATTTGGGATCATCCTGTTGTACATCAAATTTCAGGACGCCGGTGCCGCATTTACCCATACGCTCAATGAATTGAGATATTATATTAACTGTGGGATTGTAGTACTGAGTTGCGCAGCTGTTTTTTTAGTGAGCCCGCGTCACAAAGTGGCTTTGGCAGCATTTTTCGCCACGGTCATCCTGCAACTGTCTTTTAAAGCAGTCTTCCCGGAGATGAATTACTTCGTGCGGGCCATGTGGGTGATTTTCATTGGTTTTGGCCTGGTCTGGGGAGCATCTATGACTCGATTCAGGTCGCGTACTTCGCTGATTGTCGCTGACTCCCCCGGAGTTGCAAAACTAGGAATCGTGATATTGATGTCGCTGGCGTTGTTGCATGTGATCTTTCATTGATAGTGGTTTGAGTGCCATAAATGAGGATTGTCAATGGTTTGCCTCACCCTAATTTTTCCCTGTTTTTAGCAAGAATTACCTTGTTGCTGGAAAAACCGAAGCTGTATAAGCATCCACTTTCTTAGGACGGTTGCGCCTGGGCGTACCAATGTAAAAAATCAGCGCCTGCCCGTCTGGCAGGAACGTTTTGTAAGCATTACTTTTTTTGCGTGGCGACACTGGTGGAAGCCAATCTTCTACGATGACTTGCTCTCTGCTAGCTGCCACCGCCTCCATCACGTCCTTTCTGGACCATTCCTCAGGGAAAAAGCTATTGCGGAGTGGGTGCTCCGGGTGATGTCCCTGCCGTGGTTGCCAGCCCTGTCCGTTCCAGTGTGCGACAGTGGCTTCGTAGAACCCGTTGGGGTAGGTGATTTTGGTTTCCGGCAAAATACAAAAGTCGCCAACCTGCAGGTTATCCCAATCATCAGCGAGTGCACTCCCATGATGCACCCCATAAATCTTCCCACCCTGACTGACCCGACCGGCGAACAGGTGAAGGTAAAGCCGTTTGGGCAAACCGCACAGTTCTTCTTCCGGGATGTCGAAGGGGTCTGGGGGATTCTGGATGTGCAGTGGGCGCATGAGGTGAAGATAGTGGTTTTTCCGACTTTGTTCGTATTACGCTCTCACTCTCACTAAATGTAGACTCTCGCCAGGTGTCGACTCTCCTGCGGCGAGCAGGCTCCGATCTGCACCTTACGTATTTCGTAGCTTTCATAGCGATTTTTCTGTACCAATAGCTGTAAGAAACAGCTAGGATAATCAAGTGAAGCTGCAAGCTTCACTTAGTGCAGGTTTACATCAGTCTACCAAAGATTTAGCTTATCCATCTCCCTTATTTAATTCCTTGATGCTTTCAGCAAGCCTTTGTGCATTCTTCGGACTACCAAGAAGTTTTAAAGTCTCCCGCATGCCATGATATTCTTTCGAAGACAAGAGGACCATGTCTTGACCATTCTTACGAGAAATGCGTAGAGGAGCCTTCGATTCAAATACCTGATCTGTATAGGCTTTAAGTTGCCTTCGGAAGTTCGAATAGGTGGTTATTTGCATGATATAAAGATAATCGATTTTATGATTTTCCTGCCGTTGTTGATGGTTTCACGGACACCCAATCTGCAAATAGCTTTAAGAAACAGCTGGAATAGCCAAGTGAAGCTACAAGCTACCCCGGAAGGGTTCACTTAGTGAGGGTAG
>ERZ1740068.548-NODE-548-length-17130-cov-7.467291_pt1 | contig 17130 bp, 11 predicted proteins | sample MGYA00581735_ERZ1740068 | MGnify/ENA primary metagenome ERZ1740068 (study PRJEB43018, sample SAMN04849740) | marine metagenome | isolation source: floating plastic debris | place: Pacific Ocean | collected 2008-08-30 | study: EMG produced TPA metagenomics assembly... | reverse complement strand
TTACGCATTCTACTGGAACGTCGCAAAATGCCGAGAGCTTTTCTTTTATTCCTTCAGGTAGTTGACGGTCGCATCGGCAAACCAGTATGTCTGGTTGAATTCCAATTGACCTTAATTCTTTAACTGAATGCTGGGTTGGTTTGGTTTTCAATTCCCCAGCAGAAGCAATCCAAGGTATCAAAGTTACGTGCATGTACAGCACGTTTTGCCGTCCCACATCTTTACGAAACTGACGAATTGCTTCTAAAAACGGTAGAGACTCAATATCACCCACCGTTCCGCCAATTTCAGTAATAACTACGTCGGGATTAGTATTTTGAGCAACGCGAGTAATGCGGTCTTTGATTTCATTGGTAATATGAGGGATTACCTGTACCGTACCACCGTTATAGTCTCCGCGACGTTCTCGGTTAATCACGGATTGGTAAATAGAACCAGTAGTAACGCTGTTGAGACGGGACATAGAAGTGTCGGTGAATCGTTCGTAATGTCCCAAATCTAAGTCGGTTTCCGCACCGTCATGAGTAACGAAAACTTCACCATGTTGAAAAGGACTCATGGTTCCTGGGTCAACATTAATATATGGATCTAGTTTAAGAATCGATACTGAGTAGTCACGCGATTTTAGTAATCGTCCCAGACTAGCTGCTACAATTCCTTTACCGATACTAGAAACAACGCCACCAGTTACAAATACGAACTTCGTCATACGATTTTTAAGTTTCAAGCAACTTCTAAAAATTACATCCCGTCATTGTGCCACAGTAGATGTTGAGAATTTTGTTGTAAACCACAGACGTGAAACCACTATTAGGATTAGTAGTACTAGCAACGCTGTCAACTCCCAACTTAGCTTGGGCACAATCACAATCACTGAAAGTGGTTTATCCCCCGACAAACCACAAAACAACTTCAGATAAAATCTTTTTCATTGGCACAGGTCCACTAACCGGACAGGTTCTAATAAATGGTAAGCCAATTACTCGTTCTAAATCCGGTCATTTTGCACCTAGTTTTCCCCTGAAAGTAGGAGAAAACATATTTACAATACGCCATCAAGAGCAAGTAATTCAGATTCAAGTAACCAGAACCAGCAACCAACAGAGTGTACCTCAAGGCTTGACCTTTGCCAAAGATTCTTTAACTCCAAAAGTTGATATTGCTCGACTCCCAGGAGAACTTATATGTTTTAGCGCGATTGCACCCCCAAGCGCTACAGTATCTGTTAGTTTAGGTGGAAATAAAAGAGTTGCTCTTTTACTTCAACCACCACAAGCACAGCTACCAAGCAACTTAGCGGCTTTAACGGGAACGAATCAACCTCAAAATGCTACAAAGAGCGAATATTCTGGCTGTACTACGTTAGAAGCTAATGCTTTAGAAGTAGCACCAAAATATCAATTAACGCTGAACTCAGAAACAATAACTCAAGAAGCCCCTGGAAAAATTAATATTCTACAACCAAGCAGTTTACCGGTTGTGGAAGTAAGTGCTGAGTTTGGTGTGGCTCGCACTGGTCCTTCTACTAATTATTCTAGACTAACGCCATTGCCCAAAGGTACACGTTCGGCTGTAACCGGAAAAACTGGTGAGTGGTTGCGTTTGGACTATGGTGCTTGGATTAAAAGTTCAGAAACTGTTTCTTTACCAAATGCAATTGTTCCAAATACGATTATTCGCAGCGTTGGTTCTAGCCAGTCGGAAAAAGCAACTTTGGTCAGTTTCCCTTTACAAACTCCCGTTCCTGTAACTGTTAAGCAGGAGTCGGACAAATTTACTTTGACGTTGCATAATACCACTGCCCAAACAGATACTATTCCGTTTAATGACAATCCATTTATCTCACGCATGGATTGGCAGCAAATACCTCCCTCCCCAGGAGGAAATTCAACGGCAGTGCAATATATTTTTAATCTGAGGAAAAACCAACAGTGGGGATACAAGTTAGGATACGAAGGAACAACTTTAAAGTTGAAATTACGTCATCCTCCCGAATTGCGACGTAGCAGACGCAAACCTTTATCTGGAAGCAAGATTTTAATCGACCCCGGTCATGGGGGGAAAGAGTTGGGAGCTGTCGGGCCAACCGGCTTACCAGAAAAAGATGTAAATTTAGTTATATCTAAGCTGCTGCGTCAAGAATTAGTCAAGCGGGGAGCTACGGTGGTGATGACCCGAGAAAATGATAAGTTTGTGTCTCTGGGTGACCGACAAAAGATAATTGCTAGAGAAGAACCCATCTTAGCACTGTCCGTTCACTATAATGCTCTGCCCGATTACGGTGACGCGGAAAATACTAAGGGTATAGGGATGTTTTGGTATCATCCTCAAGCTCATAGTCTGGCTGTATATCTACATAATTATTTAGTGGATAAGTTAGACAGACCTTCCTATGGTGTGTTTTGGAATAATTTAGCGTTAACCCGTCCGGAAGCAGCACCATCATTATTATTAGAGTTGGGCTTTATGAGCAACCCGGAGGAATTCGAGTGGGTAACTAATCCCAAAGAACAGAAAAAATTAGCCAAAGCTCTTGCTGATGGGATTGTCAAATGGTTAAGGGATAATCGCTGAATAGTATATGATACTTGGGCACAGTTAATTGATTAGGTTCTTTTAACCTGTTATTTCCAATCATAGCTTTCATTGGCTCTTACATCTTCTAAATGAATGAGTAAGAGCCACACAGTCAGCAAAAATAGAATAAGGATTGCTTTTCCTCTAATAGGTATACTTAATACTACTAATTGGCGATTAACGAAGATAAGAATACTTTTATATAAGTAACTTTATTACAGAAAGATATTAACTATTTGGTATACAGGGTTAATTGCAAACGTCATACTAAAACGCGGCTGTACCAAACGAAAGATATACTTATTAAGACCATAACTTTATAATTATTAGAAATCAATACAAAATTCTCAGTTTTTATTAAGGTAAATTTCTATTTAGAATCGATAACCCATAATATTTTGATTTCTTGTTGCAATTTTATAACTTGTTTTCTGTATACTTACCAAAATCATACGGATTTAGGTTTTACACAGAAATAGGGGTAAATACGATGAAATAACTGAAGAACAAGCTTTATAGGTTAGGAATCTGGCTATTTTTTAGGAGCTTTCACAGTAACTTTACAATTTCTTCACTATAGATAATAGCTTCTATACATTAACTTTACAGTAATAGGTTCAAATGATTCCAATTGAAGTTATATTAAAGTTTGTTCGCTAAAAAATGAATAAGTCGATATAAATCGTCATGCTTTGTATTGATTTCAATCATTTTTTTCAAAAAATATTTTTGGTTTAAATGCTTTTAGATGACTGCTTTCCGGAAGATTCAAGACATCTGTAGTGCCGTACCTACAAGTACAGTATTAAAGTTCGTAAACAGATAAGGGGTGAAAGCTATGCAATATTGCAATCGCGTATCTACTAAAAAAATCAAACCATTTTTACGCAAGTGTATTTCAGAATACAGAATAATGTCTGCGTATAAAGATTTTATATCGAATATCCCTTTATTAAACACTTCTTTTGTCAAACATTGCTTGGCATAAATTTTAGACAGTTTTAGCCTCTTAGAATTCCAGTAGGAGTATTTATTTCGGGTTGTTGCAATCGTTAATGTGATACTCGTACAGAGGAAAAATAAAAAACTCAGATTATTAATTAAGCCGGGTTGTTCAGCAGGCTTATCTCATAGTCCTATTAGAAGTTTCCCTAATTATTAGCGGATTTGGCTAGTCATTGATAGACACTTTATTTAAAACTTAATTATTTCTGTTTGGGTACAGGTGATGACACAGGTGCAGTTACTGAATGTAAATATTAACAATCTCGCGATGAGCGACTTGTTAGACAATCTGCAAAGTGGTGGTCTCGTAGTAACCCCCAACGTAGACCATTTGATGAAATTGCAGAGAGACCCAGATTTTTATGGAGTGTACAAAGAGGCAGAATACAGGGTATGTGACAGTAAAATACTCATGTACGTGTCTCGCTTTCTGGGAACACCAATAGTTGAGAAAATATCAGGTTCTGATTTGTTTCCAGCTTTCTATAATCACTATAAGAATGACAAAAGTATCAACATTTTTTTGCTTGGGGCCCAACAGGGAATTGCTGAAATTGCTCAACGCAAGATAAATTCTAAGGTGGGTAGAAATATGATTATCGATACTTATTCGCCTCCCTTTGGTTTTGAGAAAGACGAAGCAGAATGCCAAAAAATTTTGCAGTTAATTAATTCATCTGGTGCAACCGTTTTAGCGATTGGAGTTGGTGCTCCAAAACAAGAAATGTGGATTGCTAAACACAGAAAATATTTACATAATGTCAAGATATTTTTGGCAATTGGTGCGACTATCAACTTTGAGGCAGGAAATATTAAACGTTCTCCTCAATGGATGAGTGAAGTTGGTTTGGAATGGTTATATAGACTTTTAAGCGAACCTAGAAGACTTTGGAAAAGGTATCTAATGGATGCAGTTCCATTTATCTATTTAGTTTGCAAACAACGCTTTCAAAAATATAGAAATCCTTGGTCTAAAGCAAAGCATAGTCGAGATAATTATTCTCGTTTCAAGGGTATTAAGAGAATGTAAAAGCTATTTGATTTCTCTTAAAATAAGAAAGGTAGCGCATAATTTAGGTTGGATTATAGTAGCTATCAGCTTTGTCTAATTAAACATAAGTCAAAACTTAACTATGGAAAATCAGAATTTATCTGAAGAGATAGATGTCCAGAAATATTTGCTAGTTTTGAAACGTCGCTGGCTGATAGCATCAGTTGTTTTTGCTGGTTTTGCTGGTTTTGCTGTTTTGCATTGGGTAAGTCAAAAACCTGCTTATCAAGCGACGGGTAAATTGCTTTTTCGGACAGATAGAACCTCATCTTTAACAGGTGCTGGAGAAGAAATTGGTCATCTAGAATCAATTAAACGCGAAGCTAATCCTCTGGATACCCAAGCAATTATTTTACAGTCCGAACCCATAATCAAGGATGTTGTAAAAAGCCTGAACCTAGAAGAAAATAATGGTGAACCTCTAGACCCAAATTCAATATCTATCGGTACTGGGTCGATTGTAGGTACCGATATACTAAGAGTTTCTTATACATCTGGTAAGCCTGAATTAGCTATAAAAGTAGTTAATAAGGTCATGGAGGCTTACATAAAAAAGAATATTTATACAAATCGTTCTGAAGCTATTGCAGCACGTTCGTTTATAGAAAAGCAATTACCTTCGGCGAAAAGGGGATTATCTAAAGTAACAGAAGAATTACGAGATTTTAAACAAAAAAATAAGGTTATCGAATTAAAAGAAGAGACTACTAAAGCGGTTCAGATTATTCATGAAATTGATAAAGAATTAACTGATTCAAGGTCTGAATTAGCTGATGTCAGAGGGCAAGAACAGGAAGTCAGCAGCCAACTTAATTTACCTTTAAATAAGGCTGTAGATATTTCTTCTTTAAGCCAAGTAAAAGGAGTGCAAGAAGTATTAAATGAGTTACAAAAAGTACAAACAGAATTAACAACTTTACAAACTCGAATGACTAGCGCACATCCAGATGTTGTGGATTTGCAAGAAAAGGAAGCTGCTTTAAATAATTTGTTGCAGACAAGAATTATGGATTCTGTAGGGTACAGAACTCAAGTTACTCCTAGCAGCTTGCAAATAGGTAAAGTCAAACAAGACCTGATTTCTAGGTTTGTAAATTTGCGCTCCCAGCGTTTGGGATTAACTCAGAAAATTGATTCTTTATCAGATTTAAGAAATAGATACAAGCAAAGGGCAGATGTTATCCCAGAGTTAGAAAAAAGGCAAAAAGAGCTAGAGCAAAAACTATCGATAGCTCAGAAAAATTATGAAAACCTAGAGACAAGATTGCAAGAAATAAAAGTTGCAGAAAGTCAAACGGTTGGGAATGCTAGCATCGTTGAATCTGCAAAAGTAAGTCCCAGTCCTCAAGTTCAAAAGCAAAAGTTTATTGTGACTTTTGGTAGCCTTTTTGTCGGCTTAGTACTGAGTATTGGTTCTGCTTACTTTGTAGATTTAATTGATAAGAGATTGAAGACAGCTAAGGAAGCGGAAAAGCTTTTTGGTTATACTTTGCTAGGATTAATTCCCAAGTTTGATACTAACAACGCTAAGAGCAATCATAATATCCCAGTTGGGAGGGATAAAATCGCTGGTGTTTCCGAGCGAGTTATTGTTGCAACTTCACCAAGGACGGTGATTCACGAAGCTTACCAGATGCTCCAAGCTAATTTGAAATTCATTAGTTTGGATAGAAAAATTCGCTCAATTGCGATTACTTCTTCTGTAGCAGGTGAAGGTAAAACAGAAGTTGCGGCTAATTTAGCTGCAGTTATGGCACAGGTCGGTAGACGGGTGCTATTGGTTGACGCTGATATGCGTAAGCCATCCCAACATCACCTTTGGGGTTTAATAAATTCCATTGGTTTAAGTAACGTGATGGTTGGAGAACATGATTTAGATGATGCCGTACAAAAAATAACAGACAATCTATCAGTGTTGACATCTGGTGTCATGCCTCCAAACCCTCTAGCATTAATCGATTCAGAGCGAATGACAAGCTTTATCGAGATGCTGTCTCTGAACTATGACTATATAGTATTTGATACTCCTCCTCTGACTGGAAATGCGGAATCAGCCGTTTTATCGCAAATGGTTGATGGTGCTTTGGTTGTAGTTAGACCGAAATTAGTTAATTCAGCGACTGCGACTGCTGCGAAGTCTTTACTCGAAAGGTCAGAAACAAATGTCTTAGGAATTGTCGCTAATAGCGTCAATGTTAAACATGAGCCTAATAATTACTTCTACTACAGTAGTTATCAATCTGAATCGGGTACAGAGAAAATTGATAATGCTGAAAATGCTGTTCGTTCTTCCTAACTATAGAATGTCAGTTTTGTCAACAGTCCCATTCTTTTAATTAATTACTCCCCATTCAAAAATTACCATTGGATTATGAGTACCCAACTGAGCCAGACAACTATTTGCAACCAAACATCAGCAGAACATTTAAATCTTTGGGAGCAGTTAAAGGAAGACTGGATTGCTCATGGAAAAGATTGGACTAAACCGGGATTTAGAGCGGTTGCGGTTCATCGCTTTGGAGTTTTTAGGATGACGATACAGCCTAAGATTTTACGCTTGCCAATGAGTGTTTTATACAAAATGATGTATCGTAAAGTACGTAATAATTACGGTATAGAAATTCCTTATACGGTTGAATTAGGACGACGAGTCGTTATCGAACATCAAAGTGGGATAGTGATTCACGGATACTGCACGATTGGTGATGAATCTATTATTCGTCAAGGTGTAACTTTAGGAAATCGCTATCTAGACCGTCCAATGGAAGCTCCCAAGTTAGGTAAGAGGGTGAATGTAGGAGCTGGAGCTAAAATTTTTGGGGATGTTTCAATTGGAGATGGGGCTGCAATTGGAGCTAATGCTGTTGTTTTATCCGATGTACCTTCTGGAAAAACCGCAGTGGGGATACCTGCTAAAGTGATTAATTGAATGCAATATGAGTTGTAGGTAGTATTTTTTTTAATTAAAATATGATGGATTAAAACCTCAGCATGCTAAGAATTTCAAACAGCTTTCTAATAGTAAAATTATTGTAAACAGGAATTAAAATAATTATCAAAATTAATATGGTCAAGTAATAGAGTTATTTTTCATTAGTTTTCATAGTTGGCAATGATGTAAAAAAATAATATTTTTACGAAGGTTGAGAAAAGATGAACCATTTAAAACTACTGAAATGTACTAATAGTATTTGACCACATTAATTATGAAGGGTAAACATCAATTTAATTTGTAAGCAAATAATCCTCTAAAACCTCTTCCTCTGCGCTCACTCTTCGAGAAGATTCACTTTGTTCATCTACAGCGTCCTCTGCGGTTTTTTTATTAAACTTTAGGAACTCCGCACAATTAATGTGGTGAAGTAATAGTATTTGACCATATTAGTTCTGAAGAGTAATTATGGCTACTTGTAGCGCGATTTGCTTTTGTAGTTGAGCGAACAAAAAAAACTATTTGGGAGAAGTAATAAGTAGCAAGTAGGAAGTAGCAAGTAAAAAAGAGCTTAAATAATGACTTGAGAGAAAATTCAGTTTTTCCAAGCGGAAATCATCCAATTTTTTGTGCGATTATACTAACTAAAAAAATATCCCGAACTCAGGTTGAAATAAATCAGAAATTGTTTTGGGTCTTTATCAAATTTCAAGGTGCAATTAATGTCTACAATCGATTTTTTATTGTTTTATTTTGATGCTTTTTTATTAATTTGTGGAGTTGTATTACTCATTCCATGTACAGTTCTGCTTTTAGAATCAGTTGCTGCTTTAATTCCTTTTTCTGAGGAAAAAATAAGGGATGAAGAACAGTTTAAAAATACAAAAATTGCTGTTTTGGTTCCGGCTCATAATGAGGAATTAATTATTGATTCCACGCTCAAAGATTTAAAATGTAAGTTACCAAAAGAACATGAATTGATTGTTGTTGCTGATAATTGTACTGATAGTACAGCAGATATTGCTCGACAACTAGGGGCTACTGTAATCGAGCGTCAAGACGAGACTAATCGCGGTAAGGGCTATGCTTTGGATTACGGTTTGCAGTACATGGAGCAGCAACCACCAGATGTAGTCATATTTATTGATGCGGACTGCTTTGTTCAACAAGGAACTTTAGAAAAACTGACACAGCTTGCTGTTACAACCAAACGACCGGTTCAAGCTACCTATTTGATGTCCAAACCTGCCCAAGCTACACCAAAAGACGCGGTATCTGCTTTTGCTTTTAAGGTGAAAAATCAGGTTCGTTTGCTGGGATTAAAGCGATTTGGACTTGGTTGTACTCTGGTTGGTACCGGTATGGCTTTTCCTTGGTCTGCAATTCGCTCGGTTAATCTGGCTAACGGTGACATTGTTGAGGATATGAAATTGGGTTTAGACCTGAATATCGCCGGATATCCACCTATATACTGCCCTTGCGCTGTTGTGACTGGATGTTTACCGCAGCAGACACAAGCAGCTAAGACCCAAAGAACTCGATGGGAACACGGTCATCTACAAACTTTGCTTACTTACGTTCCTAGGTTAATACAGGCATCAATCAAGCAAGGAAGAATCGATTTATTAGGAACTGCTCTCGACTTATCCGTACCACCGTTATCATTGTTAGTTGCTCTTTGGTTTTTGCTAATGAGTGTTTCGCTGTTAGTCGCATTTATGGGAGTAGGTTATGCGGCAATCTTTACAGGTATAATCGGTTGGTTGCTAATGCTTGCAGTTTTTACAGCCTGGTTCAACTATGGGCGCAAGGATTTGACCCTGCTTCAACTTCTGTCTATTCCTGCCTACATATTAAATAAGATACCCGTTTACTTTCGGTTTATATTTAAGCCCGTCAAGACTTGGGTTCGTACTGAAAGAGACTCGGTTAATACTTAGAAATTGAGTTTAGTTGAATTTAATCACAGGATGTAAGGATATAAAAAATATGCGAGTTTTAATTGTTGCCGAACATGCATCTGCTCAATTTGGCGGTGAAGCATTTTTACCCCTAAATTATTTTAGATTGCTTAGAGAACGTCAAATTGATGCTTGGTTGGTAGTGCATCAACGTACTCAAGCCGAACTTAAATCACTTTTCCCTGACGATAGCGACCGCATCCAGTTTGTCGAAGATACATGGTTACATCGGGTTTTATGGAATGTAGGAAAAATTTTTCCCCAAAGATTGGCTGTAATGACTACTGGTTTAATTAGTCATCTGTATACCCAAATCATTCAGCGAAATATTGTTCGCCAAATTGTCCAGAGCAATAATATAGATGTCGTTCACGAACCTATTCCGGTATCGCCAAAATTTCCTTCTTTAATGTTTGATGTTGAAGCACCTGTAGTTATCGGTCCGATGAACGGTGACATGTCTTATCCTCCAGGTTTTGCTGCTCGTCAAAATTGGTTTGTCGATTTGGTGCTGTCTGTGGGACGTAATTTATCGGAGTTTGGTAATCGTTTGATGCCAGGAAAACTCAAAGCTAAGGTTTTACTTGTTGCTAACGAGCGTACCAAGCAAGCGCTACCTCAAGGAAGTCAAGGTACTGTGTTGAAATTGGTCGAAAACGGCGTAGATTTATCTGTATGGCAGCGAAATCGGCAAGCTCAATCACCAGCAGTAAATCAAGCAAAAACTCGTTTTGTATTTATTGGTAGATTGGTGGATTGGAAAGCTGTTGATTTACTTTTAGAAGCTTTTAGTGCAGTTGCAGCTAAATCAAATGTATGTTTAGAAATCATTGGTGATGGGGAGTTAAGGCAGCAGCTTGAAGCTTTAACCGTAAAATTAGGTTTGAGCGAACAAGTAACTTTTTCTGGCTGGCTTTCTCAGGAACAATGCGCGGTCAAGTTAGAAAATGCCGATGCTTTGGTTCTTCCCAGCCTTCTGGAATGCGGGGGAGCGGTTGTTTTGGAAGCAATGGCTGTAGGAATACCCGTGATTGCGACTAAGTGGGGTGGGCCTGTAGATTATTTAAATGACAGTTGCGGAATTTTGATAGAACCAACTTCTAGGGAAGCTTTGCTGGAAGGATTTATCGAAGCGATGCACAAACTTGCTCAAAATCCACAACTGCGTTCTCAATTGGGTGAAGCGGGGAAAGAGCTAGTACGACAGCATTTCGATTGGGAACGGAAAATCGATAGCATTTTAGAAGTTTATGATTTAGCAACAAATATCAAAACGGAGAAGTTTGAAAATGTCTAAACAACTTCGTATTCTTTATGCAGTCGGGCCAGAAAATGTTATCGAAGCTTATAAATACTGGAGTAAAAATCAGGATTCTCCTTCCCAGGTATCTGTTCCTTACTCAAGTCAATTTTATGAGGTTTGTCAGTCATTAGATGCGGTCGGTTACGTAGTTGCTCAATCTGATAAGAGTGAATTTATACAGGATGAACGATTTACTATTAAGCGTCGTCCAATTCCTTTAGCCTCAGCTACGGGGTTAATGTACCATGTCAGAGAAATATGGTGCGGACTTGTTTTACTCTTTGATGCCATACGCTTTAAAGCCGATTATGTGATTATATCCAGCGGTACGACCCATTGGTTTGTGCTGTATTTATTCTCTTTGTTGGGACACAAAATTATCCCTTCGATTCACTGTGTTTTGTGGGCAAAGTATCTTCCCGTGCGTCTAGCTGATAAACTAAGTTTAAAGTTGAGTCGGAATCTGTTTGCTGATAAATTTGAGGGAATGCTAGCTGTTTCTCACGATATCACCGAGCAGGTGTCTCAATTAACCGACGGAAAACACAAACCAGTTTTAGAATTCTTTCCGAGTTTCCGTAGAAAAGATTTTGAAAATATTCCCGAACCATCCGAGCAAAGATTGCCATTTAGAGTTTTATTTGCCGGTAGAATTGAGGAAAATAAAGGCGTATTCGATTTATTATCGATTATGAAACGTTTTGTCAGTGAAGGAATAAAAGATATTGTTTTTGATGTTTGTGGCTCTGGTTCGGCTTTAGAAACTTTACGTTTAGAAGTGAAACAAGCCGGTATCGAAGACAATTTTATTTGTCACGGACATTGTTCCAAACAGCAGATGAAAGAAATATTTGGTCGCTCTCATGTTGTTATAGTGCCGACGAAAAAAGAATTTAGTGAAGGTTTTAATCGCGTTGTTTGTGAAAGTATTTTATCGGGTCGTCCGGTGGTGACTTCTTCAGTTTGTCCGGCACTGTCTTATGTTAGAGAAGCAGTAGTAGAAGCTCCTGTAGACGATATCAAAGCTTATGGTGATGCTTTACTTAAACTGCATGGCGATAAACTATTTTACGACCAAAAAAAGCAAGCTTGCTCGATGCTTCAAGAACAATTTTATGATGGTAAAAAAAGCTGGGGAGCTAGTTTAAAATCGATTTTACTTTCAGCAGCAACTAAAAAAGAATTGAAACTAGCTGCTGATGAAGTAGTTAGTAATTTCTAACTGTCTTGTGATTTTTGAAATATATTCTGTTATCAGATATACAACTTTCGATAAAAATTTATGTTTCAGAAAATAATTAGATTAGATTAGCGGATAGACATAATAACAAAGCAGAAAATCAATTATGATAAGATAATTAATAAATTAACTACCGTGAATAAAAAACATTTAGAAACTGCTGAAAAATTCTTTGCAATTCTCGGATTAACTTTTTTCTCCGGTGGTCTTTTAGCCGGTGCTTCTATAAATTCGCCAGGTCTAATCCCAGCATCAGTAGTATCTTTTGTCAGATATTTTGTTTGGGGAACTTCTATTCTGCTAATTTGTGTGAGCTACAAAAGAGCTTTATACGTAATTAGCAAAGATATCTTTATTTTTATCTTCGTATTAATAGTTTATTCATCATCTATATGGTCTGTGAATCCTGGATTTACTGACAGGTTTATGCCAGAAGTTTTACAAATGACCACATTTGGTGTTTACTTGGCAACAAGACATAGTTTAAAACAACAGTTAAGGTTCGTCGCTTGGACTTTTGCGATTGGAGCTTTTGCAAGTATTTACGTTGTGTGGCGTATACCTGCTGCTGGCTTACACTGGAACGACCATCCAGGCTCCTGGAAAGGAATTTATGATTATAAAAATACTTTTGGCAGCTTGATGGTGCTGAATTCAGTAGCTTTTTTACTGGTACCTGTTGATAGTGCTAAACATCGGCTATATAAGTGGGGAAATTTTGCTATAGCGCTGTTAATGATATATTTTTCAACTTCAAAAACTTCGCTAGTTGTTAGCTTTTTAACTATTGTAATAGTCTTGTTCTATCGGAATTTTAGATGGAAAGGTAAAGTTACTGTATTTTATCTCGACGTTCTCATACTTTTCCTCGGTTCTATTGCCACCATCGTCATTGGATTGTGGGTAGAAATACTCGGTGCGATGGGTAAAGATGCTACCTTGACCGGGCGAACTCCAATGTGGAATGTAGCATTCACAGAACTGATGAATAGACCTTGGTTTGGCTTTGGAAGAGGAGCATTTTGGGCAGAAAAGAGCAAATATGCAATAGACGCAGGTTATGCTGTTTCTCAAGGCTTTATTCCACCTCATGCTCACAATGGCTTTATTGACATAATGCTTGACGTGGGGTTTGTGGGTTTTGGAGTTTTTCTAATTAGTTTTGTCATAGTTTACTTTCGGTCGCTGAAACTGGCTTATGGGTCTGATAGAGCAGAAGATATTTGGCCTTTAGCTTATCTACTGTTTGTAACACTGAATAACGTCATGGAAAGCTATTTACTACGTCTTGCGAACGTATATTGGGTTTTGTATATAGCTACTGCTTTATCGGTAACAGTGAGAAGACCAGCCACTATTAAGCCGCAGCCAAAAGAAACGCCAAGATTAAATAGGTTGTCTCGTCGCAAATCCCAAAATGCATTCTTGAGGTAGTCTGGATGATTATTATTAAAATTTCAAAACTATAGAAATTGAGCCAATGCTTTAGCATCAGCCAATACAAATTCCAGAGTTCTTTTGAGATGATGGAATTTATGACTAAATAATACCAACACATCTACGTACATCAGGGGGTAATAGAAATGCATGTAGCTTATGCAAAAGTTTCAGAATGGGCAAAACACAATTCATTTGGTAAAACTTGGCGATTGGAGCGGATGAAGCAATTTCTCGCTTTAGTAAAGCCACCTGCGGGAGCCAAGATTATTGATTTGGGAGGACATTTGCCGATGTGGCAGTGGTTTGACCATGATTTTGAAGTGACCCTAGTTAATTTACCGGGTTCTTATAAAAGTACCGGTAAATTTGGACAGTACACCTTCATGGAAGGAGACGCAACTAATTTATCTGAAAATTTTGCTGATAAATCCTTTGATATCGTATTTAGTAACTCCGTCATCGAGCATGTAGGAGATGAATCAAAGCAAGCTGATTTTGCATCAGAAGTAATGCGTTTAGCTAAAGGTTATTGGGTACAAACACCAAGTAATTATTGGCCAATTGAGCCTCATACTGGTGTAGTTGGTTACTGGTTGTTACCAAAATTTGTCCAAGAGAATTTACAAAAGTCTTGGGAAAAGGAATTACCAGTTTGGACTGAGATGGTTAGAACTACCACCGTACTCTCTAGAAAAAGAATGCGCGAATTATTCCCCGATAGCAAATTATATATAGAGCGAAAGTTTTTATTAGAAAAATCCTATGCTACTTATAAGCCTTTTGAGGCTGAATGAGATTTTGAATAATTGAATCCAGACAGGTTTTATCCTGTCTATAAATTGAAATATTGTTTTGATTTTCTATTTTGATTGAATAAATAGATAATAGGAGAGGACAAGTGAATTCAATCGGGGTAGTTGTAATTGGACGAAACGAAGGGAATCGCTTAAAAGAATGTTTGCTATCCGCTATGGGGAAGGTAAACAAAGTTGTTTACGTTGATTCTGCTTCTACTGATGGCAGCGTGGAACTAGCTCTTAGTCTAGGGATTGAGGTTGTTCAACTAGATTTATCGATTCCCTTTACAGCTGCACGTGCGAGAAATGCCGGGTTTGAGTATCTACTGCAAATCGAGCCGTCAGTTGAGTTTGTGCAATTTGTGGATGGAGACTGTTTGATAGTAGAAGGATGGCTGGAAAAAGCAACTAAGGTATTAAACAATAACAGCGAAGTTGTGGTCGTTTGCGGTAGAAGACGGGAAGAATTTCCCATCAACTCTGTTTACAACCGTTTATGCGATATCGAATGGAATACTCCCGTGGGTGAAGCAAAAGCCTGCGGTGGTGATGCGATGATGCGAGTATCGGCTTTGAAGCAAGTTGGTGCGTTTAATCCGACCTTAATTGCTGGAGAAGAGCCAGAATTATGCGTGCGCTTGCGTCAAGCTGGTGGCAAAATCATGCGGATAGATGCCGAAATGACTTTGCACGATGCTCAAATAACCCATTTTAAGCAATGGTGGAAGCGCTCGATTCGCAACGGACATGCTTATGCTGAAGGTGCTTGGCTGCATGGAAAACCCCCAGAAAAGCATTGGTTAAAAGAAAGCCGGAGAATTTGGGTTTGGGGTTTTGTATTACCATTTTTAGCAATTGTCAGCAGTTGGTTTGTTGGGGTAATTAGTCTAGTTTTGCTTTTACTAGCTTACGGTATCCTATTCTATCGCGTTTATAAATATGCCAGAACTAGAGCAATTCCATCCTCAGATGCATTGTTTTATAGTCTGTTTTGTGTTCTAGATAAATCTCCTCAGCTTATCGGTCAGATTCAGTTCCATATATCTCGGTTATTGGGAAGAAAAAGTACAATTGTCGAATACAAGGATGCGGCTGTTGGTTAAGAGTTAGGAGTTAAGAGTTAGGAGTTAGGAGTTAAGCTGTTGAGCATTTAAATTAAATAACCTAAATAATTATAATCCTTGTGGGGTGGGCATCCCTGCCCGCCTAAGTATGCAATTTAACTGCACATCAGCTTAGGAGTTAGGAGTTAGGAGTTGTTTGATTAATTGTAAAAGGTTTTAGAGATTTTACAGTGTTACGTCTCCCGATGGTTGAGAAAAATCGAGTGCCAAATAAGCTAAAAAGCAGCTAACTTGTATATTCGTGCAGGCAGGGATGCCCACACCACAAGAATTATAATCTAGATGATTATATGATTTAAATGCTCAACAGCTTATAAACAATCGCTAACAAAAAATAAAAATCTATGTTATTAAAAAACGTATTTAAGGTTTCTAATTTATTTCAAAAGAAGGACTACACCTCTTTTAAAGACTCAATATCTTCGACTTCCCAAAGCGATACTCAAAATAAAACCAAAAATAATAACCAAAATAAAAACAATTTATCCTATAAGTCTATTGCTATTGTTGGCTGTGGTTTTGTAGCCGATTATTATATCAAAACTCTTTCACTACACCCGCAATTGAAGTTAGTAGGAGTTATGGATAAAATTGGCGAACGTGCAAATAAGTTTGCTGAATTTCATCAACTTTCTCATGTCTACGAAACCCTGGACGATATCCTAGAAGATAATACTGTTGATGTTGTCTTAAATTTAACTAATCCTGGCAGCCATTACGAGGTTTCTAAGGCTTGCTTAGAAGCTGGGAAACACGTTTATTCTGAAAAGCCTTTCGCTATGGAAATGGCACAAGCTGAAGAATTAGTGAATATAGCATCATCTAAAGGCTTATATCTATCTTCTGCACCCTGTAGCTTGCTCAGCGAAACCGCACAAACAGTATGGAAAGCTTTGCGAGAAAATCAAGTCGGTAAAGTTCGGCTAGTCTATGCAGAAATGGATGATGGACTAGTTCATCAGATGCCTTATGATAAATGGCTGAGCGAATCCGGTACACCTTGGCCTTATAAGGATGAGTTTGAAGTCGGCTGTACCTTAGAACACGCAGGTTATTACGTTAACTGGTTAACAGCCTTTTTTGGCCCGGCTGAGACTGTTTCGGCATTTTCATCTTGTGTAGTTCCAGATAAACAGACTGATGTACCTTTAGATACTAACACCCCAGATTTCTCAGTGGCCTGCATCAAATTTGCTTCTGGAGTGGTTGCCAGGTTAACCTGTAGCATTGTGGCACCCCACGACCATTCTTTAAAGATTATTGGCGATGAGGGTATCCTCGGTATTGAAGATTGCTGGTTTTACGGTACACCGGTTTATATTCGACGCAGTTTAACTATAGGTCGCAAACGCCTTGAAGGTATTTGGAAGCGAAACTATCCCCTAGTGAAAAAAGCCCCCAAGTTTCCATACAGAGGGGCACAGCAGATGGATTTTTGTCGTGGTGTAGCAGAAATGGTTGATGCGATAATTGAAAACCGTCCCTGTAGACTTTCACCTGAATTTTCGCTGCACAACAACGAACTTGTTTTAGCAATTCAAAACTCTTTAGAAACCTCTTCCCCTTATAAGATGACTACTTCATTTGAACCAATTGAGCCGATGGATTGGGCTAGTTAGAAGTAGTAGGTAGTAAGTAGTAAGTAGCAAGTAGTAAGTAGTAAGTTGTAAGTAGCAAGTAGGGAGTAACGAGTTGGGATG
>ERZ1740068.547-NODE-547-length-17180-cov-8.504058_pt1 | contig 17180 bp, 12 predicted proteins | sample MGYA00581735_ERZ1740068 | MGnify/ENA primary metagenome ERZ1740068 (study PRJEB43018, sample SAMN04849740) | marine metagenome | isolation source: floating plastic debris | place: Pacific Ocean | collected 2008-08-30 | study: EMG produced TPA metagenomics assembly... | reverse complement strand
GGGTTACCAAGGTCGCCATCTACCCACTGGCCAAAGTAGGTTTCAGTAAGGGTAAACGTGGAACGGTTGATCAACTCATAGTTGTAAAACGTCATGTTGTTGATCTCATCGTTGGTAGCGAAGGCAAAAGCTTGTGCCCGGATTTCCATACCGATGGCGGCCGATCCGGTTTCGGTATGGATGTTTCCTTTGTCGTTGAAAATCCACCAGAGGTTCTGATCGCCGTAGACGTTTTCAATCTTTTTGTTGCACTCAATTTCTCCCTTCAAATCAAAGGCGGGATAGTCGCCTTCCAGTGGGTTGTAGAGCCCATCATTGTTGACATCCGTAAAAGGAGCGAGGTAAAAGTCTTCGTCGTATGGTGGAAAATTGCGGCCGTGTGCCGGCCAGTCGAGAATGAAATTGGGAATTTGATAGCCCTCAAAGTTTTTGAGGGCCTCTTCATCACCCTCGGCAGCCAATTTTTTGGCGTTATTCCAGGCAACAAATTGGGCTACCTCATCGCGGGTGCTTATATAATGCCGGTCCCAGTCCAAACAGGTTTGTGCATCAATTTCAGAGGTAATGGTACTGAGTGGTCCGGTCCAAAAATCTTGGCCTTGACGCCGAAAACGCAAGGCAGCAACTTTCAATTGGCCGGAAACATCCTGCCCGCCTAACCACAGTGCACCTGCATAGAGAGAGGTTTGTCCTGAACCTTTGGGAATTTCGTAGCGCGCTTCACTTTGCAAGTCCCACCACATGTCTCCTCCGGTTTGGATCAATGCGCGAACGTTGTTGATGGATAGTTCTGTTGCTGCAGATGGAGCAATACAGTTGGCCGCCAGTGCGGCAGTAGGAAGAGTGGTCTTCCGCTTCTTAGCACCCTTGTTTTCTCGGGCGTTGGCATATGGGTGTAAGATCCCCAGGCACACGGCTATCGCCATGAGCAATTTCAAGCTCTTCATAAGCATTCAATTGAGAGATTGGGGTGAAAAGGCAATATAAACCTACGTAGCCTTTTCAGTAAATACTACCTTAAATGAATCTTCGGAGGAGGTGATTGGATAAGCGGTAGGCTTTAGCTGCTAAATGGGAATCCCATTAGAGCGATTTTCAACTCTCCAACCGGGCTTGCTATACCGATAAACGAAGTGAATTAGAATGTATCCAAGTCAATGGGGCGCATCATACCAAACCACTTAATCACCCTGGTGCCCACGCCAGGCACATCGATATAGAGCAAGTACGTACCCGATGCAATCGGAACACGTTGGTTGTTTTCCAAATTCCAATCGATGGAAGTGATGGTAGGATCGTCTTTGGTAAACTCCCGAATCATGGCTCCCTTCAGGTCATAAATCTGAACGGTACAGGTTTGCGGAAGGTTGATGATCTTCACCCGATAGTCGAGTTTGCCCTCTTCGTATTGCGAATAGGCATAATAAGGGTTGGGCACGATATTGATCAGATCAAGGGCTTCCCGGGCCACGGAAAGTTGTTCCTTTACCGGAGCAAGGTCATCGGTATTGAAATTGTAAAGTGGTTGGCCTCCGTTGGTGGTTTCATACAGAAGGTTCTCCAAATCGGCACTCCCGGAGGAGGCAGTAAAAGCCGTAGAAGTAGCCATGAAATAGTCGCCCCGGTTGTATTGCACCCCATCGTGATCGATGGGTCCCAGGTTGACCCAATAAGTTTTTCCCACCTCCAGGTTATCGCCTTGGTTGAGCACATTGCCGGTACCATATCCACGATAGGGGGTAGCCACCCGCAGGCTCAAAGTGGCATCGTTGGAGGGTCCTTCGCCATACAAGGGCAGTGCGGCTTCTTCTGCCAACAAGGGAAAACCTACCCACATAGCAGCTTTAAACACGTTGCGCACCGATTCTACTGAGATTTGGCTCACCCCATCCATTTGTTGATGCATCCAGGCTCCGGCATCATACATGGGCATTCGGGCGTTGGGGCTATCGGCCGTGCCAACTGCGTCTTCCACATTGTTGTTGCGGAACACATAAATGTAGTGCTTGCCACCATAACGCACGTTGTTGAAAGGGCCTTCGGTAATTTGGTCGGTTGGATTCCAACGCATGTCGCGACCATTTTCAGCTTGCAGCCATGAATCTTCGCCAAACGCCATGTTCAAGCGTTCTCCGGTTTCTACATTGATAGCATATCCAGGAAACCAACCCATGCCAAAAGCGGCAATGTAGTTAGGGCTGTTGGGATCATTGCTGGGCAAAGTATCGTTATCAGCACCAGCAAGACCGTTTTGGTCCACCGAGCGGGCCGCCCTTAAGAATCCTTTGGGCCGGCCTCCTTCACTTTGAGTTGCATCATCGTGCATTTCCAATACCGGACAACGGGTCCACCTGCTACGATCGGAGGTAAACACAATGTCTACGCTCTGTAGGAAGCGCATTTCGTTCAGCAGGTTCAATAGGTTGTTGGGCGAAGGGCCGTGCGTTTGAGGAGTAACCAGACGGAATGGAGCCCAGGTTCCTCCTAAAACATCCTCGTAAACCTCGTCATCATCTAAGTCTAAAAAGTCGTCGAATTCCGGGTTGTCGGGGTCGCTGCTAACACCACTTCGAATCCAGTTGGCCGGTGTGGTTCCTTCATCGTCTTCCAAACCACTCAACCAGGGGGAGGATTCGTCCTCATAGCTAATTCTGGCGCCAATGAACCCGTTGTTAATGGCATTATCGGTGGTAGGCTCGGCCACTTGCCCCATAGTGATGGACAAACCAATGTCGAACAGCAACTGCTCGTTTTCCAAGGCAATAGTACGGTTGGAGACAGCGGTGCCGTTTTGCAGCGCTTCGCTCTGCATTTCCCAATAGGCCGAACTCAAATCGGGCCGGGTGACCGAGTCTTTCAGCGCAAGCGTATAATCAGCCCCTTGAATGTTGAGCGGATCGATGACTTGAATTTTGACCGGCCCCGCTCCGCGCTCGTAGGTGAGATTTGCTGCTTTCCAAGGTGGGCCATCCATAATCTCATCGATGCTTTCCTGCTTCAGTTGCAAAAAGTTATCCCCACTTCCAGCACCTTCTACCCGGGTAATTTCTACGCCATCGCCGTATTGGGCATTCAAAGTGAGGCCACCCGATTCTACCACCGTATTGTGTGGAATTCCCGAGTACACCCGAATACCTCCGGTGGCAGCTTTTCTACTTTCCAGGTAAGGTTCCTTTTGACCGTCCAGCAACAGCGGATCGTTCGGGTCGTATATTTCCTCTACGTATTGCAGATTTCCCACATCATCGCCAAAATTGTTGTAAGCATAGGCAATGGCCATGAAGTAATAGGTTTTGTGGTTGATCAGGCGGTTGTCACCTTCCGCAAATTTATCTTCCGTTACCCGGAAAGAATGTTGCACGCCTTCGTCGGCTCCATCTACTTCTTCCACCGGAATATTGCCTCCGAGGTTATCGTCGAAATAGAAGTTGACCAACTGCCCTACTCCGTCCTTAATGTCACATTGAAAGATAATTCGCGCCAGGTTGGGATTTTCCAAATCGTTGGGAGAAACCGAAGGGTCTTTTACCTGATAAACTTTATATCCCTGAAAACGATAAGTGGCGTAGAGCACCTTTTCCTGGTCGGTAAGGGCTAAATCAGAGAACCCGTCGGAGTTGGTGTCTACCGAATCGGGTGCAATTTGAAAGGGATTTACCTCAGCGTATTCTTCACGAAAGTTGTTGCTTACGGATCGGTTGCTGAGGTAGAGAATGATCTCTTTATCGAGCTCTTGAATGCTCATGTCAGGCGCATCAGGTCCCGAAAGAATTTGGAAGCAATTGTCAAACAACGCCTGGGTTTTGTCGTCGGCCCGGCGTAGGGTTTGCACTGAGGCAAAAGCTCCTCCAGAAGTGGCTCTTGCCCACACTACCCCTACGGTGATGTTGTTCACTTCGCCGGGGCTCAACGTAAATGGACCGGTAGATTGTACAAAACGGCGGTCGGCCGGTACGTTGCCCGAGGTTTGCTCATTCCAGGGAGGTTGCGGCACGCCTCCGGTTCCCCATCCAAGTGGGTCGGTATCGTCAGGAAACATGAAATCGGCCTCAATGGCAGTAGGATCGGTAGGGTTGTAGCCCGTACCTCCGTAGGTCATGCGATTGCCATCCCGCCAGATGCCGCGCAAGAAATTGTAATATTCTGCTCCGGTTTGTGGGTCACCAGTAACGGTTTGCGAGTTGATGTGGTACAAAAACCTGCGCATCCCAAAGCGCTCGTTGTCAATGATGCCATCTCCATAGCCCACACCGTTGAGGGCTTCACCATCGCCAATGCCCACTTTGTTGTCCAAGCCATCGTTGTCCTGAAATGGCCCCTGGAAAAAATCAACCCCAACCGCTGGCGGCTGTTCACCATAGCCCAGGTATCCGCCATTGTTAAAGTCAAACTCATCGCCATTGTAGGAATAACCCAGGCCGCGCATCACATCACAGCCGACATAATCATCAAAAGGATCACCCAAGGCAACGTCTGTCCATTGGCCAAAGTAGGTATCGGTAAGGGTAAAAGTAGACCGGTTCACCAACTCGTAGTTGTAGAAGGTCATGTTGTTCACCTCATCATTGGTGGTGAAAGCAAAGCCCTGCGCCCGGATTTCCATGCCAATGGATGCCGCGCCCGATTCGGTATGAATGTTCCCTTTGTCGTTGAAAACCCACCAAAGGTTTTGATCTCCAAAAACATTGACGATTTCCCGCCGGCAATCGGCTTCACCCTGCAAGTCGTAGGCCGGGTAGTCGCCTTGCAAAGGATTGTAGACCCCATCGCCATCGGCATCAAAAAACGGAGCGAGGTAAAAATCTTCGTCGTAGGGAGGAAAATTGCGGCCATGGGCTGGCCAATTGAGAATGATATCGGGAATTTGATAGTTCGGAAATTCTTCTTGCTGCGTACTGGTTCCGTTTTCTTCATCGAACTTACCTGCTTGGAACCAATTGTTGAATTCTGCGACTTCGTCTCGAAAAGACACAAAATGCCGGTCATAATCCAAACAAGTTTGCGCGTCAATTTCGGAAGTGACGGTGCTCAAGGGGCCGGGCCAATAGTCGTTCCCGTTTCCGCGATAGCGTTGTGCGGCTACTTTGATCTGTCCGGAAACATCCTGACCACCCAACCAAAGTGAACCGGAAAAAAGGGCTACCCTCCCAGAATTTTTAGGCACTTCATAGCGGGCTACGCCTTGGAGGTCCCACCACATGTCGCCACCCGATTGCAATAACACCCGGTTGTTGTTGATGTCCATTTCGGTGGCCGCTGTAGCGGGAGCACAGTTGGCCGCCAATTGCTCAAGGGGCGTAGTTTTTCTGCGGTTGAAGCCCTCCGGCGGTTGTGCCAAAGCTACCGACACATTGAGCAAGAACAACAAGATCCAAAGGCTACGCATCCAAACCATTTTTTCTGAGATTAAGACGGTAAAATAAGCAAAATCAAGTTGGCGCAAAAAGCGGATTGGAGCACGAAATTGAAGGCCAATCGACGGTTTGGCTAAATGTAGTAAGCCAACCGGCGAAAAATCAATCCCCTTCAACGCCTTTAAACCTGGGAGAGGAGCTCGAGCAGACCCGATTTTTTTCTTCGGCTTACCTCCACCTGACTGTCGTCGTCCATAATGACGTAACCACCCTCTCCTTTGATGTATCGCTTGATATGGTTGAGGTTGATGAGGTGCGACCGGTGTACTCGGAAAAAGCGTTCGTGCAAGAACAGTTCTTCGTATTCGCCCAAGGTTCGGGAAGCGATGATGCGCTTGCCACCCACCAGGGTAATGGAGGTGTAGTTTCCATCGGACTCACAGCGGACGATCTTTTCCAACTCCACAAAAATCAATCCGTCTGATTCGGGAATCGCTACTTTTTTGGTGCGGTTGCTCCCCCGCAGGTTTTGAAGAAACACATTGAGCCGCTCGTCTACATTGGTATCCTTACGCTTTTTCTCCAGGCGGGTGATGGCCGCCTTCAAGTCTTCGATATCAATGGGTTTTAACAAATAGTCGAGTGCACTAAACTTGATGGCATTGATGGCGTAGTGGTCGTAGGCCGTTACAAAAATGATGTCGAAATCAATTTCGTCAAACCTGGCCAGCAGGTCGAAGGCATTGCCAAAAGGCATTTCAATGTCCAAAAAGACCAGATCGGGTTTCAATTCGATGATTTTCTCGTAGCCGGTTTTGGCCGAATCGGCCTTTCCTACCACTTTGATTTGCTCAAAGTATTTGGCAATAATATTGGCCAGCGATTCGCGGGCACCTTCTTCATCGTCAACGATTAGCGTTCTTATGGCTGTCATTAGTGGAGGTATTGGGGAGTTAGCCAGAAGCCAGGGGTACGAAGATGCGTACCCGGGTTCCTGCGGGTTCCTGGTGTTGGTTGTATTTGTCTTCGATGGTCACGTTGAGGTCACTGGCGTTGGAAGCATTGAGTATTTCCAGACGTTCCTGGGTGATGGAAAGGCCCCGTGACCGATGGCCATCTTTTCGGGCGGCTTTGATGGCCCGTGATCGTTCTCGTCCAATGCCGTTGTCGTCTACAATCACTTCTAAAAGCTCTTCCCGGCGTTTGATCTGAATAGAAAGGTGCCCTGGGGTGACCTTATTCATAAATCCATGTAGGATAGCGTTTTCCACGTAGGGCTGAATGAGCATAGAAGGGATGGCATCAAAATGCGTATCGACCGATGGATCGACCTCGATTTGGTAAGTAAACTTACCTTTGAAACGCATCACTTCCAATTCGAGGTAAAGTTCCAGGGCCTGCAACTCATCGCCCAGGGGAATAACTGAAGCTTTGGAGTTGTCCATGATTCTGCGCATGAGCTTGGCAAACTTAGAAAGGTATTTGAGCGCAGCTTCCGGGTCGTTGGTGGTGATGTAGTGTTGAATGGAGCTGAGGGTATTGAAAATGAAGTGGGGGTTCATTTGTGCACGAAGGGCTTTTAACTCAATGGACGCAATACGCTGATTGATTTCCACCCGCTGCTGTTCCTTTTGTTTCACCGTGCGCGACCACCACCAAATACTACCACCAATCAACACCAGGATTAATGCTACCGCCAAGCCGATGAACCACCAGGTAGCGTAGAAAGGCGGACTAATGACAAATTGAATCACTCCGGGTTGGTCGCTCCACAAGCCTTCTTTGTTCATCGCCAACACGGTAAAAGTGTATTTTCCCGGAGGCAAAGTGGTGTATTGAACCGAAGTAGTACTGGTGTACACCCATTCTTCGTCTACTCCACTGAGTTGGTATTTGTACTGCACCAACTCGGGTTGCGAATAGGAAAATCCAGCGTACTCAATGCGAATAAAGTTTTCGTTGTAATCCAGGTCATAAGTGGCTTTTACCTCCATTTCCTCACCCATCACCCGCACGCTGTTGATATCTACTCCCGGAGGAACAGTATCGTTGTTGGACACGACAATGACCTTGCTGCTTCCCGAAAAGGGGTCGAACGCTTCGGTAGAAGGGTCTATTGGGGTGCTCTTGACCGAGTCGATACTATCCCCCGGAGAGGAGAAAACCAGATCAGGCTGGTACTCCGGTTGTGGGCGGCCTTTGAGGTAATAGATGCCATCTCCATCGGTGGTCATCCAATAGCCTCCGGTGTTGTCTTCCAGAATGGCCGTCACGGTGCGATCTCCCAAATAGTTGACGTAGCGCCCGGAAGTAATGCCTCCTTTGGAAAAACTCATCACCCCACCTTGGTAAAGTGCAACCCAAATCTTACCGTATGAATCTTCGAGAATGCTTTCTACACTCTTCTCCACAAACACCCGAGACAAAACTGACCGGGCGTCTAATTGCAACAGCTCATAGTCCTTGGCATAGAGGTAAGACCCATTTTTTAACGCAATGAAACTGCTTTTCGAACTGCCTCCTTGTTCACTGAGTTTCACATACTGTACGGCCTCCCCAATTCGAACCCGCAAACGTTTGTTGCCATTGCTGGTATGGGTGCCGCTCAAGATGCCCCCACCGGGTAGCTGTGAGGCGTAATAAGAAAATGGCTCTCCGTCAGATAGCGGTTGCGGAGTGATCACTTCCTCAGTAGAAGAAACCCGCCACAGTTCGCCCCCAATAACGGTTCCTACCCAAATGGTTTCTGTTGCATCTACATAAATCGCGTTGATGATTTTACTGCCTACCTGTCGGGAGAGCAATTCGTTAGCGGGAATGCCCGAAAACTGGTTGTTGGCGTACCGAAAAATGCGACCGGCAGAAGAGTAGCACCAAATGTTGCCACGCGCATCCTTGTAAATGCCCAAAATTTCAGGATCGGTCAATCCATCGGCGACTCCGAGGTTTGAAAAAGACAAGCCATTGAAACGCGCTACCCCGTTGGCCGTAGCCAGCCAAATTTCACCATCGGTGCCCAACACGGCACCATAAACCCGGTCGTTGAGGAGACCATCGCGGGAGGAAAAATGATCGAACAGGTTGTTTTGTCCCCAAGCAGAAGGAACAAACTGTAGTAGCAATATGACGAGCAGGAGACGGAACAAATTCGTCCAATTTCAATCGAATTGGAACAATTTATACCATTTGCAGGAACCGAACAAAGCCAATGAGCAGGTGGAGACTCCCGGTAGATTAGCGGTAGCCGCGCCTAAATAAGTGGCTTAGTAACCCTGTTCCCGTTTCAGAAAGGCATCCCATCCTTGGGCTTGCAAGGTAATTTGCGATCCGTTGTTACCAATGATATGATAGCCTTCGTCTTCTCCCTTCATGTGGCCAATGATGGAAATATGCGGCAGGCTTTTCAGTTGCTCAAAATCGCTTTGGGCTACCGTAAACAACAACTCGTAGTCTTCCCCACCGTTTAAGGCCACCACAGTCGGGTCCATGCCAAACTCTTCGGATTGGTTGACGGCAAGTGGATCGATTGGAATTTTGTCTTCGAAAATGTTGACCCCCAACTTGGAGTTGCGTGCCAGGTGAATGGCTTCTGATGCCAGGCCATCTGAAATATCGATCATAGCCGTTGGCTTGATGCCTGCGTTTTTTAGTTCGGCAATCACTTCCCGACGGGCTTCGGGCTTCAATTGCCGTTCCAACAAGTAGTCTTTGCCTTCCAAATCGGGTTGAACCGAACTGTTTTCACGGAATATTTGTTTCTCGCGCTCCAGGATTTGTAAACCCAAATAAGCTGCTCCAAGGTCGCCACTCACGCACAAGAGATCGCCCGACCGGGCAGTGTGTCGGTAAACCAATTCTTCGGGATTGGCTGTACCCATGGCGGTTACGCTGATCACCATGCCGGAAGGAGAGGTGGTGGTATCGCCACCTACGAGGTCTACTCCATAAATTTCGCATGCCTTAAGCATTCCAGAATAGAGTTCTTCGAGGGCCTCGACTGAAAAACGATTAGAAATGGCCAAACTTACCGTCACTTGAGAAGGCGTAGCATTCATCGCGTAGATGTCGGAAAGGTTGACCGCAATGGCTTTGTAACCCAGGTGTTTCAAAGGTGCATACATCAAATCAAAATGGACCTTCTCCACCAGCATGTCGGTGGTAACCACCGTTTGCAAACCTTCGTAATCTAAAACAGCGGCATCATCGCCCACTCCTTTTTTGGTGCTGGGCTGCCGAAGTTGAATGTTTTGTGTGAGGTGTTGAATGAGCCCGAATTCGCCAAACTCTTCGAGTTCGGTTCGGTTACTTTTTGCTTCCATGGCTTCAAATTGGAGAGCAAAATTAGCGTTTCTCACCCGGTTTTCGGTGAGGTTGGCAGGGCTTAAGAAAGTTGAAATAAAAGGACAAATTACCTTTTATTATGTCGTATATACCTATTAAATAATACTCTTGCTTGTTGCAATACCGCAAATTAGGTATTTTTGTAAACTAAAATCTCTTATTTAGAATCAATCTAAATAGAGTTTTACCCAATCAACATTCCTTACCATCAATTGTTATAAGGGCCATGATTAAAATCTCAAATAACGCTAAAACCGAGGTAGAGCGGCTGAAAGCAGCCGATCAAGTTGCAGCGGATGCCTTCATTCGGGTAGGGGTCCAGGGCGGTGGTTGCTCCGGTTTGATATATCAACTCGATTTCGACACAGAATTTCAAGATACAGACAAGATTTTTGAGGACAAAGGAGTTAAAATAGCAGTGGACAAGAAGAGCTTCCTTTACCTAGTAGGCACTGAATTGGATTATTCGGGCGGCTTGAATGGGAAAGGCTTTAGTTTCATCAACCCCAATGCCAGTCGCACCTGTGGCTGTGGTGAGAGTTTTTCCATCTGATCCACCTGCAAACCTAAAGCACCAGTCTATGGCAAGTGAAGAAGAACTGTTAGAGGAAATCACCTCGAGTGAATATAAGTATGGTTTTGTTACAGACATCGATTCGGACAAAGCGCCAAAAGGCCTGAACGAAGACATTGTACGACTGATATCCAGCAAAAAAAATGAGCCTGAATGGCTTTTAGAATATCGCCTTAAGGCATTTCGCCATTGGAAGTCGAAAGTAGAACCGGAATGGGCACACATCCAATATCCAAAGGTCGATTACCAAGACCTGATCTATTATGCGGCTCCTAAGCCCAAGAAAACCCTCGATAGCCTGGATGAAGTAGATCCCGAGTTGTTGAAGACGTTCGAGAAATTGGGCATTTCGTTAGACGAGCAAAAACGCCTCACAGGCGTTGCCGTTGATGTGGTTGTAGACAGCGTTTCGGTGAAAACAACCTTTACGGAAAAGCTTTCCGAATTGGGCATCATCTTTATGTCTTTTGGCGAAGCGGTGCAGGAGCATCCCGAACTGGTACGTCAGCATTTGGGCTCAGTAGTGCCGCACACCGACAACTATTTTGCAGCACTTAATGCTGCGGTGTTTTCCGACGGCTCGTTCTGCTATATCCCTAAGGGGGTTCGCTGCCCAATGGAACTTTCCACCTACTTCCGCATCAACGAAGCCAATACCGGCCAGTTTGAGCGCACCTTGCTGGTGGCCGACGAAGGCAGCTATGTGAGCTACCTGGAAGGCTGTACAGCACCCATGCGCGATGAAAACCAATTGCATGCCGCAGTGGTAGAGTTGGTCGCGATGAAAGATGCGGAGATCAAATATTCTACTGTACAAAACTGGTATCCCGGAGATAAAGAAGGCAAAGGTGGTATCTACAATTTTGTCACCAAACGGGGTCTTTGTGCAGGCAGCAACTCTAAAATTAGCTGGACACAAGTTGAAACCGGTTCGGCAGTTACCTGGAAATATCCCAGCTGTATCCTGAAAGGCGATAACAGCGTTGGAGAATTTTACTCGGTAGCAGTCACCAATAACTTTCAGCAAGCGGACACGGGTACCAAAATGGTACACATTGGTCGCAACACCAAAAGCACCATTATTTCCAAAGGAATTTCTGCCGGCAAAAGCCACAACAGCTACCGGGGACTGGTGAAGGTGAATAGAAATGCTACCAACGCCCGTAACTTTTCGCAATGTGACTCCCTGCTTATGGGCGACCAATGCGGGGCGCATACCTTCCCATACATTGAGGTGAGTAATTCTTCTGCCAAAGTAGAACACGAAGCGACCACCTCTAAGATTGGTGAAGACCAAATTTTTTACTGTAACCAAAGGGGCATCGACACCGAAAAGGCGATTAGTCTTATCGTGAATGGCTATGCCAAGGAAGTACTCAACAAGCTACCCATGGAGTTTGCTGTAGAAGCGCAAAAACTCCTGGCCATTTCTTTGGAAGGGTCTGTCGGCTAATTTTTAATCCTATTTCATTGACTGAACAAGGTTGTCATTTTTTGTCAGGACAACCTTTCCTCGATACCAACCAACCATGTTAAACATCAAAAACCTACATGCCTCCGTTGAAGGCAAGCAGATTCTGAAAGGACTCGATCTACAGGTCGAACCCGGAAGTGTTCATGCTATCATGGGGCCCAATGGCTCTGGAAAAAGTACTTTGGCTTCGGTTTTGGCAGGTCGTGAAGAATATGAAATCGATGAAGGCGAAGTCAGCTTTCTGGGCAAAGATTTATTAGACCTATCGGCAGAAGATCGTGCCCGCGAAGGTTTGTTTCTCGCATTTCAATACCCAATCGAAATTCCGGGAGTGAGTAATATTAACTTCCTGAAAACAGCACTCAATGAAATTCGTGAATACAACGGATTACCCGCCATGTCTGCTAAAGACTTTCTCAAGCGTGTTAAAGAAAAGCAAGCTTTGGTAGAGTTGAGTGGAAATCTTGCCCGTCGTTCGGTGAATGAAGGTTTTTCCGGTGGTGAAAAGAAGCGCAACGAAATTTTCCAGATGGCCATGCTGGAGCCCAAGCTTTCGGTATTGGACGAAACGGATTCTGGCCTCGACATTGATGCGCTGCGTATTGTTGCAAATGGGGTCAATACGCTACGTTCTGAGGACAACGCTACCGTAGTAATTACCCACTACCAGCGTTTGCTCGATTACATCGTACCCGATTTTGTACACGTGTTGTACCAAGGGCGGATTGTAAAATCCGGACCGAAAGAATTGGCCCTGGAATTGGAAGAAAAGGGCTATGACTGGATCAAAGAAGAGTTGGAACTGGCCTAAGGGCTTTTGATTTCTTTAAATGGATACGATTACCAAAGCAACCCAATCCCAGAAGGAAAAGTTCCTCTCACAGTTTAAAGAGAACTGTTGCATCGATACCAACAGAGACCTTCAAAACATAAGGGAAGCGGCACAGGCGGCCTTGGAAAAGCTCAATTTTCCAACCACTCGAGACGAGTACTGGAAATACACCCGTATAGCCCCTATCCTAAGAGGAACTTATCACCAAATGCCCGGATCTGAGCCAGTGGATTTGGGACCTACCTTGATCGAAAATATGGACAGCTATGATCTGGTTTTCGTCAATGGCTATTTTTCACCGGAACATTCCAGCAGGCTCGAATCAGAATCATGGCTGGTGTTGCCGCTTTCCGAAGCCCGCAACAACTACCCTGAACTTATCACAAAACATTACGGTCAGTACGCTGACTATGAAAAACACGCGTTTACCGCACTAAATACTGCCTACTGCCAGGAAGGGGCTTGTATTTTGCTCAAGGACAATGCGCAATTGGACAAGCCGGTACGCATCATCAACCTGACCCAAGGAGACGCCATTGCCTATCACCCACGCAACCTGTTGGTATTCGGCAAGGGTTCGAAAGGTGCTGTTTTGCTTTCTTACGAAACGGGAAGCGGCAACCATGCTTTTACCAATGCTGTGAGTGAAATTGTGGTCCAGGAAAATGCGCACGCTGAGCTCTTTCTGATGCAGCACAAGAGCGACACCAACTCACACATCGAAACCACCCAGGTTTTTCAGGAGAAGAACAGTCAATTTCAGGCCACGACCATTACCCTGAAAGGCAAAATTGTACGGAACAACCTGAACGTGGTGGTAGATGGAGAAAACTGCCTGACCCGGATTAACGGTATTTACCTAACCCGAGGAAAACAGCATGTGGACAATCACACCATGATCGACCATCGGCAACCACACTGTGAAAGCCATGAATTGTACAAGGGCATAATGAACGAAAGCTCTACTGGCGTGTTTAATGGAAAGGTGTTTGTGCGGCAATACGCGCAAAAGACCAACGCTTTTCAGTCCAATCAAAATATTTTGTTGACGGACCAGGCGACCATCAATTCCAAGCCCGAGTTGGAAATCTATGCCGACGATGTGAAATGCAGCCACGGCAGTACTACGGGTCAGTTTGATGAAGAGGCAGTTTTTTACCTGCGTTCCCGAGGAATTGGTGAAGCAAGTGCCCGCAAGTTGATGATCAATGCTTTTGCTGCTGACGTGTTGGAGTACATTAGCATCGAACCTTTGAGAGACCGGATAGAAGCCTATATAGAAGAACGTTACGAAACTGTGTTGTAAGATGGAAGATGCCGTATTGATTCACGAGAGCTATGATGTTGACAGACTGAGAGAAGATTTTCCCGTTTTAGAGCAAACGGTATATGGCAAGTACCCATTGGTGTATCTGGACAATGGTGCTTCTTCCCAAAAGCCTAAGCAAGTGGTAGAAACGATGGAGAAGTACTACTACCATCACCACGCCAATATTCATCGCGGTGTACACTACCTCAGTCAAGAGGCAACCACACAATATGAAGTAGCGCGCGACAAAGCACGCGACTTTATGAACGCGCCACACAGCCGGGAGGTTTTGTTTACCAAAGGCACCACCGACGGCATCAACCTGGTGGCCTACTCCTACGGCCGCAAATACCTCCAAGAAGGTGATGTGGTGCTGGTAAGCACCATGGAGCATCACAGCAACATTGTGCCTTGGCAGATCGTCTGCGAAGAAATAGGCGCCAAAGTAGTGCCCATTCCCATCAACGAAGCTGGTGAGATTGATCAGGAGGCCTACGCCAGCATGCTCGGTCCCAAAGTACGCATGGTTGCCGTCAACCATGTGTCCAACACCCTGGGCACCATCAACCCGGTCAAAGACATGATTGCGCTGGCCCACCAGCACGGTATCCCGGTGTTGGTCGATGGAGCGCAGTCGGCACCGCACCTGACCATTGATGTGCAAGACCTGGATTGTGATTTCTACGCTATTTCAGGTCATAAAATGTACGGCCCTACCGGCACAGGAATTCTCTATGGCAAAGAGAAATGGCTGGATGCTATTCCTCCTTACCAAGGTGGAGGTGAAATGATTCAAACGGTAACGTTTGAGAAAACTACCTACAACGAGCTTCCTCATAAGTTTGAAGCAGGGACTCCCAACATTGCCGGAGGCATTGCCTTGGGTGCTGCCATCGACTATCTCAATTCCATTGGCTTGGACCGCATTGCCGCCCACGAAAACGATTTGCTGGAATACACCACCAAAGCCCTGCTGGAAGTGGAAGGCATGCGCATCATCGGGACGGCCGCAAACAAAGCATCGGTGATCTCCTTTTTGATTGGAGACATTCATCCCTACGATGCTGGTACTATTTTAGACAAAATGGGCATCGCCGTTAGAACCGGCCACCATTGTACCGAACCTCTCATGAATCGGTTTGAAATTCCGGGCACTGTTCGGGCCAGCTTTGGCTTGTACAATACCCGCGCTGAAGCCGACCGCTTGTTGGAAGGGGTACACAAGGTGGTGCAGCTGTTCGGTTAACGCCCGGCTAATCCGTAATTTTGCGGAGATATGACCATCGACCAACAACAACAAGAGATCATCGAGGAATTCTCGTTTTTCGAGGATTGGATGGAAAAATACGAGCACATCATCGAGTTGGGCAAAGAGCTTGAACCACTCGCTGAAGAACACCATATTGAAGACAACCTGGTAAAGGGCTGTCAATCAAGGGTATGGCTACACGCCGACCAAAAAGACAACCATGTGGTGTTTGCCGCCGATAGTGATGCTGTGATTACCAAAGGCCTCGTGGCGCTTATGATGCGGGTATTGAACGATCAGCCTGCTGAGGAAGTAGCGAAATCAGACCTGTACTTCATCGATCAGATTGGTTTGAAAGAACACCTCTCGCCGACCCGAAGCAATGGTTTGGTATCGATGGTGAAAAAAATGAAGTTGTACGCTGTGGCCTACATGGCTAAATCTGCTTGATATGGACAAAGCATCCTTAGAAAAAACTGCCATCGATGTCTTAAAAACGATTTACGATCCAGAAATTCCGGTAGACATCTACGAATTGGGGTTGATCTATGAATTGAAGGTTTCTGACGAATTCCATGCGGATATTTTAATGACTCTGACTTCGCCCAACTGCCCGGTAGCCGAATCGTTACCGGTAGAAGTAGAAGAAAAAGTAGCCGGCATTGGTGGCATGACCAGCGCCAAGGTAGAAATCACTTTCGAACCTCCCTGGGACAAAGACATGATGAGTGAAGAAGCTCAACTTGAATTAGGAATGCTCTAACCATGGCTGAAGAAATTGTCAATAAAGTTGCTGCACGCGGGCTGATCACGCTTGATCTGGAAGATTATTATCCCAAGGGACAACGCAGTGTGATCGACCTGAAGCATCAACTGTGGCAAGAACTTGCTCTGCGGGAAAAAGACTTTCGGGCTTTCGTAAAAGAAGAAGATTGGTCGGCTTATCAGGATCATTTTGTGGCGGTACATTGTTCTGCCGATGCCATCGTTCCTACCTGGGCCTACATGCTGGTGACTACCGCCCTGGTGCCTTACGCCAAAAAGGTGGTTTATGGCGACTTGGAAGATCTTGAATCCAGCCTTTATCAAGAAGCTTTAGAGGCCATCAATGGCGAAGATTACCTTCAACAACGCGTAGTGGTGAAAGGTTGTGGCAATTTGCCAGTGCCGCACTTTGCCTATGTAGAGTTGACCCGAAAACTGCAACCCTACGTACGCACCCTAATGTATGGGGAACCTTGTAGCATGGTGCCACTCTTCAAACGGGCACGGCAATAATATCAGGTAGCGTTCCAGCTTTTTGATGTACCAGAAATCGCTTCGCTTAACGAGTTTCATGGTTGGAGTTCGATCCATTTCAGGACCTACCACCACGTATTTTTGAATCAGGAGACATCGCCAGGAGCTTTCCAAAAGGAAATCTCAGTTTTCCCAACCCTACTCTTTGGTAGAAGAGGAATCGGGCAAAACAGCCTTTTGCTCCTGTACCATCTTAAAAAGTGCGGCTTCCTCCTGGTGTTGATCCCATAAAATGATGGCCGCCTCGTCATCAAAAACCGTGTCTGGAGTCACCAAAATGCCTTGCATCCAAAGGCGGTACCAATCCTGATTGCTGCAATCGTAGAGAACGGCTACGGGCTCTTGTGCAAAAATTTGATCCAATTCTGCTTTTTCATCAATGCCCATGGCAGCAATGTGGTCTTTGCGAAACAGCAAACTGGGATGGTAATATTTCGTGGGTGGCAATTGACCCATGAGGTAGTTGACCACATGGTAGTAGCTGTAGCAATACACCATCCGATCCGGTGCTACAGTCTCCTTTAGATAAGCCACCACCTGCCGGGGCGTATCAGGTTTGCTGAAAAAGAAGATGTATTTCATGGTACCAAAAACTGGCAAACTAACCGCCATGATCAACCCCAAAATGGCGCCTCGCCGGTAAACCGTGGCTTCGTGATTGACCAGCGCCTTGGCCATAAAATGACCGGCTAACAGGCTAAAAGCAGGAAATACCTGGTAGAAATAATGCGTAAACCACTTGCCCGGC
>ERZ1740068.546-NODE-546-length-17184-cov-14.025396_pt1 | contig 17184 bp, 12 predicted proteins | sample MGYA00581735_ERZ1740068 | MGnify/ENA primary metagenome ERZ1740068 (study PRJEB43018, sample SAMN04849740) | marine metagenome | isolation source: floating plastic debris | place: Pacific Ocean | collected 2008-08-30 | study: EMG produced TPA metagenomics... | reverse complement strand
AATCGCACCCGTATGGGGCATGCGCTTACACGCTGCCCCCCCCCCCAGCAGTTTGGTAACCGTATCGGTGGGTAAGGAATTGTACTGGCATCCAACACAACTGCCTTGGGTTCGGCGTTGGGCGTGACAACGCACCGAGGGTGGCAGACACAGACCATCGTTTGTTACCGTTTAATACGTTTTTGAGCAACGATAAGCCGGCTTTTCAAAAGACCCAGTAAAAAGCACTTTTTCCACCGATCCAAGGCCACAGGGCCTGGCTTCAATACCACTTCTTCTTGTGGAACACACAGACTAAAACGCGGTGGGTCGGCGATTCAATTCCAGTACAGAACCACACTTGAAGCTGGAACATTTTTTTGGCAGTCATTAGCAAACCAAATTTCTTGATATGCGCTTCCATATCATCCCATTCCCAGCCAACAGTGAACGAAAGCGCAACGTCTCGGCTGGTGGACCAGTGACGGCATTGGGCTTGAACACATTCGTTTTTCACGTCCACCGAATCTCGCTCGTCTTCCGTCATAAACGCCATTCCACGACACAAGACGGGGCGTGTCTCGCGAAGCAAGGGTGCTGCCATCCAATCTTTCCAGTTGGCAACGTCAGTGTGTCCTTCTCCCCGACCAGCCAAAAATCACTCCATGCTATACCAATGCGGCTGCGGTGGCCACGAACGTTTCAACCAAGCCTGAGCCATGTTCGAATGCGTGAACACGGTTTTGATTTGGCTTTCCGAGTTGCCAACACGTCAAAAGAAAGACCTCATGAACAACAAACGCAAACGTGTTCAAGGTGCTTCGATTTTATCGAAAAAACAAAAAACCTCGTCGTTCCCCCCGGGGTGGAAGCCCGACCTCTCCTTCGTCTCACCCGACATGGCTAAACGGTACGGAGGTTGGTTGGCGAGCGTCATGGAATGTCGGACTCAAGACGAAGAAGTCCAACTCACGGACATGGGAAAAGAAGCACTGCACATTATTGCCTACTTGGAGTACCGTGTTCCCGAGTCACCTGGCCACGTGTTGCGGTATTTCCACCAAAATGCCACGGCGTTGGCTTACCTAGCATCACCCGCCTTGCCGCCTTTTTTGACCCAGGTGCGTGTCAACCAGGTCTTTGCGCGAGCGTGCCAAAACCCTCGTGCCTTGTGGTTGGCCGATTGGTGGATGCGTCATTTTCCTGAAGAGGCCGAGGTTACTTTGCAAGTCTGGTTTCAAACCGCCAGGCTCGGCACCGTGGAAAGTTTAAGGTATTTACAACAGCACATGCTGTTGACCTCAGAGGGCATGCGCGACACCGCACACGAAGCTTTGTTTCACGGAAACGTAAAGGTAGCGGACTGGGCTTGGAAGTTGTGTGAAAAAGAAGGTTCTTTTCCGTGGTCGACCCTTGTTAAAAGCGTAAACACCATGTCTTCCGGTCTTCGTCCACCGGTACTACAGTGGGTCCAATCCCACATGACAGTTCCCCATTCCTATGAGGTGCAGTTCATGGCAGCGTTGTGTCGCCAAAACAGTTTAGCCGAAATCCTTACCGTATTCCCTGTGGCCAAGTACCAAAGTCCCGACCGTCTTTATCCCATCACGTTCAACGTCCTGCGCGAAGCGCTTCGCTTCAGAAACCCCGACAACAAAATCTTTGAGTGGATCTACTCCTTTCTGGATCGACCAAACCTCAACAACCTGTTAAACCTGGCCAAATACACTCGTGAATGGAGCGTTCTCAAGTTTGTGGTGAGCAAGTGTCGCAATTTATCGAAACACGACGCTGAAGTGTTTCGGAACGTCATGAGCGATGCTTGTCACAGCATGGACCTGTCCAAAGGTCACGCCCTGTTGGAAAACACAGAGTGGATGTCACGTGTAACCGCCAAGCAACGAACACAGTGGTGGCGAGACTGGTGTCAAGATCTGGCCGCCTCTAACACCTTTCACCCCGAGTTCATGTCGTGGTTCGTGCGCGAGTGGGCTCGGTCCATTCAAGTCGAGCTGCCTTGGGAACACTTATGGCGATCCGTATTAAAGTGTCACGTGCGCGATATTGAAAGCGGTCAATCCGAAGCCCATTTTTTGGCCCAAGTGCAGTGGTTGGAAGCACACCGTCCTGCCCAACCCAGGCAAAACTGCGTGCTGGCCAAACTCATCCTGAAAAAAGCCGCCCTCCGAGGTGCCATGCAAGTGGTGAATTGGTGTTTTGAGTACTACAAACCCAGGTACTCGTCGGCTTTGTTAGAAAGCGTTTTTCTTCGTCTTTGTCACAACGGTCATCTCGCTCAAGCCCAGAGTTTTATGGAACGTTTCCCCAGCGTACGAAACCTTCTCTTGAAGCGCCAAGGCGCCTTGTTTCGCCAAGTGTGTCTGAACGGTCAGCTTGATGTCGCCCAGTGGCTTTACGAATTAGAGCCCAACACTCTCCACTTACTGCTGTTAAACCATTCAGTGACACAAAAGTCGGGGAAAAAACCGCCGAGAGCGATGTCGACGTGGCTGGACCAGACGTTTCCTTGCCGGAGAATAGAACCCAACACAAATCCAACCTCCCAGTGGAGCTGGTGTGCCATATCCTAAACCTTCTCCATTTGGATGGACAACTTTGCTTCACACAATGCTTACTTTAACCGGGCGTGTTCCCATGTTCGCTAAAATTATTTCTATCAACCCAGGCCGGTCTTAAAGTTGGCTGCCGCGGCTAGAGGTAAAATGTCAACAGTGTATTACCCAAAAAAAAAAAGCCTCATGTTATCCGGCTTGTCGAGCCAAGTGCTTCAACACGTATCGAGATGGTTGTTTGCTGGCGAACACTTTCACCTAGAAGGCTGCAACCAAAGTCTAAAACATGCCCTGGACCAACCCCAAGCTTGGCAGACCGTGGCGTTTCGACATTCTCCAGTCCCAAAAACATTACTTGAATCAAAACTTTCCTTCTGCACGCGAGTTCTCGTCACGCCGGGAGTATGTCCTGCGTTTTCAAGCTTAGATTTTCTCGTCAGGTGCGTTAACCTAACCCACGTCACACTGTCTTGGGATGATGAAATGCTTGACATTGGTCCCGTTGGAGCCCTCAAAAACCTAGAATACCTCAATATACGCACGTGCTTCAACATCGAAAGCCTTGCACCATTAACGAATTGCCCAGCCCTGACCGCTCTCGACGCAGGGGGTTATGTCGAAATCAAAGACATATCGGCTCTGGCCAACTGCCATGCCCTTCAGAAGCTCACCTTGAGCGCCGAAGACTTGGACAACATCGACCCCATCGGAAATCTACACGAATTGCGCACGCTCAGCCTGGATTTACAATATTTGCAAGATATATCTCCTGTCGGAAATTGTCACCAGCTCGAAAGCTTAACCTTGTCCGCAGAAAAAGTCCAAAACCTATCCCCTTTGGAAGGCTGTCCTAATCTCCGAAGCGTCTCTTTGCAGGGGATGGGTATTACAGATCTTGATGGGTTAGCAAAATGCATTCACATAGAAGATATATCTCTTGGCTGTTTTCGAGATTTAACTGACATGTCGGTACTCGGCCGATTTCCAAAACTAAGATATGTTCGTTTGGCAAACACTCTGGTACAACGCATCGATGCTCTGCAGCGTTGTGGTGGTTTACAATATTTACACATCGTCCGTACCCGGATCCCAAACACTGACGGACTTCGGCATTATACCCAATTGAAAGTCTTGCACCTGGGAGACTGCATAAACCTGCAAAGCCTAGAGCCGTTGCGTCACCTGCCGCAATTGGAAGACCTCTGTATCAGCAAGTGCCTCCAGCTCCAAGATATATCAGCCGTGGCTGGTTGTAAACGTCTTCGAACTTTGGATTTGGCACAATGCTGGCGTTTGTCTGATATATGCCCCCTGGCTGAGTGTACCCAGATGGTATCGCTGCGGTTGACACACGCAGAGAAACTCATCCGAGCGGATGCGCTCGGGTATTGTCGCCATATAAAAAGCCTGACCCTGAACAGATGCACTTCCCTAAGGAATGTTCAGTTTCTGACGGAAATGCCCGAGTTAGAATCCTTAAATTTTGAATACTGTCGAAACCTCCAAGATTTTCAACCCTTGGCCAACAATCGTAATTTACGCACCCTCTATCTTAACTATACGAGAATAAGGTCGTTATCGATCTTTTCGTCCGCCAAACATCTTGAATTGATTTCGCTGGCAGGTTGTGAAGCTTTGGCAGACATTGGTACATTAATCTCCCACGCCAGCCTACAAGAAGTGAATCTCAGCGGATGTATTGCTCTGACCGATTTTCGTGTATTGAGAGATTGTCCGGCGTTAACCTATCTCCAGCTGGACAAGTTGAATATGCCGAATGTGGAAGACCTGAGAAATTGTAATAACCTGACTCATCTGTGCGTTTCAGATTGCCCTTTATTGCGTCAAGTGAATGCCTTGGCTTCTTGCCCAAAACTTGGAGTACTTTTTTGTAAACGCTCTCCCATCCCTGCAGACAACATAAGCCGCCTGAAATCGGCCTTGCCTTCCTTAAGGGTTTATGCAGGGCCATGAGTGAGGGTTGTTCAACCTCTATTATTGCGCATTTTCGCTTCATACAAGGTTAAAAACCCCAAAAAACGTTTTTCCAGTCAAGAACATTTTTTTATCTTGGGAGAAAAACGCCGCGTCAAAGTCGCTCTAAACCGGCCGCAAGCCACTCTTTCAATCATGTCCAAAAGGCGAAAAGTTCCGGAACCGACCGAATTTGCCCTGAGCGCTGACGCCACCAGGCACATGCTCGAATATCTAACCCTCTCCGGCGTGGTCGTCTTCTCTATGGCTTCGAAAGCGATCCGCAGCTTGTGCCGGTCTGTACCCTTCTGCCAGAAGATGGACACGGAGGATCCCTATTGGTTGAAACGAGGACGCGGTCAACAGCTGCAACGGCTGAGATCTGTGGCCTCTCTGGCCCAAGACGCTCTCCAATGCCTGGACGTGAGCTTGAAAAACCCCCATATGTGGGAACTTGTTTCGACCAACGCGACCCGCTTGCGCGTCTTAACCATTCACACGTATGCACATAGAGTGAGAATTCCCGCCATGCCTTTGTTGGAACACGTGAGAGTGAATGAGGCGATCAGAGCCATCGGAGACATTCGGCTTGTGCCCCGACTTCGGTCTAGCTCAGGCGTAAAGTGGCAAGGTTTTAGCGAAACGTTTGAAAACTGTCACATGCGGGCCTGGAGTACTGTGCCGACCGAATCCATCTCCGGTTATTGCGACAAGGCAGATTCACGTTTTCAACTCAGCGACGTGCTGTGCTTTCCCCAGCTCACGACCCTCCGGTTTAACAACGAAGACTTTGTGTTGGACTGCGACACGAAAGATCTTCCACCCTTGACGACGGTGTGCGCACCCGGAGACTTTTTCGAACAAGTGCTCGACACGGATGACCAATCCTTTATGCGTCGCTTAAGGGTCATGGGTTTGTACTCTCCCATGTCGTTTCTTCACGTTCCGCAACTCAGGACAACACAAATACACACGATTCATCTCGGCTTTGCTCCGTATACGGAACTGGTGCAGTGCACGCCCAGTGTGAAAAGAGCGTCCGTCTGCGATGTGACAGACCTGGCTACGGTAGCGCTGTGGCCTTTGCTCCACACCTTGAACGTGCTTGGAACCGAAGCCGAACATCTCGTGGTAAACTCGAACCTGGCGTCCTTGCGGTGTTTGCGCATTGTGTCGAATGACCTGTTGACCCTGACCCGACATGCCGCCGACGCCGAATCTTGTCTCGAGTACATTAGTCTGCCCGAATCCGATTCGATTGATGTTCCCCGTTTCCTGGCGGATTTTCGGTCGGTGTCCTATTTGTCGTTATGTCTTACCGCCTTTCAAGAGCACAAGGACGCCATGCACAAAACGGTGTTGCCGAACCTTCGAGGCTTGGCTTTGCACGGCGGATGTGATCTCATGCCTGCCTGTCCGAGTTCTCTGCAAAGAGATCTCAATCTAGAGGAGTTGGTGCATTATTGTCACAAATTCGGCACTTGCCAACGCTGGTGCAAACACCGACACTTTACGCAAGACACGGACGAATTCTTTTCGAGCAGCTTCCACTCCAAGTACGATCCGCAGAATTTTTACCACACACACTTTCAGCACCTGCACCCCTAAGTCTCGGCAACACCAAATACATTACCGTTTTGTTTTTGGAATCTCGTGTGCCACACGTCACCACTACCAAGAGTTGCGTTGCGCAAGCCAGCTTTCACCAAAAATATTTCGTACCGCAAGGCCGGTCTTGAACTAGACTTTTACAGCTAGAGATGAGAAATTTCCGCAATAGCGCACACGAACAAACACAAAGAAAAAAAAAGCCCCATGTTGCTCGACTTGCCGGTTCACGTGCTTCACCACGTATTCACATGGTTGTTTGCCGATGAACACGTTCGTTTGGAAAGCTGCTGCCAAAGTCTGAAGCGTACCCTGGATCGACCCCAAGCTTGGCAGACCGTGGCGTTTCAAAAGAACACCCCGATTTCAAAAACTTTTTTGGAATCAAAACTTTCCTTCTGCACGCGAATTCTTGTCGTACCGAAGCTAGAAGGACCTTCTTGGGATATTTCAAGCTTGGATTTTCTCCACAAGAGCCCCAACCTGACGCACCTCAAGCTAAATGGCCACAGAGATATTCTTGACATTAACCCCATTGGAACTCTCAGGCATCTCCAACACCTTGAAATGTTTGAATGTCGAGGTGTCAGAACCTTGGCACCCTTGGCCAATTGCCCATCCCTTACCACTCTGAAAACTCAATTATGCAACCAAATCACCAACATATCGGTTTTGTCCAAATGCCAAAGCCTTCAGAGTCTGACTTTAGGTTCGGAAAAACTAGACAACATTGATGCCATCGGGCACTTAACCGAATTACGACAACTTTATTTGGATACATCACGTCTGCGAGATCTTTCTCCCATAGGAAATTGCCACAAGCTGGAAGCTTTCAGTTGTATTGGAAGACACATAACCAACCTTTCTCCCTTCGAAAACTGCCCCACGCTTCGCTTCGTCACTCTCTACGACTTGGAAAACCTGACAAACATTCATGGCTTGGCTCACTGTACCGAATTGCAAGAATTATCTATAGATCGGAGCCCCAACCTTGTGGACGTGTCGGCACTCATCCGTTTTCCACGTCTAAGACGTCTTTTGTTGGATGGTGTTCCGGTGAAATGCCTCGACGCTTTGCGATTCCTCAAAAATCTTGAGAGTTTCCATATAACCAACATCCAGGTCCCCAGCATTGACGTGCTCCGACATTGTGTGCGATTGAAATCGTTGCACTTGGGTGATTGTTCGAAACTGGAAAACCTAGAGGCTCTGCGCAACTGTTTGCAGGTAGAGGACCTCCGTATCTCGAATTGCGCCAACCTCAAGGACATATCTGCTTTAATTCGGTTTCAGCATCTTTGGTCTCTGCATTTGGAAAAATGCACTTTTTTGTCGGACATATCTCCCCTGGCCCAGTGCGCACAACTTTCCTCGCTAAAACTGGTTGGCGCAGAAAAACTCACCCAAGCCGATGCGCTTGAGTGTTGCCCAAACATGATAATTCTGAACCTGAACGAATGCACTTTCCTCAGACAAATACGATTCCTCGCCTGCATGCCAAAGTTAGAAACTTTGAGCTTGAACAATTGCCGATCCCTGAGAGAATTTCTACCCTTGTGCTTTTGCCGAAACCTTTGGAACCTTCATCTGGATCATACAAAAATACGGTCCTTGTCTCATCTGCCTAATGCCCCAAACCTCGCTACGCTACACGCAAGAAACTGTGACCGACTGACAGACCTTGGTCCATTGAATCGACACGTTTGCTTGTTCTACATCGACCTGAGCGGATGCTCAGCCCTTTCCGATTTCCGCGTTTTGAGAAAGTGTCCAGCCTTGCGTAACGTCTACCTCAACAGAACGAATCTGCGAGATCTAGACGATCTGATAGGCTGTGAGAATATACACAGACTCTTTGTGCAAGATTGCCCCTACTTGCACAACGTAGATGCCTTGAATTCTTTTACCAACCTTGTACAAGTGCTTTTTTACGGATCTCCGGTCGCTGTGGAAAACCCAAGCCGCTTGGTTGCCACCTTGTCTTCCATCAGACCGCCGGGATAGGGGTTGGGTTGTTTTATGAATTGGAGATTGAATTCCAAAAAAAAATAACAAATTTCATTTTTTTCCTCTGATCCGTTGGTGGTGAGAAACATGGCGACAACCCAGTCAAAATGGGAACACGTTCAAGCCTTGGCTTCCCCCTTTTCCTTCGTGTCTTTGTGGACCACTGAATCCAATCAAGGTTGGAGTCTTTCGCCTGTCAACCAAGAGCACGGGAGCGAAAAGCCCTGTGAGTGTTTGGTACAAACGGCCGCACCCGCCGTGCCCGTTTCACACGCATGGTCTCTTTCCTTCACCGCTTCCCTCGCCGCGTACCGCCGTATCGGACACAGTTCAGCCTCCTTGGGTTCGGCGTATTTAAGACACCACCGAACTGTCGACCAGCATCGCGATGGCTTGTGGTGGGACAGCTTGTGGCGCCTGTTTTGCGTCACCCACACCCAGAGGTGCACACCGGTTACGTTGCCCTTCGTGGCTTGGGCAGGCATGTGTGGCCGCCACGGCAAGCTTTCCAGCGTCGTGTTCTGGGTGTGCGTGTTGGCTTTCGATGCTTTTCTCAAGCTCCACAACCGTTTTTTGGCCTACAACCCTCGGTACGAGTACCATGAGGCCTTTCCACCGTTCGCGTTCTTCCTCGAAGCTCGCGACGAGTCCAGGTTTTCGTCTCCCCCGGGTGGAGCCTGGACGTTGGCGGCCACGAGCCAACACGTCGGCTGTGCGTCTGATGATGAGCACCTCCTCCAAAGGCTTTCCCTCGGACAATTCTTGTGTGTGTTTGCCCGTTCTGTCGGTCTGGAACTCTGCAGCGTCTGGGAAAATATCCACACCTCCGCCCAAGCGTTTTATGGTCCGAAAGAATCGTTCTTTGAGCGCTGGATGCACACCGTGCACGCGGTCGTCCGGCAAGACTTTACCCTCCGGCTCGCCTGCACCCTGGAACAAATCCGCTGCCGGTCCTTCTTGTGCTCAACCCGAAAAACACCCCACACGCCTCGTCGGGCATGGTGTCACGTATGGCTGCAGCCGGCCTCCATGTGTGTGTCGGTTGTGTCCGTGTCAGGCGTAAACAACACGACTATCAACGACCGGGCCGTGTTTGCCACCTTGTTTCTGTCACGCCAAACCTCTCTCCTGCGTTTTTGGCGGCGCTGGCTCCGACTCCGCCCCCCAAGGGACGGGCTGCCCACGCGCATCGCGGGCGGTCTAGCCTACCTGCAGGGCACGCACCTGAGTTACCGAAGGCTGCGTTACTGTGAGCGCTTAGCGAAGGGAAGACACCAATTCGCACCGTTTCCTTCCTTAACCCGGTTGTGGCCAGAAAGCCGGTCGGTGTTCGTAGCCTCGCCTTTTTGGATGGCCAGCCTGGATGCGGGAGCCTTGGTCTGGTTGAAGCGCCGCTGGCATTCAGCGCCGACCTGCTTTTCCTCTGGGATAGCGTACTTCGCTCCGGCGGCATACTGGCAAACCAACAAGGTGGGAATTCTATTTCTTCCCCCAAAATCTTGGCCATATTGTCTCCCCCAAGGCCTGGCAGAAGTAGAATTTGGCTCTTTAAGGGATTTCCATTCGTGGCGCATCGTCTTGTTGCATGTCCGAGGAGACCGAAGAGTTCCGGAACGCCTCGCTGTTCTTCGCCAATGCTGGCCCCAGCAGTGGGAGGTCATGCATCAAGCCGTTTTGCAACAGCACAAACTTTTTGATTCGCAGGATATGGACCAAAATTTGGCAAGCTTTGCCCTGAGGCTATTTTGCTCTCTTTTTTTGACTTTGGATCTCTTGGATCCTTTGGTCTGCGCCCGGTCGCGTACAGCGCTGGGCTTCTCCGGACCGGCGATGGCGTGCGAAGCTCACGAAACCCTTGTGAGTTTTTGGCAAAACCGGCTAGACAGAGCCAGGCTTCGGGCTTGTGTGTGGCCCCAGAAGCCGCAACACCATCCGGACCTAGGAACGTCGTTACGTCGCTGGGTCGAGCGTGGTGTCGCTTGGCTTCTGTCGAGATGTTACGTGGTGGTTGTCGCACCACCCGCATCGGTGAACGCGTCTGGGGTGCGCCAAGTCATATTTCTGGACACCCCCAACACGAAAAAAGGCTCGGCGTCGATCTGGGATTGCACTTACGTGCAGCATCCGGAATCGTTGCTGGACGCTTTTGACCGTTCACCATCACTGTTGCGGCAAAGACTGAAGATGTCGCCGAGAGAAGTAACGTTGGTGTTTGCGAAGTCGGCCGGCGTGGCGGGGTTTCGATGTACCGAGAAAGACGCTGGCTGTTGGCGACTGGTACCCGCGCGAGTCCTGCCCGATGCTTTCGAGGACAGTGTCACACGGATACTCCGTGAAGAGTCTCTTCTCCGGCTCTTGACTCACACATGGTAGCCGAGTGATGTTGCTCCACGAACGAGCGTAACAAAATTGATTCCAAACTTTCCAAATATTACACCAACACCAAGCGCCAAAAAAGCAAGACCCCCAGCCACGGCCACAGCCCGGGGTGCCGTTGAACACAGTGTGAACGGTCGGGGGTAAAAGACAAAAAGTGACGGTATTGACCAGCGCTGTGCCAGCACCCACGCCGAAACAATAAGGGTTTCGTAAAATCCGTCGGGAGAAGGAAGCGAAGGGGGCACGAACTGGTAGTAGGCCACGGCCGCAGAGACCCATACCATGCTGAAGACATACAAGGTGGTGTGTATCCTCTGCACCCGACAAACGGCAGACGCCCCAGCATGAGGGTACAAGCCCCAGCACCTCCGAGCGTGAGTCCGCCACAAAAGGGTAATACCACAAAAGCGAGGCTTGCCATGGTGAAAACTAGAAGGAAGAACAGCTCGATTCACTTGGAGTTATCCACACGATCCATTACAACAACAAAATCGGAAAGACCGAAGGCTTTGTCGACATGAAACGTACTAAACTGAAATCTTTTCCGGAAAATGTATTCGTTTCTTCGACAAGAGAGATCCTGAAGCGGACTCTTTACCCCACACACACACACACACACAATCCAAACCAAAGTCTCTGCCGCCATACCAGCAGCCCACGCCGTCGCCGTGTTGAAGGGCCCCTTCGGTTGTCTCAAGCTTTTGCCAAGCACCGGCAGGCCGCTTTTGGTTCCCTTGCCGAAAATAAGAGGTACATTCAACTTTCGAGACCAAGAATGGAGGTGGTGCATTAAACCTTCTGTGGGAGAAGAGAACGGTACATCGTGTGAGAAGCAAGGCTTGGTCATGACACTGCTCTTCGTCCACAGCCACGATGAGCAAAAAGCAATGGAAATCGCTCGAGTCCAAACACTAAACGACTTGGAGACAAACCGAAAGATTGTAGAAGACGCCAAACGGCACCTGGACAACCCCAATTTGGAGCTGAAGGAGGCCAAGGATAAATACGAAGACAGCTGGACAGCCGCTCGTTCCGTCTCTGATTTTCTCGAGAACCCGACCATGATGTTCGAAGTACACCAAAATACGTTTACGTGGGTGCTTCGCCCCGGGACTCAAGTCTTCGACGCTCACCATACAGCCGAAATACAATAGATTTCGCACTCGGAACCCATAGCAGGTGACACAACTGTCGTTCGGAGGATCCCCTTCACCATACGTTGGGTGGACAAGACAGATACGCTCGCGGAACGAAATTACTTCACACCGTCTTCGTCTGCCTCGGGAGAATCGGCCCCGGCAGAAGGAAATTCGACCTCATCCCCATCGGCCGCTTCTTTTCTGGTTATATCCTCGCGGATCGTCACAAAATTCCCCAACAACGAGAACTCAGCGAAACTGCTCCGTTGCGACCACTGCCGCCAGTCCTTCAACATCAAAATCACTTCCAAGCACAGGGAGGCGCTCGAAAACGGCAACGTCGAATTTGGCATGTTTCATCGATCCTACTTTGACGCAGAGGATTCGCAACATTGTTTCATCTCGTTCGTCCTAAAGGACGGGACATGCCGTGCCCCCTTCAGCCCTCGTGCCCCCACTATCGACTACTACGAGAAGCCGTCTTATTCCATCCGAAAGACCAGCCTTTCCGTAGAAGTTACTTTGAAGAATGGAGTGTTTTCTGTAAGCTTGGACGGCACACTATTTGCGAAGCTCACCCTAGCGCCCGGACACGATTGGGGCAATATGGCCATTCCGTTTGTGTATCTGGGTCCCCGAAAGAAGGTTGCTCCTCCGAAGCCTCTCGAATCTTGGGGGAGCGGGGGGCGCAAGAGACGAACCCCGGCGGATTATGCGATGTTAGTTCGAAATTGTGATACATGAATGAAGGGGCCAATGATTAAGTTTACCCCGCGTTGCTGACTCATAAAACACAACCCTTCTTTAAATCTGCGACGATGTTTGTATTTGGGGCTTATAATCAACGCCGGTATCCTCACCCAACGTGACTTCCGAAGTACTTTGATATTTACCGCTTGATCGACCACAACTGTAGTTTGCCATCAACGTCGGGCCGGATCGTGGCTTCGACTTTACTCTGACTTTAGGCATGGCCGTTTTTGAGATGGCTGACAAGGTCGGGATGAATATCAAACCTTCCATCCCACTTGCGCGGTTAGCACAACACGGACTTTCTGAACTAAATATTTTATAAATGGTGTTGGGAATAATAATCGTTTCGTTAGTACCGTCAACACTCTTGGTCATCCGACCCGGTCCTTGAGTTGCCCGACAAGACTGTCGAGGCAGGGGCCACGTCGCTCAGGCGGGGAGCAGTGAGTTGGGGCGCAGGTCCCAGCTTTCTCGGTGTGTCGAGAGCCTGTAGAAAAGGAAACACTTGCAAGGCCCAGGGCACAATGTCGGAACGCAAGCCTTGCCGGGCGTGCCGCGCCTTGAGGGTGAAAAACCAGGATCCATTGTCTTTTTTCAGCAGGTCGGTTACTCCGGGGTACTGGCAGGCCCACCACCGAGCTGCTCGGACGTCGTTGTGGCAGCAGAATATGAGAAAAGCCCTGGGAATCCACGAGTTGGTCGCGTCGGTGTACGCTTCGTCAAAGTTTTGTACGATCCAGTCGGCCGCTTCAAAGTCGCCGGCTTGGCAGTAGCGTACAAACTTGCGGCGACACTTCCACGACGCCGTGGGCCGCCGGCCTTCGACTTGCGCTTGGCCAACAATCCACTGGTCCATGGCCAAACAGGACGAAACTCCAAACGCCTCGTCCCAAAAGTCGGGAGGAACCGGGGGCTTCGCGATCTGAACGAGCCACTTTGCCCACTCCACGTTGCCCGTCATCACGGCCTGGCGACGCCAGGCGTTCCAATCGGCCAAGGTAAACACCCCTTCTGACAGCTTGTGAGGCACGTACAGCATTTGGGCCCGACCAAACAAACCCTTGTCCAGCGTCGTTCGAAAAAGGACTTGGCGCTCGTGGTCCTCCAGCCGGACGTTCAGGTACCAAAGCAGGCGTTCAGCGTCCCCGTCGCCGTTGGGCGGAAGCGTCACAAACGTGGTTTCGTGCAGCTGACAGCGGGCGTCCGACGGCAACCCAGCCCAGAGTCTGCCCAGAAAGCGGTAGCGGCCTGCCAACCACGCGTCCGCCACGCCCCGAACAAAAGGGGCCTTCCATTGAGAAAAGTCTCCCGATTGAGACAAGAGTTGAACCACGCATGTTGTGAGGCCCTGGCGCAAGGTGACTCGCCACAAGGTGTGCAGCAGCAGCGGGGGTAACGGAGAGTGTCGAAACACAGACCGCACGAAAACCTCGGTTTCGTCTTGACTGAGTTTTTCAAAGGTCGAGAGAGGCGGCACGATCCAGTGGGCCGGGTCTCTGGGCCTTTTGTCGTGTTCGTCTAGCCAGCGCAGCACGGCGGATTGCAGCCCGGTCAAGGCCTGACCGTACGTTTCGGGAGGTACGCTGCCCAGCAAAGAATGTATCCATTCGACCACGGGAAGCTGCCCTGCCGCAGCGGCCGTGACGAGTCCCTGACGCAGTTCCTGGCACGAGGCCGGGTAGTAACGGTGCCAACACCGAACAAAGGGCAAGGAGCCTTTTTTGCAAGCCAGGTGAAACACGCCTTGAGCCGGCGTTGCCCTGTCCAACACGAACGGCGGCACGCCCAACCTGCAGGCGCCGGCGGCAAAAATACGACACACGTGCAGGCCGAGCTGGGGGTCATGCCGGTCGGCCAGTTGGTCCCAATAATACAAGATGCGCCAAGCGTCTTTGGCCTGGTCGCTTAGAGTGTCGGGCTCACCGGCGATGCGGGCTAACGGAAACAACGCAGCAAACTTGGGTGTCACGCGAGCCTGAAACTCCAGGGTAGGCTTGTGCGCGCGCAAAAGGGCTTCCAATTTCTCCTCAGGGCTGCGTGGCACCTGGGACACGTAGGCACGACGCGGGCGTCCGTGTGAAGGTGGCTCCGCCTCGTGAGGCTCCAGGTGCAAAGCACGCTTTTGACCTCGGCTGGCCATGTCAGGTAATGTTTGGTGCTTAGCAGACTTGAATCCAAAATCCAACACGAGAGGTGCTGAAAAATTATTTTTATTCTTCATCCAAGGAAAAACGGTTACGATTTTTTGGAGACTGCATGCCAGCTTTGGGTGAAACACCGTGACGCGTGCAGTCTCACCAGGAAATTCATGGACCAGACGGAAGGAACGGCACCAAGATTTTCAGGAAATGCGTCGAAAAAAAAAAAGGAATAAACCACGAAAACCTTGGGCGTGTCGTCAAGACGAAAGTCAGAACGCGCCAACCCGATTCTGATGCTCAAGGCCGAAGAACACTCACGACCATGTCGCACAAACGACACCGGGACGGAGAACGTTGGGTTGAAGCACGGCCAGACAAAAAAATACACAGGCGTGCCTCTTGGAGTGGTCTTGATGGGCCTCCCGAGGGTTGGACGCCTTCGATGGACTTTGTGACAGAAGACATGGCTCGGCGCCACGGGGGGTGGTTGGCTACCGTGTACGATTGCTGGCGGAGCGACCCATCCGCGTGCCCCGAACTGACGCCCTTGGGGCGAGACGCTCTCCGTCTGGTGGCGTATTTTGAGTTCGAAACGCCCTCCTGCGGGAGTCACGTGCTGCAATACTTGCGAGAAAACGCTACGGCTCTAGCCTACCTGGCGTCGCCCGCGATTCCGCCTTGCCTTACCGAGATCGAAGCAGACGAAGCGTTTCGCGCCATCAGCTACCAAGCGTCTCCCTTGTGGTTGTCCCGGTGGTGGATGCACCATTTCCCCAAAGAATGTCCAACCGACGGAATCTTTTGGGAAACCATGTGTGACCACGCGGGCGTGGCGTACCTCGAGTGGTTGGCTGGACGCACTCAAGCGACACAAAATCCCCACATCATGAGAAGGTGCGCCTTGAAGGCGTTATTTTACGGCAACATAGAGATCTTAAACTGGGCCTTTGGGTTTGCGGGGCCAGAAAAACTCGCCGTAGAGTACGCCAACCCTCGCTGGTGGAAGTACTCGCTGGAGAAAAACATGGCCATCTTTGAGTGGATGTGGTGCCACGCAACCTTTTCGCCCCAAGTCGCCCAAGCCATGTTCTCGGTGGTGTGCGTCAAAGCGCCCTTTCACGACGTTCAAATCGTGCATGAACGGCTCATGACCCATAACCAATCCTCGCCCGTGCACCTCGGCCCTCTGGTTTGGAAGAACGTGATGAAACACCACAAGTCCAAGGTGTTGGCCTGGTTGGGAAAGTCTTTCTCGTGTACTCGCGGACTCCCACCTCCCGACTACTCTGTATTCCGTGCCTGGTCACAAGGCGATCCCGAAAAAGTGCGCCGCGCCCTCATCGATTCGCCTCCTCCTGCCACTCTGGCCTTGGATATGTGGCAAAGGTTTTCCCTTTCCTGTATTGAGGGCTCTCTGGACATGGCCCAGGCCTGGTGTGAGACCGACTGGATGAAGCTTTGTTTTACGAGGAAGCGACGCCGGGAGATGTGGACCGAGCTGTTTTGGATGTTGTGTGACGCCTACCTCGATTCCGAAGAATTTCTCGATTGGTATTTACTCGCGTACAATAAGCAGGTGGAGCTTCCCCGCGTAGACTTTCCTCTCTGGAAAGCCCTGGCGTTTGCAGCCAACCACGATGACGAGGACAAGGTTTTGGCGAGGTTTCAGTTATTGTACGACCGTTTAGGGGGGACCACCCAAGTCGATAAGGACGATAATGATGATGATGAGAGCAAGCAAATCGTTCGACGAGTGACCGGACAAATGGGACATTTGCGAGCAGCGATGTGGTGCATCGATACCTTTCCTGCGTGGGCTCAATCTCCCGGATTTTATGGCTTCGTAGAAAGCTGGTGTGCCGAGTTTGCCGAAGCCGAGCATCTGAGGGAGGCCCAAGCGTTACGAGACCGGATTCTCAAGAATTGTTCCGTCGTGTGCGGGTGTTGTGTGGCGTCGACGGGTGAAGAGGAAGAACAAGGTCACAACCACCAGGGTTACGAGGCCATGGTGTGCGATAGTCCCACTCATTAAAAAACTGTTTTCGAGGTTCCGTGAGGAAGACCCTCTATTTTTTTTTTTCTTGGAGGGGGCGAGGGGAAGGCGAGGTCCGACACAAGTTTAAACCATGACCCCAAGAAAACGATTACGCTTGGCAACGTCTCGTTGCCCTCTTTTGGAGCTTCCCTCTGATGCCTTGAGTTTCATTGCGTCTTGGCTGTTTGTGGACAATATTTTGAAGTGGAGAGCATGTTCCCAGGCTCTACAGCGGCTTACGAACGAGTACGGATTTTGGATCACCATTGACTTTGGAGGACGCCGCCTTCTGTACCTGCAAGGGTGGCCTGAAATGATTTCTGCCAACACAACCCACTTGGCCCCGCGCTTTTCAACGACACAAGATGTGACGAAAGCACTGAGCGAGTTGCAAAAAGGTGTGGGCTTGATGACATTGGATTTGTCGCGGAACCGTATTTGCTCTGCTGGCTGCTCAACTTTGGCCAGCACCTTGCCCATTTTAAAGAGCCTTACCACTCTGACCCTCTCGGACAACCAAATCGGCTCTTCCGGTTGCTCTGCTCTGGCCAAAGCCTTGCCCGATAGCCACGTTACCACTCTCAACCTGGAGATAA
>ERZ1740068.545-NODE-545-length-17217-cov-6.368255_pt1 | contig 17217 bp, 16 predicted proteins | sample MGYA00581735_ERZ1740068 | MGnify/ENA primary metagenome ERZ1740068 (study PRJEB43018, sample SAMN04849740) | marine metagenome | isolation source: floating plastic debris | place: Pacific Ocean | collected 2008-08-30 | study: EMG produced TPA metagenomics assembly... | reverse complement strand
GGGCCGCCATAGCCCATGGGCACACCAAAGCGTTGCGTGGATCCGACAGCGATGTCTGCGCCCATGGCGCCAGGCTCTTTCAGCATGGTCAAAGACAGGGGATCCGCCGAGACGATGCCCACTGCCTTATGCTCATGCAGCGCGCTCATGTGAGAGGTGAAATCACGCACGTGCCCGTAGGTGCCGGGGTACTGGAAAATCGCGCCGAACACCTCTTCGGCGTTCATCTTGTCCGGGTTGCCGACGATCACCTCGATCCCCAAGGGCGCGGCCCGGGTTTGCATGACGGCAATGTTCTGCGGGTGACAGTCGCGATCCACGAAGAACTTGGTCGCCTTGGATTTCGACACGCGCTGCGCCATGGTCATGGCTTCGGCACAGGCGGTGGCTTCATCCAGAAGCGAGGCATTGGCGATCTCTAGCCCTGTAAGGTCGCTCACCATGGTCTGGAAATTGAGCAGAGCTTCCAGCCGGCCCTGACTTATCTCAGGTTGGTAGGGCGTGTAAGACGTGTACCACGCTGGGTTTTCGAGAATGTTGCGCTGGATCGCGGGCGGAGTGACCGTGCCGTGATAGCCCTGTCCGATCATGCTCACGAGAACCTTGTTCTTGGCCGCGGTGACGCGCATGTGGTGCATCAGTTCGCGCTCTGATTTGGCTTTGCCGAAATCCAGCGGTTCTTTCTGACGGATCGCGGCGGGCACTGTTTCATCAATCAGCTGATCAAGGCTTTCCACACCCAGCTCAGCGAGCATGGCCTGCATTTCTTCGGGCGAGGGGCCGATATGGCGGCGGTTGGCGAAGTCGTAGGGAAGGTAGTCGGTTGGTTCAAAGGGCATTTTGTTCTCCTTTGCGCTAAGCGGATGAGGTTTGAAGCGCGTCCAAAGCGCTTTCGAATAGCTTACGGGCTGTCTTGGACTTGATGAAAACCTGAGCGCCGCTTCTGTTTAGGTGGCCGGTCAGCTCAGGATCGCCGCAGGACAAAAGTAGCTTCTTAAGCAGATCCCGAAGCCGCCGCTGGTCGTCTGCACAGAGATTTTCAACGGCTGCGTCCTCAAGACGCTCATATGTTAAATCAACATCCTGGTGGAACGCTTCACCCCAGCGTCGCAATAACTCTTTCTGTCTTTCTGTCAAACGCATATGCTCTCGTTCCCATGCGGGCGTATTCCCGCTCTTCTTCTGGCTAGAAATATCCATCTGGAGGCAAGACATCCCTCCGGCAGGTCGCGTCACGCGATGAACGCCTGATAGGCAGTTTCGTCCATCATATCGTCCATCTGGCTGGGGTCGCTTGGCTTGATTTTGAAAAACCATGCGGCGCCCTGAGGGTCTTCGTTGACCTTGCCGGGCTCCTCCGCGATGGCCTCATTCACTTCGACGATCTCTCCATCGACTGGCGCGAGAATATCAGAGGCCGCTTTCACACTTTCGATCACGACGATCTCGTCGTCCTTGCTGACGGTGCCGCCCACCTCGGGCAGTTCGATAAACACAATGTCGCCAAGCTCGTCAGCGGCGTGTTGGGTGATGCCGACAACCACGGCGTCACCATCTTCGCGCAACCATTCATGTTCTTCGGTGAATTTCATTCTGTCCCTCCTGTGACGTGTCTCATCGTTTGAATTGTGCGGGGGTAAAGGGCAGGGCGGTCACGCGTGCAGGCAGCCGCTTGCCCCGAACTTCGCCAAAAACCAGTGTGTCTGTCTTGCTCAAGGCGCGCGGCAGGTAGCCCATCGATACCGGCGCGCCGATGGTCGGGCCAAAGGCGCCAGAGGTTACATGGCCCACCGCGGTCTCGCTTGTCTCGGTTTCAAAGAGCTCGGTGCCTTCGCGCATGGGCGCGCGTGTCTCCGGCCTCAGGCCAACGCGCCGCCGGTCGGGGCCTGTCTCAAGCTCTGCCAAAATCCGATCCGCGCCGGGAAACTGGCCTGTGCGCGCCCCGCCGTTTTGGCGCATGGAACTGACGGCCCACCCCAGACGCGCTTCAACGGGGCTCGTGCTGCGATCAATGTCGTGGCCGTAAAGGCAAAGCCCGGCTTCGAGGCGCAAACTGTCCCGCGCGCCCAAACCGATCGGCTCCACATCCTCATGGCTCAAGAGCGCGCGGGCCAAAGCGTCAGACTGATCATCTTTGACCGAGATCTCATAGCCATCTTCACCCGTGTAGCCCGACCGCGAAATCCACAGATCCCCAAAGCGTGTGGGCAGGATTGCCACATCCATGAACGACATGTCCTCAACGTCGGGGGCAATGGCGGCAAGCACGGCCTCAGAAGAGGGGCCCTGCAGCGCCAAAAGCGCGCGATCGGTGATCTCTTCGACATCCACATCCCCAAGCCCCGCGCGCATATGGGCCAGATCGTCGGCTTTGCAGGCTGCGTTGACCACGACAAACATCTCGTCGCCGCGGCGCGCCATCATCAGGTCATCCAGAATGCCGCCCGCCGCATCGGTGAAAAACCCATAGCGCTGGCGGGCATTGCCCAGATCCAAAAGATTGCTGGGAAGCAGACGTTCCATCGCGTCGGCCACAGCCATATAGCCATCATCATGGCGCAAGATCACCTGACCCATGTGGCTGACGTCAAAAAGACCTGCCTTGGCGCGGGTGTGCAGATGCTCTTTCATCACGCCAAGCCCATACTGGACCGGCATCGCATGGCCCGCAAACGGGACCATCTTTCCGCCAAGCTCTTCATGCAGCGCATGCAGTGGCGTGTGTTTGAGATCGCCCATCGCACAACTCTCCCGTTCTTACCGCCGGGTTTGCATCTTGTTTGATGTCACCGGCATCGTGTCCGCGCGCCTCGCGCGGTCGATGCCCCCTCTGTCCTTTCGCCTGAGATCGCTATCCCTTCGGCGCCTCGCCCGTCACGAGGTCTCTCCAGAGTTCTGTCAAATCCCATCGGTCCTTGGGGCCTGAGAGTTTCCGGGGCGGTTGCTCCTTCGGCACCGGCGAATGCCGGTTCTCCCGATGTGATTTGAGTAGACCGTAGTATACAGACCGCGTTCGCGCAAGCGTCTTGGCACGCGCTAAGACGTGAACCCCTGACACTTGAACCCGTGACACTTGCAGGGCGCGGCCAATGCGGGCACTGCTAAGTCAAACAACAGACATGGACTTCAATGGCACAGGATATCCCGCAAACACGCTATTTCTTCGGTTATGGCAGTCTGGTCAACCGCAAGACCCATGACTACGAAGACATCCGCCCGGCGCGGCTGCAAGGGTGGCGGCGGATATGGCGGCACACCGATCTGCGTCCCGTGGCGTATCTGACTGTGGTACCAGACCCGATGGCTGAGATTGATGGTCTGATGGCGGCTGTTCCAGATGCGGGTTGGGGCGCGCTTGATGAACGGGAGCGCGCTTATGATCGCGTATCTGCAAGCCACCAGATCATCCACGATATTCCCCAAAGCCCTGAAATCGTCGTCTACTCCATTCCCGATGGCAAACACGGCCAGCCTGAAAAATCCTGCCCGGTTTTGATGAGTTACCTCGATGTCGTCGTGCAAGGCTATCTTCAAGAGTTCGGAGAAGAGGGCGCGTGGGCCTTCTTTTCAACCACACATGGGTGGGACGCGCCGATCCTGGATGATCGTGCCAAGCCGGTCTATTCTCGCGCGCAGATGCTCTCTTCTGATGAGCGGGGCCTTGTGGATGAGATGTTGACCACGCTTGGCGTGACCATCATCGACGATGTCCCAAACCAGCTGTGGCGCGACTAGACGTTTGTCAGAACACGTCCCGGCAAATCAGCCCTTTGCCCGCACCACGTGCAGCAAAGGCATCAGACTGCCCATATCCGGCCCACGTGCCTGACCGGTCACCGCCAGGCGCAATGGCATGAAAAGGCCTTTGCCCTTGCGGCCCGTGGCGTCTTTGACCGCTGATGTCCAGGTGCTCCAGGTTTCCGCATCAAACGGCACGTCCGGCAAAAGCGCCATGGCCTCGCGCACAAAATCCGCGTCCTCTTCCGCGATGATTGGCTCTGCCCCGTCGCGGCAAACCTCCCACCACGGCGCAAGATCGGCCATGGTCGTGATATTGGCGCGCATCACCGCCCAGAATTTTGGGGCGATGTCATCCGGTACGCCCAAACCCGCGATCTCGCCAGACACGTCTTCAAATGGGCGCTCATGCAGCACTCGCGCGGTGAGTGGAAAGAGATCCGCCTGATCAAACTTGGTGGGCGCAGAGCCGAACCGCGCGGGCTCAAAATGCTCTGCGAGTTCTTCCAAGGAGCCACGCAGCTCGACCGGATCAGATGATCCCAGCCGCGCAAGCAGCGACAAGAGCGCCATCGGCTCCACACCCTGATCGCGAAAATCGCGCAGGGAAAGCGAGCCGAGACGTTTGGAGAGCGATTCTCCCTGCGGTCCTGTCAGCAGGGAATGATGCGCAAACGTTGGGATAGAGCCACCCAAGGCCTCGATGATCTGGATCTGCGTGGCGGTGTTGGTCACGTGATCGGATCCGCGCACCACGTGGGTCACGCCCATCTCCGTGTCGTCCACGACAGAGGCCAGCGTATAGAGCACCTGACCGTCGCCCCGGATCAGCACCGGATCGGAGACGGACGCCGCATCGATCGAGATATCGCCCAGAATGCCATCTGCCCATTCAATGCGGGCATGCTCGAGCTTGAAGCGCCAGACACCATTGCCGCGCTCTGCACGCAGGGCGGCTTTTTCATCGTCAGACAGGGTCAAGGCCGCGCGATCATAGACCGGCGGTTTGCCCATATTGAGTTGTTTCTTGCGTTTGAGGTCAAGCTCCACCGGCGTCTCAAATGCCTCGTAGAAACGCGCTTTGTCCCGCAGGGTATCGGCGGCGGCGGCATAACGATCCAGCCGCTCAGATTGCCGCTCCATCCGGTCCCAAGTCAGCCCCAACCACTCCAGATCGTGCTGAATGGCATCCACATATTCTTGCTTGGAGCGTTCGGGATCGGTGTCATCAATGCGCAATATGAATGTCCCACCGGCTTTGCGCGCGATGAGGTAATTCATCAAGGCCGTGCGCAGATTGCCGACATGCAGAAAGCCCGTGGGGGAGGGGGCAAAACGGGTGATGGTCATGAAGCGTGCTCCGATTTCGTGCGCGCAATGTCATACGGGCCGGGGATTGTCCAGAAACTGGCCTTGTCCTGCGCGCAGATTGAGGTTTGACGCGGTTTCTTTCAACAAACTCTGAACGTCACGCGGTCTGAAGTAGAAAAAACGGATTTAGCGACAATCTGAGTGTTTTTACGGGGCAGGGTGGCCGCCGGGTTAAGCGAAAGACAAGGCTCAACATGTCATGAGTGCACAAAACGAAGGGTTTGTTGCCCTCATAGGTAAAGTCGAGCAGTGCAATCGTGGAAAGACTGACGAAAACTGTCATGTCGTCCAGGCCGTGGAGGTTTGTGACAGAAGAGGACCTCGGTTGCGCGTTGGGCGTTCCCAGTATGCTCAACCGCGAAGAGGCGCAGTTTTACTTCTGGCTGGCCCACAGAATGGCGCATGTGTCTGGCAGCATGGTGGATCTGGGCTGCTTTGTTGGGGGCTCGACGGCCTATTTGGCGCAAGGAGCATTTACGCGGCGTAAAGGTCAGAGGCCGCGCATGTTTGCCTATGATCAATTTTACGCCTCGCCAAAGGTGAAACGGCGCCAGCTCTATGCCAAAGGGATTTCGCAGTTTGATGGGCAGGACACTTTGCCATTGTCCAAGGCCTTGCTTTCACCATGGTCCGGCCAGGTTGTCCTGCGCAAAGGCCGCATTGAGGACAGCACCTGGAGCGATGGAGCGATTTCTTTGCTGATCCTCGATGCCTCGAAGACATCCCGCACGATGGACATGATGGCACAAACGTTTTTCCCGCATTTGGTGCCGGGCATATCGGTGATCGTGCAGCAAGATGAGTTGCACTGGAAAGAGCCGTGGATTGCCGCGCAGATGCAGCGCCTTAGGGCGTGCTTTGAGCCTTTATGCTACGTTCCCGGCGGCACCGTAGCCTATCTTTGTACCAGGCGCGTTGTGCCCGACCTGCTGCGCGCGAGGCAGGTGCACGGGCTGAGCGACGATCGGATCACCCGCGCGCTTGCCAACTCTGCTGAGCGTTTGAGCGCGTTTGGCGTGAAGCACAAACTTAAGCGTCAGATCAATGCCCTGCGTCTCAACCCTGGCCAGCGAAAATCATGGCGTTTCAGGACCTGGGTGCCGGAGATTGCGGAAGCACCACAGCGCATCGCGGCTGAGTGACGATCATGGGCCAGCGCCCTTATCCTGAGAGGGTTGGGTCACGTCGCTGTTTGGGCGAGCCACGCTTCGGCCTCTGAGGTCTGTGACAGTGAGAACGCCTTGATCTCAAGCCCGGGTAAAAGCGCGCCTTCAAGCTCCGCTGCCGTCTTTATCCAGGTGGCGTCGGTCAAAACGGCGCATCTGTCGAACTTTTTTAGCAAGGCGAAAAGAGCGGGCAAACGCACCAGCTCGACAGAGATTGCCCCCAGGGTTGGCCAGGCCATGTCCGGGATACGGTACAGCATTCGACCGTGCTTAATCCCTTCCGATACCGAGATGAGATCGTCTAGGGCCGTGCGCATGGCCTCGCTGTCAATGCTCCCGCTGACGTCAAGATCCACGCGGTTGTCTTTTGGTTTGCTGATTGTGAACATGGATGATCTCCCAATGACTGTTGGACAGTCAATCAGGTCTCGGACGAAGTTTTTTAAACACCTGCGTTCCGGTCACACATCAAATATGGGAGTTTGCAGGAGAGCTCGCAAGTTTCGCGGCGGTTCGTGACCTCAGCATTGTCCCCCGGCGATCTCTATTGTCTGGCCGTTGATGCTCTCAGATCCCGGCGCACATAGCCAAAGCGCGGCGGCGGCCACCTCTTCGGGCTCAATGAGCCGTTTGTGGCGATTGGCGCGGACCATAATGTCCAGGGCATCTTCGGCACTGACACCGGCGCGGGTTTGGATGGCTTCCTGATTGCGGGTCACAATATCGGTGCGCACATAGGCGGGGCAGAGCGCGTTAAACGTGTAAGGCGCGCCCATGTAGTCCTCAGAAAGCGCCCGGATCATTCCAATAAGCCCGTGTTTGGAGGCCGAGTATGCCGGTGCGCCGCGCAAACCACGCAAACCGGCAATGGAGGATACGGCGATCACCCGGCCCCAATTCGTCGACTGCATGCCGGGCAGACACGCTCGTATCGTCCAAAACGCGCCATCGAGGTTGGTCGTGAGGATCCATCGCCAGAAATCTGTGTCGGTTTTGAGCAACGAGCGGCCTTCCGCCACGCCCGCATTCGGCACGCAAATCTGTACCGGCCCGCGCGCTTCAACCGCCGAGGCCACGCCGTCTTCGACGGACGCTTCATCGGTCACGTCCATCACCAAAGCATGCAATCCGTCGCCTGCGGCCTCATCCAGAACCTCTTGGCGCCGGCCGGTAATGGTCACGACCGCGCCGTTGTCAGCCAGCGCGCGGGCGATCGCAAGACCTATGCCCGTGCCGCCTCCGGTGACCAGCGCATGAGTGCCCTTCAACATGGGTGTTCCTCCTTGAAGCCATGAGCGATCTTCGCTGCACATTGACGGACGTGGACGAAACACTCAAGCCAGCGTGAGGTGACAAGGGGACGGGTGCAGGGCATAAAGAAGTTCGATGCTCAAATGGCTTGATATCCCGCCCATGTGGCTTCTGGGTTGCGCCGTGCTGGCCTGGGTTCAGGCCGAATATGTGCCGCTTGGGCTCAGTTTCGGCCAAGGATGGGCGTTTGCTGCGGGCACCACCCTCGTTGCTTTGGGCCTATTGCTCCTTGCCCTCGCATTGATGGAGTTTGTGCGCAAGCGGACAACGCCAATACCCCACATGGACGCCAGCGAACTGATCACCTCAGGCATTTTTCGATTTTCGCGCAACCCGATCTACCTCGGCGACATCCTGATTTTAGCGGGTCTTATCCTGCGCTGGGATGCGGTTGTCAGCGTGCCCTTGGTTCCGATTCTGGTCTGGATCATCAACAATCGCTTCATTCACGCCGAAGAGTTTCGTCTTGAGCGCGACTTTGGTGATGCATTTTTGCGCTACATGGCCCAGACGCGGCGGTGGCTTTAGACTTCAAGCACGTCTGGCATTCACTTCTTCAATTGATTGTGACATAGGCACGCTTCGCACTATTTGACGGGTTCGGTGCAGGCTGTCACGCGCATTGAGCCAAGAGACCTGAGCCACAAGATTTGACGATACGGATGACGACGACATCGGGGGACGACAGATTGAAGATCGGAACACCTAAAGAAGTGCTGGACGGAGAAAACCGTGTGGCCATGACACCGGATTCGGCGCTCCAGCTGCAAAAGCTGGGCTATGAGTGCGGGATTGAAGCGGGCGCGGGTCATGCCGCCGGTTTCAGCGACAAAGACTACAAAGACGCGGGCGTCTCCGTTCACAAGACCGCTGCCGCGCTTTGGAAGGCCTCCGAAATCGTGGCAAAGGTGCGCGTGCCCACCGACGCAGAGGTCAAGCGCCTGCGCGACGGGCAGACCCTGATCTCTTTCTTCAATCCGGCTGAGAACGAAACGGGCCTCAAGGCGGCCGCCAAGAAAGGCGCAACCGTTGTGGCGATGGAGATGGTCCCCCGGATCAGCCGCGCTCAGAAGATGGACGCGCTCTCTTCCATGGCGAATATCGCGGGCTACCGCGCCGTCATTGAGGCGGGCAGCAATTTTGGCCGGTTCTTTACCGGTCAGGTGACTGCGGCGGGTAAAGTTCCACCCGCGAAAGTGCTTGTGGTGGGGGCCGGTGTGGCCGGTCTTGCCGCGATTGGCACGTCGACCTCGCTGGGCGCGATCACCTACGCCTTCGATGTGCGTCCTGAAGTGGCCGAACAAATTGAATCGATGGGTGCAGAGTTCGTGTTCCTCGATTTCGAAGAAAAGCAAACTGATGGTGCTCTTACAGGCGGCTATGCCTCACCCTCCAGCCCGGAATTCCAGGCCAAGCAGCTTGAGAAATTCCGCGAGATGGCCCCGGATATCGACATCGTCATCACCACGGCCCTGATCCCGGGCCGCCCGGCGCCGAAACTCTGGACCAAAGACATGGTCGAGATGATGAAGCCGGGCTCTGTCGTGATTGACCTCGCAGCTGAGCGCGGCGGCAACTGTGATCTGACCGTGATGGACGAGAAAATCGTTTCTGATAATGGGGTTACCATCGTCGGTTACACCGATTTTCCAAGCCGGATGGCGGCGCAAAGCTCTACTCTTTATGCCACCAACATCCGTCACATGATGACCGACCTGACGCCGGAAAAAGACGGCACGCCGGTCCATGACATGGAAGATGACGTGATCCGCGGATCCACTGTGACCCATGCCGGTGAGGTGACCTATCCGCCGCCCCCGCCCAAGGTGAACGCCATTGCGCAGCAGGCCAAAAAGCCTGAGCCGCCCAAAGAGCTGACGCCGGAAGAAAAGCGTGAAGCAGAGATCGCCGCGTTCAAGAAGCAAACGATCAATCAGGTCACGCTTCTGGGCATTGGTGGCTTTCTGTTACTCGCGGTGGGCCTCGTGGCGCCGGCCAGCTTCATGCAGCATTTCATCGTATTTGTTCTGTCCGTTTTCGTGGGCTTCCAGGTGATCTGGAACGTGTCGCACTCTCTGCACACGCCGCTCATGGCGGTGACCAACGCGATTTCGTCGATCATCATCTTGGGGGCGGTTATTCAGATCGGATCCAGTTCGGTGATCATCACGATCCTTGCCGCTCTGGCCGTTTTCATGGCGGCGATCAATATATTCGGTGGCTTCCTCGTCACCCGGCGCATGCTCGCCATGTTCCAGAAGTCCTAAGGAGGAAGAGCCATGGAATTCGGATTTACCACGGCGGCCTACGTTGTTGCGGCCATTCTTTTCATCTTCTCCCTGGGCGGTCTGAGCGGCCAGGAAAGCGCCAAACGTGCGGTTTGGTACGGGATTGTCGGCATGGCGATTGCCGTGCTGGCGACGCTGATTGGACCCGGTCAGGTCTTCTGGCCACTGACCATTATGCTAATTATTCTGGGCGCGATAATTGGCTATCAACTGGCCACGCGCGTGCAGATGACGCAGATGCCCGAACTTGTGGCGATCATGCACTCACTCGTGGGTCTTGCGGCCGTGTTTGTGGGCTTCAACGCCGATATCATGATCAACCAGATGGACGCCCTTTTTGCTTCCAATGACCTGGTGCTGGGTGCGGAAGGCGCTTATGCGGCATTGCCCAGCGAGATGAAAGATCCTCTGTCATCCTTCGGGACACTGATTGCGAAGAAGCTGGCAGTTGAGGTTACCATCCTTCAGGTCGAGCTGGTGCTGGGCATTTGGATCGGCGCTGTGACATTCACAGGCTCTGTGATCGCCTATGGCAAGCTTGCGGGGAAGGTGGATACCTCTGCCAAGCAACTGCCCGGCGGCCATGTGTTGAATGCTGGTGCTGCCGGCCTGTCGCTGCTCTTCACCATTATGTATCTGGCAGGATCTGGCTCCTGGACGCTGGTTCTGCTCACGCTTCTGGCGCTCTTTATTGGCTATCACCTGATCATGGGTATTGGCGGTGCGGACATGCCGGTCGTTGTGTCGATGCTCAATAGCTATTCCGGCTGGGCTGCGGCTGCGATTGGCTTCTCGCTCGGCAATGACCTGTTGATCGTTGTTGGTGCGCTTGTGGGCTCTTCCGGTGCCATCCTCAGCTATATCATGTGTAAGGCGATGAACCGCTCGTTCGTCAGCGTTATACTTGGCGGCTGGGGCGGTGCGGCCGCGGGTGAGCAGCAGGCCGTGGAAGGTGAGCAGGTCGCGATTGATGCCGATGGCGTTGCAGCTGCACTCAACGATGCGAGCTCTGTCATCATCGTGCCGGGTTACGGCATGGCGGTGGCTCAGGCGCAGCAGGCGGTGAGTGAGCTGACCAACAAAATGCGCGCAAAGGGCAAAGAGGTGCGGTTTGCCATCCACCCTGTTGCAGGCCGTTTGCCCGGCCACATGAACGTGCTTCTGGCCGAAGCAAAGGTGCCCTATGACATCGTGCTGGAGATGGATGAGATCAACGAGGACTTCCCGGAAACGGACGTGGTGATCGTGATCGGCTCCAATGACATCGTAAATCCTGCGGCACAGGATGATCCGAACTCCCCGATTGCAGGCATGCCGGTTCTCGAGGTCTGGAAAGCCAAGCAGGTCTTTGTCTCCAAACGCGGGCAAGGCACGGGCTACTCGGGTATCGAAAATCCGCTTTTCTTCAAAGAGAACACGCGGATGTTCTATGGCGATGCCAAAGACAGCGTCAGCAAACTACTCCCGCTGGTGGAATAGCCCCAAGGCCTTGTTCTATAACGACCCAACCAGAGGGCGGCCTTTCGCAGGCCGCCCTTTTTCTATGCGCTGCGCTCTTTCACTGGCGTCAATCTGACCCCATAAAGACACTGCCCGCCCTGAATGCCCGGGCATTCGGGATGACGGGTTGTCGCAGCACATCCGCAAACTAACTGCACTCCACCGTCGCGCGTGAGCGAGGCCCGGAGTGTCAATAATTTAACCCGGGCCATGGATGATGGCGCGGCACGAATTTTAGATGGACATTGCATGCCGCCGATCGAAGATCATCCGTTGCGCTACACGCTCGCCAATGAGCTGCATGCGCGTCCGTTTCCATCGCTGGAGGCGCCTTCCACTATCGCGTTCCTCGTTCTGAAAAAGAACGAAAACGCCGCGGGGCGGGATCGGGCGCTCGACATGGTGCATTTGATAGATCTTCTTGACCGTCACGGCGCGTCCCATCCACAACCAGGCGCCACGCACTATTCCGGTCAGGTGGGCCGTCATCATCTCACCTGGGAAAGCCACGCGGAGTTTGTGACCTATTCCGCCATCGCCGAAGCCAATGGCGGACGTCCCTTCGATCCGGCCGATTTCGAGGTCTTTCCGGATGACTGGTTAGGGACCGCTCCGGGCTCTCGTGTCACGTCGGCGCTCTTGCGGGTGGAGCCGCGCAAAAATGACAGGCAGTTGGAAAAGAACATCGCGGACTGGTTCGTCTCTGAATCTGTTGCCGTCGCCCGCGTGGTGGAAAACTCTGCCGTCATCGCGGGAGATTTTCGCATTGATCCCGCCGGCCACCAGCGTTTTTTGATCAGTGTAGATGAGGACATTGGCGCGCGCCGGGCAGGGCGCGTGATGCAGCGCCTTTGTGAGATAGAGACCTATAAGGCCATGTCCATGCTGGGGTTTTCGCGTGTGCGCGCCATGGAGGCAGACATGGGCACCATGGAAGATCGCCTCAGCCGTATCATCGGTGGGCTCGGTGCCGGCGAAGACAAAGCTGAGGACACACTTCGCGAGCTTCTGGATATTACCGCCGAGATGGAGGCGCTCAACGCCAAATCTTCTTTCCGTTTTGGCGCCACGGCGGCCTATCAACAAATTGTCTCGCAGCGCATCTCGGTGCTGCGCGAAGACCGCTTCGGCTCGCGCCAGACCTTTTCCGAGTTTATGATGCGGCGTTATGATCCTGCCATGCGCACTGTGACCGCGGCCAAAGAACGTCTTGATGCCATGGTCGAACGCGCCCGTCGCGCCGGAGAGTTGCTGCGCACCCGCGTTGACGTGGAACGCAGCGCGCAGAATCAGGCGCTTTTGGAAAGTATGGACCGACGCGCAGCGCTCCAACTTAGGCTGCAACGCACGGTGGAAGGATTGTCGGTCGTTGCGATCAGCTACTATGCCGTCTCGCTGGCCTCCTATTTGCTTTATCCGGTGTCCGAGGCCACAGAGATCAGCACAGGGGTTTTGACGGCAGCCGTGACACTTCCGGTTGTTCTTGTCGTGTGGTGGCTGGTTCGCAAGCTTCGGGAAAGTGTGAGCTGAGCTTGTAAGCTGCGCGAGAATGTCTGTAGGCTGCGCTGACAAAACCGAGGGCCGCCATGTCAGATCAGATCAAATCAATGCAGCTTTATCCCCGCGCGGATCGGATCTATGCGGAGCTTGATGCGCTAGGCTACGGCCCCGGGGCGCCTGTTTCTGTTGATGTGCTCAATCGATTTGATCAACTGCACTATCATGGCACGGATGCTTTAGATGCCGCGATTGAGGCTTGCGCTATGGCGGCAGATCACACGGTGCTTGAGGTTGGGTCTGGCTGGGGGGGATGCGCGCGGTATCTGGCCCAGACGAGCGGCGCCGCACTGACCGCGATCGAGCTGCAAAAGGACTATCACAGTGTTGCGCAAGACCTCACGTCACGTGCCGGGCTTGCCAAAGGGGTCTCTCACGTAAATGCGGACTTTCTGCAGTGGGACGCACCCGCAGAGGGCTTTGATCACGCGGTCAGTTGGTTGGCGCTCTTTCACATTCCGGACCGGTCACGGTACCAATCCAAGATCTGTGCTGCGCTCAAACCGGGGGGAACATTCTTCGCAGAAGACCTCTACCTGATGAAGCCGCCAAAGGACCAAGAGGATTTCGCGCGCCACCTGTTTCCAAATTCGCTGGTCTCTTTTGAAGAGTATGATCTATCTTTGTCCGACGCGGGGTTTGTGGACGTGAGATTGCAGGACATGACGGAAGATTGGAGCGCATTCACAGCCAGCCGTCTGGAGGCGTTTCGCGAGGATCGTGTTGCGTATGAAGCCAAGCACGGACCGGACGGGTACGAGGTCATTGAGGTTTTTTATGACAAGATGTCGGGCTACTTCGCCGACGGTGTGGTCGGCGGGGTTCAGCTTTCGGCCCGCCGTCCGGGCGCAAGCATTCTTTGAAAGAGTGCGGACCGAAATCTTTCAAAGATTTCGGCGCCCTAGATCGGATAGACAGGATACATCCGGGATAGATCCCTCAAACCCGTTTGGATGAGCTCTCTGAGAACCGTCATATCGATAAGGTCGAGCCGGGTGATGTAAAGACAGGCCTTTCCGGTTTTATGCGGGCCGAGGCGCGAGAGTATCTCACTGTAATCCTGGTAGCCCGGCAGGATGTAAATCGACATGGATGCTTTGCGCGGGGCAAAGCCCGTCGCCAGGAAATCGCCCTCTCGCCCACTGTCGTAGGTGTAGTGGTATCGTCCAAACCCAATGATCGATCCGCTCCAAATCACAGGGTCATACCCGGTCACATCCTGAAAAAACGGCAATAGAGCTTGGGCATCTGCGCGTCTGCGCGCGTGTTTGATGGATGAGAGAAGCAGGTCTAGCGCGTCAGCCATGATGTGTCTTCCCAACGGGCATGCGGGCGGTTCGTCTTTCACGATAGTGCGATTGGTATGGTCGCGCCATTGCTGTGTGCTACCTCACGTTCAATACGGAGGATATGACATGACCCAACCTACAGATCTCACCCGTCGCGCCATTATGGGCGGGGTTGCCGCATTACCGCTCTTGCCGGCGGCAGGTTGGGCGGATGCACCCATGAAGGGCGTGAGCACGCCGCTTCACCGTCGCTTCAAACTGGGCGCATTTGAGGTCACAATGTTGCTGTCTGGCACCGTTGCACGCGGAGAGCCACAGTCGATTTTTGGTCTCAATGCGTCGAAAGAGGATTTTGCCGCCGCGTCCGCCGCGGCCAACATTCCCACTGACCAGGCCCAGTTCTTTTTCACGCCCGTGGTTGTCAATACCGGTGAAAAGCTGGTGCTCTTCGACACAGGTTTGAGCCCCGACTCTATCACAGCTGCGCTTGAGGACGCTGGCTACAGCGCGGGTCAGGTGGATATGGTGGTGCTCACCCATATGCATGGCGATCATATTGGCGGTTTGATGGGAGACGCGGGCGAGACGTTTAACAATGCTCAGCTTTTTGCAGGTCAGGCAGAATTTGATTATTGGGCCAAAGAAAAAAGTGATGCATTTGAGGGCAAGGTGCGCCCCTTGGCAGACAAAATCTCGATGGTGGGTGACGGGGCGAGCGGATTTTCAGGCCACACGGCCATGGCAGCCTTTGGGCATACGCCGGGTCACATGGTGCATATGCTGGAATCCGAAGGCCAACAGCTTTTGATCGCGGCCGATTTTGCCAATCACTACGTGTGGTCTTTGGCGCATCCGGACTGGCATGTGCGTTTTGACATCGATAAAGAAGCTGCCGCCAAAACCCGACGACGCCTGCTTGACATGATCGCAACCGACAAGCTGGCCTTTACGGGCTATCACATGCCTTGGCCTGCCGTGGGCTATGTCGAGGCAAAAGACGGCGGGTTTCGATACGTGCCCAGTTCCTACCAATTGATGCTTTGATCACGGGTCAGGCCCACAGAATTTTTGAAAATTCTGTGTGTTCCCATTCAAACGGCGCGTGCTCGTTTGGATCCCGACAGGGGTTGATCGACGAAGATATGCGGCTAGCTCGACTGCATGGAAAACGCACTCATCATTGGCGCGTCTGGCGGCATCGGCGCAGCGCTCACAGAGGCCCTTTCGCAGACGGGCGTGGCGGTCACAGGTCTGTCGCGCTCTACCCACCATCTTGATGTCACCGATGAAGCATCCATAGCGGCAGCTTTGTCCCCGTTGTCGAGCCCGTATGACCTTATCTTCGTGGCGACCGGCGCTTTGGAGATAGAAGGCGCGCGCCCCGAAAGATCTATCAAAAACCTAACCCGGCAGGCGATGATGGATCAGTTTGCCCTCAACTGTGTGGGTCCGTCGCTTATCCTGAAGCATGCAATTCGACTTCTGCCGCGTGATCGCAGAGCGGTTTTTGCCGCCCTCTCGGCACGCGTTGGCTCTATCGGGGACAACAGCCTGGGGGGATGGTATTCTTATCGCACCGCCAAGGCCGCACTCAATCAGATGATGCATGGCGCAGCCGTAGAGCTTGGGCGCAGCCACAAACAGGCGATCTGCGTGGCGCTTCACCCTGGGACGGTGGCGACCGCGTTCACGGAAAAATATGTGGGGCGTCACCCCGCTGTGCCTCCAAGCGAGGCGGCGCGCAATCTGATATCCGTTGTGCAAAGCCTGTCTGTCGACGACACCGGCGGTTTCTTCGACTGGCAAGGAAAATCAATTCCCTGGTGACGCTCACCCTCTCTGCTCAGATATCAATCAGCACGGGTGCGAGGTCTATTCCGTCTGTGCCTCGGACCCTTCCGTTGCGGTGGCCAGAGCGCCATCCTGCCAGTTTCCTGAGGCCTCTTCTCCTGTGGCGTATCGCATGGTGCCTTGACCCTGTCGTTTGCCGCGCAGGAACGTACCATCATAGACGTCGCCGTTTGTGTAGCTCGCAACGCCCATGCCTGAAATTTCCCCTTCCAACCACTGACCGTCATATGTGAAGCCGTCAGGCATGGTGATCTTGCCCATGCCGTCTCTTTGACCGTCGGAAAATGCGCCTTCGTACACCGTACCATCGGGATAGGTGGCAATACCCTGACCATGACGCTGTCCATCTAGCCATTCGCCTTCGTATCGATAGCCGTCTTCGTAGGTCATGATGCCGAAGCCTTCGTTGCGGGCATTCACGAATTGCCCTTCATAGACCAATCCATTTGGGTAGCGCGCGACGCCTTCACCGTCTATCACCCCATTGGACCATTCGCCTTCATAGGTTGATCCGTCTGGATAGGTGATCTTGCCTGTGCCGTTTGCCAGATCGTCGGCAAAGGAGCCTTCATAGATGGACCCGTCTGGATAGGTCACGCGTCCCTGACCTGAGATCCGGCCTTCCGCCCAGTCCCCCTCATAGCGGTAGCCATCGGTGCCCACGAAACTGCCCTCGCCGTGGCGCCGATCATCCAGAAACGCGCCTTCGTAGATGTCGCCATTATTGTAGACCACACGGCCCTGACCCTGGCGTTTGCCGCTGACAAGATCACCTTGGTAGACATCGCCATTTGGCTGCGTCAGCCGACCTTGGCCGTCGATCTGTCCATTTTTCCAAAGCCCCGCATAAATCAACCCATCTGGCATGCTGAGCGTGCCTTCGCCTTCACGCGCGCCGTTCGTCACCTGACCTTCATAGACGGCGCCATCAGGGTAGGTGATCTTGGCCGCTCCGTCTTTCACCCCCTCGGACCATTCTCCGTCATAGATGTATCCACCTGGGCTCTCCATGCGCCCCCGTCCGTGATGCATCGCATTGAGGAAGCCGCCCTCATAGCGCACGCCGTTGGCATAGATCGCCAGACCGTTTCCAGTGATTTTACCGTCGAGCCATTCGCCCTCGTAAGTGCCCCCGTCGGTGAGCTC
>ERZ1740068.544-NODE-544-length-17234-cov-11.334129_pt1 | contig 17234 bp, 14 predicted proteins | sample MGYA00581735_ERZ1740068 | MGnify/ENA primary metagenome ERZ1740068 (study PRJEB43018, sample SAMN04849740) | marine metagenome | isolation source: floating plastic debris | place: Pacific Ocean | collected 2008-08-30 | study: EMG produced TPA metagenomics... | reverse complement strand
GTTATATAACAGAAAAGCTGTATTTCTCTTCCATGAATAGTCCAATTCAGTGATCTGCGCAATAATATGTGTGCAAAAGATTCAGATTACCCAGCGGCTCTCAATGTGACACCAGATGAAGTAAGCCTACATGTGAACTCCAGATGTTTAAACTGCAGAACAAAACTACGTAATTGTGTTACTATTTTCATGAATGGCTCACCATATAAGACCGTTCCAGGCAGTACAGGTACCAGTATATTGACATCCATCAGCTCCCTCCACATAAGCCCCAAAGATGTTCTGATTGAAGCAATTATAAAGGTAGCCAGCATATGTCCAGTAGCTACCAGAATCCAGACATCTGGCTTTGCTAGATATGACTCTATCTCTAGTAGAAAATCTACCATATCTCATCCACGGACCAGATTGTCTGTTCGTCGCATCCTCTACAAAGAAAAATCATGTGTATCCAAAAAGACTACAAAACCTGAATGATAATGCATGCAATGCGCTGCCTGTGTACAATGAGTGGCTTACATCGGTTCGGAAGATTTTTTGCCGTCTTTATTACCTAGCTACATACCTCTGGTGAAGAGGATGTTTTCACTTTACGGTTCCAGAATAGCAGGTGAAAGAGTTTTGCCTGAATACAATGTAAAAGGTAATGGAAATGTCTGCTATATATGCCACAGTAGAGCTTTGGAGACATAGTAGTAAAATATATTTGTGCATTGAGTTTAGGCACTCATATGATAAGCTCCTAGAGTATTTGATATTATATGTCGTCACAGACATATTTTACTGAGATACACTAAACTTAAAGACCTATGACCTGATCATGAAAACTGGTGATTGCATGCATAATTCTATAAGTGTGTGAATAGCAAAGTTATCCTAAATTAAAAAGAAGGATTCGGGCAGCCATCACTTTAGTGGGAAATGCAATTTTCAGGTAAACTAATGCAACCAATAATTTTCATGCAGCGTGTCTGAGTACATGTACATCATTTTTATGTACACCTTACTGACGGCTGTTACAACCATAGAGGTAATATAAACTCAGTATTTAATACCTCTATGGTAACAACATTCATAGTATTACTTCTACAGCAAAACAGCTCATATTTTGTAGCAAAGTAATTAGGTTTGGCACACCACATAATTCAATAGAGTACAGACCCACGCACGATATTGTTCGTAATTTCTATAGTGTATTAAACCGAACTCACGTAAGTCTCCGACTCCGTGACCAATGTTTACAGCATAGTCATCAGTTTCTGGTAGGATTACAAAATGTGGGTACTCTATGCTCTCTGTAACGTTATCGTAATCAGTAGCCTCTACTCGAAACTCATATCGAGCACTCGTTGTTATTCTGTGCATGTTCTCCAAACCTGTAGCGATATAGGACGAGAAACATTCAGGTTTTTGTAGTCTTTATGACATGCGGAGGAGCTAGTTGTACACACACACACTGTCCCCCGGGGTCCCAAGCCACAACCTGGTAGCCCCAACTACAACCCATTAATCGCATTTCATGCTTATTATGACAGTGAATAAGAGCACTGTCAAGCAGTATTTGTAGCACAGGTCCACATTTGGTAAAAGTCTTTGAGTCAAAGGGCAGTGTGTGACAGTGACCCGGGTCATTGATTAGGACACCACTTCAGCCAGCGACAGAACTGGCAGCAGTGCGTGAGTCCTCAAACTGGAGCAGTGCTAACAGCTAAGCTGCGTGCCAGTGCTTGCCACTGAATAGCATTGGTCCAGTCTTTAAGCTGCAGTGGTGTGATCCTATGTGTGCAGAGCTTGAGCACTACTCGGCAACCGGAATCAAGTTTAAAAATGTCGATATAAGTTGCAGCCAGCCCAGATTAATGGTTCAAACGGGCAAGAATGTAAACTGAAATCCGCACCAATGTACATCACCTATGACAGTAGCTCCCATTGCAAGGGCATGCTGCCTGGCGATGACAGTTTAAAAAAAATCTCAGTCGGACATTGCTTATTCATAGGCTGACTTACCTATAAAGTGATCCCCATCAACAGAGCCAAATCCACGTCTGTATCCAACCCAGTAATGATCAAAGCTGAGCTTCGCACTGGATCTACGATATAGTTTCTGAAACAAGAATTTCACTACTTACTATTATTGGAAAAGTCAGGCAAAAACATCTTGCTGTCATACAAGCCAAAAGGTAGCTTGACACTGACGTTAAGTTTTCGTAATTTCATATTTTCAGCAGGTTTGTTAAGTAGGCCAATAGAGCCTACATGCGGTCTTGACTCTTGACCTTCATGTACTTTATCACAACTGATATTATACAAATAAAACAATAATATTCAAACAATTAATATAAAATCAATTAATTTGTTTAAAAATACTTTTGGGACACTATTTCATAGACAAAGCTTAGCTAGTCTGATGACAACATACCGTCCAGCCTCCACCGTCCGTGTCTAGATCACAGTACACAAATATCCCCTCTGCGGATCTGAACGGATGAATCTTATAAACTCCGCTGGTCTTCCCTTCGACTCCCACAAGATCACCACAGTCTCTAATGTTCTCAACATTACCAAACTCTACAAATTACAGGGTAAGCATGCACAACCACTTGCCCACTTGATTCTCAGATATCATGCCAATACAATTTTTTTCTCATACAGCCATTAAAATGAGTTTTTTTTATCACTCTACTATGGTCATTTTCTGCATATGTGAAAAAACAAACAGAAAACTCAAGTAGTATACTTGAGTGTACTTATGGTACTGTACAATACTGGCATGACACCAAAGTGAAGCGTAAGTACGGTTACGAACCAAACAGATTATGTGGTTTCAAGTTTCTTGCCAACATAATCATACACCTGCAAAGAAGGTCGTCAGCTGCTTTAATATGTTATATACTTCACTATTATATCTGCTTTAATAAAACAGGTTATATATAAATTCCTACGTCTATTTTAGTTTGACATGCAAATCCTATACTTACGCTGAGTATCATCCATCAGAGACATCACATCTTCACACATTTGTTCATCCATTGCTGTGTCAAAATGCATCATAGTGTCGCTGATTTCAACTGAATAAAATTAAGAGAAAAAGCAATGAGTTAATGGATTTATCACCTCTGTGTTATTCATTAAGACACTAAGTAGTACAGGTAGTACACATCAAAGCCTCGGCATATAAGAGGTTAACCTGACCCCTTCATGAGGAATTTCCTGTTTAGTTGTGCATTTACTATCAAGGCTTCCTTGGTAAGGCCATAAGCGTAAAAAAAACTGAGCAAGCTGGAAAAATAATCATCATGATCATCAAGCAATTGCCATTGCTTTTTACGTATATGATCATTTATTTAATATATTCTACCATTTTTTTTCAGATTGTAAGTTACATGTACTTACAATGTGCGTAGCCATTAGTAGGAGTACGGCCCACTTTGAGGTTGTTTATGTTGATATCATATATGATATCAGGATCAATACTCTCATAGTTCTTGTGCCAGCAATCGCGCATCAGTGATACAGTGCCGCTGTCCTGATTGTATGAGATGACAATACTCATCCAAGTATCCAGAGGTATATCGGTTAGCAGCAAATTGTGGTTGACATCACTTCCAGACTGCTTAATCACTGTGAAAATTAATATATTGCGGTAATTGACCATCGACATTTGACAGTATGAGCGTATTGTGTTGAGGGACTGATCTGGTATCATCTTATCAAAGCGAATAGGCAGGTATTCGCTTTGAAAAACATTGAAGCCCATCCTGATACCCTTGCATTGGGGTATGTACTATGTATAGCCCAGCACCTAGCTCGAAATGACCACTCGCTTTTTGCTGTGAAATTTCTTAAAAATCACACTGTTAAATAATACAATGTCCGTAAATTTACACGTACTGCTATGGCTAATTTAACAATTGCTGATGCAGCCTACCACATCATCTTGCTAACACTTACCCGTCAATTTCAGGGAGTGTTTAGTGATGTACCGTAGATAAAGGAAAGGGTGACCGTTATGAGAGGTTTTAAACAGAGGGTGGCCCGCTCCATTGTCACCGTGAATTTTTATGATCACGAAGAGGGAAAATGATCCGACAGTTACATTACCCCACGGCTCCATTTGAAATGTTGTGAAATCATCAGAAGCACCTACAATCAGCAACATATAGACCTTGTATTGCCAACCATAAACATTAAAATAACCACAAATATAAACAGAAATAAATAACTTTATCTGTGTACGTGTGCATCGGTACATTATTACCACTACAGTCATGACAAAAGTAACAACCATGAAAGTTCATAGTGTAGCCTAACATAATATACATAGAAGAAGAGCATTGAATCTTCATAGCCTGCAAAACCAACCAGCTTTTTTTGCGGTGAGATGAAAATTTACGATACTGAGCCAACCAACCTATTTCTACAGCTCCATTTGGACGGCCATTCCTGCCAGTTTTTGAAGCTAGAGGTGGTTCGATAGTCCACATATTAGCCACATGATTCATCAGATAAGTATCCTTCGCATCATAAGACTCTGGTTCAGTAAACAATCGATCACCCTCCAGATTTCTGAAGCTGTCTGAGCGCCAGTGCTCCTCTCCGCGTCTCCAGTAAGCAGATCGGAGCGACACGCCTCTACCATGTGCCTCGAACGGCATCTCACAACTGACTGAACTGTCCACAATCTTCTCAACCTGTCAATAGGAAGAACATTGATTTCATCAACATGTAAATTGTGGTAACAAGCAATAATACCAAGGATTACAAGTCAAACACCTACCTACCTATAAACCCGGATATCTTCATGTTCAATTTTACCATAGACCAGCCACGCATTGTGGAAGGTTTACGTTGACCGAATAATTTAATACTATAATTTGCATGTTGACCAACTGCTTGATGTAACAATGCCATGCGTACATCTCACAGAGTAGATTGGTGATCAAATACTACAGGTTCACCTGGTTATCAACAATTCTCACATCTCAACGATTTCAATTTTTGTTTCCATTCCAAAGAGTGGAAATTGGAACGGCTGAGTATTTACATTTCGTTTATCTGACCATACATTTCTGAGATTCACCAGTCTCGAATAATGGAGTGGTATTAGTATATGCGACGCAGGTCACGGATAGCTGCCTGCAGTCAATAGATAATTAAGGAGCAATACTACCAAGGACAATGCATAAACAAATGAAATCCTATTGTGCGATGCTGCTCAAGCGAGTTCCAATGGCAATGTTTGCTCTAGACTAATATTTCATTACACTGATTATTGGATAATACTGCTATAAGTGAAGGCATTTTTTAAGAAAACGAGAACATAAACTTTACGTCAGCAACAAGCCATAGTCGATACCTCTATTGTTTAAAATTGCCCAGGTGGGTGGTAACAAATTTATCGCATTGAATGTGCACGTAATCCTACATTGAAGGTATAGCGGATGAAATGTCATAAAGTTGGCCTGAAGTGCATCGAGGTCCGAATGTAACGATAACGTAGCAAGCTTGTATCATACATGAACATTTATCAATTAGAGCATTTTAGTTCAAATCTCTGTTACGAAAGTCAGAAAAACGTTAGAATAGATATTAGAATGAATATAAATGCATTTGAACAAATTTTGGAGCAAATTTTAGAGCAGATTTTAGAACTGCAAGCTTAATAAAATCTTGCTTTTCTGCAATAAACCAGGATACCCTAAAAGACGAAAATATTCATCACCACTGTTCGCTACTTTCATTTTCTCTGCATGATAAAAATAAGTTCAGGAAAACTTTTTAAGCTGCTTATTTACAAAATTATCGTAAAGTCGCCCAACTTTTTGCAAGCCAATTTTCCTTGGTACGGGGTATATACATGATATAGTCATATCACATAATTTGGTCAAAACAACTTGGTAATTTATTATTTACATCATAGAAACAATGTGTGTTACATTATTTTTTGACTAAGAACACCAAAAGACATACCAGCTCATGATCGAGTGAGTACTCGACAGTATCCACATGATCGATGTGTAATGAATGGTTCTTAGAATGCATCCAGCTTCCTTCTCTGTTGTGACTGAGTAGAGTAGCAGCAGGTACTGTGGACATATCACAGTACATCTGCAGAGCATCGTAATCACCACCCTCACCATCGATATCAATCCAGAACAAGCCGCTGTCAGGGAATCCGTATCTCAACTGTGCTTCACCACAACTGCTGGGCACTGGAAATAAACCACCATCATAACTGGGTGTAATAGTCACATACATGTAACTGTCATGATCATGTTCTAAAGGAGGATGACCACCGATGAGTGACTTGGGTCATCTTTGTTCGGGTCTATTCTCAGTGATTACTCGAGCCGGACTTTTAACTTCATTGTATGAGAATGCCCGTTTTTCCAGGTTCCCAGGATAACCACTGTGATGGAGTCAATAAACATAAACAACAAGTCATGTCTCTGGCATACTGATAAAAAATCACAAAAGCTAGGCATAGATTAGTTTAAGTGCTCAAACTGTTTTGGGTAGGTGTTAGTGGCGCCAACTATCGACCCTCGGGTTGATAGCCGGCACCACTAACGCCTACCCAAAACAGTTTCAGCGCTTAAACATGGCATAGATATAAAAATAATAAAATTCATAATATCATCTTTAAGTCTACGGAGCAATGACATAATTACAGGCTATCAAAACTGTGCTGTGTAATATTGTGCCCCGGGACTACAGGGACTAACCTGGGTATCCGTGAGCGCTGATGACTACAGCAAAGTTAGGATATGTCGGGTCTACTGGTTCTACTTGATAGAGACGTATAAACCTGGTGGGTACATAATCTCCGCTGCTCAATAACTGATTCTCACTGATAGTCACTGCACTCTCACCATTGTAATATTCCTAAAACAAGAGATATACAGTTGAGCACATGAACCTCTTAAAAATTGGCATTAGTAGATTCCATAGATCGGATCCAACACATTTCTCACAATCTCCATATATATATATATATATAAATATATATATATAAATATATATATATATATATACATATATATATATATATGAAAGGCCAAACTGTTATAACAATAATTGAAACTAAAAAAGTTGACCAGCAATTAAACATGGAAAATGCTAGTGAATGGTTTATTTTGGCCTTTAACACATTGTAGATGCTAATACGTCGTAAGTATATCAGATGCCAGAATAAGTAGGAGGACTATTGAGCTAAAATGTTTGTCTAATATAAAAGGTGTAGAAATCATTGCATAAATTATCTTGTCCATCTCACCTTACAATCAGACTGTCCAGGTTCTTTCACACAATACAGATCCTCACCAGAGGAGTCAGTACCAATATGTACAGTGAAATATCGAGCTGCATGGTTACGATTGTTCTCGAATCTCCCCTGTTATAACAATAAAGTATTTTTTACAAAAATTGGCAGTAAAAAATTTGGGGACTGCGCACATTGTAACATTATAGTGAACAGCTTCATTTTAATGCGGGTTGATATAAAAAATTATCAATACTGAAGACCTTGAAATACAACCAGTATATTGATTTATCATAACCATTATCGAGACCAGAAAAAAGGGCTTCTAGTCAATTGTAACGTTTTAAAATGGGCTCCAATTGAGTGGAATAATGGTAAGTTTTGAGCACTGTTTTCACGGTTTATGACCAGTCTCATACTAAGTAGCCCGCGGACAACTGAAGACTTGCTTGAAGAATAAGAGTTTAAGACTTGTCCGAATACAATCATTTTCATGTAATGGTCCCATTATATTTCATGTAACTACACTTTGTTTCTAATTTGTATATAGGCCTACGTGTACTCTAATCCCTGTCAAGAGAAGAGTAAATAAGACAGTGTTAATAAGCATACCCTGTATCTGATATAGGAGACATCATATATTGTAGTGAATGTAAGCTGAGCCCACTCTGATGATACACTAGACACAGCATACCAGGCAACATGAGCTTGATTATACGGGAAATACGCTGAGTTCATGTGATGCTTTATGTGAGTGTGTGAAGATGAGCCGTATACCAAGCCATGGGTAATCTGAGTATGATAAACTGAAATAAATGTAAGAACAATGTATTTAATTACATGCATAACTTTTAATATAAGAGAAGCTTACATGTCCACGGATCTTCATGGTTATAAAAAAGCCACAGACTTACCAATAATATTATTAATACTAATAATTATTATTATTAAGTCTATGGAAAAGGCTTAAACACGCATAAATGTGGGTAAAGTGGCCCATGGGAAACTTAACTGAAGCTGCTTAAGAAATTTTGGCAAGCATCTAAATGCTCCACACAGCACGCATTTCAGTTTTTTTTTATTAGAAAGTCTTCTCCTCAATTTGGGCGATAAAAAAATAAGTTCAAAAAGGTCCTTCACATGACAGGCTGTAAACCATTCATAAAACATGTGAAAGACTGTATAATTCTGCAATAAAAAGATATTCCCTGTAGTGTCACATCTTCATGATTGTTGATTTACTAGGGCCTTGAAGGATCACCACAAACCAGAGTTTTTTGGTCAACAGATTCCACACAACACAATCCAATCAAATGTTTTACTCTACAGAGCACAGTATGCGAACTATGGTGGATATACTTCATAGAAGAGTGAAGAAGTAAGCCCACCAGTCACATTCAAATGAATTCTCAACTTACCCAGTGGTTTACCATTATACCCAATCTTAAGCCTCAGTGCTCTATCATATTCAAGCGGTAACACTCTGATGTATCTCGTCTCGATCACCTCAGGAAACTCACCATTAATGGTTGTGTATGTACTGGCAGTGAAATTCTATAAACACAAAGTTTTGTATAATTAATTTAACACAGAGCAATATAAGCCCTGACAGCATTTAGTATCGAGATTAAAAGCGTTATCTCTGAATGCACTGCTACAAGAAAGCATCAGTGCATCAATAGCATGCAGATGGGATGCAGATGTGAATTTTTCCACGAGGAATGACTTTTAGTTGCATTTTCAAACATTATAATATATATAACAAAACTTACTGCACATTGACCGTTCTTCTGAATGCACACCCATTCAGTGTCATTTTCTTTGTATGGACTGTACTCGAACATGAATTTGGTGACATATCCGTTGTTAAGACCCTGAAAGTTGAACAATAAAGTTGATTTAACAATGTATCTTGGTACCTTCCTGGCAGAAAAACACATGGCTGAATTACACTAACCAAGTGCCATAGTGTAATAATGCACCATACCTGAGAGCAATTTCTGATAACTGGCTAAGAGTTTTTGAAAAAAACAGCTGTAAATCATGATATAATTTATTTTCCGGCAGCAAAATATTCTATTTGACATACCGATTAGCAGAAAATTCACAAGCGCAACAGCTTTTTCACAGGCATTCTGCATCCGGGAATTAATGAATAATCAGGTCTAAACAGAATATTTCACACACCTCAATACCATAGCCATAGAGTCTGAATACCGTTCCAAGATCTATAGCTAGCCACGATCCTTCTTCCGTGCTCGGATACCACGCATTGTTGTACTGGTTTATCTTAGCATATGCCACACTACCGGACGAGGCATAGTACGAGTTCACGTTCAAATATCCACCATGTCTCGTACCAATATCATAGTAGGCAAGATCATCTATAATTCAAGAGTGAGAATCAAGAAACATTTCAATACCGAACAGAAAATACAACCACAATTGATGTGTCATTACTCATAAATCTACAATCATTAGATATATCAACCTGGGCGGTACTACTCTGCAGCATTTCAATGGCTATTTCAATCATGAAGTAAGACCAAATTCTGGCACAAATCAGCTCCGTGATGCAACACACCTCATTAATCACAAAAAATTTTATAATATGTCCTCTTACTGCCTCAAACTAATTATTAAGATCTTTTTGCATCTTTTGCCAAAGTTAAAGTCATGTACACGGGCACTCATCATAGCAATACCAATCAAATGTCTGATACAAAGACTAACTGAGCCACATAATTGAATTACTGTTTTCAATACAGCAGTATACTGTACAATTCTTACCCAGCACACCATAAGCCTCGACTCTTAGAGCATAATCCACATCCGAGCAGCAGATAGGATGAAATCTGATGCCTCTGCTGCTGACAGGCTCAAGTAGATTGTTGATAACTTCGGTCGAGTCATCAGAATTTCCCTCGAAATCCTGACAGAAAACAGAAGCTTAATTCCAGACATTTTTTCCGATGTGGTGCAATAAATGAGTTCAGCAAGGTTTCAAAATATTCTGATTACTCAAAAGTGATCTGTTGGTCACTGGAGGATTGCCGAATTCCAAGCTTTGTAGAAAGTTTGGGATATTTCCCCTTTGTAACCCATCACATAAAAAAATGTCATTTGCTGTAAAGACTTTTATAGACGGTTAGTTTTCATGAGTCTCTTGTACTGACAACATTGTTGAAGATAGGACAAACCTTGGTTACACCGCCTTCCGTGTACTCAATCCATTCTCCATTCACTAAAAACGCTAGATTATACTGTTGCACATATTTACTGCTCCTACCCTGTAACATAATAATCCTACATTCAATTTCCGATCAGTAAAATATACTTTACTTACATATTCGAGTAACGAATCAGTGGACGAAATATTTGAAAACAATTTAACCCCAGATAGACCCACTTTTCTGGTGCAATGAGCGGTGCTCCAAAATTGCTGGCAACATGCTTATTTAATACATATACCACATGGAATATAATAATAATTTTGGTTATTTAGGGCAACAGAAGTTAACAACAAAATTGAAGGTATAGAACAGAGGATATACCGACCTGTGTGCCGACTTGATGTATGATCCATACATTAGTGAATTCTATCTGTATATAAGGGTCCAAGTCGGAGTCTTGTGGTGCCCAGTGACCGTTATAGTTGAGTCTGCAGTAATAATCATGTGTCGAGGGTGCTTTAGATGACGATGACAGAAGATTGTTTGACACACGATTTGTATGCTCTATGCCAACAGGAGTATAGGCTGTAAAGGAAGAATCCAAGAATTTTAGCTATTACATTATTTTGAAATTCATAACTAAATTTGGAAATTCATATTCATGAAAAATCATGGAGGCTTTATTTTGAATAACACAAATTCGAAAAAACGAACAATCAAGTACATGCAATGCCAGCAGAATTACTAATCAAAAAATTAACCATACTCACTACGAAGTTCTGCATTTTTTTTTCCGGAGAGAACGCTACGAAAAGCACATGATATGACTAGACATAGAAAAAGCTGCACAAGACTCCTCATTTTGAGAGTTCTGTCTCAGCTGTCCAAATCAGGTTTTACTCATGGCTGTAGCTAATGCCCTCAAGTAGATAACTCCGTAGGTACTCGCTGTAATTAGCTATCTGAGGCTAGGACCAAAAGTGGGTATAGCCTATCAATATCAATAAAGAAACAATAAAGGTGTCACAATCCAGAGGCAGCAATAGATGTTTTATAAGATGGAACGATTACATTAGGTAACATATCACAATGGATGTTCAATAAATTTTCGGCTCAAAAGGTGATCACTGGTTTAGTCAATTAATTCTGATTAATTATTAATGAGTGATGGATGAACGCGCTTTGGTGACAAGCATGAACACTTCTAGGAACACGCATTGTTTATGTCAGCAACAGAAGATAGGATGAGTAAACTGTTCGAGCATTGTTCCCAGTGAATTTCAACAGTTAATCGAAATGATTGAACTATTTTTGTTTGTCTGTAAGTATCATCACACCAAAAATTATGACGCAGTTATCAGACATGAAGGAAATCAGTCTGGTCCAACTTAGAATAAATTATTAATATCCACCATATCACCTTGCTCACTAAGATAAATAATAAATTCACTAATCATTGCTAATTTGTATGACTGTGCATGCATTTAAAAATGCGATAAATTTGCTGGGTGACTAGAAAGAATAAGATAGAAAATTTGACGTACATGTACTTTCATCTAGCGCATCTAAAATTGATCAAATACATCTATTTTTATGTGACATCAATTTAATTGCCCTCCACATTTTCAGAGCAATTCAAATTTGGCAAATTTTCTTAACAGCGGTCATGACCAAATTGAAGTTTTTACACAGAAAACAGACTATTTCTGATTAAAAAGCTATACAATATTTTAGCCCACATGAATATTTTATTTTATGCAGAGGCTAGAGAACCTTCTATTTCTATTTCCTGTCAAAAACTATAATAATAATACCAAGACCAACTGTGTTTTCAATGCTATATCATCACAAAATTGCACTTACAAAAAATGCAAAACTTGGGAAATGACACCTATGATCGTATGCGCAAACTGTACTATTTTCAATACACAACTTTTGCAAAACACCTAGATTAAAATTTTTGCTTAGTATACAATAGTATTTGAGGCAAGATTTCTTACCTATTGCTACTATCTTGGAAGAATATTAAGCCTCAACTTTGTTCTAGGCATGTGAAGAGTTGCATTTTGTAAATACATGTATTCAATTTTTCAATCAATATCAGGGTCTTTTTTTTCCAAATTGGTCTTGCATAAAAATCTTGTTTGAAATCCTGGTGATAATTCAGCCTGCACTGTTAAATTTCTCAATGAGATCTCTTACAACATTGATGAGCTCTGGAAAAACTGAGTTTATGTAATGCCCTTTGTCATCTGCAGCATGGAACATGGCATCAGTCTCCTCTGCCACAGTCTTTTGCTCCTCCCAAGGCAAGAAGGGATCATCAGATGAACCAAACTGTACAATGTGGCAACAGTTTGATTTTATTTTGTCCCATAGCCAAGGCCTGTTGAAATATCCACTTTCTCTTTCCGTTTCATCGTCGAGATCACTGATATATGCTGACACCAATACGATGGCGTACACCTCATGTGTCTCAGCATATCGCAGAGCAGCAGCAGCACCAGAACTGTAAGTAGTGGTGTTAATAGATTTATGATTTATGACAAAGTTCACAAGATAATTCATGCGATGGAACCATTAATGCACAACTCATTTCAATGAAGCCAGAATCACACTGGCAGATAATTGCGCCCTGACCAAATCCGCCTCCCTTAAGCACACTCTATCCTGGTCTACAGTAGGCATGGTGGACTCGACAAAGCACACTGAGGGCAAACCATGGACTCTATTAGTCATTGTGTTAGTTGCCGTGTCATCGTGATCTGATAGTGTCTTTGCAGGTAGACTTCAAATTACGTAGTGCGGGTATTGGTAATGATTTCGGCCTACACTACAACAATTATAATTTGTGCCATTTTATATTTGACTTATTCTTTTAACAAGAAACCTTGTTGATCTTCAATTTTATTGGGTTCCACTACTTGAATGATGTAAATTGAAGACTAGGGCACCAGGGGCTACTGCACAAAGAACTACATTCAAATCGTACACAATCACGTATAGCTGTATCGTTACTCTCAAATGGGGAATGAGGAGGTAATCTCTATCTACACAATGAGGACAAGACATTGCATCGCGCCTCTTTGAGTATTAAATGATCACTAATTACCTGTGTCCTATGATGATAGTGTCTTTGTCACACTTTAGCTCTTTCTCCATATAAGGTATCCATACACTCTCTCTTGCAACTACTGGGTCTGGCATGTTTTCTAGTCGACACTCGCTTACATGAGCAGTTTTCTTTAGTTTTTTGTACGCCCATCCATACCAGTTAGCTCTGTATACATCGCCTCCACCATTACCAGGTACAACAACTATTCTCAGTTTCTTTGCTTCATCTAAATGTATTACCGGGTATGCTTACAAGGTATGCACAAGGTTCGCTTCATCTGAATGCATTATGTTTACAAGGTATGCACATAACGTCAGTATAAATTGCCAGCAATACCACTGTAACCTTAATTAGACTAAACTAAACCGCCTTTTGTTTGCTATTTCCATGTAAATGTTGCAAACCTGACAAATGACAGCGCTTGCTGAGAAGGTAAGGAAGCATTTCATGTGAGCATAAACTCCTAGGAGGTCAACTGTTGGTAAATCCTACACCATGCTCAAGCTTTTCGTAATGTCTACAGGCTTTTGAGTTGCAAGGTGTCATGTTAATGTGTTAATGCGACTATAAACTATATTTTTCATAAGGGTATGGAATGTAGGAGTTGTGCCCACAATGGATATGGGTGGAGTACTCCCATTTCTAACTCAGAACAGGGAGTTAAAAACATCATGCTCAATTGGATAGTTTGACTATGAATGATTAAAACCTCCCAGCCACATTGTAAAAAACCAGTAACATATAAACTGAAAACAGCTTCATGATAAAAATTTATTGCTAAATGTCCCCTGTCTCATATTCGATCATCTCTTACACATATGTCACATATGTCTAATTAACAAGATAAATGTACCTTACATCAGGGAGTTTACTCCCTGCTTACATTTCTATAATAGAAATGTAAGCAGGGAGTAAATTCTATTGTTCTTGTTCATCAATAACAAGGAGTTGTCAGCTCAATAACAGAGGGCAGATAACAACTGGCTTATTTGCATACCTTATCGCGGTATCATATATGGAGAAAACAAGAGCTGTAACACGGCTGCTCATTAACAGAACTCAAACGATACCCCATCTCAACATCATTAAATCATGTTACTAAATGCTATCTCATTGATAATGAGGCCTCATCAAATGGAAACATTCTTCATTGCAAATAATGTAGTAAATATTTAGTGATATTCAATCATAGAGTCTTACCTGTATTTACAGAGCTGCTGGCAGTATCACTACTAGACTCAGTAAAGTCAGCTGTTTGTTTCGATGATTGACTATTAGCAGCTGCAGGCCTACGGAGGGTTTTAAAGTGTCGGGCAAATCGTGAGTTTCGACTCGCTACATCCTCAGCAGTGTCACCCGCTGTATTCTTTACACTTGTATCAATGTCTGTGTCTGTGAGCAGATACTTTATCATTGCTTCAGCCTCACCATTGGAAGCAGCTAAGTGTAGTGCTGTGTTTTGTCCATTAGTCACACTATGCCTGTCAGAACCAAGACTCAACAGTAATTTGGCAGCTTCTACATTGTCCCATCGACAAGCACTGTGGAATGGTTGCCAACCATCAATGGTCCTGGCATGAATGTCAGCTCCATTAGTGACCAACAATTTGATCACTTCCAGGTGTCCATTATAAGATGCTCTATGTAGTGGAGTGTATTTATCGTCGTCTGTAGAATTGACTAACTGTGAATCCATCCTCAACAAGGACTCCACAACTTCCTTTTCATTATTTTCAGCTGCCCACAGAATATGCTTAGCTGGGTCAGCTTTAATTTCCTCCATAGAATATGGTTCCTCAAACAGCTCGTCCTCTAGGAATGCGCTAGGCATAGAACTGGGCATTCCATTTTTCGCAGCTAAAATCTGAAGGGACACAGGAAAATTAGATTGAAATGAGATTATCTAATCACAAAATTTAAATAGTAGGCTTATGACAGGCCTACTTACAATTAAAAACTCTATGCAATAATAGTTTCAGCTTACCAAAAAAAAAATAGAGCCAATTTTTATAACGCCTAGCAGTTTTGATTACCGATTGACTTTTTGTTATAAGATGTCACTAGTGAGTGCCTATCAATCATGACGTCACAAGCCTAGTTTTGTGCCGTACCCAATGAGAATCAATAAATAAATGAGTCGATGTGACAAATTATTGAATTCCATGAGAACAAATAAATAAGTTATATAGAGTTAGTTTTTTTCACGCACTAAGTATGGTACATATAATAAGATGAAGTTAAATTTCTGTTATTGGCAGAACTTATGCAGAGCTCACTCCTGATTTGGGTCAGTATTTTTAAATTGCAACATTCAGTAAATTATCACAACCATTCACAACCATTACTGCTTGTGCAATATGGTCATGACGTTGTGTTATAAATGCAGCGGTACAGCGTAGAGCAACTACATGCGACTGCTGCCGCTGTACGGCAGCATATGACACAACGTCATGACCATATTGCACAAGCAGTAATGGTTGTGGATGGTTGTGATAATTTACGGAATGTTGCAATTTAGAAAAAAACTGACCCATTTGCGATGTGTGAAATCAGTTGCAGGTTGGAATCCATATTTCGGCTATAAAGACCAATGACCTATTTTCTCAACAACCAGTAGAGATACAAAGCTGATTATTGGTCACCAGATATAAAAAGACATGATCTTTTGCATTTCACTCAAGATTATTCAATTTTAATGAAACTCCACATTAAGGTGTAAAACTTTTACTGTCAAAAATTTTTGGTGACACTACAAAACTGATGTGAAGTTGTTGATGCTCAAAGAGGCGGAGTGTTTCTCAGGACAGCTGTTACCCCTACAGACAACTGTCTAACAGATCGTACCTGCATAAGAAACTGCTGCTGCTCTGGGCCTAGCTGAAACATATCTCTTTCTTCATCAGAATCAGATGACATGTTCACCGCTTATGCCGAGCTACAAAGAACAATCATAGACTAAATTAATGACAATGTAATTGACATAAAAACATTGAGGTACCGGTAGTAAAAGGTTTAGCTAATAAATTTTTGCTACTTACCGGTACCCTAAAATGTGCAAAAAAATTTTACGCAGTCTTAGCACATACATATATTTGAAGTAATCAGCCGGCCGTTTCATTATGCAAAAAATAAGTGTCCTTAATTTTAGATTGAAAATGTGCAACCCAAATTGGACCTCCTCATGAATGAGCACTAATTTCGGAATGAAGTAGAGGGTCAATGAACAAACATTTTATGACTTCTTATAAGGCAACAAATCAGCTCCATGTCTAGCATTTTACTGGTGCAATTTGAGGGATTAGGAGCCATGATATAAGCCTTCTCGTAATCAGTTCCTTCAGTGCAAATTACTGAACATTTTTTCTATTGTTAGACCAAAAATAGAATAATTGCAGTGAGTATCAGGGTTTGTGTTTGGAGATTATGGCAGAAGGTGCAAGTTCACTGCTACGCTAGACGAGCTTGAATGGCCAACTCTTGAGTGTCAGAGATCAAAACTCAATGCAGCACTATTTCACAGGACCATAAAAGGTGAAGTCGATTTCAAGCTGCTGCAAGAAATTCGCACGGAGACTGGGCACAGGTACATCGATGAACTTCATTGGGTAGTACATAATCCCTCGATCACGCACATTACAAACTTTCACCCAGTTCCCTGTCCACACTGAAAACCGTCGTTGACGCC
>ERZ1740068.543-NODE-543-length-17239-cov-6.118424_pt1 | contig 17239 bp, 12 predicted proteins | sample MGYA00581735_ERZ1740068 | MGnify/ENA primary metagenome ERZ1740068 (study PRJEB43018, sample SAMN04849740) | marine metagenome | isolation source: floating plastic debris | place: Pacific Ocean | collected 2008-08-30 | study: EMG produced TPA metagenomics assembly... | reverse complement strand
AGATCCTCGGATGCCAGATCCCCCGCGCCTCGTCGTTAGCTCGAGATACGTAGAACGGCAGGCAGTGCTCATAGATCGCGTAGTCGGCAAATTTAGGATCGCACGCAGCACGCACGGCATCCCAGGCGTCCTTCAAGCTTCCACCCTTCATTGCAACCTTGGCAGCAGGCTCATATGTCGATTGCACAAAATCCCGAGTGCTCTGAATCGCACGGTTCACGGCATCTTGCCCGACCAAAGCGGCGCCACGCCCCGGTGCTATCGCATCCACGCCATAGGCCTTGATTGCATCGAGTGTCCCGCCCCAGTCGGTGAAGTAGCCATCGCCGCAGTAGCAAGCCGAATGATCCTCCACGATATCGCCTGTGAACATCACATTCTGATCGGGCACATGGATCACCGCGTCCCCTGCCGTATGCGCGCGACCGATATATTTGATATCGACACGCCGTTTGCCCAGATACACAGTCATCGCTTCGCTGAACGTCGTCGTCGGATAGGTCAGGCCTGGAATGCTCTCATGGCCCTCAAAGAGCCTCGGAAAGCGCTGAAACTCACTGTCCCAATCCTCTTGCCCGCGCTCCACGACCATGGCGCGCGCGGCATCCGACATGATAACTTGATCGGCCCCATAAGCGCTCGCACCCAGCACACGGACGGCATGGTAATGCGTCAACACCAGATGCGAGATCGGCTTGTCGGTCACGCTCTGGACCTTCTCGATCACCTTCTCTGCCAGTCTCGGCGTCGCCTGCGCCTCCACCACCATCACGCTGTTATCGCCGATGATGACACCGGAATTGGGATCACCCTCAGCAGTGAAGGCCCAGAGCCCGTCACCGATCTCATCAAAGGTGATTGTCTTTTCGGTCATGTCGCCTTGTGACGCAAAGGCTTTACTCATTGTGTTCTCACCACTTGGTTGATCTCGCCAAAGATGGAGCGGCCATCGCTGTCCTCCATCCACATTCTGACCCTGTCGCCGTCTTTCAGAAACGGCGTGATGGGCGCGCCCGTTTGGATTGTCTCCACCATCCGCTGCTCGGCAATGCACGAATACCCCGCACCTCCCTCCGCCACAGGCCGCCCCGGCCCGCCAGATGCATCGCGGTTTGATACTGTACCGGAGCCAATGATCGTGCCCGCCGCCAAATCCCGTGTTTTTGCGGCATGACCGATGAGGATGCCGAAATCAAAGGTCATATCGACGCCCGCATCAGCGCGCCCAAAGGGCTGCCCGTTGAGATCAACATTCAAGATGCCATGCAGCTTGCCATCCTCCCAGTCGGACAACCCGTCGGGCGACACCGCGATCGGAGAACAGCTTGAGGCAGGTTTCGACTGCACAAACCCAAACCCTTTGGCGAGCTCATTCGGGATCAGGTTGCGAAGCGAAACATCATTGAGAAGCATGACAAAGCGAACCGCCTCCAGAGCCTCTTCTCGGCTCGCCCCCCTCGGCACGGCCCCGATGATCACGGCAATTTCACCTTCAAAGTCGATCCCCCATGCCTCTTCACCGGGGATCGCCTCGGTCGGGCTGAGAAACCCATCTGAGGTGCCTTGATACATCAACGGGTCCGTCCAGAAATGCTCGGGCATGACGGCCCCGCGTGCTTGGCGCACCAAAGCCACGTGGTTCACATAGGCCGATCCATCTAGGAACTGATAGGCGCGCGGCAACGGAGAGGTGCAGGCGGACATCTCAAAAGGCGCTTCGGGACCTTGTTTGTCGGCGGTTCGACCATCCAGCATGGCTTGCAAGGTCCTCGCGCCAGCAGAGTGCCAGGTGGTCAGGTCATCAGACACCACAGCCAGTTGCCCATCCGGGTGATCGGTTTTGATCGTCGCGACCTTCACTTCTTGCCCGGCGTCCCGTCGAATTTCTTCTCAATGTCGACCCAGCAATCGATGTAATCGTCCTGCAGCGGCGCCTCTTTCCCGGCAAACTCTGTCAATTGTTGCGGAAAGCGCGTCTCGAACATGAACGACATCGTCTGATCCAGCTTGTCCGGCCCGAGATTGGCATTTGACGCCCGTTCAAATGCCGTCTTATCGGGGCCATGGGGCAGCATCATGTTGTGCAGGCTCACACCGCCCGGCACGAAGCCCTTGGGCTTGGCATCATACTGACCGTAGATGTTGCCCATCAGCTCCGACATGATGTTCTTGTGATACCAGGGCGGGCGGAACGTATCCTCGGCCACCATCCACCGTTCGCGGAACAGCACGAAATCAATATTCGCTGTGCCTTCCTGACCTGACGGCGCGCTGAGCACGGTGAAGATCGACGGATCGGGGTGGTCGAACAGCACGGCGCCAACGGGGCAATAGGTCGTGAGATCATACTTCAGGGGCGTGTAGTTTCCGTGCCATGCGACCACATCCAGCGGGCTTTGGGCGATCTGCGTTTCATGAAACTGGCCGCACCATTTGATCGTCACGGTCGAGGGAACCTCGCGATCTTCATAAGCCGCCACGGGTGCTTTGAAGTCGCGGGGATTGGCCATGCAATTGGCGCCAATTGGCCCACGGTTTGGCAGCTCGAACTTCTGACCATAATTCTCACAGACAAAGCCGCGGCAGGGCCCGTCGAGCACCTCGACACGATAAACCAGGCCACGCGGCAGGATCGCGATCTCCTTGGGGGCGATATCGATCACCCCCAGCTCGGTGCAGAAGCGCAGGCTGCCTTCTTGCGGCACGACCAGCATCTCGCTGTCGGCAGAGTAGAAATAGCAATCCACCATGCTTTCAGTGACAAGATAGATGTGGCTTGCCATGCCGACCTGGGTGTGCACGTCGCCTGCCGTGGTCATCGTCCGCATGCCGGTGAGCCACGTGAGCGGCTCCGCATTGTGATGCCCTATCGCTTCGCTGCTTGAGGGCGGAAGCGGCACCGGATCCCAACGGTATTGGCCAAGGGACGTGACATCCTCCACAATGTGGGGCGCAGACTTCCAATAGGGCAAATCAATGCGCGTATAGCGATGCGAATGCTTCACAGAAGGCCGAATGCGATAGCACCACGTCCGCTCATTCTGTGACCGAGGCGCTGTAAACGCGGTGCCTGAAATCTGCTCTCCGTAGAGGCCGTAATTCACCTTCTGCGGGCTGTTCATCCCTTGGGGTAACGCGCCTAGCAGGGCGTCGGTTTCAAAATCATTCCCAAAGCCTGGCATATACCCTTCCTGCGTGCCCACCGGCGTGGCGGCGCGGATCAATCCATTGCTCAACGGTTGCTTGTTCATGCTGTCTCTCCCTCCGCTTAGGTATTAGTTGCTTTTGTAACTAACAAGCCCTAATTCCCGCCCATGCAAGATGATGCCCCGTTTGATCTGCGCGATTTCATGCCCTACCTGCTGAACCAGGCGGCAGATGCCTCAAGCCGGGATTTTCAAAGCTATTACAAGGGCAAATATGGCATGCTGCGCACGGAATGGCGGGTTCTGTTCCACCTTGGGCGTTACGGAGCCATGACCGCGCGACAGGTCTGCGATCGCGCGGGCATTCACAAAACAAAGGTCAGCCGGGCTGTGGCTACATTGGATAGCAAGCGCTTTGTCCGGCGCGAGGAGATGGCGCATGACCGTCGTCACGAGCAGCTCCACCTGACAGCGCAGGGCCGGTCCGTGTTCGCAGATCTCACCCAAGAGGCGCAACGCTTCGACGCGGCGATGCTGGCTGATTTCACGGAAACGGAAGTGAAACAGATACGCGCATTTTTGACGCGCATCGCGGGGCTTTGACCGGCCATGCGAACATCATTGCGCCATGGCCGGCCTTATTGTCCTCTGTTAGGCATCGCGGCATGGCCTTTGGCATTTTGACTGCTCTCGACCCGAATTTGCTGCTGATGGCGTTCCTCGTGGCAATCCTCTCTGGTGTCATAAAGGGGGCCATCGGATTTGGCATGCCACTTGTGATGATGTCCGGGCTGTCGACGTTCCTTGATCCCAAGCTCGCTCTGGCTGGCCTGATCGCACCGATTGTCTTTTCCAACGCACTGCAAGCGTTTCGCACCGGCGTGGGCCCGGCCGTCGAAGCCACGCGCTTGGCATGGCGCTACATGCTCATTGTTTGCATCGCCATTTTCTTGGCGGCACAGTTCGTCCCCTCTATCCCCAGCACGGCCTTTTACTTTGTTCTTGGCGTTCCAGTGCTTGTGCTGTCGCTCATTCAGTTGATTGGACTGCGCTTAACCATCCCGATGCAGCACCGCGGCTGGACCGAATGGGTGGTGGGTTTGATCTCGGGCATTTTGGGCGGATTGGCCGGCACATGGGGGCCGACAACGGTGCTTTACCTCCTGGCCATAGACATGCCTAAAATGCGCCAAGTGGTGGTGCAGGGGATGATTTACGGCCTTGGGTCGATCACACTTCTGCTGGCGCATTTGCGATCCGGTCTCCTGAACGCAGAGACCATTCCCTTTACGCTCGCGCTATTGCCGACAGCTCTCATTGGAATGTGGGTTGGGTTTCAGATCCAGGACAAGCTGGACCAAGAGAAGTTCCGCACATAGACCCTGCTTGCGCTGGTGGTGGCGGCGCTCAACCTTCTGCGCAAGGGATTTGCGTCTTAAGTAAAGATCGAAAGAGGCGCTGGCTGCGACCGTTGTTCTGCGCAGCTAAAGACCACGGGGTGACGCCAAGAGCCAAAGCCCAAAGAACGTATAGGCCACCATAAACGCGGCCAATGGTGCCTGGCCCAAGAGTGCACGACGCGTGCTCTGTTGATCCCGCATGGCCAAGGCATGGGCCAGTAAGATCGCCACCACATGGCCAACCACAACCGCACCCGCCTGCGTCAACCAAATCGCCTTCACTGTAGCGGGCGTATTGAAAAAGCCGGTGGTCACATAGAAGTCGCCAAGACCCAACAGATCCGCCCGGCGCCCCATGGGATCATTCAGCATCTTCACGAAATACTGCCCATCGACCATGAAAGACGTGAGGTAATGCGCGACGTGATAGGCAATGGCAATTGGCAGGATCGACGGCGCGAAAAGGCAAAATGCGTGCTTGAGTGACCGACCCGAGCCTGCAATCCGCTCTCCGATCCAAAGACAGGCAGCAAAGGCTGCGATCAGCGCTGCATTGGTGCAGATAAGCCCCACAAGATTCTGTCCGATGACCGCGGAGCGACCCGGGAATTCCAAAGGGTTGATCCCCAAGAGGCCGAGCCAAAAGAACGTCTCGTTCAACCCATCAAAGCTACCTGTACCCAAGAGAACCAATATGAAGACGGCCAGCGAAATCGGTGGCACCGCGCCTTGGAGCGTCTTCCAGCCCCACAATCCGACACCAACGCGACGCCCACGGCCAGCAAAAAGCCCCATGCGCCCATAGGCGCGCATCATCACGGTAAATGCCTCTGCCCGCACCATCCAAGCCGGCCCAAAAACCACGAGGCCTAGCAGGGCCGTGTACCAGTAAAGCCCGGCAAAGGCCGCGAGGCGAGACGGATCGGCGGGAGCCGGATCTGCCAGCAGGAAGGCCGCAAAGGCCACGAACGCGATCACGGCGGGCCAATGCCCCAGCCAACGAGGGTAGCGCAGCGGCGCGCGCGTGGCCGTGACATGGCTCAGGAACGCGGCCAGACCCGTCCAGGGATTGGTGTAGCGCCAATGGTTGCCAACCAGCCCTTGCAGCGACACCAGGCCAATCCAAAAGAACGTCCAGATGACCAGGGGCAACGGATTGCCCAGCGGATCTCTCGGCCCGGTGAAACCACGCCAGACGGCGAAGGCAAGCGCGACCGTTGCCAGCAGGCTGATCAAATGGCGCAGGACCTTCGGGAACCGGGGCAGAACCGGGAAGCAAGCAAAGATCGCTTCGGCCATACGTGCGGGCAACAAGGCGATCAGGACAATGGTGAGGATCACGCTGGCGACGCCTGCGGTGATATAGATGTCGGTGGGCAAGAGCAGCACAAAGCCCTGCTCCGCCGCATGGCCCAGCGCCACGCTCGCACCCATCATCACCAAAAGTGCCGCGACCAGCCCTGTGCGCACGTCGTTCTCCTATCCGTCTCCCTATAGGTACCGATGCGCGCGGCATTCGAAAGTCCGATCTGTTCTTTCGCGATTGACTTTCGTGTCGCACCTCCATTCTGTCGGAATAGAAAGCACACACCTGATGACCACCCAAACTCTCAAACCTTCGGCCCAATCGCTTTGGGTGATCTTCTTGCTGGTGATCCTGGGCGTTGGCTGGGGGTTGCACTTCTCTCTGATCAAGATCGCAGCAGAAAGCGGCCTGCCCTTCTCAGGCATCACGGCATTGACCACAATCGGGATCCTGATCTTCATGCTCTCGATCAGCGCCTACCGCCGCCGCTGGCCCAGCATGCGCCCCGGCGCTTTGCGCTTTTATCTGGTCTGCGCCGCTTTGGGCTACATCATCGCTTTCTTTGTAGAGCTTGAGGTATCCCAACATATCAATGCCGGTGAATTGACCTTGATCGTGGCCACGACGCCCGTCTGGACGATCCTCATCACCAGCCTCTGGCGCGCAAAGCCTGTCAGTTTGCGCCAAATCCTGGGGCTCACCTTGGGTCTTGCCGCCGTGTCGGTTCTGATCATCCCAGAGCTGTCATTTGACAGCGGATCCACCACGCTCTGGCTCGCGCTCGCCTTCCTCGTACCCTTGACCAATGCCAGCTACCCCAACGTGGTCGAGGCCTCCTGGCCCGAGGGGATGGACCGCTGGCAGGTGGCCGGTGGTGGAACGATCGCCGCGACTGTCCTATTGACCCCGCTTTTCCTGGTTTTTGGCGACGGGATGGGCGTGTTTCTGGATTGGACATCCGGCAGTTGGACGATCCCGGTCATGGCCTTCATGGCGCTGTGGGAGATCTATCTGTACTTCGAGGTGGTCCGCCTCTCCAGCGCAGTTGTGGTGAGCCAGGCCAATTACGTAACCATCATCAGCGGTTTGCTGTGGGGCGCGCTTATCTTTGGTGAAACGATCAGCGGTTTGGTCGTGATCTGCGCCTTGTTTACCGTTGCCGCGCTCTTCCTAACAACAGAACGCAGCTAGCGTATTCGTCAGGCCCCCCGGGGCGGCCTAACGAATGCGAGGCGGTCGACGCCCTTGAACCCGCGCGGCGGAACGGGACATCAATGCCCCGCGCCCAAGACTCCGGTCCGCACAGTATAGTTCACAGCGATCTGATAGTCGGGGTCATCATCACTGTCGACCATGAGCTGCCCGGCCTTGCTCAGTAACTGATGGCAATCCCGGCTGAGATGTCGTAGCTGCAATTGTTTGCCCGCAGCCTCATACTTCGCCGCCACCATCTCAATGGCGTTCAAAGCCGATTGGTCCACCACCCGGCTGTCCGCGAAATCCACGATCACCGAATGCGGGTCTTCGCTTGGATTGAAAAGCTCCACAAATCCTTCAGAGGATCCAAAGAAGAGAGGACCCTGCACTTGATAGACCCGGGCCCCTTCAGGCGTGTCATGACGCTTGGCCGAGATGCGAGAGGCGTTGTTCCACGCGTAAGCAAGCGCCGACACGATCACGCCCACGACGACGGCTGTAGCGAGGTCGAAAAATACGGTTACCACTGTCACCAGCACGATCACGATGGCGTCTGTGAGAGGCACCTTCCGCATGATCTTGAAGCTGTTCCACGCAAAGGTCCCGATCACGACCATGAACATCACACCTACAAGCGCAGCGAGCGGGATTTGCTCGATCAGCGGCGCGGCCACCAGAATAAACAGCAGCAAAAACACCGCGGCAGAAACCCCGGAAAGCCGCGTGCGACCGCCGGATTTCACATTGATCATGGATTGCCCGATCATCGCACAGCCGCCCATTCCGCCGAAAAAGCCTGTGACAGTGTTGGCTGTCCCTTGCGCGATGCATTCTTGAGAAGAGCCGCCCCGCTGGCCGGTGATGTCGCCCACGAGGTTCAGGGTCAACAAGCTTTCAATCAATCCGATCGCCGCCAGGATCAGCGCGTAGGGCAGGATGATTTCAAGCGTTTCCAGATTGAGCGGCACCATAGGCACATGGAAGGACGGCAGACCGCCATCAATCGAGGCCATATCGCCGACGCGCGGCACATCGATCCCGAACGCGATGACGGCCAACGCGACAATCCCGATCCCGGCGAGAGGCGCCGGAATGGCTGTCGTGATGCGCGGCATGACCCAGATAATCGCCATAGTCGCAGCAACCAGCCCCAGCATCATGTAAAGCGACCCGCCAGAGAGCCACTCTCCATTGGCCATGCCGTGGCCTGCATGTTCCGCCGTGCCAGGCACCTGGAATTGGCTCAGTTGGGCAAGAAAGATGACGATCGCCAAACCATTCACAAACCCAAGCATGACAGGGTGCGGTACAAGCCGGATAAACTTGCCCAGACGGAAAATACCTGAAGCGATTTGAATGAGGCCCATCAAAACGACTGTGGCAAAGAGGTACTCAACACCGTGCGTCGCCACCAAAGACACCATCACCACGGCCAAAGCGCCGGTCGCGCCGGAAATCATTCCCGGGCGCCCACCCAACACCGCGGTGATCAGGCCCACGATGAAGGCCGCATAAAGCCCAACAAGCGGGTGCACACCGGCCACAAAGGCAAAAGCAACCGCCTCTGGCACCAAAGCCAAGGCAACTGTCAAACCAGCCAAAAGCTCAATCCGGATCCTGCCCAGATCAAGCCCGCTATCGTTGCGAAGAGATGAAAAATCTTGGCCGGCGGCCAGTGCCGCCATCATAAATTTCGTCATATATGGTGTCTCTTGCCTGTTCCCAGCGCCATGACTTAGGCCGGTTAGCGCTAAAGGCACGATATTCTTAGGTATACAACGCCATCTCAGCCTATTCGGCTGCAACTTTGGCTGTATTTGGCTGTCTAGAAGCAACTGCCGGTTTGGAGCCGCTTTTTTCAGCGGTTTGAGGCTCGGTTGTGCGCCCCAAGACACGCTCTGCCATGCCTGTTATCCGAGCCTGGAAGATAAAGACCGCAGGCACACTCAGCACCACGATGACCGTGCCAAAGAGCACACCGAACCCAATGGACACTGCCAGGGGTATAAGGAACTGCGCCTGCAGCGAGGTCTCCATGATCAGCGGGAACACACCCAGGAACGTTGTCAAAGCCGTCAGCAACACCGGGCGAAACCGCTCTTTCGTGCCGCGGATTACGGCCTCTCGCAGCTCCATGCCATTTTTGAGATGCTCATTGTAGAGATCCACCATCACCAGCGAGTTGTTGATGATCACGCCCGAGAGCCCGATGATCCCGAAGATGGATAAGAGCGTCACCGGTATTCCGATGATCAGATGCCCAATCACCGCGCCGATCAGGCCGAGGGGGATGGCGATCATCACGACAAGGGGCTGCACGTAGGATCTGAACACCAGGGCAAGCAGAGCAAAGATTGCAAAGAGCGCGATGCCAACGGCCTGACCAAGGGCGGAGGAGGCATCGCCTTGCTCGCGCTGCTCACCGCCGAAATCGACGATCAGGCCCGGGTACGCCTCACGCAGCGGCGGCAGGATATCCTGTTCGATAATGGCATTGGCTTCCTGCGGTGTGATGGCCGCAACATCCACATCGGACGTCACAGTGGTGATCTTGCGCCCATTGCGGCGCTCAATCGTCGTGGGTGCCAGCCCTTCCTCGATCTGCGCCACAACCGAGAGCGGGATTGTCTCACCATTGGGAGCTGTGATCACGAAGTCCAAAAGATCATAGAGGCTGTCCCTCTGATCTTGCGGGAAGCGCACCCAGACCTCGATATTGTCAGCACCGCGCTGAAACGACGTGGCCTCAAGCCCAAAGAAAGCCGCGCGGGTTTGTGTCGCCAGATCGTCGATGGACACACCGTAGACCCGAGCCTCATCCTTCAGGGCCAGCCGGTATTCGGTCCGCCCCGATGAATTGTCATCACGGATGGAAAAGACGCCCGGGATGCCGCGCAGCCCTTCGCGCAGTTCATCCACGGCAGGGGTGATGTCTTGCCCGTCCGGCAGGGACAGCTCGACGGCAATTGGATCGCCCGCGCCGACAATCTCAGCCGACACGGCGAGGCTCTTCACGCCGGGGATATCCCCGATAGCCTCGAGCCACGCGGCCTCAAACTCGCGTGTGGGCCAATCGCGCAGCTCCGCCTGGATGACTTCGACTTCGACATTGGCGATGGTCGCGCTGAAGACATCCCGATCCATGCCTGGGCCCGCATCCACCGAGCCACGCCCGACGATCACGTTGGTGCCCTGGATCACAGTCCCCGCACCCTCGGAAAGCCGTGCCTCAATCTGCGCAGCCGCCTGTTCGGAGGCCAGCCGCACCATCTCGGCCACATCGCGGGTCATCTCAAACGTGGTGCCGTCATTCATCTCAATGCTGGCGGTGACAAAGTTGCCATCAATGGAGGGGAAGAAGTTGAATTTGACGTAGCCATGCGCCAGCAGACCCACGGTCACGATCATCGCGCCAATCATCGCCCCGATGGGCACCAGTACCCGGCTTGTCGTGAACCGCAGAACCGCATCCAAGGGTACCGCGATGAACCATTGAAGCCCCGCGTCAATCACCCCGCGCACAACCCGGATCGACCGCAGGACCAGGTTTGGTTTGTACGTTTCCGAGACATCAAGCTTCGAGAGGTTGCGCGGAAGGATAAACAGAGCTTGCAAAAGCGAAAGCGACAGCACGATCATCACGACGAGCGGGATGTCCGAGAGGAACTTGCCCAAGACGCCGGGCAATTGCAGCAAGGGCCAGAATGCGACCAGTGTCGTGATGGTCGAAAACACAACCGGAACCGCAATCCGCTGCGTGCCCTTTACGGCGGCCTCAAGGGGCGACAGCCCCTTTTCGTTGTTGGTGTAGATGTTCTCAGACACCACAATGGCGTTATCGACGATGATCCCGATGGCTAGAATAAAACCAAATAGCGAGATCATGTTGATCGACATGCCTACGGCACCCATGACGACCAGCGCCCCGGCAAAGGACACGCCAATCCCCGCAGCCGACCATGCCGCCAGCCGGAAATCCAAAAACAGGGCAAGGCAGATGATCACCAGAGTAAGGCCCAAAACGGCGTTCTTGGTCAGAAGATCAATCCGGCTCTGCAACTCGCGCGCATCGTTTTGCCAAACCGTTACAGAGATCCCATCCTGCAAGCTCGGTCGGAAGTCGTCCTGCAAGTAACCCTGGACCTCTTCGACGATGTCGAGAGCTTGCTCACTGCCAACGCGGAACACGTTCACCGATACAGCCGGCTCTCCGTTAAAGGTCGCCGTAAAATCAGAGTCTTCAAATCCATCTGTGACGGTGGCCACATCGCGCAGATAAACGCGCCCGCCTTCGGGACTGGATCGCACGATGATCCGCTCAAAATCCGAACGATTGAAATTGCGGCCGACCGTGCGGATCGGGATCGAGACCGTGTCGGTTTCGATCGCACCACCCGGCAGCTCTAGGGAGTTTGCACGGATCGCGCCTGCAATCTCGGCAATGGTCATGTCGTAGGCCCGCAACGTGTCGCGATCGACCTCGACCGTCACTTCATAATCGCGCCGGTTGCCGACCTCGACGAAGGACACAGAGTTCAGCACGGCAATCTCATCGCGCAGACGCTCGGCCTCTTCGGTAAGAACCCTCTCATCGGTGTTGCCATGCACGGCGATCTGCAAGACACGCGAGGTGTTCGATGCCTCCACCACGATCGGGTCATCTGCATCTTCGGGAAAAATCGTGATTCCATCGATCTCTGTCTGGATCTCGTTGAGCTTTTCCTGAACATCTTCGCCGCGCAGAAAGGTGACCGAAACACCTCCGCGCCCCTCGGAGATCGACGCCGTCAGATCATCGATCCCTTCTACATCAGAAAGAGCATCCTCAATGGGTTGCACAACGCTCTCTTCAATCTCCTCAGGCGATGCGCCCGGAAAAGAAACTGAGATTGAAACCGTATCCAGCGTAAATTCCGGGAAGGTCTTTTGCGGGATGCTCGCCAGAGTGATGACACCCAACGTGACCACCAAGACCATGGTCAGCATCGCGGCGACAGCGTGCTCTGTCACCCATCTGATCGCCCCGTTCATGGCTTACTCCGCCGCGTCGCTAGACTGCAGATCCGCCTGCCTGCGGTCGGTCACATTGCGCACGGGCATTCCGTCCAAAGGGGCCAGCAACTGAGACGTGATGATACGGCTGCCCACAGGCAGATCCGCTGCAGCAATGTAGGTATTCTCGCCATCCACATGGATTGCATCGGCCGGTGTCATCTGCAGATTGCCCGAATTGTAAAGCCAAACCGTATCGCCACCACGCAAAGCCGTCGACGGGATCCGATAGGCGTTGTTGGTATCCGCGCCCCGGATCACGACCTGTGCATAAGCGTTGATGAGGGCCGGCGGCGCGCCAGAGGCGATTGTCTGCCCGGTCACACTGCGCCCTTCCACATTTTCCAGATCGCCCAGCCTCACGGTCACCGTCAATGTGCGCGTCAGAGCGTTCACTTCTGGCTGAACCCGCGTCACATAGCCCTGCCAGCGGAACACGTAATCCGCAAAAGGCACGTCAACCGTGGCGTTCGCTTGCGCGCCTTCGAAAAGCCCCGGGATCAAGGCCGCATCCGCTTGCCGCACGGGCACATCGATCTCAAGATCGCCTTCTGTGTAGACCTCTGCAAGCGCTTGGCCCACGGCCACAACATCGCCCACCTCAACACTTTCATTCAGCACAGCACCGTCGAACGGAGCCACAATCGTACGATCGGCTTGCGCAATTTCCGCCGCCAACCGAGCCGCATTAAAGCCGCTCAAATTCGCGGACATCTCTTCACCGGTGCTTCTCAGCTCATCGAGCTGGGTGCGCGTGCTTGCCCCGCGGTCGACCAACTGGCTGACGCGATCTAAATCCTTTTGGTTCTGAGCGATACGCGCCATCGTGGCCGCAATGTTGGCTTCTGCCTGCTCCAGCGCCGCTGCCGCCGCGCGATCGTCCAGTCGCACCAGAACTTCACCCTGCTCAAACCGGGTTCGGTCATGGATCGCGGGGTGCACATAGGTCACGCGCCCGCCTACCTGAGAGGACAGTGACAACTGGCGCAGAGGCCGCACGAAGCCCTCGCCGCGAATGGGCAGAGCGCCATCCAGGGGATCAAGAGAGACCGTCTCAACCAGGGCCACTGGCCGCTCAACCGGCGCGGCCTCTGTGACCACACGGTTTTCACCTAGATATTGAAACCCATACCAGCCGCCAAAGATCAGACCGCCCGCCACGGCAAGCCAGAACGCTTCTTTCACGACCCATTGCGTTATCGCCAGGAGTTTTCTCATGTCACCGATGTAGATTAGTTTTCGCCTTGCAGGTCACATAACGCGCAAACACGCAGTTCCAAGGGCAATGAGAAAAAACATGTGTGCGTCCATGCGCTTAGATTGCGCGGAAATGCGCGTATTGCTGGTCAGACAGGATCGCGAATGAGGCTCTGACACATGCAATGCACACCGCCACCGCCTTGCGTGATCATCGAAAGATCCGGATCATAGATGGTGAACCCAAGCGCCTTCAGCTTTTCCTTGAGCACTTTGGAGCCTTCTGGCAGCAGCACGCGATCTTCGCCCAAAGCGACCACATTGCACCCAAGCGCAATCGTGTCTTGGAACGGCACCTCGACGATCTCGATGTTCTTAGCCTTGAGCCAGTTGACGATCTCAGGATCGGTACAATCCGTACACACCGCGGCCAGCTTGGGTGCCAGCATCACGACCATAAGGTCAATATGAACGTAGAATGGATCAATATCGGCCAGCTTCACTTCCCAGCCTTCGGCCTCCATCCAGCCGGCAATCTGCCTGGCGCCTTCTTCCTGAGAGCGCCCCTCATAGCCTTCCCAGCCAATCAGGACACAGCCAGGCTCAATGACATTGAAATCGCCGCCCTCAAAGGTGCCTGCGGTCACAAAATCGTAAATCGGGATACCCAGGGATTGATACGTCTCAATCGCGCGGAAGTTCTCCCCGCGCCGCCACCACTGGGCCATATGGGTGATGATCGCGCCAAAGGGTGTCATGACTGAGCTGTCACGGGCATAGACCTGATAAGGCAGATGCGGATCAGGGGTATGCGTATGCACCTCAACGCCCGCGCTTTGGTAGGCGCTGACCATTTCTGCGTGCTGCTTGCGCGCAACGTTTGCATCAAACGGCACGCCCCGGCGCAGCGTCTTCTTCGACACCGATGAGGTCTGCAGCCACCGGTAATTCTCAATCGGCCCGAGCAGTACCGAGCGAAGCGTGCCGTAATCGGAATTCGCGCCCCAGGTATTCAGGGTCGGCGTGCCACCACTCTCGCGCCGGGCATGCAGGGTGAAGCTGTCGGCAGAAAAATCGTCCATATCGGCCTCCTGAGTGTCGTTGGGGGCAGGGTCGATGGGTTCATATAACTAGTCAAGCGAATGTTGGAGAGGCCACAACTCCGGCAATTGCTTTATGCGTTTTGGATATAGAGGGCTAAACTGGGAGCGTGGGTAAGTAACTGCGGCGGCATCAAGTGGAACAGCGTCCAGTCTATGATTCAACGCCCGATTTTGAGGCAGAGATCCACATTCTAAGTAAGGAAGAAAGTGGCCGCACTCGAACGCCTTTGAACGGGATCCGGTGGGACTTCCGATATCCAGAGGATGATTTGTCCGCTGGTTTGCACATGATCTGGCCGTTCTTTCTAAGCGAGGATGGAACGCAGGCCCCAATGCTGGAACCGCTCAGTGGAATGCGATTGGCCCAAATGTTCATCATATCTCGGGAACGCGTCTACTATCACAAACAAAGGTTGTTTGTCGGATACGAGTTTCATTGCCACGAAGCGTCGATGAAAGTTGCCGTTGGCCGTGTCACCGCACTGATTGGTCTTGCACAGAGCTGAATACCCTAAGAGGATCTGTCCTGCTTGCGAGGCATTTTCTAGCACGATTGGTTTCTATCAAGGGTAGCTCGGCGCGAGTCCCATCACCTCATCCAGCTGCCGCGCGATCCAGCCTCTGGGGATGAAATGGCCGCCCGGATGGATGTCGAACGTAATTTGACCTTCGGAGCAATCGGCCCAAACGGTGCGCGTGAACAGATCCAAATCGGTGATCCGCCAGTCGCCCTGCGCCTCACCGACCCCGCATTCGAACCTATCTCGCCAAAGCCGCACAGCATGCCCAGTCTCTCCATTCGGTCCATAGGGGAAAGACAGAACAGTGTCGGCAAGACCGTAAACTTGACGCACCTCGTCCGGCGCGGTCCAACAGTCTTGGCCCGGTCGCAGCGTGCCGGATATCCCCAAAAGAGCGGCGACATCCTCGCCATCGTGGCAGACAAACCGCCAAGCCATGTTCGAGCCCCAGCTGTAACCAGAGACGTAGATACGCGTCTCGTCCACCGGGTAGCGTGCTTTCACATCCTCGAGTACGGCACGGGCAAACCCCACATCTGGCGAGTCTTCGCGCCAGAAATCCCAAGTCCTGTTGTTGCCGTTGGGCGCCACCAAGAGCACACCACGCTTCTTCGTTGCGCTGACAATCCGGTCATGGCGCACGATCAGCGTCCCTTGCCGTTTCCAGCCGTGAAAGTGCATAAGCACCGGAAGGGGAGATTGACCATCCCAGCCCTCAGGCTCGGCAATGTGGTAGGACCTGTTGCCCACGAAACAGGGATCCTGCCCATGGCAGAGCTTTGATTGCTCTGACGCTGCAGATATAAGAGGCATCAGACATAAAATCAGTAAAATCCGAAACATTTTAGGCCTTCGTCAAGGTGAGCTTTGCCGAAAACCTAATGAAGACCACCAACAAGTCACCTCACGACAGCGCGAGCCTTAATGGGGCAAACCTCTGCGTTGAAACGCCGCCACATCTTTGGCAGCAAGTCGGGTGAAGAACCCAAGTGCCTCATCCTCCGTCGCTCGCTCTACGGCGCCGTCCCGAACGTCGTCGATCGACCATACCCAGCTTTGCGCGGGATCATCTTTCATGGCCCAGTCGGGAAAAAGCCGCGTCTTGATCGAACGTTTCATGAGGGTTCTTGGATTTGCGTGCCGGTCATCCTGGCGGATACGGGTGTAACAGGCCTCGACCTTCTTTTTGGGCCCTTCCAAAAGCTGAATGTAGATATCGCCCCGCACGATCAGGGCACCGGTGATGCCGTCGCGCGTGTTGCAGCGTCGAGCGTCGAGCAGGATCCCGGCCAACATCGCGTTATCAAAGCCAAACGGCTGAGAGGCGTAGATCAATTGGTGAAGATCCATGGGTCACGGTCCTTTACAGCATCTAGGGCGGGTCAAAACCCACGCCATTTTTTGTGTCCCGTACTTCGTTGTCGCGCTTTGGCGCAGTCTTGTCAATTAAAGGCAGGTCCGGCGCGACATTGATGCAGCCTTTGCGATCCTTCGCGTGCTCAATTTATGAGATTTCTCTCGGCACCGCTTGGAGCGACCTCGCAGGCTGCCTTTACCGCGACAAGCCACCGTGAAGCGTGGGAACGTCCAGCGCGGCAAAGCCATAGTGCTTGAGCCACCGCAGATCACTTTCAAAGAATGCGCGAAGATCCGGAATGCCGTATTTCAGCATCGCCAACCGGTCGATGCCGAGCCCGAAGGCAAAACCCTGCCATTCACTCGGATCCACGCCCGCAGCCTCAAGCACTTTTGGATGCACCATGCCGGACCCGCCGGCCTCCAACCAATCATCGCCTTCGCCCAGCTTCAGCGTGCCGCCTTCCCAAGAGCAGCGGAAATCAATCTCTGCCGATGGCTCCGTGAAAGGGAAGTGCGATGCGCGGAAGCGAACCTCGATGTGATCAACCTCAAAAAACGCTGCGGCGAACTCTTCCAGGCACCACTTGAGGTTGGCCATGGAGATATCACGATCAATCGCCAAACCTTCGATTTGGTGGAACATCGGCGTGTGGGTCTGATCATAATCAGCTCGATAGACCCGCCCCGGTGCAATCACACGAATGGGCGCGCCTTGGGCTTGCATAGATCGGATCTGGACGGGGCTCGTATGCGTACGCAGCACATGGGGCGCACGGTTATCCCCCTCATCGCGATGAGTGTAAAAGGTATCCATTTCCGCGCGCGCCGGGTGGTGGCTGGGGATGTTGAGCGCGTCGAAATTGTACCAATCGCTTTCGATCTGAGGGCCCTCGGCCACGGAAACCCCCATGTCTGCAAAGATCGCGCTCACTTCTTCGGTCACCTGCGAAATCGGGTG
>ERZ1740068.542-NODE-542-length-17279-cov-8.177253_pt1 | contig 17279 bp, 12 predicted proteins | sample MGYA00581735_ERZ1740068 | MGnify/ENA primary metagenome ERZ1740068 (study PRJEB43018, sample SAMN04849740) | marine metagenome | isolation source: floating plastic debris | place: Pacific Ocean | collected 2008-08-30 | study: EMG produced TPA metagenomics assembly... | reverse complement strand
CCTCCGGACTACGCCCCTCAGATACAACCAATTTCTACCATGTTTGACATGGCGGCCGGAACGGTGAAACCTCATCCGGTCAAGCATACCGACCTCAGTCAGGTATTCCCGATTTTTTACCGACTCTACAGGATGCAATGGGTCAATCTTGGCGACTTTCTGGCACCTTCCTTCCGTGAAACCATAGACCAGCTCATTGCCAGTGGGGATTTTCATTACCTCTACAATGACATTGAAGCCGGGGCGGCTGTGCGTAAAAAGGTGTTTGATTTATTCAGAAATCCTATCTATGATTATGACAATGAGCCAATCATTCCCAGCAAGGACCATACAGGTATAGAGAACAGAGGCGCTGGTACCACTACACTCAAGCAGCCTTACTACCCTGGAGATGGGATTGATTATCCGGGTAGTCCGGCGCAGTGGTTTGCCATCCCACCGCTTTTGTACAAGCACCTGCAGGCATGGGCAGATGGCTATTTTGAGCCGTTGAAACTTGATGTTCCCCATGACAAAGTAGACATGGATACGCTGGGGCGTCATTTTCGCCAGTCTTTCATGGATGCATCAAATGATCCGGCCAAACGACCACTTTTGATGACCAGAGCCGTATTGGATACTTTATATGGCGGCGGCTTTCACCCGGGAGTAGAGCTCACCTGGCCTATGAGGCACAAGCAAATGTATGCAGAGCACAATGTGGTGTTTGAAGAAGTAACAGCAGGTAACAAGTTCCTGGGCTTACGCGAAATCAGGATCAACTCCGATGACAAAGGAACAGGTTCTGAACACTTCTTCAAGGATTTTGGATTCCAGTTCAATGAAGAGGATGTCCGTAAATCCATGGACCCTGAACATGAAGCGCACTGGTTGTGGCAGATCACGCCAGGCGATCTCACCAAGTGGATGGGAATACCATGGCAATCGGATGCCGGCAGCTGTCAGGCAGTCTTTACCAATGAGCAGTACCCTACACCGGCATGGTGGGCAGCCAATTTGCCCGTCTATGTATTGACACACAATACTTTTGCAGAAATGAAGAAGGATGTGTTACCGGAAACGGCCCGCAATCTTTTTGCCAGCAGGTTGCCATGGTTACACACTGCAGATACAGGATATGTAGGCTATCATGCCGAAGGCGGATATACCAATGGCTTGATCAATATGGTCTATAAATGGAAAGATGTGGGAATGGTCACGGGCCGAAAGCTGGACCTGGAGGGACTTCCTGACATCGCCTATGTGGCCATGTACAAAGACGTAACACCAGACGAAGGTTGAGTGAGCAGGTCATTATAGCAGGCAAAGGCATTGCAGGTTTGGTGCTGTCCTCTCAATTGGATAAGCACGGGATCGATCATGTGCTGCTTTTCCGAAAGGAAGGGCAGTCACCCATTTCACTGGGGGAGACGATCCCACCATCTGCTATGCCATTGCTTCATAATACAGGTTTGTTTGAACTGTTTGAGCAGACCGCTTACAGTAAGACGAGTGGTTATCACTCCATCTGGGGAAGCGATCTGGTCATCGACCACCATTTTTACCAGGAGTCGCCGACGGCTCATGGCTTCAAGATCAACAAAGCGGCATTGATTGAGCAACTCACGGAGTTGCAACAGCATCGTTTGCAGGAAGTGAAGTCGTTCAAGGAGGTGAGCTTGGGAGCGTCCGTCCAGGTCAATGCTGTTACTCATCAAGGTGAGCTTGAAATGAGTGGCCGGATGATGGTAGATGCCACGGGTAAAAAACGAGCCGTGCTAAAGTTGTTGAATGTGCCGGTAAAGGTAAGAGATCAGCAGATCGCTTTTAGTACGCATTTGCCAGGTAAATACTTTGAACAGCTACCATACGGTGTTTTTATGGAGTCTTTTATGTGTGGCTGGGGAATTGTATCTGCGTTGGATGAGGAGACCAATGTGATGACGCTCTACACAGCAGCAGGTCAGGCAGATCATACACTTTATCGTGATTTTGAAAGTTGGCCACAGCTGCTCAAAAATACCAAAGGACTCAAATACTACCTTCCCGATGCGCAGGCAGGTAATCCATCCAAAATTATCGGCTATGACGCCTCTACAGTACTTGCAGAGCGGGTTGCTGGTCAACAGTGGCTCGCAATTGGTGATGCAGCCATGTCATTTGATCCTTTATCTTCGCACGGAATCACCAACGCTATCTGGACGGCCAACCGGGCAGCGTCACTGATCAAAGACGCTGTTCAGAAGAACACAGCACCTGATTACAACGATTATCAAAGACAAATCCATGAGCTATTTACGGGGTATGCGAAAGTAAGAACACAACTGTATCAGCAGAAACATGAATGGGAGCAAAGCTTGTTGATGCGTGATTGCTGATGCGCAGCGAGGAAATTGAGTAATATGCTTTCTGTGCGGATGTGGGGACACATCCTTTAGCCTTCTGTTTGATGTGGGGCATATCCTTTAGTCCTGCTCTGGCTTAAGGCTGCGTCTTAAGCCTACCGATTCCAGTCAGCTTGTAGCTGACTATGCAGGTTACTGCCTACTGCCTACAGCCGCTGACTAGCGTTCACGGCGCCAGCCATCCCGCTACGAGGAAACCATAATAGGTGCCGAGACCAGAGCCCAGTGAACCAACCAAAACGCCAGGAAGCAACAAGTCATTTCTATTGAAGCTCTTGGCCAATGCCAGGGCGGTACTGCCTCCACCCACATTGGCCTGCGAAGCGACAGCAATTAAGTCCCAGTCTTGCTTAAGCAGACCTCCTGCCAGGAAGATAAAGAGCCCGTGGATCAGCACAATGGTCCCGATGAACAGGGTGAGCGACCAGGCGAGGTCGATTCCCAGCGATGCCAATGCACCGATTTCACAAAAAGCGCCAATGACAGCGAGAAACAGGTAAATAAGGAAGATACCAATCATTTTTGTGCCGCTCAGCGACTGAATATATCGGGTCTGTGCCAGGATGAGTGCGATAGTAGTCAGTATTAAAATGGAGGGAATCTCAGTGCCGGTGGAGGCGAGCCAATCTGCCAGTAGGTCAGAAATCCACAAAGACCCACATGCCAACATAATCAATACACCACTATCCATGGGGCTGATGGTTTCAACGTCGGAGTGGATGTCCTCAGCACTTACGGAATCGGTTGCTGTAGTCTGAGTTGTTGGTTGACGGTTGATGTAGCGGCTGAGCAGTTTCGGGATGGATAGGGAAGCAATCATCCAGATAGTGGTGAAGATGCTGTCAACTGCTGCTGTACCTGCATACAATAAACCATTGTTATTCATGCCATAGTGTAGCGCTACTGCATTGAAATTTGCGCTCCCACCTACATAGGTGCCGGTCATCATACCTGCCAGAATGTGGTAATGCTCCCCCAGGCTGTCTGAACCGCCTACGAGTAGTGAGGCGCCAAAGACCCCGAGGACCGTTCCAAAAGACCCGATCAAAAACATCATGATCATGGGCAGACCAGCTTTCCTCAGGTGACGGATATTGACTTTTAGCAAGAGGAAAAAGATGCCTATAGGGGCAATGTATGTGAAAATTCCATCATACAAAGGGATCGCATTGGACGCACTGGGAATGATGCCAAAGTTGGCCACCACGGCCGTGACTACTATGACCATCAGTGAGGTGCCCAGGTGTCTTAAGGCTGTTTTTTGGCACAGCCATTCACACAAGACAATATTGCCACACAAAACGGCAAGGACAAATAGCGGATTTTCGATCATATGAATTATCTACAATTATAGCGATCATTAATTCCTAAAGATATGTATTTTCCGCTAGATGAAATCAGAGATCGCAGGCGTTGGAATGATGGACCTTGTGTAACTTTCGTCACATAAAGTAACTATTGACGTTCGTACATTTGTTGGTGATGATTGACATATTCAAAACAACACCCAGGGCTTATGAAACGGTTGATGTGGAACGTTTCAGGCTTTTAATGGCAGATGAAAACAATGTGTTACTTGATGTACGGACACGTAATGAGCTGAGCGAGGGTATCATTGAAGAGCCCATCCATCTGGATTATTTCTCCAGTCGGTTCAAAAGTGCGCTGGCGCTGTTGGATAAGGATAAAACCTACCTCGTCTATTGTCGTAACGGTGGCCGTGCAAGGAAGTCTTGTAAACTCATGTGTGAAATGGGTTTTACGCATGTCATCATGCTAAAAGGAGGAATGAAGGCCTGGAACAAACATGCTAATTAATTATCTATCCAATTGATTAAGTATCAAATCTGAAATCTCGAAGCGTGGAAAATCGCTGGTGTTATTCAGTAAAATGATGGTGATGCCTTCGTCCGGCTGCTTCAGAAACATACTGTAGAAACCATTGTCCGTTCCGGGGTGATAGATGATGCGGTGTTTGCGGGAATTGCTGAATTGAAACTGATCGATGATCCAGCCGTAACCATATTGCCCATCCCAATCCTCATAGGCAGCCCTGGGAGTGATCAGTTCTTCAAATTTTTCCTTAGCCACAAGACTGCCGTCATCCATTGCCCGGCTCCATTTGAGTAAATCCTCCGCTGTAGTACTGATGCCTCCGGCACCCACTACGTTCTGGATGGGGTAGGGCTGTTCAGGTTGGCCATTGAGATAGCCCGTTACGGTGTTTTTTCCATTGCCTGAGTCACCAGCAAATGAGTTAGTCATGCCCAATGGCTGAAAAATGTAGGTGGACAATGCCTCTGCCATCGGTAGCTGTGTGACCTCTTCAATGATGGCGGCCAGTACTATAAAACCGGAGTTGCTATAATCGAATTTTGTGCCAGGCTCAAACTCCAGGCTATCGCTACAGAACTGATTCACCAGTTCTTTTGTCGGAAATGGTCGTTGATAGATCTCATGGAAATACAGCCCATTGGACAAGTAGTTGGGTATACCCGATTGATGGGAGAGTAGTTGTGCAATGGTGACCCGCCCATGTTTGTAATCCGGGAGAAACTTTCCTACAGTGTCATCAAGCCGTAACAACTGACGCTCAGCCAGCAACATGATCAACATGGAGGTAAAGGTTTTACTGGTAGACCCAATTCTGAACAAGGAATGCTCATCGTTTTTGGTCTCTGCGTTGTTATAGCTCCTTTTGAAAATGACTTCGTCTTCATAGGTGACGAGCGCATTGCCATTGAAAAGTCCTTTCCTGTTGTAAAAACTCAGGATGGAGTCGATACGGATGCTTTTTTCTTTAGGGTATTTAAAAATGACTGACTCCAGTTCCGATTTGTAGTCATGTTGCTTGTTACGCATCTCAATGGAGCGTGCGATCTCTCCAAAGTCACTGTCGGGCAGGATGATGTTGAAATTGTCCCAAAACTCCTGATCGTAGGAAACTCTCTGGTTCTCGATCATCTTGCTGTTTTTGAGCAAGTCTTCTTTAGACGGAAGATCAAAATCTTCCAGTTGGACTGCAGTAACGACATAGTCTGACCGGAGGTCTGTTTCGAACTGGTAGTTTTCACGTTCATTTTTAAAAAATAGCTGCACATTGTCTTTTACATCGGACAGGAAATAGTGATCGCCAATCCGTTTATAGTTGACCAGGAATTTACCACCCAGGTAACTGGCTTTAATTCCTGCGATGGCCATCAAAGCACGCATGGCAACACTCCCAATTTTGATATGTTGCACAGTCTCAGGGTTGGCCTCGTATTCAAAGCGTATGAAAGCAAAGGTTTCCTGATCTATGAGCACTGTGCCGATAAAGCCCTCTTTTTTCAGTCCCGGCTTTTGCCGAAAGGACACTTCGTAGACCGTTTGGTTGTCGTATTCACGTTGCCCCAAGAGCTCGAAATCATGTGTTTTTAACAGCGATTTGCTGGTGAGTATGGCGCCGCTTGCAGTGGCAATATCATTGGTGATGATGGACCTGGGGCTATGGCCAATGGTGATGCCATGAGCAGCTGCTTCGTCTTTAATTGCACGCATTTTTCGTAGTAAAAAAGGCTTTTTGTTGCTGTCAGTACCATCTTTATAGATGTCAAATACGGCTTCAGACAGGTGGATGTATTGTGTCCCGGATTGGGTAGTGACCCGATAAAACCCCTTGCTCACATGCCGCTTACCCAGGTAGTTCCGGGGAATGGCATCAATGGCTTTTTGGTACAGGTACTTGCCGGTATAACTGGTGACAGTGGCTTCTTTGAGCTGTATGCTGCTGGGTTTGAGTGAAATGCTGAGTGGTTTCTGGTCGTCTTTGATGATCAGTTGCTGACTTTCGTAGCCCAGAAATGAGACTGTGAGCAATTCGTTTTCAAACCTGCGGGGGATCAAGACCTTGAACTGACCGCTGCCGTTGCAGACCACGCCATATCTTCGCTGGTCAAAAGAGATGTTGGCATAGGGAAGGGGCTCATTGGTGGAGGCGTCGAATACCGCACCGGCAACAATCATTCGATCTTCATTTTGTGCCCGCGCCGCACTTGTTAAACAGAGGATGAAAGCAAATAAGTAGATTCTGTTCATGTAGAGATAGTTAGCAGTCTCCCTTCATAATGCTGAACAGACCACACAGAGTTGCCTGGTCTCACTGAACACTTTACTGAAGATGCGATCTACTGCGCTGGTTGCTACTTCTACTCTATTCTCAAACCTCACTCTCACTCTCACACACTCTCTCACCCTGCGCGGGCCGCTCTCACTCTATTCTCTGCTACCTCGGGCAATTGGGTGCGTATTCTCCTTCTGAAGTCACGAAGTACCGGTAATCATCCAGGTAGAACTTGCTGTCTTCATACTTCATCTTGTAAGATCGTTTCTCACCATTGTGATAGTTTAAAACCAGCATGAACGACCCGTCAATATCCACCGTGACATCCCATGCGCCCTGTCCCTGGTCACCACTTTTACTATAGACGGAAGCACCACTGTTACCCGCGGTGATGGAACTATTACTGTTGAAGTTAAAATATCCTTTTGAGCACAAATCGATGATGGTTTTACTGTCATAACCGCCAGAGACGCCACTGGGCGTAGAACTGGACGAATAGTAAGAATCCATGTAGGTGAGTCGGTTGTCTCCAAGCCATTCTTTCCATTCTCTGATCTCTGCAGTCCGATCTATTTTTGTGAACTTGATAGATTGGAATATTTGCTTGCAGACATTGCGGTGGGTATCTGTAAATCCCCCTTTTTGCGCGACAGACATGATGGTGACACCAGGGCCTGTTCCGTAGGGGTTTGCCACTCCTATGACATAGGCCCTTACGGGTTCCCACTCCATGGTGCCGGTATATTCACCACCAACGGCATTTTTGCTAAGTGTGGCCACCTGTCCGGCTAATTTAAGTGTGGTGCCACCTCCTTCGTCAAAGCCCACTTTGGCTTCCTGTGTCAGTTCCCCGATGGAATATTGATGTGTCATCATCAGGATCATACCAGCGGTGGAATTGGACCCTAAGACGATCATGTCTTCCATTTCCTGCCCAAACCATCCATTGGGAATATCAAATTCCAGACCGATGGGTTCATAGTTGATATGCCCGCTCATTTGACTAAAAGAGGGAAGCTGACCAATGATGACTATACAGAGCGATAGCAGTATATGGGAAAAGTATTTCATAGGAGTAGGTTTGATTGGTGTACAACGAAGTTACTAAAAAACCAGCACAAACCGATCGGTGACAATTCTGCTGGGAAATACGATGGAATATGTTGATGCATCCAGCAGTAGCTGTACCTTATATGAGGTCTGACGTTAGGTTCTGCATCCGTTGTTTGAACGACTGAGCCCGGGCCAGGGATAGAGAAGGCTACAGGGCCCTTGTGGCCATGTAGCGCCGAAAGCCCGACCCGGACCCCAGAACCCGGACTTGATCCGGGGGATGGGGGGAAGGGAAGCCCCCAGAATTTCTTTAGTAAAATGATCGAAATCTCTGTGATGTAGGGCGAACCAATTACGACATTACTCAATTCCGGTATCACGTCATTGCGTCATTCCGCATCAAGATACCGCGAAGTCAACCCGCCATAAGCATCGATTCGTCTGTCACGGAAAAACGGCCAGATCCTTCTCACATTTTCTGTGCGGTGCTTGTCAATTTCAACTACCTGGTTTTCGGATTGGTCTGTGGCGCATTGGCAGAGGTATTCACCCTGAGGCCCTGCAATAAAGCTATGCCCCCAGAACCGGATACCCGGCGACTGAGGGTCAGGACTTTGCTCCATGCCTACGCGGTTGACAGAGATCACCGGTAAACCATTGGCTACGGCGTGTCCCCGTTGCGAGATGATCCACGCATCCAGTTGTCTGTTTTGCTCGGCCTGGTCATCCAGCGGGTCCCATCCGATGGCGGTGGGGTAGATGAGGACCTCGGCACCTTTCATGGCCATGAGCCTCGCAGCTTCGGGATACCACTGGTCCCAGCAGACGAGTACGCCCAGCCGTCCCACGCTGGTGTCAATGGGTTCGAATCCCTTGTCACCGGGCGTAAAGTAGAATTTCTCATAGAAGCCCGGATCGTCCGGAATGTGCATCTTGCGATAAGTGCCGGCAATGCTGCCATCAGCTTCCAATACCACAGCGGTGTTGTGGTAAATGCCAGGTGCCCGTTTTTCAAATAAGGAGGTGACAATGACTACCCCGAGTTCTCTGGCCAGGGCTCCATAACGGTCTGTGGAGGGGCCAGGAATGGTCTCGGCCAGGTCAAACACATCCACTTCCTCGGTTTGACAGAAATAGAGACTGTTGTGCAGCTCCTGCAATACAATGAGTTTGGCGCCCTCAGCGGCACATTCTCTGATATTTTGCGCCAATTGTGCAACGTTGCTGCTGATCTCTGCCACGTTTGTTTGCTGAACGATACCTACTTTCATTGTTGAAATTTTCATGGTGCTGATTGAGGTAATTGCATGGTGATGCAATGTAGCGAACCATGCTGTTTTATCAAAGCACTGCAGTTGACCCCGATGACTGCTTTACCCGGAAAAGCTTTTTTCATCTGTTTGATGGCCTGCTGGTCAGTTGAAGTGCCGTAGGTAGGCATCAGTACTGCCTCGTTGAGTATCAGGAAATTGGCATAGGTAGCCGGTAGCCTTTGTTGGACGTCGTCATAAGCCGGCGTTGCCATGGGTAGAGGGACCAGCGTATAGGGATCGCCAGTAGCAGTGCTGAATTGCCTGAGTTCCTGCTCCATCGCCTGCAGCGCCAGGTAGTGTTCGTCCTTTGGGTCATTGCACTGCACGTAGGCGATAGTTTTTTCATCGCAGAACCTGGCCAGGGTATCAATGTGACTATCGGTGTCGTCGCCTGCAAGGTATCCGGTGGTTAACCATAAAAAACGATTAATGCCCAGGGACTTGCGCAGATAAGCTTCAATTTCAGCAAGACCCATTGGTTGATTGCGGTTGGGGGCCAGCAGGCAGTGGGTGGTTGAGAGCAAGGTCCCCAAACCATCGGTTTCTATGCTTCCGCCTTCCAGGATGAACTGTCGGCGATCGGAGAGGTTGGGCACTACCTTGTTTTTGAGCAAGGCAACATTGAGTAAATTGTCGTTGGCTGCTTCAAATTTCTGTCCCCAGCCATTGAAACCAAAGTCCAGATAAGTGATCGCTTCCCCGTTTGCTTGGGTAGCAATGGGGCCAAAATCCCTTGCCCAGGTATCATCATATTCGGCCTCGATGGTGAATAGCTGAAAGGCAGCATCTGAAGCAAGGTGCGCTACATCCTGGTTTTTCCGGCAGATCAAATAGACATTGGTGTAGGATAACACTGTTTGGATGATGTTCTCGTAGCACTGCTGTGCCTCTCTTAGGTTCTCCTGCCAATCCGTCTGTTGGTCCGGCCATGCCATCAAAATTCCTCGTTGTGGATACCATTCGGGTAAAAGCATAGTAGGGTTATCTCGATTTATCTCTTTTATTTACTGAAAACAAAAATACCTTTATAAGTTTACAACTAAGAAATGACCGTGATTTTATGAAAGCTTATTTAGTAGCTGGTATGCGTTCCATATGGCGACTGCCGATGTTGGCAGTTGTTCTTCTCATGATCAACTCAGGATATCAAATGCAGGAAACAGGAAATGAACAAAGTTCGATCAAATACCTCGCTTTAGGGGATTCTTATACGATTGGAGAGCAGGTGGCTGAAGCAGATCGATGGCCTAATCAGCTCGCTACTAGATTGAGCGAAGGAAGTGATTTGTCTTTTGAACCCGTCCAATTCATTGCCACTACGGGGTGGACCACAGATGAACTTAAAAAGGGCATTAAGGAAGTGAAACCGGCCAAAGGCGGATATGATGTAGTCTCTTTACTGATTGGTGTCAACAACCAGTACCGGGGTTATCCCATTGCGCAGTTTGAAAAGGAGTTTGAGCAATTGCTAAAGCAGGCGATCTCTTATTGTAAAGACAAAGAAAATGTCTTTGTAGTGTCTATTCCAGACTATGGCGTTACTCCGTTTGCTAAAAGCCGTGAGCCTGAAAAGATAGACCGTGAACTACGTGAATACAATGAATTGAGCAGGCAAATCGCTGAGCGGCATGGTATTGCCTTTTTCGATATCTATGATATTTCTAAGAAAGCGACGAATGATTTGAGCTATGTGGCTGGTGATCAGCTTCATCCGTCAGGGAAAATGTATGGCGAATGGGCGGATCGGGTTTTTCCCTGGTTGAAAAAACGACTGATTCAGTAGATTTTTAAGGGTATTTTGTCGAACAGTTCGCGTTTGATAAAATAAATAGCCATATTTTTAGTTCCAAAGATAAATAGTCCTAATTTTGGATTTTTAAAAGCAAGTACCTTACATGAGGTTATCTGTAGGTGTTATTATATTAGTGTTATGCGTTATTTCCTCCTGTAGGGATAGAGTGGTATGTCCGGCTTATCAGAGTACTTACATCCTGGATGATTCTGTACGTCAGACTTTTTACTCTTATCTCTGGAAACTGGATGAAAAAGAACGGCAAAATTTCCTCGCACAGGAAAAAGCCAAAGACTCTATTCCCGGCAGCGTGTCCCGAACGCCTTCAGCCGAATATTTCGCTTATGTAAAGCCCTATGTACCACCCGTTGAGGAGGTTAAGAAGAATCAATATGGTATTGTGAAATACCAACCATTTTGGGTGAAAAACCTAAAGCTGCAGACGGCACCGAAAGTCAACGTACATGCCCCTGTATTTGACGAAGAGGCCTTTGAAGAGGAAGGTACTTTCCTGGCTGATGATTTTGCGGCCAAGGATTCGCTTGCGACAAATGGCGACTCCACCAAGGTGAGCATACCGTTAGCTGCACAGAGCGATAGTCTCAAAAGACAAGGTCCCAGGTTCTTGTACAATTACAAGATCAATGATCAGCACAATGTGGAGCAGATGTATTACAACAAGTACTTTGCAGAGCTGTTGATTGACAAGTCGCCACCACCAAAAACTGAGGCGCCTTCGGCTGATGTCAATCTACCCGACTCTTTGCAGACCAAAAAGAAAGTGGGAGGCTTTTTCAAGAACCTGTTCAAAGGTAAAAAGAATAAAGCAGCAGCCGATTCTACCAATCTCAATCAAAATGCAGTTCCTGATGATACCCAAACCGATACTGGTGATGAGGGTACGGAGGAAGAAGAAGGGGGAGGATTGTAAGCCTCTCAAAACTCTTTGTAACGCATTATTACCTTTTATTCTATTCATTCCAGACTGATTTTTAATGATGATCTTGCTATAGCGCTGCAAATAATTATTAATTCATAATGCATGATTTGTAATGAGAAGTTCTGAAATTTAGGAATCATCCAAAATACCGTATTATGAGTCAAAGATTACTAAAAACGGTATCAATAATGTGGTATTTCGCCATTACGCATCTATAATTAGACATCAATAAAATCAGTTTCAGACTAGTCTGTTATTTGATTTGCCAGAGGTAAATTTTATCACGTCTTGTGCAGTGTGAGAGCGGCCCGCGCAGGGTGAGAGTGAGTGTGAGGTTCGAGTTGATTCCCCATAGGAATTTGACACTTAGTCCAGTACCACAGGGGTGTTGATTTCTTCTTTACGTTCTACCGCCAGGCGCTCGCTTAGTTTTTTAATACTTTCCAGTACTTCCGGGATTTTCTTTCGTAGTTTGGGCTTGACAAACAGGTTCACGAACGGCCGTAACAGCGTGATAACATTGGCACGAATCTCAATAGTGAGGCGTGTATGTTCGCTTGCTTCATCGCTTTTGTTGAAGACAAAGTAGAGGTTAAGCTCTCTGAATGGTCCCGTGTTGAGCGCCTGCTCACCAAATTCAAGTTTTGAGTCAGGGTTTCCCACAGTTCTTATCTGATGCTTCTTGTTATTGATGATGCAGTAATGTTCGGTACCAACCTGATAGATGTCATCTTCATTATGGTCTACAATTTTGGCTTCGCTGTTCCATACCGGGCGGTATTGGAAGTCAGACAGTACCTCGTAGACGACATTCAGTGGAGCGTTAATTTCTGCTTCTGCAGAGACCAATGTTTTAAGAGACTTGCCAGGGGAGGACATTTGTCGCTCATCTGGCTGCAGGTCGTTCTTTAGGTGAGTGAGGGCTCCATATTGATAGGGCATTTCACCAATCTCATCATAAGTAGCCGATCCGGCTATTAAATCCAGTTCAATGGCTCCGGTCCCAAATCGTTGATTGTAATCGTTGCTGATGAGCAGGTATTCGTTTCCTTTGACGTTGTTTTTCATCAGCCGGTGCGCTTTGATCACATCCAGCCCGTAGGGTTTTTGTTTGCCCTGCACGGTGGCAAGCTCCATTGTACCTACATGCATGATGAATTTCAATGAAAGATTGATCGCCGATGAGCACGCACCGCAAGTGCATATGCGCAGGTTTTCATAATTCAGCAGGTGCTGGTGAAAGGCGATGAAAGTATTTCTGGCTACTTTGAAGATGGTATCTCCATCAATCGCGTCTGTGCGCTGATACAAAAACAGTGCATCTCCTTCTACCTCTGCCAATTCAAAGTAGTCTTTGGTTTCTCTGCCTATGACTTCTATGAGTTCTTCTATGATGTGCTTGCTGTGTCTGATCTCTGTACCAGACAAAAACTTCGTAAATCCACTGATGTCGGGAATCATGAAGGCAACCTCCTGTGGGCCGTTGGATGCAAGTTTGTTCATATAGGTGTAGCGAGGAGCAAAAAAACAAGTAATAAGATGGACTACCTCACTTTTAGAAAAACGTGATCCATCAGTTTAGGTTAATACAATATAAATCAAATAGGCCGAAAAACACTTAAATGTCGTTCGGCCTACTCAATTATTTTCTATCGGACTACTGCGTCAAACAACAATGTTGATGATGCGCTTAGGTACAATGATCACTTTCTTCGGTGTTTTCCCTTCCGTCCATTTTAGTACCGCTTCATCGGCAAGCACCGTCTCTTCGATTATTTGTTTGTCCTCATCTACGCCAAATTTCATCTTGGTTCGCACTTTGCCATTGATGGACACAGGATATTCATGGGCATCTTCCGTGACATACTTCTGCTCAAAGACAGGGTAGGCAGCGTTGCTAACGCTGTCGGTATGGCCCAGGTGCTGCCATAGTTCTTCACTGATATGTGGCGCAAATGGAGAAAGCAAGATCGCCAATGGCTCCAGTATTGCTCTCTTGTTACATTTGAGCGCAGTCAATTCGTTGACAGTGATCATGAAATGACTCACCGAGGTGTTCAGCGACAACCTGTCTACGTCTTCTTCCACTTTTTTGATGGCTTTGTGCAGAATCTTCAGTTCTTCAGGAGTAGCTGCCTCGTCGGTGACCTTCACAGCGCCTTCCTGATCTACATACAGTCCCCAGAATTTTCTCAGGAACTTGAAAACGCCGTCTATTCCGTGCGTATTCCAGGGCTTGAACTGCTCCAATGGACCCAGGAACATTTCGTACATTCTCAGTGTATCCGCACCATATTTCTCAATGATGTCGTCGGGATTGACCACATTGTAAAGGCTCTTGGACATTTTTTCAATCTCTGATCCGCAGTGGTATTTTCCATCCTCCAGTATGAACTCGGCGTCTTTCAGATCAGGTCGCCAGTTTTTAAACTGTTCAATGTCCAGCACGTCGTTGGTGACCATGCTCACATCTACGTGGATCTTGGCCACATCGTGTTCTTTGATCAGTCCCCTGGATACATAAGTATTGGTGCCGTTGATTCTGTAGGCAATACTTGACCGACCCTGAATCATACCCTGATTGATCAGCTTTTTGGCATATTCCTTTACAGGTACGTAGCCCATGTCATACAGGAACTTGGTCCAGAAACGAGAGTAGAGCAGGTGTCCGGTGGCGTGCTCGGAACCTCCCAGATAGAGGTCTACATCCTGCCAGTAGTCCAGTGCTTCTTTGCTGGCGAAAGCCTCGCTGTTCTGCGGGTCCATGTAACGGAAAAAGTACCAGCTCGATCCAGCCCAGCCAGGCATGGTGGTCATTTCATAAGGATATCCCTCGGCAGTTGCCCAGTTCTCCGCTCTTCCCAGAGGAGGCTCACCAGTCTCCGTTGGTAGGAATTTATCTACTGCGGGAAGTTCCAGTGGCAAGGCCTCATCGTTGAGCAGGTGAGGGATTTCGTCTTTGTAGTATACCGGGAATGGTTCGCCCCAGTACCTTTGTCTGCCAAAAACAGCATCTCTGATCTTGAAATTAACTTTTGCTTTGCCGCATTGTTCCTTTTCTATAAAGTCAATAGCCTTGTCAATGGCGTCCATCGGTGACAAGCCGTCCAAAATACCAGAGTTTACCATTGTGCCCTCTTTGGTAGGGTCTGCTTTTTCGCTGAGGTCAGTATCTGCAATGATTTGCCTGATGGGCAAGTCAAAATGCTTCGCAAAATCGTAATCTCTTTGATCACCTGCAGGTACAGCCATGACCGCTCCGGTGCCATAACCGGCCAGTACATAGTCAGCCACCCAGATAGGGATCTTTTCACCGTTGAAGGGGCTGATGGCATAGGCGCCTGTAAAAGAGCCAGACACGGTTTTAACGTCACTCATGCGCTCTCTTTCAGAACGGTTTTTGGCTTTGATGGCATAGGCCTCCACATCCTCTTTCCGGTCTTCGGTCACTATTTGTTTAACGATGTCACTCTCTGGTGCCAATACCAGGAAGGTGACACCATAAATGGTATCGATACGTGTGGTGAATACGGTAATGTCAATGTCATCATGTCCATCTACCTGGAAGGTGACTTCAGCACCGCGCGACTTTCCGATCCAGTTCTTCTGCATCTCCTTGATAGGCTCTGGCCAATCTACCTCTTGCAGGTCATTTAGCAGCCTGTCAGCGTAGGCCGTGATGCGCATATTCCACTGCGGCATTTTTTTCTTTTCCACAGGGTGCCCTCCACGTTCTGAAAAGCCATCTTTTACCTCGTCATTGGACAGTACGGTTCCTAGTGCAGGGCACCAGTTGACCACAGTATCGGCGATGTAAGTAAGGCGGTATTTCAAAAGCATGTCACTTTTCGCGCGCTCGTCATAGCTTTTCCAGTCGTCTGCTGTAAAGGAAGGGGTGTCTTCGTCACAGTACGCTTTTACTAGCTGATTGCCATCTTTTTCAAAAGCACTGATCAGCGTTGTGATCGGTTCTGCCTTGTCTGTAGACTGGTTGTACCAGCTATTGTACAGTTGCTTGAATATCCACTGTGTCCATTTGTAGAAGTCCGGATTGCTGGTTCTCACCTCTTTGTCCCAGTCATAAGAGAACCCGATATTTTCCAGCTGTTCCTTGTACCTCGCGATGTTTTTTTCTGTCGTCACCGCCGGATGTTGCCCTGTTTGGATCGCATACTGTTCAGCAGGTAGTCCAAATGCATCAAAACCCATGGGGTGCAGTACATTGAAACCTTTCAGTCGCTTGAACCTGCCGATGATGTCAGTGGCGATGTACCCAAGCGGATGGCCTACATGGAGACCAGCACCTGAAGGATATGGAAACATATCCAGGATGTAATATTTAGGTTTGGAAGTATCGACATCGGCACGGAAAGTCTTGTTTTCTTTCCAGTATTGCTGCCATTTTTTTTCGATTTCCCTGAAGTTGTATGCTGACATGATTATGTGATTTTCGAAAGCGATCCCAAAATTAAGAGATGCACCGAAGAAAAAAAGTGTATCGACTCTAAATCTCCTATACAATCAAAGGAATCTTTTGTTTCGTCGCCTGTTACAGATTTGTCAGTGTCAGTTTTGCACGGTAATCGTACTGGAAAGTCACAAGGATGATGTACCATTTAATGTCAGTAAAATGAAGGGCTGAAATTTTTTTTCATAAAAATGAAACCATTTTGGAAACCCTCGATACTGACGCTTGTCTATGAGAAAAAGACTAACAAACAATGATCAAGAACTTCATACTCACAATTTTTGTCTTATGCGCCGTCACTTTCATGGTTCAGGGGCAAACAGACCCTTCAGATTCAACAACCAATAAGCCACCGGTAGTGGCTGCAGATACGGTGAAAACAGAGAATGACACCATTCCGCCTACTACCAAGCCCAAGATTATCCCCAAGGACACTGTCAAAACAACACCTAAGCCAACTACTACGCCTCAGCAGGGAGGTACTTCAGGTGCAGACAACAGCGAACCCAAGATCATTTACTACCAGTCTGTGGATAAAAAAAACGATGACTGGGGTAGGACTAAAACTAAGGTGAAGCGCAGAAGCAACCGCCATCAAATTCATACATTGACTGGACGTAATAGTCACGGTGGTGGTTTTGGTGCACTGTCTTTCAAAAGCACAGAGCTTCGGGATGAAAGTATCGTGATGGCCGGACTCCGTGGCGGCTGGATCATCAACAGGACGCTAGGTATCGGCTTCGAAGGATATGGCATCATCCCTACGGCCTCATTTGACGACATTGGTACTGAGGACATCATGCCTGTTGGCGGATATGGCGGTATGTTCCTGGAGTTGATCTTTTTCTCCAATCAGGTCATTCACGTCACCTTTCCTATCTCAGGAGGTGCTGGCTGGCTGGGATACTATGAAGATGACAGCTCCAACATCACCAGTATTGACGGAGACCAGATAGGAGAGGATGTGTTTTGGTACGTGGAGCCAGGAGTAAGCCTGGAAGTCAACATTGCCAGGAACTTTAGATTGTCTGGCGGTGTCTCCCGTAGGTTTGTACAAGACCTCGTACTCCCAGAGACTGCAGACGACGATTTCAATACCCTCAGTTATTTCCTTACCCTCAAGATCGGTAGCTTCTAATGGCTGGCTTGCGGTAATCTGATTCAAAACAACAACGAGCGCCTCTTCGATTTAGATCGGGGAGGCGTTTTTTATTATTTGGTGAATCG
>ERZ1740068.541-NODE-541-length-17288-cov-27.260373_pt1 | contig 17288 bp, 18 predicted proteins | sample MGYA00581735_ERZ1740068 | MGnify/ENA primary metagenome ERZ1740068 (study PRJEB43018, sample SAMN04849740) | marine metagenome | isolation source: floating plastic debris | place: Pacific Ocean | collected 2008-08-30 | study: EMG produced TPA metagenomics... | reverse complement strand
GCGGTTTTCCGTACGCAGCTTCTCTCTTACCCTAGCTCAATTCACCAACGCCGATCGTCGAAGTCGATCTGAGCGACCTGAGCGACGGGCGTAACTTCCAGCAGCGACGAGAGCGACCTACAGCGAAAAATTCGCCTCGAACGCCTTGCGAGTCAGCGGCTGCGGTACGTCCAGCCCGCCCAGCGCAGTCAGCGGCTCGCCCGCCACGGACAGCCACAGCGCTGCGGTCGGGTCGCCAGCGGTCGCAGTGTAAAGCACCTGGGCGAGTCGTCCCTGCATCGTCGCGCTGCCGCCACCGAACGTAAATTCCTCGGACAAGTCCAGGTGAATGCCGTCTTTCTTCAGTTCGAGGCTGACGATCGCGACACCGTCGGGAATGGCGTCGATCGCATCGTCGGGGGCCGTCGCCTCCAGCAGCCCGGACAGCGCGGGCCGCGCGGTGGAAGCGTCTGAATCTGGCGCGATCGCCGTTGCGACCTGGCCCTCTACCAGCTCCAGGCGATCGTCCGTATCGCTCAGCCAGTAGACCGTTGCGGTGTCCTCAGCGGCATCCGGCGCGTTCTCGGCACTTCCAGGCTCGGAGCGGCTCGGAGCGGCCTCGGGCATCCCATCGAGCGCGACCCGCTGCCAAAGCGCGTAACTGGCAACCGCACCGCCCGCCACGAGCAGGCTACAGACGATCGCCGCCAGCCGAGCCGAGCGATCGCGATTGGGCTGGGGAGTCGGCAAATCTGAGGTCATGGAAAACAGGGAACAACGGCCAGCAGCGAGCGACTGGTGATTTGAGCCGCCCTCGAGCCAAATGTAGCGCGATCGGCGGGCGCACGCAGACCGACGTCACTCGTCCAATCGCTTATCGGGCGAGGCTTCGAGCGCCAGAAGCGATCTAGATCGCACGTTGGCGCGATCTAGATTACATGTCGGCGTGCTGGCGATCGCCACGAGACAGCCCGCAAGATCACGCAAGCTTAGCGACCGCGATCGCTGTAGGACTACGCAACTTCACTGAGAATTGGCACATCGAATTAAGATACCGCCTCACTGAAAGCAGCATCGGCTCGAGCCGGACATACCGGACTCGGCGACGGAGATACACCCGCCAAGGGTCTTTTTGGTTGCCTCGATCCAGAGGTGTCGATGCCTGGAAGTTGGGGCTGCGGATTGCGGTTCGATAGCGCTCTGAGCGTGTAACGTCGTGCGCGCCTCCTGCGGTTTCGCGGGGGGCGTTTTTTTGCGCGTGTTTCGCCCGAGCGCTGACCGTGCTAGTACGACCGACGATCGCAGGCGCAAGAATTTTCTAGGCGATCGAACGATCGCGCGCCGCGCCGCCTGCCGCCATCTTAACGAGATACGGCACGACATTCGCCAAAGCCAACGCCCGCAACTATTACACATTGTTTCAGTCCCGGCTCGGAGTGCAAAAATGTGCGTTTCGTCATTTTGTCTTAAGATAACTTTACAGAGCGTTCGTTCATCACGAGCTTTTTTCGCCGGATCGGCGGGTTACAACGTCGATAGGTGCTGTAGCAGCCTTGCGGGTTCGAGTTCGCTCGTCTGCACGCTCTTGCGCCATTAAGCTGCTGATTTCGCGTTTATCGCGTGCGGCTGCCCAGCGCGTCCCGAAGACCTTGGAGGAGTTCGATCGTGAACGATTCAAACCTGTCCCTAGAACAAGAGTTCAACGTCAAGTCTTTTGAGACCACCGTCGCCAGTATGAGCCGCGAGCAAGCGCAGCAGAGCCTCGTCCGGCTCTACCGCGACTCTCTAGTCCGGGAAGAAACCTACAAAAATCTCCTCAAGCACCACTGGGGTATCGGTGACTCGCCGCTGGCGTAGGCTCGTTGTTTGAAAGCCGATATCTTAACTGTCCGGAAGGCGCGCTGTTAATAGTGCAATAGTGCGCCGCTCGATATTTCCGGACATCTCCAATTCTCGACCTGGCGCGGCGTTAGGCGCGCGCCAGGGTCTCGACAAGCTGCACGCCAAGTTCTTGCTCGAAAAGCGGCTTGTTTTCGTTAATGCTCCAGCGCTCTAGATCGCAGGGGTCGTCGGCATCCTTGGGTGTCAGCAGAAGCTGCAACCGATCGCGATGACACTGGCAGTTCAGGTCAGCGATCGCACCGATATGCCGCCGGTCGAGGGCGATCGCGAGGCGCAGCAGCAGGCTGAGTCGCCGAACGACATCGCGCTGTCGGTCGGACAAGCTGTTGAAGGCATCGTGCTTTTTCTTCGGCAGGCTTTTGCGGTGGTAGCGCGCCAGGTTGGCGATCGTCTCGATTTCCGACTCCGTGTAGCCGAGTAGCTCGCCGTGACGAATCAGGTAATAGGAATGCTTGTGGTGAGAGGCGTGGTTGATGTAGACACCGCAGTTGTGAAGCATCGCCGCCACCCAAAGCAGCTCGCGATCGCGATCGGTGGCCTCGTGCAGCGCGCCGCGAGTGCGATCGAAGAGCTGCAACGTAAACTCCGCCACGCGTTCGCTGTAAGTCAGATCGACCCGAAATTTTTGCGCCAGCTTGTAGATGCTGCGCTCGCTCACCGAGCTTTGGTAGCGCAGCTTGTCTTCGATTAGGCCGCGCTTGAGCATCCAATCGACAATCGTCCCTTCCCGCAGGGCGCGCTCGCAGAGTGCGATTTCGTCCGCCCCTAGTTTTTCCATCGCGGTTAGCAGCACCATCGCTCCAGCTAGCAGGATATCGGCGCGGCGCTCGTGCATCCCCGGTATCGCCCGCCGCTCGCTGCGGTTGGCGCGGCGCAGGCGTTCGACCCACTTCGCCAACGACGCGCGCGAGAAGCAAAACCCGTTGAGGTTGGTCGGCTCGTGGCCGGTTTCGTCAATGGCGATGATGTTGGCGAGCGCTTCGATCGTGCCGGACGTGCCGACGAGCCGCAGCGTTTCGTCCGGTTGCAAGCAGGCGCGCAGCTCCGAAGCCGGTCGATCGAGCGCGCCTTGGATATAGGCTTGCAGCACTTCAAACTGGCGATCGCCGATCGGGTCGGCGGTCACGAACTCCTGGGTTAGGCGGACGGCCCCGACCTTGGTGCTGCTGAGGCTGCGCGCTTCTTGGCCATCGCCGAGGATCAGTTCCGTCGAGCCGCCACCGATATCGACGATCGCGTGGGGCTGGCGATCGAACTCCATGCCCGAGAGTACGCCGAGGTAGATTTGCCGTGCCTCTTCCTGGCCGGAGATGATGCTGACCTCGAGGCCGAGCTCGTCGTGGATGCGATCGATAAATTCGCGACCGTTGGGCGCTTCGCGGGTGGCGCTGGTGGCCACGGCGACGATTTCATCGACGGCGAGCCCTCGGGCGATCGTTTGGTAGCGGTGTAGGGCGGCGATCGAGCGCTCGATGAGTTCGGGCTTTAGGTTGCCCGTGTCCAGGTCGCGATCGCCGAGGCGGACGGTTTCCTTTTCCCGCGCGACGATCGAAAAGGCGGGCAGCTTCGGCTCGATACGCACCACGGCCATATGTATCGAGTTCGTGCCGATATCGATCGAGGCGAGCAGGTGGTTCGCGCTAGAGGCAGGGAGGCTGGGCAAGCGAGGTAAATTGAAAGTAGGAGCGTTGTTCGTTTCCATTGCGCAATCGAGATGATAGGAACGTAGCGAAGCATTTGCCGCCGAAACGCGCGAAAATTGCGGGAACTGACCCGTATGCCGATCCTTCCAGATTAACGGAAGCGCTGGAAGCTTTCGTTACGCGGCTTCACTCAATAGTTCGAGCCTTCCGCTACGATCGGAAGCAAAGCGCGAAGCTCGATGACGACCGTCACCCCTCGCGCAGGCCGACCGCTGCCCCACTCTCTTTAGCAACCCTTCTCGCAACTGACGCGCTATGCCTGAATCCGACGATACGCAGGTCCAAGGCCCAAAAGATCTCTTCTCCATCCGGAGCCGTCTCGTCCAGTACGCCAACCCACTTCGCACCAAAATCGTCCTGTTCTCCGCCCTCGAACATCCGTTCGTCCCGAGCAACAGCGCCGACTGGGCGGCCATCAAGCGACGCGACCTCGGTGAATTTATTCGGCGCGCCTACGTTAGGTACGCGACGCTCGACGAACTCGATCGCACCCTGAACGACGTCGCCCAGCGGCTCGAAGAACCCGACGAGTGCAAGCGCGTCGTCCGGGCCGTGGTTAAAGAACTAGCCTCCCAGTACGACACGACCGAGGTGACGGAGACGACAGCGGCCGAATTCGACGACGCCGACGTCAGCCAAGCCTGGGATATTCCGGTCGGCGTGTCGCTGATAGACTCGGAAACCGGGGGGCTCGCGCCGTCCGATGGCGACCCATCGGCGATCGATCTCAACGCCTCGCTCCAGTCCGAAGCCTCGATTACCACCGCCCTCAATACCACCGTGCCGCCCGGAGCCTCCTCGACGAGCAGCAACGACAACTCGCGCGACCTTAGCGGTACCGGCGAGTTTCTCAGCGACGACGATGACGACTCCGACCTCGATGACGATCGCAGCCGCTGGCTCGACGAGTTTCCGGTCGAAGCGGCGGTGCCGACCAGTTCCGCCCCCGCGACGGCCCCGCCCCAATCGCGAACCCCGCGCGCCCTACCGCGTACCGTCCCGCCGCCGACCCACCCCGATATTCGCAGCGCCAGACCGACGGGAGCCGATCGCGGTGCTGCCGAGCGGCGACCGAAGCGACGCCTCTCGCTGGTGCGCGAAATCGGCCAGCAGGTCAGCGCCCGCGAGGAGATCGACGCGATCGTCCAGCGCTACAGCCAAACCCTGATCGAACACGTGACCGCTGCTCTCGACGATCTCGAAGAAGAGCTGGCCGACTGCTTGGTCGATCGCGAAGTGGAAGACGCCACACCGATCGCCGGTGAAGCCCTCGGTCGGGTGCTGAACGCTGTCGGTCGCGCGATCGGGCAAATGCAGCAAACCCTAGAGGGCATTCCCGGCGTCGAGCCCCTGGCCCAAACCCTACCCGCGATCGGCGACGCTGCTTCGACGCCAACCGCCGAGGAGAGTCAGCCCGAGCCCGAGACAAAACCCGCAATCGCCGACACCGCCGACACCGCCGACCCAGTCAGCACCATTCGCGCCCGCTTCGAGACGCTTCTCGCCCAGCGCGATATGAGCGTCCGCGTCAAATCCAAAGGCGGCTGCCTGCACCTCATCGTCGAAGCTAGCCCGCTGCCGGAGCGCGCCAAACTCATCCGCTTCGTCACCAAAAACCTGCGCGAACTCGATCTGCCCGAGATTGCCGCGATGCGTCTCCACGGACGCCAAAAAGACGCCCGCGCTTTCGACTGGTCGGAAGATCTTCCGCCGATCGTCAACTAGAGCGTCAAACTTCGACCCTGACGCCGCGCTAGTTGGACGAGCCAGACTCGAGGCGGCGACGCCACTCGGCATCAACGCGATCGGGGTTTTCTAGCTCCTGCGTCGATAGGTCGGTTTCTGTGGTGTAGGCCAGGTCGTCTTCGGCGATCGTCTGCGTCTCGGCAAACTGCTGCGCGAAGGCCAGCTTTCCTTGGATTTTCGGGCTTTGGGCGTTGGTCTGGAAACTGTGGGCGCGTTCCTGGCGGCTGCGGTTGCGGCTCTCGACCTTGGCGTTGTAGCCCTTCAGCCACAAGAAGCGCAGGGCGGGAACGGCAAGGAAGGCGATGCCATAGACGAGCAGCACGCCGTAGATGGCGCTGACAAAGCCGATAAAGCCGCCGAGTTCTGCCGCGATCGCGCCGTCACCGAGCATTCCGCCCAGCACCAGCGCGCCGACGAAATTGAGAATTCCAAGACCGGCAGCCATCACGAGCTGGCCGGACTCGGCACGGCTAAAGAGCCAGTGCTCTTCTTTGAGGTAGCTGGCGCTCAGGTTGCCCAGGGTGCGGGTCGGCGTGGCAGCACGCACTTGCAGCTCGGGGAAGCGATAAACCAGCTCGCCGCTGGGGCTGACTTCCGGCGTGCCGTTAAAGCGCAGCAGCACCGGTAGCATATAGTCTTCTTCTTCCGGATCGGCACCGAGGTCATCGACGTAGGGCGCGATTTGCTCGGCAACGACGGCACCGCCATTGGCTTGGATAACGTTGCCGATCGCCCGCCAGCGCCGCTCGTCCAGATCGGCGTTGGGATTACCGTCGCCAAATAGGAACGAGAACACCGACTCGAAGAAGTTCATCTCGGGCTTGCCGTCGCGTTCCGAGCGATCGCGCCGACGCGGCTCGCCGCCGAAGTCGTAAATCCAGAACAAATCCCAAGTCGAGAAACGGGGCATAAAGACCATGCCGCCACCGCCGCCGCGATCGTCCTCGTCGCGGTTGCCGCTGGCGGCAATGGCCAGCGCGACGATCGCCAGCAAAATTATCACGATCGAGGCGATCAAGATCGTCCCGAACGAGATGCGAATGAGATAAAACAGCACGCGCCAGATGCGCTGCCAGGTCTCCTGGAGCCGCAGCTTGAGGGAGCGGCTGCGTAAAATGCCGCGCAGATTTTCGGGGAAGCGATAAACCAAATCGCCTGTTTCCGCCACCTGCAAGTGGCCGCCAGCATCGCTTGCCAGCGCCAGCAAACCTTGCTCGGCGATCGCGACGTTGAGCCCCGCCTGCGTGGCGACATCGCCAACGGTGACGCGATATCCGAGTTGCTCGACGGCGTTAATCAGGGCTGGATTCGGCACCATAGTCTCATTCTCCGGTTCTGTCTCGACTCTCGACTTAAATCTGTGCGATCGTGCGGTCGCTTCTCTCAGGCGTATCGTTAGCGATGGCCACGGAATCTTTGTGGCGTAGACAGCGACGAATTCAAGCCCGCAAAAAACGGGAACCGCAATCTCCACGGGAGGAAGGTCACAAGCTTAGCCAGTAGCAAAACCTGGGACGTCGCGTTGCCCGGGCGCGGACGAAAGCGCCTGACTAAAATTACGGCGAGGCGGGTCGTCGTTCGGCACGTTCGCTCTTAGACTCATTATAGAGAGCGCGCTTTTTTCCGCCGTTCGGGTTTTTCGCCCCACCGGCCCGATCGCATCTCTGCTCGCAGCGCCTGCAATTCTGCCGCCTGAAATCCTGCAACTCGATCGCGCTATGCCGCCTCGCCTCGACCCCTCCGATCCAACGCCCCTCGACTATATGAAGTACGTCTTCGGGATTTTGGCGGCGTTGTTGATCGTTCCGGCCTTTCTCCAGGGAGCTTTGGCGTTCGTCCAAACGTTCGTCCAAACGCTCTTGTCGATCGTGCTGACGCTAAATTTGCTGCTGCTGTCGGCGGTGACGGGCGCGGTGGGGATCTGGTGGTGGCAGCGCCGCGCCGTGGCCGGTTCTCCGCCATCGGCGTCGGTTTCAGCCACGAACGCGCCCCGTCTCGATCGTCCCGCGCCGGTCCAGCCCGCCACCGCACTCTTGGAGGCCAAGCCAGAGCCCGAGACGATCGAGGCCGCAGCGCTTGCTGATGGAGCGCTTGCCGATGTGACGCTTGCCGAGATCGAGGCGAGTGTGGCCTGCGAAGTCAACGAGATCGGCGAAGCCAGCAAATTCGGCCTCGAGCTTGCAAACCGCGATCGCCCGCCGATGATCCAGACCCAGCTCGCGCGGCGGCTGGGCGTCAGTCCGAGTACGGTTCGCACGCACAAGCTGCGATCGGACTTCGGCCAGTGGTCGCGGCAGAAAGATCCAGAGCAACTCGCGTGGCGCTACTGTGAAGAGGCGCGCCAGTTTTTTGTCGTGTCCGCCTAAAAGCAACTCCCGAGGAACCGTCACGGGATCGCGATCGCACCCAAAATCGCGCCCCCATCTTTTTCACCGCCTGTGGAATATTCCTCTATCAAAGCCCTAAATACGGGCATCTCCAGCCATAACCCGTTCGTCGGAGCCGAGACGGTTCGCGAACCGGACGTCTGGAACGATCGCCCCGCCGACTCGCCCCGCCTCAACGCCGAGGTGCGATCGCACTTCCACGCGGCCTACGATCGGGTCTGTCGCGGCGAGACCGTCGCCGCCGTAACGATCTTGGGCGAAACGGGCACGGGCAAAACCCACGAACTCAACTGCCTGCGCCACCATATCCACACCGCCAGCACGCCCGGGCTGTTCGTATATCTCAACGTCCAGCAGTTCTCCGACAGTCACACCGTCCGCCAGCAGCTCCTGCGGGCCGTGTGCGACAGCTTTACCCGACGGATGCCCAGTGGACTGCTCCAGTGGCAGCAGCTCGCGATCGCCTTTGCCAACCACGCCCTACGCGGCCTCGAAAACAGCCGCAAGCAGTTCGTGCCCCAGAGCGTCATCGATATGCTCTCGCGCAACTCACTGGAGCAAAACCAGAGCTGGATCGATCGCATCGCCGAATCCTTCTTTCGGGTTCGCCCGGAAATCGACGATCCCGACCTGATTCGCGCTGTATTTTGGACGCTGTGTCCGCACCAGTTGCCCTACGCCCGCAAGTGGCTCAGCGGCCAGAGCCTACCCGCCTGGAAGTGCGACGAACTCGGCCTCGCGGCGACCGCGGGCGGTAGCCTCGAGTCCCAGGCGTGGCGAATGCTGCTGAATTTGCTAGCGGCAATCGAGCACTACGCCCCGATGGCGATCGTCTTCGATCACTTCGAGTATCCCGAGCTGCCCGAGCCCAACGTTCCGAAAGATCGCGTGGCGATGGGAACGATCAAGTGGCTGAGCGAACGGATGCGGACGCGATCGCGGCGCTTCGGCGTGCTGTTTGCCTGTGCGATGCACCCCGAAACCTGGGAGCTGGTACAGCAGCACAGCGGCTCGCTGGTGCGCTGGGCCCACGATCGGGGCAATCCCTGCGAGCTGAAGGCGGCAGATGCGGCCACGATCGAAGTGGCGATCGCCTGCTGGCTGTCGGCCTTCTACGTCGCGCGCCAGCTCGTGCCGCCGACGTCGCTCTATCCCTTCGATCGCGCCCAAATCGACGCTCTCGTGCGCGAGTCGCTCGACCTCCACGACGCAATCGAGTGGTGCGCCGACAACTTTCAGCCCGTCGAAGCCGACCCCCTAGAGCCGATCGAGCTGCGCTTTGGCGAGATCGTCCGCGAGCTAGGCGAGTCCGGCCTGGGCGACGATCGGGCGATCGGACGGGCGATCGGGCGGGCGTTTGCGTACCTACAAGACTGCGAGCTGACCGTTAGCCCGTCAGAAGCCAGCGAAAGCAGCCACGAAGCGGCAATTCCAGCCTGCATTCGGCGCGTCGTGCCGCTCCCGGACAAGGCGCAAGCGTTTTCGGTCGCGATCGACCTCGATGTTGCCGGTCAGCCCCGGCGACTAGCACTGCGGGTTTTGAGCTCGACAAACGGCAGGCAGCTTTGCGCGCAAATCGATCGCTGCCTGCACGCGCTCGATAGCGGCGAGATCGCTTCCCCAGCCGCCAGTGGCGACGCCCCCGCCGAAAACGTCGGCTGCCTGCTGCGGCCCCTGGGTGCGGCCATTCCACCCCGCTGGAAAGCCGCCACGCGCTACGCGACCTTTGCAGAGCACCCCCAAGGCGCGACCCTCGGCTTCTCCCTCGACGACATCGCGCCGCTACTGGCCCTCGTTCAGCTCGAAGCCGAAATTGAGGCCCAGTCTAGCCCGGAAATTGAGCCCGCACCGCCGCTAGAGCCCTCTCCCGATACGCCACTCGCCCCAGCGCGAGACGAGCTGACCGACGCGATGAATCTCGCGCAAGACGCGATCGGGCGCACGCTTGCCCCCAGAGTTACCTCGGATATTCCCTCGGACATCCCTCCAGACCTTCTCCCGCCGGAGAGTTCCCCAGAGAGTTCCCCAGAGTTGCCTTCGAGTCTTTCCCCAGACTTCTCCCCAGACTTCTCCCGCGACGAGAACCCCACTGACGAACTCACGGCCACCCCTCACCAAGCCGATCGCTCCATGTCAGACCGCCCGCCCGAGGTGCCCCCGGAAGCTGGCAACTCCGCTGCAACGCCCACCATCAGCGCCTTCGACGCGCGCCGACTGCCCAAATCAACCCTTTTTCGCCACGTCCGACTGAGCCAGCAAATGCTCGAAGACTGGGTCGAGCGCGAAAACATCGCCCTAGGCAACGCGATCGTCTGTCGCGCGATCGGCTGCGTTCTGCGCGATGGCGATCTGGGCGATCTCGGTTAGCGCTTCGGGCCAGCCGGAAAAAGAGTCGATCGCGATCCAAAATTGCCCCCGCGATCGCCACCCGAGACCGCCACCCGCAATCGCTCCAAACCCGTCGTAACCGCCCGATGACATCCCCCGCCACATTTCATAAATGGGGGTGTTACCATGCCGATCGGGGACGAACTTAAGACCACAACCGTCGCGCTCGCGCGCCGCCCCGCCCGATCTTTCCGCCTCGAGAGGTGTCCCGTGTTAGACAACCGCGACTATACGCTGATCGTCGATCGCAGCGGCAGCATGTCCACCCAAGACCGCGAGAAAAACCAAAGCCGCTGGAACTCCGTGCGCGACTCCGCCTTGGCGCTGGCCAGCAAGTGCGAAGAACTCGACCCCGACGGCATTACGGTTTACCTGTTTTCGAGCACGTTTCGCCGCTATGACAACGTGACCACCGCAAAAGTGGCGCAAATCTTCGAGGAAAACCAGCCCGTCGGTCGCACGAATCTGGCCGAAGTGCTGCAAGATGCCTTCGCGAACTTTTTCGATCGCCGCCAGAAAGGCGAAACCAAGCCCAACGGCGAAACGATGCTGGTGATCACCGACGGCGAGCCCGACGATCGCAAAGCCGTGATGAAGGAAATCGTCAAAGCCTCGCGCCAAATCGATCGCGACGAAGAGCTAGCCGTCTCGTTCATTCAGGTGGGAACCGACCCGAAGGTGACCGAATACCTCAAAGCGCTGGACGATAATCTCGTCGATGCCGGTGCGAAGTTCGATATCGTCGATACGATCGACATCGACACGATGAAAAATCGCCCGCTGGCCGACGTGCTGCTCGACGCCATTATCGATTAGCTCGCCGCTCGTCCGTCGATCGCCCAAAACTCTCCGAAATCCCCCAACCCCGTGCTGAACTTTCACTACACTTCGACGATCGACGCGCCTGTAGAGACCGTCTGGGCATTCCACGAGCGCCCCGACATCCTGCAACTGCTGACGCCGCCCTGGCAGCCAGTGGACGTGATTCGGCGCGAAGGCGGGCTCGGCGTCGGTGCGGAAACGGAGTTCACCATTTACCTGGGGCCGGTTCCCGTTCGCTGGCTGGCGCGCCACACGGACTGCGACGTGGAGCGGCTGTTCGTGGACGAGCAGATTGACGGGCCGCTCGATCGCTGGGTGCACCGCCACGAGTTCGCCCCCGAAAACGGCAAAACCCGCCTGACCGACTCGATCGCCTACGACCTCCCCGGCGGCGAGCTATCCGAAGCGGCGATCGGCTGGTTCGTTAACGATCGCCTGCGCGATATGTTTCGCTACCGCCATGAGGTCACCCAGCGCGAATGCCGAAAACCGGCTTCGGCAGGGTCGGCGCAATAGCGATGCAAAACACCGCCGAGTATTACTGCGCCTTTTGCGGCGAGCCCAGCACGACCTTTGTCGATATCAGCGCCGGGCTGTCTCAGTCTTACGTCGAAGACTGTCAGGTGTGCTGCCGCCCGAATATCCTCTACGTCCGCTTCGACGAAGACACCCTCGAGGCAGAAATCGACACCGAGCCGGAAAGCGACTGGTAGGCCAGCCGGGGGAGACGCAACCATGAATGCAATTCTGCAAATTTCCTTACTGGCGATCCTGGCGATCGCGCCATCTCTCTGGGGCGCGTGGCAGATCCGCAGCACCCGCCGCCGCTTCGATCGCCGCTGGGAGGCGATCCGCCGCCGCTCTTTCGCTCGCAGTTCTGCCGTGCCGTCGCACCTGCCCCTCGGCCACGCCAACTGCCAGTGGAGCGCGCGATCGACCCACCTTCGCTGCGCCGTCAATCCCCACGGCCCCTGCACCGGCTGTCGGGACTACACTCCGATCGACCCGAGCTGGTAGCCTCGAATTGGCTGTCCCGAGTTGGCTGTCCCGGGTCGATCGCTCCGAGTTGATCGCCTCGACTTAATCTCAGCGAGCGACGCGATCTCGAGCGCGCCACCGGCGAGGTTCACCGGCGGCGCGGATGGGCGCAGCGCCTAATAGACCGCCGTGCTGAATACCGCGAACTGCCCGTCTTCGCTGGCATCGACCATCCCTTCAAAGGTCTCAATCGTACCCTGGACGTTTAGCTGCAAGGTAAACGGCACCGGCCCGGAATTGCTGCCGCAGTGCTGATAGAGATGCACCACGATCGCGTATTCCCCTTGAGGCGCACCATTAGCGGGCCAGAAGATATTTTCCACCGGCGTCGAGGTCACACCGGCACACAGAGAGTTCGAGTCCACGTCGAGCTGCCCGCCAGACGCGACCACCGGCTCGCCAAACGAAACGATATTTCCGTCGGGATCGCGAACCGACACGTCCAAATCGTCGATCGTGTTCCAGCTCAGCGTGGCCTGGAAGGCCCCACTGCCCAGGGCCGTCGTCATCGAAAGGTTGTAGCTGCCCTGCTCTTGCGGACGTACCGTATTCGCCACAACTAGGTAAGTTCCGTTACCGGGCAGTGTGGTTTGAATCCGCGAGTTGAAGTTGTTGGGGTTGATGTCGTCGTTCTCGGCGATCAGGTTGCCATCCGGGTCGATCAAGAGCAGATAGGCGTCGAAGTCCGAACTCGAGAGCGTAATGTCAACTTCCTGGCCTGCCCGCCCCGAGAAGGTATGGGCTTCAAAATACGTCCCATCCTGCAGAGTTTCATTGGCAGGCGTCAGCGTACCGTTCACATTCAAGATCTCGGCTCGCTGGGGCCGAGATTGCTTGGCCTGCGTGACAGCGGGCTCGAGCTTCAGCGATCGTGCGTTTGACCCGAGGTCGAGAGCTTGTAAGTCGAGAGTCGGGGCTTTGGCAGTGGTCGTAGACTGCTGCGCGGCCAGCGGCTGGGCGGCCAGCGGCATTCCCGACCAGAGCAGCCCGTTCAGTACGAGCGAGCCAAGGAGAGTGCGGTGGTTGGATCGTTTCATCGGTCAAGAGTTGAGGTCGTCGGTTGCTGCCTGATGACAGTACACCGTAACGGTTATAACCCAACGTCTTCACTTCATCGCGCCCGTATTCCGCCAGAACTCGCGATCGAGATGATTTCGCCGAATCAAAGCTTCGGTGAGATGACGGAGAAAGCGGTGACGTATTTGACGATAAACCGATCGCCTACACTGAGATTAAATCCCCAGCGGAACAGCGACCTATGCGTTCGCCCGTCGATCCAGACCTAAAACTCCCCAGCGCCCGCGAACTGCCCTGTTCGGACGAGACCCCGGTGGACAACGAAGACCAAAACCTTCTGCCCAATCTGCTGTTGCAGCTTCTTATCGATCTTTGGGCCGATCGTCTGGACTGGTTCTTCGGGGTGGATATGGGCATCTATCACACCACCGGCCAGAATCACCGCGTGCCGGTCGTTCCCGATGCGTTCCTCAGCCTGGACGTCGAGCGCAAGAAGAGCGGCGAGTCGCGGTTGAGCTACGTGATGTGGGAGGAGGACAATACTCCGCCGATTCTGGCGCTGGAGATGGTGTCACAGACACCGGGGAACGAGTACTCCAAGAAGATGGAGACCTACGCCAAGCTCGGGGTGCTGTACTACGCGATTTACCACCCGAAGTTTTGGCAGCGCGATCGCCACCAGCCGTTTGAGGTTTATAAGCTGGAGGGCGATCGCTACCGCTTGGCATCAACGCAAGATCCGTTTTGGATGCCGGAGGTGGGGCTGGGGCTCGGTCGCTACCAGGCGACGGTGGGGAATCTGCCGCTGGAAATTTTGACGTGGTACGACGCGCGGGGAAACCGGCATCTGACGCGGGCGGAGCGGGAGTTCGAGCGCGCGGAACGGGAGTTCGAGCGGGCGGAACGGGAGCGACTGGCGAAGGAGCAGGAGCGGCTGGCGAAGGAGCGGCTGGAGGCGTTTTTACGCTCGCGGGGGATCGATCCGGAGGAGTTGCCGGAGTAGGCGGGGCGTTTACGATCGGGCGTCCGGCAAGAATTGACGATCGCGGATTGCGTCAATCGAGTACGGGCATTCTGGCTGGAAGCTTTCGATGGGCAGCCCCGTTTCGGCGCTGGCTTGGAAGCGGGCATCATCGTAGCACTCGTCGAGAATGTCAGCAAAGTGGTTCTTCAGGCTGGGCGATGCTTTCAGGGATTTGTTGATGCGGCGGCGGTGTTCGGCGATGCTACCGCTCCAGCTTCCGGTGCGCATGTCGGGCTGAAACTCCCATTTCAGCAGGTGGAGCAGGACGACGACGAGGTTGCTCGCGAGGCTCTGGCGTTCGCGTCGTCCCATGTCTTCGAGTTCTTCAATGAGGTTGGCGCGATCGAGCTGGGTGAGGTCTCCGGTGTGGAGTTGAGAGACGGTGGTTTGGAGCCAGAGGGCGTAGTCGCGATCGTAGAGCTGTTGGGTTTGGGCGGGGGAGCGGGTCATTGTTTTGGCTGCGATCGGTTTGGCGGGGGGCGCGATCGGGTTTATTCGAGGAGGTTGGGGTTGAAGGGGGAGGGTTCGTTGGGTTGCTGGGTGATGGGTTGGGCCCTGAAAGAAATCGATCCGACATCAATCACCCACATGTAATCTGCGGTGTGACGTTATTGTTCTACTCCATTGAGATTTACATTTTTCTCTTTCGTCTTTTGACCTGCCCAACCTGCACGAACGCCACGTCAGTCCCGAAGAAGCTCCAGCTGGAATACCGAATTCTCAACGGAAGTGGGGGATGGAAGATCAGGAACCCTCAGTTTTTTACTGAAGAACATAACTTCTGTCCCTCTATACCTCTTTCTTGCAGAGTAGTGAATATCGTACGTTAGTGATTTGCATTCGCTGTATAACCTGCGAATCTCGGGTGCATTGTCATAAGATATTACCCAGTTATTCTTAAGCTTCTTGACTTTCTTTGAAACACGCAGATGGTCTTCCTGTTTGTAGAACTTCATATATAAATCCTCAGCCCCTTTCATGAAGTATGGAGGGTCTAAGTATATTAAACTGTCTGGCTTAATGTTATCTGACTTGGCGTCCAGGAAATCCAGAGCATCGAGATTCGACAAATGTATTCTGTCTCTATATCTTCCGATTTTTTTTATTCTCTCAATCAAGTCTTCCTTGTTGAATCGAGCATCTATCTTCCATTTACCATCTTGATTTTTTCCTCCGATTACACCACCATTAATTATTCCTGAGCGATTTGTTCTATTTAGAAAGAAAGTAGAGAAACCAAAGTCTACCATCGAGACAGCATTTATATCATCCCTTCCGCACAATTGAATGCTTTTCTGTTTTCTCCACTCTTCGATTGTCACGGGAACATTTCTAATCAAATCACACAATTCTTGCGTTTCGTAAATAGCAGAATGCCAGAAAGCAAAAATTGATATGTCAATGTCGTTGATGTGGATATACCGGACGTACTCGTCGTACAGAAGATGTAAAGCGATGCTAGCTCCACCTGCATAGGGTTCAAGGTACTCAGAATCTAATAAGTTGTTGCTTCTGTATATTAGTTTGACGAAGTTGGCTAGCTTGCGCTTGCCTCCGGGATAACGCAGAGGTGATGTGTACAGCATGGATTACTAGGCAAGTAAAGCGCTTATTTTGCTATTTCCCAAATCTTTTGAATAAAGAGCTGGAAATCATCCCACACTACTATCAGCTCCGAAGGAACGGGTGAGTAGTATCGATTGTGTACGTACTGGTTCATTGACTTGACCGATGCTGCAAGCATTCCGTCTCCAGTAGCAAACTTGCGTATGGGAGCAAGTTCATTCTTCGTCATAGCTTTATTATCTTCTAGGTACTGAGCGACCTTGCTAAGCTTGTCTTTGAGTTTTGAGTTGTCGGTCTTTCGTTCGTCCCATTTTATTACTTCTTCCACAAAGTGGTCTACGCTCAGTTCAATAAAGACGCGAAGCATGACAGCTCCTGAGTTAGGTGAAACCTCCAAATTTAGCTGCTTCAACTCTCTAAAAAGATTGTTCACGCGCGCTTGATTTATTGCAAGACTTAGACCTCTTGGTATCAAGGTTTTTCTTGCTTGTTGAAATGTTCGTGATTTTGGCTTAAAATTCGACCCTTGCTGGCTATCACTCTTTTCGTTGGTTGTGGGGTTCTCGACTTTTTTCTGGCTTGGAGTATTTGATAATGGAAGTGTACTGTCAGGCACTTGTTTGTCCAGCCTGTCTTTTGTTAGGGGGATTGGGTTCGGTAGCTTCAGGCTTTGATCTGGGAGGATATCAATAAAGTTTTCATCATTGATGTAGTCAATTCTGTCATTAGCTCTCTTAAGGTCGGAGACGTTTTTTTCTCCACTCGCAAGATCTTCAACAATTTGGTTTAATCCTTTCAGTACCTGCTCCTCCGGGAAAAGAAGGGTTATCTCGCTGCCATCCTTGCTGATTCCCAGCTTTTCTCGAACGTATGGCGTGCTAAGCATTCTATCAAGAGTGGTTATGGGAAACTTACCTTCTTCGATCTTATCATTGGCTATTTCTGAAAGATTGCCACTTTTTTTTACAAAATCAAGTATTCGCAGTGCTATTTCTTTCTTGCCCTTGCGTCTTTCATCATATCGAGCACCTACCTGAGCATCCCAGGGAAGCATCCCAGCACCTTTGTTGAGACCTCTGTGAGTCAGAGATATCCAAACATCAGCTTCATCACGGCTATCGAACACAACACATGAAAATTTTTGGATAGGACTGGATTCAAAGTCTCTGGAAAGCTTTTTTAGCTTTCTGAGATCTTTTTCGCTTAGAGTTCCCTCTGCTAATTGTGGAGACTCCAAGAGCTTCAGAGCGTTAAGTCGTCTGTTCCCATCCAAAACTACAAAGAAGTTCGGGTCGCTTTTCGCTGGGATTACCATCATGAGATTTGCAGGATTTGCTCCGTTCTCAAGGAGATGTTCGGCTAAGGCGAGAACTTTATTTCCTTGACGCTCTGTCATTGCGCGAATCGCATCATGGCTCGTAATTTGTATGGAAGGTAGCCGTGGATTTTGTGAGTCTAGAAGCAAACGTGAAACTTCAATCTGTGTGACCTTTGGATTGCTCTGCATGGAGAAAGTGAACTGCCTTGAGGGCTTGGGCTAATACTCTGTAACTATCCTATGTCTTATTCTGCCGTTTTTTCTCAGGAACAACGTTTACGTCAGATGTAGAGACAACACTAATCTGCCAGCGAATGCCAGCTCCACAACTTGCTACAGAGCTCCACGGCACTGGCCGTCTAAAGTGGTGAGGAAGAGAATAGATGAGTCAGCAATGA
>ERZ1740068.540-NODE-540-length-17296-cov-9.163564_pt1 | contig 17296 bp, 16 predicted proteins | sample MGYA00581735_ERZ1740068 | MGnify/ENA primary metagenome ERZ1740068 (study PRJEB43018, sample SAMN04849740) | marine metagenome | isolation source: floating plastic debris | place: Pacific Ocean | collected 2008-08-30 | study: EMG produced TPA metagenomics assembly... | reverse complement strand
TTGATTAGGCCTAGAAACAAATTGATTGTGGTGGTTTTACCTGCTCCGTTCTGCCCCAGCAGGCAATAAACCTCCCCTGCGGCAACCGACAGACTCAGGCCTTTCAATGCAGATTTCTCACCATACTCTTTAGATAAATTAATTGCTTCAAGCATAGGATTGATTTATAGGCAATAAAACTACAATAATAGACAAGGTTTTTGAAAATGCAATAGTGTTGCATGAAACTCATTTTGATTCACCCATTGACACGCCGAATAACTCCATGGGCATTAGTTTTCCCTTCAAAACCATCTCACCTTTTTGTTCAAATCTGATGGCAGAGTGATCACTGTGATTCATAGTGAAAAGGTCTTTTGATACCAGCAGGCTACTTTTGAGCTCGTTACAAAGCGATTGTATGCGTGCAGCGGTATTGAGTACATCGCCAGAGTAAGTAATGTCTCTTCTGATGACACCTACTTCACCAGCAATCACATTGCCGCAGTGGGCGCCCGCTTTGAATTGCGGCTTGAAACCATATTTTTTCAGGTACTTTGATTCTTGTTGGTCCACGAGCTCCTGGATGGCGCAAAAGCAATCCAGGTACTTTGCCCGATTGCCCGATTTACCAAGATCCCATGACAATACGATTTCGTCACCTACATATTGATAAATTTCGCCGCGGTGGTCCAGTATCGGGTTGGTGAGGTCTGCAAACACTTCTTTCAGAAAATGATGATACTTCAGTTCACCCAGTTGTTCTGCAATGGCAGTAGAGGACTTGAGGTCAAGAAACATAAAAACACGCTCTTCCCGTTGCGGTAGATTGTACCTTCCCAGAAAGATCTTGAAAATCTTTCCCGGGCCAAACTTATTGCCCATTTGAAAGAAAAAGTAAGTCAACATCACGATCAGCATCCAAAAGCTTAAATTCCTGAAGTCAGAGGCGTCCACCAGAAATTGGAATCCTTTACCATTTTGCATCAAAAGTAAGCCGTCAATGATGTTTCTGGTGATCCAGATGGATAAGAATACCAATATGATGATCAGCAACCCCTGGTAGTAAGGCTTCATTCTGAATTTGTCATCTACATAATTGAGTGTGATTGCGGCAATCATGCCACTGATACCACCAGAGCCGATGCCGAGCCAAAAGTTACTTTCAAAATCGTATAGGGCGCTCGGGCCCAGCGAACTGATGCTATGCAGTGTGACGTGATCATAAAGTGCCTGAAGTCCTCCAATCGCAGTCATAAATATCGAAGCCAATAGGATGCGATTGATTTTGATCTTTTTCATCGGCTCAGGTATTACACCAGCTCTTCCAGCGCAGCCAGTGATACCGCTGCCCGATATTGCGTAGGCGATAGGTTGGTGAGTTCAAAAAAAGCTTTCCTAAACGATTTTGGATCTGAATATCCTACCTGATACATGATCTCCTTCACAGAACAGTTACTTTCCTCCAGCAACTTACGAGCCTCCCGGATGCGGATTTTCTTGACAAAAGAGCTTGGGGTCATACCTGTTTCGCTTTTGAAGATCCTGCTAAAGTGACGGTTACTGAGGGAGACACTACTGGCAATGTCGTCCATCGATATATCTGTTTTATATTGCTGCTCTATGAACCGGATGGCCTCCGCTATACGTGATCCGCTGTAGGCTTCAACGTTTTCTTCCAGGTTGTGGAAAAACTGCTGGTTGGTTCGGCTCATGTCTATTCCAAAAGCCTTGGCAATGAAAGAGGCGATGTTGTTGCCAAACTTACCTCTGATAAAATAAAGGATGAGGAAGCTGGCATAATCAGAGCCTCCCGACGTAAAAATCCTTTTTGAAGGCGTCACAGAGAAAACCTTGTTCTGGAGATAGGCGATCTTTGGAAACATCTTTTGGAAATCTGCAGACAGGCCCCAGTGAGTAGTGCCGTTATGCCCATCCAGAAGACCTGTATTGGCAATCAAAAACGCACCTGTACACAGGCTGCACAGGACAGCTCCCTGCTCATATTGATCTAGTAACCACGCTGAAAGTATACCGTATTTTTTGATGATCTCCGGTCCGCTGGTGAGGGCTATGGAAGGGATGATGATCAGGTCATAGACACAGTTGTCATTGATATGGCCGGATGTAGTCACCACCACTCCTTCGGAAACAGCGATGTTGGTTTTTTCAAAACCGATCATGCGCACGTTGAAAGGCTGAATATGGGAAAGTTGGGTGCTGGCAATCTTATTGGCCAGGTAAAACATCTCCGAGGCTTTAAATAAGCTGTAGGGTCGGCTGTCTTTCAATACTAAATATGCAACATTCATGGTAGATATACTTTTGATAAATCAGGTACATGAAGCTTTCCAAATGACCAAATTGATACCTCATCACGTGGAAATTTTTTTGTTTGGATGATCGGATACCGAATGCGTGACAGAATCGGTAAATTCTGTTTTTCAACCTCCTCCATACTCATCCGTCTGAGACTGGTGACACCCGGTAGCATAGTTTGTAGAGCACCGGAACAAAAACCAGTGTCAAAATCGTGGCAAACAGCAGACCGAATATAATTGTAATGGCCATGGGCTCAAACATGGGGCCACCCCCATACCACAGTGGAATTAATCCCAAGACGGTGGTGCACGTTGTCAGTAAGATAGGACGAAATCGAGATAAGCAGGCATTGATGACAGCATTATATTTAGCAACGCCTTTCGCTTCCTGTAGCTGAATGGTGTCTATCAGCACAATGGCATTGTTGATCACAATTCCGGAAAGCGAAATGATGCCCAGAAAGGTGATGAATCCCATGTAAGACTTTGCCAGGATCAGCCCAATAGTCACTCCGATCAAACCAAGTGGGATCGTCAACAGGATGATCGCTGGTTTTCTGATGGAGTTAAACTGACCTACCAATAGCAGGACAATGATGAAGAGCGCTATTGGCAACTGCTCAGCGATAGAGGCGTTGGCTTTATCTGACGTTTCTGCGGTGCCACCAACTTCATGCCGATAGCCAATACCCCAGTCACCAGATACCTTGTCCGCCCAGGAAAAAAGTGCTTTTTCTATCTCCGCCGCGGTCACCCCTGGTTGAACCTGACAGCTGACCGTGACGGTTTTTAGCTGATTTCTCCGTTTGATCTTTGATGGTTCCCACTCAAGGTTGATCCCGGCTACCTGCCTGAGGGGTACGGTGACACCAGTGGACTGGGCGAAAATATTGAGCGTTTCCAATCTGCTCAGGTCTTTTCTGTTGGATGAGACATTTCTCATGACAATGGGAATCACCTTGTCCTGCTCCCGATACTGTGAAGTGACTACACCATCAAGAGCGGTTTGCAATGATACCGAAATGTCCTGGCTGGTCATACCGGCGCGTTTTGCCTTCTCCTGGTCTACATCCACTACGATTTTTTTCACTTTTGGACCCCAGTCATCGCTGATTGACAGTGTGCCGGGGATGGAACGCAGCTTTGCCTTGGCTTGATCTACAATTTCAAAGAGCCGATTAGCATCTTTACCGATGATCCTGATCTCTACAGGGTTGGTCACAGGCGGACCATTTTCAATGGACTGCAGTACTGCCTTCAGGTCTGGGAAGTGCTCGAAGCAATACCTGGTAATTTGATCAGCAATTTGCTGATTGAGCCGGTAATCACTGGTGTTAATGAACATGTCAAATTTTTCTCCTCCAGCACCTCCCGGATTGTATTGGATGACATACTTTGGCGTGACACCACCACTCCAGGTCATCCAGCTGGTGATGCCATCCGTGCGGTGCCCGTTCACCTGCAGCTCCTTTGTGATGTAGTCTTCCAGTGCCGCAATAGTAGCCTCGGTGGTTTCAATGTCAGTACCTACAGGCAGTTCAAATTCACCCGTAATCAAGTTGCGATCGGAAGACGGGAAGAAAATACTTGGTACAAATCCTAAGCCATATAGCGCTAAAAACAGTCCTCCAACTGCCGCCAATAGGACCAGCCAGGGGCGTCGAAGTGCAGATTGCAGTAGCGCTTTGTACCATTGGTGAAACCTGGAACTGGGGATGGGATTATCTGATTGACCCGCTGATTTTGGCTTCACTTTCAGGAAATAGACGCACAGTAACGGTACCATGGTCAGGGATAGCAGCCATGAACTGAGCAGGGTAATCGTGACAACCTGAAATAACGGTGCTGTATATTCACCCACAGCGGACTTGGCCAGGTAGATGGGCAAAAAGGCGGCACAGGTAGTCAATGAGGAAATGAGCAATGGAACAAGGAGTTCTTTTGCCGCACCAGTGGCTGCGTCAACCGCGTTTTCTCCATTTTGCATCCTGATCATGACCGACTCTGACATTACAATGGCATTATCTACCAGCATGCCCAATGCAATGATCAGAGCGGCCAATGAAATCTGATCTAACCCGATGCCGAAAATTCCCATGATCATCAGTGCCATGATAATGGCCATAGGGATCAGGCTTGCTACGATCAGCCCTGTTCTCAGGCCCAGAAAAACCATTAGCACAAAAAGCACAATGGCAACGGCCTGTATCAGATTGCTGACAAAATTGTCAACTTTGCGTGCTACGGTCTTATCGATGTAAGCGACAGTTTCAAACTCAATACCTATGGGGTACAAAGTCTGGAGCCGATTGATGGTCGCATCGATGGCCCGTCCCAGTGCTATCATGTTTCCTCCCTCTCTCAGACTGATACCCAGTCCGAGGCATTTTGTCCCTGAAACATACATTTTTGATTGATGTGGGTCTACGTATCCACGGCTGATATTGGCGATGTCCTGGAGGTAAAGCGTTTCACCGCCAGGTAAGCGGATCAATGTCTTCCTGATCTCCTCTACAGACTCAAAGTTACCGGTTGGTTCCAGCGCTATTCTTTCGCCAGCGGTACTCTTCACGGAACCGGCTGAGGACAAGATGTTCTGTGAACCCAGGTATTGGCTTAGTTGCAGGGTGGTCATCCCTAATTCCGCTAGCTTGGCATTGTCATATTCTACAAATACCTGCTCGTCCTGCACGCCGTAAATGTCTACTTTGGCCGCATCCTCTATCAGCAGGAGTTCATTCCTCACATCGTCGGCGATGTCTTTGAGTTCTGCATAGCTGTAGCCTTCTCCGGTGATCGTGGTGATAATGCCAAAGATGTCGCCATAGTCATCATTGACAAAAGGGCCGATCACGCCATCAGGAAGTCCCCTGATGGCATTGATTTTTCGTCTCAGGTCATCCCAGATGGGGCGCATGTCCTTGTAGCTTTCTTTGATATTGACCAAAACGAATGACAGCCCCGTAGAAGACTCGCTTTCTACAAAGTCCAGTTCGGGAATTTCCTTGATGACCTTTTCTATTTTGTCAGTCACCAATAGCTCCACCCGCTCGGGACTGGCCCCTGGAAATAAGGTAGCGACAGAGGCGGTTCTGATAATGAAACCAGGGTCCTCGCTTCTGGGCATACGCTGGAAGGTGCTGATTCCCAATAGTACGATGACCAGTAGCACCGCTATGGTTAATCGGTTTCTTTTAATTGACTGTTGTGTGATGATACTCATAATTGCCGCTACTTTCCGTCAAACAGTTTTACTTTCATACCGTTGGTGATTTTCGAGACCCCTGCGGTTACAATCAGTTGATCCTCTTCAATTCCTGAGAGCACTTCTATGCCTTCATTGGTCAAGTCTCCAACGGCTACTTCCGTGCGTTCAGCGACCGCCAGGACAGAGTCCAGCATATTGAGTTTGTAGACGTAGATGCCATCCTGGTCCTCGCCAACTGCTGTAGACCTGATCAGGTATCTTTCTACCGCATCATTGCCATCGAATTCGAAAATCACATCTGCCGCCATGCCGGGCCTGATCTGACCAGCCTTGTCTTTGATTTTCACAGTGACAGGGTAGGTCGTTTGCAGGCCGAGCGGGACACCAATCTCGGTTACTACGCCATTGAAGGATTTATTTTCTGTCGCCGATATCTGCACCCTTACCTGATCACCTGAGTTGACCTTGCTGATCATGACATCGGGTATGGCAATGGTCACCTCAGGGTCAAATTCTTTGGCATTGAGAAAAAGTACCGGTGTTCCAACATTGATGACTTCGCCCACTTCATTATTCACAGCAACAATGGTTCCGTCCAGAGGAGCTTTTAATCTGGTATATCCTATCTGGACAGAGAGTAACTCAAGCCTTTTCTGCAGGGAAGAGCGTTGTGCATCTGCTGCGTCCTGGGCGGTTTTTGCATTTTCAAAATCAGCGAGTGAAACAGAACCGCTTTCATAGAGGTCCTCTATTCTCGAAAAATGGGAACTGGCATTTTTCAGCCGTGCAGCTGCACCACGCAAAGCCTGACGGGTATCCTCATACTGTAACTGATAGTCCGTAGGGTCTAAGGTCATCAGTGTTTGTCCTGAACGGACTTTGTCTCCCACCTCTACATTGACAGCTGCAATGTTGCCAGAGACTTTGAAACTCAGATTGGAGGCAATTCCTGCCTTGGTAGTTCCTGTAAAGGTTCGGGTTTTACCTCCGGAAGCGCTGATAACCTTCTGAAACCTGACCGGCCTGATCGCTTCCTTCTGTTGATTTTCAGGAGCACATGCCTGCAGTGTCCACAGGGCCATTATCCATATGAATATTGATCTATATTGAGCCATAGTTGCGTTATTCTTGATTACTGATAAATTCTTTAAGCTGGTTGGTGACCTCTTCGCGCTGTGCTGGTGTGGAGGTGACATAGAAATTGCCGGTTGAGCGTTCTAGGCGCATGAGTTCAATGATGAACTCGTAAACGGCATTAGAGGCCAACAGGTCAGAGTTGACAGCAGCATTTTGTGCATCGATTAACTGAATTACGGAGACCAGCCCTCTGCTGTAGGAATCTTTCACAATCTCATAATTCAGACGTGCTGCGTGAGCTGCTTCCTGCGTCAACCCAATGCTGGTGAAGGCGGCACGGACAGTCTGCATATTGCTTCTGATGAGCTGTTCAAACTGTATTGTCGCATTCTGGCGTTGCAGATTGAGGTTTTTCAGGTCAATCTTAGATTGCTGGAGCGTTGCTTTCCTGCCATTTCCGGTGTAAATGGGGATGCTTGCGGTGAGTGCGATGTTCCAGAACTGGTTGTCAACCGCTGTGCCAATAGTACCTATGCCTGGTATCTCGATGGGACCTGCGTTGGCGCCTGCACCAGATTCAATCAACCTGTTGGAATAGCTACCTTCTACTGCAAAGACGGGCAGGTAGAGCTGTCGGCGATTCAGCGCGATCAATCTTTCCTGAATCGCTATCCTGGTAGACAGCTGACTCAATTCCGGTAGTGTCAGGAGACCATATTCTACAAAAAAGTCTTCCAATACAGCAAAGTCTTTTGGGTTGTCGATCAGTGATAAGATCACGTCATTATTAGTGCTCAAGTTGGGGTCATTGATGCCTGTTTCATTGGTGAAGACAGGTTGATCCACCGGCCTGAACAATACCCGGTTCAGTTGGTATTCCGCATTTTTTCGCGATGCCCTGGCATTGAGTAAATCTCTTTTGGCCAGAGCGATTTGGTTTTCCCAGCGATAGACATCTGTAGTTCGGGAATAACCAATTGCTGTCCTGGACTCGGCAAACTCCAGGTTTTTTCTGGTCAGAGACAGGTTCTGCTTTTGCACACTTTCAGCAGTCTTTGCCCGTAGCAGGTTCAAATAGGCAACCCCTGCTTGCAGTACAATGTCTAGTTCCGTCTCGTTTCTGGCCTGGACTGCTATTTTTCTTTGTTGCTTTTCAATGTCTATGCCAGCGCTTATCTGTTCAGAAAAGAGTACCTGACTTATACTGATGTTGGCATTGCCGGCAAATTCGGTTTGTTGGCCAAAACTACCTTCCGCCCGATCGTCATCGATCAGTGCAGTAGAATAGGAAGCGGAAATCTGAGGCCGCCAGTTGGCAACCGCCTGCCTTACATCCTGGTCAGCCGATAGAATGGCTTGTTCTGCTGACATCATTGCCCGGTTGTTTTTAAGGGCTTCCTGAATGGCTTCTGCATAATTGAGCTTGCCTGTGCCATCGTCTACTTCTTCATTGATTAAAACAGCTTCAGACAGGTATTTCCAGCTTGGGTAGAAATCAATTTTACGGATGGTCTCCATGTTGAACCTTAGTTCCTCGGGTGTGTCCAATGTTACTTTTAGCTTTGAGGCATTTTGACCGTTTAAGATCTTAAAAACATCCAGGCCTACCCGTTTACCTACCAGGTCAACATTGACAGAAGAAGCCATTCCCGCCATGACGCCCAGTTCCACATCCTGACCGCCCAAAAGGGCGAAGCTGGGAATTTTAAGTTCGTTGATACCCTGGATCAATGCCGTTTTTTCGGCATTGATCACACCATTGAGTAGCACTGGCCCAAACAGGATGGCATCTATGGAGTCTGTAGTCAGTGAGGATAAAAAATTACTTGTTTGGTCATGTTCATAGGACAAAATCTTGAACTCGCTATCGATAGAGTCTAAGGCTATGCTGGTATACTCATCGAAGATTTTGAGGTTTTCTACGAGGCTCTTGTGGATGACCACGCCCAGTTTCCTGTAGGGAAAGATGTCATGAAAAAGGCGGGCATCCCTGGTGCCGGAAAAAGGTGTGACCACGTAGGTGAAATTGTCTACACCGGAGTATTTGCCTTCAACAATCGGTAATCCTTGTAATTGCGGCTCCAACACCGTGGTGCTGATCAGGGGTTTTTTATATGTTTTTAGTTTCCCGGCAACATCGGACGAAATTGAACCTACGGTGATGACAATGTCTACGGATGGATCTGCCATCAAGTCATTGATCTTGTTGCGAATGTCCCTGGATGTCCAGTTCCCTACCTTACTCTTTTCTGCCGGGAACCGAACATCGAAGTCGTTTCTGGTTAGCTTTCGGATTTCGCCTTGAATAGATGTCTGGATTCTGGGGAGCAGCTGCCAGTTGCCGTCTGCGATGAATCCAATCGTTACCTCCTTCGCCGAAGTACTTTGCCCTGAGAGCTCATAAAGAGAAGAGAATGTCAAGAATAACAGGCAAGACAAAAAATAGGTGATTCTAGCCATATTCATAGTTTGTTCAGTAGATTGTTGTTTTGATGTTTGACAAATTTCGCTACTTCAGTATTAACTGAAGAGGGGCAAAAAAGTCAATAACAGGGTTATTTCAGCCATCTATGAATGTTTTGATCTATTTCTTCTTTTGATTTCATCACTGGTCCGGAAGAGTCAATGCAAAGAGGTTTACGGTTTTTTTGCTGTTGGACAAAGTGCAGGTTAATTCGGACAAAATGAATGGTGGTTTCGGTCATTATCTCTTGCGTCATCCTTAAAACTTCTACTTTAGAAAGGTCACAATTTTTTCAACAGCACGAGGGATTTTTTAATGTGTGTGTTTACAGTTTCTTCTAATGAGACAATTCTTTGTCAGAGATAAGTATTCGACACTCTTGGTAGCATTGGTGGTCAAAATTGGAGGTGGTGCATTGACAGGATAAGAGCTGGTATTTGTTGACTATATCTGACCATTGCAAATAACGCTATTATAAGCTACAGGTGTAACGCTGCGGTTGGAGGAGCGCAAGGTATTGACTCAATTTTTTGTGCTCCTGTCCATGGTAGCGTTGGCTGTGTCTTCACAATCACAACTGTAGGATATGGAGATATCTTTCCAGTTTCTCCCAATGCCAGATTCGTGGCTTCCATTATAGGGATTGCTTCTACTTTTTATACCACAATCCTCATAGGTACCATTATCGGGAAGATGCGGCGGTAACAGTGGTAGTTAAAAATAGAACAGCTCCGAAAGTCTGCCAAACCTATTGAACCTTGAAGACACCATCAAAGGTTTGGCTTATTTCGAAGCTGCGTTTTGTTCAAATCACAAACTAACAGGTCAAAAGGAACCGGGTTCTCACCCCCGGAACCATACTCTTAGTCTGTCTTTCACCCGGAATTTTTGACTATATCAAATCCGGATTGAAATTACTTAGGCATGACAACTGTATCAATGATGTGGATCACACCATTTGTTGCCATTACGTCTGTGGTAGTGATTTTACTTTGGTTACCATTGGCATCTACTAAAAAGATGCCCTTTTTATTTTTGATCACCTTCAGTTTAGCGCCACTTAAAGTGGTTATATCTATTTTGCCGTTACCTTTTTCCAATGCTTTCACCACATCTGCAGCGGCCAGTTTACCGCTTACTACGTGATAGGTGAGTACTGAAGAAAGCGTACCTTTATTTTCAGGCTTGAGTAAGTTGCCCAATGCATTTTGATCAATTTTACCAAATGCAGCATTGGTAGGAGCAAATACAGTAAAGGGACCGTCGCCTTGTAGTGCGCTCACCAAATCAGCGGCTTTTAAGGCTGTCACTAAAGTAGAGAAATCGTCCACAGATACTGCTACTCCTACGATATCTTTGTCTTGGGCGTAAGTATTGGAAGCAAATAAGGTAATTAATGCGAAAGCGAAACTTAATATGACTTTTTTCATAATTCTTTTTATTATCTTTTCTGAATATTTATTTGCGCGCTGTTGTCCTATATACACAGCGGTTTAGCGTTTGGATGAGGCGCGGAAATTTTTTTTGATATTTTTTTTAAGATCAAGGTGTTTTCATGGGAAAAGCGCCTTAGAATGGGTTTTTAGCCTATATCATAGTCATTTTTTCGTCTATTAAAGTTATTTTTGGGCAGGTGGGACAAGACAATACGATAGCAGAACGTTTGAAAAATAAAGATCAGACTGCATTGAGTGAGATATATGACGAATATGCTGGCGCTATTTATGGTGTGATCATACGTATATGCAGGGATGAGGCGGTAGCGCAGGACTTATTGCAGGAAGTATTCATGAAAGTATGGCAGAAAATAGCCAAATACGACCCCGCGAAAGGCAAGTTGTTTACATGGATCTACCAAATTGCGAGAAATTTGGCATTAAATGCCATAAGAAGTCAGCGACAACTCATCCAAAATGAAGATCTTACTGTATATAGTAATAAAGAGGAAGAAAAAGCAACTGTATATCCCGAGTTAATGGGTTCTCTCAATGAGCTGGAGGTACATCATAAGCAAGCCATCGAACTTGTCTACTTTCAGGGACTCACCCATCGGGAAGCACATGAAGAAATGGGCGTGCCCCTGGGGACATTCAAGTCCTATGTGAGGCAGGCACTGCGTAATTTGAAGGATAAGTACCAAAATGAATTGTTACTGATTGGTTTGGTGATAGAATGGATGAGATGATGGACAAAGAGGCAATAATTGATAACGGGCTAATAGAAAGATATGTCCTCGGAGACCTGGAAGACAATGAGAAAGAGGCTGTAGAAAAACTGCTGGCAGATGATCAGGAGGTGAAAACCTACTTTGAGGAAGTGGAAAACGGACTCAGACAGGTAGCCATGGACAATGCCATTGCGCCTCCAGCTGAAATTAAAGAGCGCATGATGATGCAGGTCAGCGATCCGGTATTCATGGCCCTCAGCGAGGAGAACGATGTAGATGAGTCGCAAGAAAATACAAAAGAAATTCAGGTTGGTGGATTTAATTGGCCGTTGGCAATTGCAGCGTCATTTGCTTTGCTGTTTCTAACTTCTTCTGTTTGGTTTTACAATCAATGGCAGGATAGCGTGATTGCTTCTGCCCAGCTCAAAGCAGACCTGAATCAACTTCAGGTAAGGATGGCGAGTACGGAGCAAACGCTCTATGATGCGAAGAAATGGAATGAGGTGATGAAAATGCCGCGTACTGATAAACTGGTGCTCAAAGGAAATGCACAATCACCCAACTTATCGGCAGTGGCATTTGTCAATCATACTGAAAAAGAAGTGTACTTCAACACAGAGAAATTACCCAGGCTTTCTGATAATGAGACCTACCAGGCCTGGGCCGATGTGGAAGGCGTTATGGTCAACATGGGAACCATTTCGACGGAAGAGTCGATGGTGAGCCTGCAATACATCGCACAGGCTGAGTCAGTAAATCTGACCATCGAGCCAGCAGGAGGAAGCGATCATCCTACCGTGGAGAGATTGGTAGCCAATGTGTATTTGTGATGTGTTATGCGCATAGAATTATGTGCATCAACTTATTCTTTAAATGGGATAGTGAGTGGCAGTGAATTTGTTTGTCTGCAAACACTATGTGACTGATCAGAAAATCGCCAGGTTCTTAAAATAAAACCAATAAAATGTTCAATAAAAGTCTTACCAAAAGTTTCCTGCTTTTCCCTACTGTCGCAATCGGAATAGCCATTTATCTAGCCTATAGTAATGATTGGGGCTATGACTTTGCTGCCGTAATCATTTTGTTAGTGGTCGTCTTGACATTTCTGCTGGCATGGATAACAAATCTAAACATTAGTGAATTTGGTGAAGTAAAACATGTGGGAGCGACAATAAGTATACGTTACATTGATCAAAATAACTTACTCAACTCTATCATATGGGTAGTGTTCTGTTGTTGGCACATTTGGTTAGCTTTTAATAGTTCACAGACGATCAAAGGTGCGTGGCTCGCTTTTATTGCGGTTGCTCTGTTTCATCTGAATAATATGGTGAAGCAGTTAAATTCAGGTGTTGTATGTTCCGTAGCTGGAATTTCTGACAAAAACAATGTAATGATTGTTGCTGCCTCAAAAATTGACGTAATCAAAATTAAAGAGAAGCGCATAGCGATCTATCTGCAAAATAAACTACGTCCATGGGTAATCAAAAAAAGGTTGTTGCATACTCCCGATTGGCCTACAGTTGTAAAGCATTTTGAGGAGATGAAGCAGCAACTGAGTGAGCAGAAGGATATCCCTTCATGATTTTTGGTACGCGGCTGCCTTAATCCTGAGTTGACCTTGTGGAATATTGAATTTTCCATCCATCTTTGCGCCGTCATTTATTTCCTGATACCAGATGGAGTTGATTTTAGAATATGTAGGCTTACTGGGGTCTTTTGCCCTGGCAATATCCGGTTCCTTGACCGCGATGGACAAGGAGTTTGATCCTTTCGGTGTCTTTATCATCGCTTTTGTGACGGCAGTCGGCGGAGGAACCATCCGGGATATCCTCATTGAAAACCGGGAGGTTTTCTGGTTTTCGAGTCCACAGTATTTATACTTCATCATTGCGGGAACTGTACTGGCCATCATTTTCAGAAAGCAAGCGAATAAGGCCAAGAGAACATTAATGGTTTTTGACACGGTTGGTTTGGGGCTTTTCACGGTAACAGGGGTGCAAATAGGTCTGTCATTTGGACTGGATACCGTGACCTGCCTCATCCTGGGTACTATGACCGGTTGTTTTGGTGGTGTGATCAGGGATATCCTGGTCAACGAAGTACCGGTTATTTTTCGCAAGGAGGTCTATGCCACCATTTGCATTGTAGGTGGAGCCATTTACATTGTCCTCCACAGAGCTGGGTTGGAAAATCCATATTTGCAGTTGATCCCTACTTTTTTCATCATCATTGCCAGGTTTGTAGTGGTCTATTTCAAGATTTCACTCCCTACGATCTACCAGAAAAAATAACACTTCAATTGCCCCAGACTGTCTTGCATTGGCCATAGCGGCAGCAGTATGGACATGTACGTAATTAATCACGGCCTTATCTCGTTGATATAATACTGTAGATGGGATAATAGCAAACAATTTGTCATATTCGCATCGTTGTAAGAACAACCAGGTCATTGTGAGGGTATTACATTGGCTTGTTGTACTAACCGTGAACAGATTGCATCAATAGATAAGTACATAATGGTCCAAAGAAAACTGATATTAATATTATGGGTAATGAGCCTTGCTACAGGGGTTCTTGCGCAACAGGCGGAAAGTGATACACCGTCCACAAAAAAAGAGTCGAAAAAACAAGCAAGGAAAAGCCGACCTTATTACATAGGAATAGGGGCAGGCTTCAATCAATCTGCGCATCGGGATTTTGCTACCTCACCCCTTATTTATGAAGGAACGATGGTCACTTTTCACGTCAATGCAACCAGGTTTGACGAAGTCAAGGAAACCTCCGCAGAGTTTCGGATTTCTACTGGTGGCCAGAGCATCGAAATTGCTGAGTCCTTTACCTCCACCAGTGTCATCAGTTTGTTTAACAGCTACCAGCAGCTATTTCGACTCAATAAGTACTCCAATGACAAATGGAATGTCAAAGTAGGTGGTAATGTCGCCTGGGGTCTTAACTCCCGAAGCAACCCAAGCCTGGGTAATAATTCCTTTGGGATAGAGTGGTTTGGTACCCTCTTTGGCAGTGTGAAAGTAACGAGAGACCTTTCCAGAAAGAAAGAGAAGGATGTGAAATTCTTATTCATCAAGTATAAGCTGAAACCGCTCAAGCGCAATTTGTCATGGCAGTTCAACACAGGTCTGATGAACAATAATGTGAGAAATGGATTTGCTTTCATTGATCAGGATGCGGTCATTAATGAACCAAGCACCTTTTCTGGCTATCAACTGAATTTGTTTTCGGGCTTCCGGCTGAGTTCACAGATAGATTACACACTGTATCTCAATACCGGCAACATGATCCGTTTTTCTTATGTATGGGATGCCTACAGAACCGGGAACGAGTTCGATAAGTTTGAGATGGGACATCACATGTTCACTACATCACTATGGTTCAAAACAAAATAAACAGCACAATCATGAAAAAGACCCTATTTGCCATCGGATCATTGTTCCTCGTACTGGCCTGCAATGATGTGATTTTCGAAGAAGAACTGGCTTCTTCCAGTCCAACGGCCAATTTTGAATACCTATGGAGGGAGTGCGACGAGAAGTACTCATTTTTTGAAGTGAAAAACATTGACTGGGATGAGGTTTACAGCCGCTACAGACCAAGAATCAACGAAGGGATGTCCCGATTGGAACTTTTTGATGTGCTGGGCGAGATGTTGACAGAGTTGCGCGATGACCACACCAACCTGATCAGCAGGTTCAATATTTCTTTTTTTGGTGTGCAGAATGAGGGACCGGATAATTTTGACTTTAGAATAATCACCGATCATTACCTGCCAAGAGATTACTTCATCAGTGGCCCTTTTATTCACGATTTTATTGAGAACGGAGAGATTGGCTACATCCGGTTTGGATCATTTACAGGAGGGGTGAGCAACTTCAACATGAGTTTTATCCTGAGCCGTTACAGAGATACGCAAGGCATTATCCTGGACATGCGGGAAAATGGCGGTGGATCAGTATCTGATATTTTTGACCTGTTGAGTCATTTTGTAACTGAGCGCACGGAGTTATATCGGTCAAGGATCAAAAATGGGCCGGGGAGAGACGATTTCTCTGAATTGGAATCTGCCTTTGTAGCGCCTTCAACTGGCTTCAATTACACAGGAAAGGTCATGGTGTTAGTGGATAGAGGGACCTTCAGTGCCGGGTCATTTACTGCATTGGCTACCAAAGCCTTACCCAATATGGTTTTGATGGGTGATACTACGGGTGGTGGTTTGGGTTTGCCCAATGGCGGACAGCTGCCCAATGGCTGGACCTATCGTTTTTCTGTAACTCAGACGTTAGACCTGAATGGGAATAACTTTGAAAATGGTGTTCCTCCAGATATCATTGCCTTGCTCAACAGAGAAGATACCAGTAGAGACGAAGTCATCGACCGTGCGGTGCTTGAGATTATGAACAACTAATTTTTAAACACTCACTTCCAGGCTACGGGTCTTCAACTGGCTGAAAGCTTCCTGAATTTTTCGGGTGACAGTGCCTTTTGAGTCTCCTTTATAGAATACATGTTCATCTATCTTTCTCAGCGCTGCGACCTGAGTGGTTGTGCCTGTGAGAAACGCCTCATCCATGGAAGGTAGGGTGGAGGCCGGTATGCCTTCTTCTATGACGGTGAGTCCCAGTTCATGACAGATATCCAATACGGCCAGACGTGTGATGCCATTGAGGATGAAATTGTTGGCCGGATGTGTGTAGACAACATTGTTCCTGACGAAAAAGACGTTGCTATGTGATCCTTCGGTAATGATGCCCTCTCTAACGAACAGGGCTTCAAAACAACCTTGCTGTTTAGCTTGCTCTTTGGATAGGACATTGCCCTGAAGTGCTGTTGTTTTGATGTCGCAGTGAGACCAGCGAATCTCTGGTGTGGTGATGGCCTGTAGGTCTCTTTCCTCAATGGGGGGGATTTGATAGGGCAGTGCATATATCATCAAAGTAGGAGTCGCTTCTACAGGAAATGTATGTGTCCTGGGTGCAATACCTCTTGTCACCTGTAGATAGATCAAACACTCCTGGCCCTGAAGTCCTGCGGCCTCAATGATGCGATCAATCTTGCCGGGAATGGAGGCGGTATCCATCTCAATACCTGTTTTGATCAGACTTGCATTGAGTCTTTGGAAGTGTTCCTCGCCAAGTAGGAGCTGGTTGCCCATGTGAAGCATGACCTCATAAATGCCATCGCCAAAAAGAAAACCTCTGTCGAAAACAGAAATTTTAGCGTTTTCACTGTCGATGATCTCATCATTGATCATCACTTTTTCAGGATATGATAGCATGGCTCATTCGTTTTGCAAGCTGCAAATGTAAGTAAGTGGATTTACTTATGATGCATGAACTATTGAAACGTGTGGTAAGTGAAGTAAGTACTTGTCAATCTTCATCGGCTAAGGGTAGTTTAGAGGCGGTAAACTTGCTTGATTTTGGAGTTGGTGGAGTCATGCTTCCTGATGTATTGAAGTAACTCTTTATCTATCCATGCGGTGGTTTCAAAGATCTCTTCTCTCACTTTTTCGGCGTTTTGAAAGTCAATATGTGTATCAAAGAAGCAAATAGGCTCATTGTGATAAATGCGGTTTCTAAACTTTCTAATGCGGTTGAGCTTCTGGGAAATGGTGCTCCTGTTGACATGTCCAGGTTTGCAGGAAAAGCAATGAATGATAGTGCCATTGATCAACCGATAGTGGTGTGGATCAAATAGTGAAGTCCAGAAACCAAAGGATTGTTCTGCAATCACTCCAGGTGACGAGATCTCATTCCTTTGAGACCTGATGGTTCGTTCTGCTTTAGTGATGGAATTTTTAAGTGAGTATCTTGATGAACTTAATGACGGATGGTTCATAAACCCAGTTTTTTGCGTAATGATCCAATCGTCATCTTCAAAATATGCTTTAAGTTGACGATCAATTGCGTTGCGCAGGAAGATTTCAAAAAGATTGAGTATTGGATAAAACGACTGGCTTACCTGTAGGTTGATCTGGTATAGTCTTTTAGCTTTAACTTTAGAATTACCGACGGCTCTGAGAAACCGATTTAACCGTGGCGCAGAGGTATACTGCTCTAGTT
>ERZ1740068.539-NODE-539-length-17302-cov-9.782803_pt1 | contig 17302 bp, 13 predicted proteins | sample MGYA00581735_ERZ1740068 | MGnify/ENA primary metagenome ERZ1740068 (study PRJEB43018, sample SAMN04849740) | marine metagenome | isolation source: floating plastic debris | place: Pacific Ocean | collected 2008-08-30 | study: EMG produced TPA metagenomics assembly... | reverse complement strand
CAATAAACCACGACCGTCATCTCACTCCGCAAAGTTAACATGGCTGCAGTAACAGCATGTATTTCACAAACCATCCAGTATCGGTGCAATTTCTATGACAAAGATATAAAAAGATTTTACCCAATTTGAGGTGTGATCCCAGTTGATTAATAGAAATGTAATGAAGCTTTTTCGCTCTTTGTTATTGCAAATAGAGGGGAGATTGCTGAAATAAACTTAAGACTCAAATTCAGCTGACTCATGTATATTCAAGACAAGACAAAAGCAAAACTAGCAAAGTTGCCTAATATTATCATTTTCTTGTTGGAGTTCAGTAAAAGTACTGTGTCAACTACTTGACTGATTCAAAAACTGAGCTAGTTTAAAGATTTAAACTTGGATTGTTTTTTTTCTATATTTATTTATTGTTTGCAGACAAAATAAAACATACAAAAGCAAATTTGATTGTAAGATAAAGATTTTGGGTCAGATATAGTTTGTAATTATCATCATCTCCATTTCAGTAATCACTGCAGGGTTACATCAGTATTTACCATTTCTTTCCATGATGGCCTGTAAAACAATAAACAAATTATTACCATTACTATGCAATGAAATAATTTTCAAATTCTGTTAAAACCTGTATGTGGCAAAGCACAAAGACTTTCACTTAAAAGCTAATGTTTACTATAAAGATGGACAAACCTGGCTAATATTGGAGAGAATGTACTTTAATAGGGAATATATCTGAAACACTTAAAGCATTAAAGATTCTTGGGTTTCATTTTTCCTCAAACAGATAACTTATAAAACAAGATATAAAAAGTTCCTCATATCACCTCAATAGATTCAGACCCAATATCTTTAATTAAGTTTATTTGAATTGGCCACTAGATATGATATCGACTGCACTTACTGTATCCGTATGATCTACGGGCATATCCATGATGTCCCTTGTATCCGTGGTTGTATCCATGATGGTTGTTGTATCCATGATGGTTGTAGGATTTCTTGTGTCCGTATCCATGATGTCCGTATCCATGATGTCCGTAGGTACGCTGATATCCGTATGGTCCGTAGTGGTTTCTGGACTTGTGTGCGTTATAGTTGAATCTTCTGCCATATCTACAAACAGACAGAGATATTTAATTTCACCTAGTGTAAGATGGACGTTTTATTCAAGTTAGGTTCTGACAGAAAGAATGTGATGCATCCTAATTGTTTTCACTACACTAGATTTTCATTTACATGGTCATATGTGAATAAGTACATGCATATACATATATTCTTAAAATCATGGATTTAGTTATAGCAAAACTTTCGGTTAGCAAACATTTCTTCACAACATTTGCATGAGATTATAAATTCAGACACCCAAAAACCATCACGACAAAGTGAGTAAGCAAAATCACTCACCCCTTGTTGTATCCGTATCCGCGGTTGTAATGTCCGGTCTTGTATCCGTGGTTGTATCCGTGTCCGTATCCGTGTCCGTGGGATTTGTGGGTAACCTCGTATGAGCCGCTGGCCTCTACGTGTTTTCCGTATTTGTTGGAGTACTCCAGGCTGTAAGATCCGCTGGTGGTCTTCTTGTGGTGCACTGGGCGGTGGTGGTATCTGTAAAGAAGATTTTTGCAAATATACAGGAAAATCAAATCTTGTAATGAGGCAGAATGCATTGCAATTGCTGGCAAGGAAGGGTTGTCGTGCCTTTCCTGATTATACGCTCTCTCGGCATATGTTGTAAATGATATGAATGTAATTAATTTATTTCATAGTTGTATCTTAAACTAATCATCACCATACATGTAATACGCAGTATGAGACAGGAAACGGGAGTTGTCCACTCTTTGCGTGAGGGAGATAACTCCCTTGATGAATGACTAGGAGAGAACTGAAAACGCAAACTAGATTTTGTCCGTGTAATTAAAAAAATACTGCAAGTGCTATCGATTGCATAAATAGTTGTGTTTGATCAAGAAGTTGAGAATGTAAAAGCTGAGAGAGGAGCTCCATGAACTATTCTGTAAAATTGTAACCATGTTAATTGCAAATCTTTGTAGAAAAAGATCCTTTCCTCCTTTCTATCATCATATCACAATTCACAATATCATATATGGAGTTTACTTACACCGAAGCGCTGACAGCGACAACCACGAGTGAGAGAGCGATGAGGACCTTCATGCTGGAAATAAAATAAGATAAAGCAAATGAATATATAGGTGAATATAGGCTGAAATGTTTAGGTATGGTTCACAAGTGACTGTTTAATGTTACCAAACTGTAGTTTATCGGCTTAGGCGGAGTCTTGCTAAATCAGTGTAGAAAGATATTGTGGGTTCGATATCAGTGCACAAAAATCTAAAAAGCACCAGCAGCAAAGCATTTCAGTTATGAGAAACTGCTACACAATGTTAATTTATTTGGCTGCTCAATTCTTTAAGTATATTTTGTGCCATGCCAAATAAAGATTTGCTGTTTTCCTTTTTGTATATAGACACTTACCTGAAGTTTTTGTGTTTCCCTGTCCGATGCTGGCAAAGAATGATTTTTCCGAGCTGCAGCCGTGCTTTTATACGTTTTCCGGAGAAGCCGACTTGCTGAGAGGTTTACATAACCTGTAAATTTCCACCCAGCTGTGCTTGTTTACCACATTGTCAGATTTCCCATAGCTGGCAGTCTGGCACCTTCTTGCTTCTGGGGTTTTCCAGAGACTGCTAACCAAAACTCTCAGCCGGAAGGCTCGCTCAAATGCCTACCAATTATCTACTGGCGTGTGAAAAGATTATAGCTGGGATGGTGTATGACACGCACCACACTAAGGCCTTGAGGGACTTCCATACACCTGCAAAGTTTAAATTTACAAGAAGCTACCAAACTATTAATTTTCATTTACAACCAATAACAGCCTGTTATTACTTGGACCCAAGCACAAGGAATTATTCTGGCAGCTCCAAAAAATAACTACTCTTCGTTTGACCCAAAATACGAAAATGGCAACCAGGTACGGTACTGATTAAGTTGCACAAGCTCTGGGCCATTTATGAAGTTTTTAATAAAAGGCTGGCTGTAAACTAATGTTAGCTTTCTGATTCCAAATCAAACCGTTGTGCATTTGAGAAATTAATAAGATTCCTTCCCCAAGGCCGAGGGATCTATAGTAATTTTGTCACAAATGATGAGAGAGATGAAGAGAATTGGGAGTGTATTTCTCCGACTACCAGCGCTCATTGAGGTTACAATGCCGGCTATACTTATGTGTATGAGCTTTGGTCTAATTTACCATTTTTCCTGTGTTCACAATGACGAACCCACCAGAAACATTCATACTTATGTTGTGAATGGACCAAAAAGGCACTACTTTTGGCGGACCATTATTTCAAAAGGACTCGAACAAACTTCACATGATGTCACTCACACTTGTTATCCATGAGTTGGTCAATTTCAGAGACATGGGATAATTGCAGAAAATATAATTGCTTGAAAATGTCCATGTCATGTCCAGATTTCATTATTGTGGATACAGGATCATCAATAACGACAACGTTTATGGCCTGCATACCATCGTACTGATGTGATAAACAAGTTTCTGGTGCTAGTTTTATAATGTCACTATTACGACTGCCAAGACATTTACAACTGGTGTTCTGCTCCCTAAAGTACCTATTCTCTATTTGTTGTCTCACAATTAAAGTCAACGATCAGGGTTGGCCAAGGGATGACACGTGGCAACTATGGCCACAGAATTACCCGTAGTTCCAATGAAAGACATTAATTTATCTCATAGCAATTAATGGGAATTACTACCAATCGCTGCCAAAAAATCCAGCAAATGAAGGTTAGAAACTGAAAGGCAGATAGATTCATGCATTTTCTGAAGGTAAATGCATTTGAGGGCTGTACCTCAAATTCATGTAAGTAGCTATTTAGCATCACTGTATGATATTGGATTTGTGAAAAATCTCTCATTTCCTTGATTATTGACGGATTGATTTTAAAACTGATTTCTTGTCCAGTTGTTCTCGTTCAACATGTTGAAATTGTTATTCTGGCATTGTATTTGCATTTGCAAAGTTCAATTTCAATAGTTTTGCAGCTTTTATTGCTGGCCATGTTTGAAAAGCTCAATTGCTTCACATTTTGCATGGCGATATTTTCTATGACACTGCCAAAAAACGGTCATTCAGTGAAGTACCCCACTAAAAAGGGCTGACTAGAATAAGCAAACTGCTGGCCAAAGTTGTTATGATGTTACAAACACTATTTTGGGTGTACAATAATACAATAGTCTACAATGAAATGTTTCCGTTTTTATAAATTAAATTCAAGAAGCATGCATGCCAGAAAATGGTGAACCCACAAGAAGTATGAACGAAGGCTTTGAACATATTGATTTAGAAAAAAAAATTGCATGACGACTTGACACTGGATATCGTTTTACACATCGTATCAGCAGTCACGTTAACAATGCAGGTTCATAGAGTAGGCCTGCTAGAATAAAATGGCAAAGGGTACCTCTCAGCTACCCAACTATTGTAATCTAAGGAAATACTACTGCCAGCATGAGAAAATAATGTCCAAAAAGTGTTTACTCCATAATTATTATCCAAAATTGTAGGAGATTAGCAAATCTCCATCAGTGTGGGTTACACAATCCCAATTCCTGAGAAGCGGATGGGTGTGTGATCAGCTAATTGCCCTGGGCGGTCTTTAAATAAGGGGATGTGCTGAGGGTGTGTGACAGGTGGTCCAATAACAGCTTCTGATGCATAATAAAATGAAAAGGCAGGTAATTATAAAAAATCCACAATAGAATACTTTTTCAGCTAAAAATGGACTGAAGGCTCAAAAAAATAAACTAAACAACAGTGCAATGAATTGACACTAGCATACTAAAAAGCTATATTCAATTCAATTCCACTTAGTATAAGATTTGAACAACGGTGGCTTACACCAGTGAAGTTCATCAAGATTTTATTTTGATAATTTGACCATTGTGAGCCAGGTGACTAATTTTAATTCCATGTTTACTCTCATCCTCTAGGGTATTGTCCTTCCATTAATCCCCATTGTGTTGTCTAGTCATTCAATACTTCCTTTCGAGATGACAGCAAAATTTAATTAAGATTCTAACTACCCATAGTAAGTAAAACATACAAGTTTCTCTTGATTGTGAAGAAGTATGCATACCCAACAGTGATCTAAATTGTAAAACACCTTGATAGGGGATATCAGCGCCTAGACTGTCCTTTGTTTGCAGGAGTCAGTGAGGTTTGAGTGCACAGACTAAGGCTAATCGAAGTTTGCAACATTTACCAATGTTGCACGCCAAAGGGTCAGACACAAAAATAATCAAGGTAGATTTTCCACTAGTTCCAGAAAAAAATTGTAGTAGGTCTTCTGCCTCATTGTAAATACAGGTCACAGTAAAGTAAAGCATGCAGCCACCCTCTGATACAGTTGAAGATCAAGGAGATCAATGAGGTTATAAACTCCTAGTAAAGTCATGTTTATATCGGTGCAGGAGTCAGTCAAGTGTAGGAGTTGTTTGTCATTATTGTATGAGCAGACAACTCACTCTAAGTCTTTAAACTCGTTGCATGGAGCAATGGTTGATAAGGTCATGAAGGCAAATTAACTATAGGGCGCCCAGCACATGAGGGCATTAACAAAATACTCATAGTTGAGAACCACTAACTTTAAATGCTCAATTTTGGGCCATGGGAAAGTGATGTCAAAAATCAGCAAAATATTCTTTCTCCGTATTAACAACAAAGTTTCAAAGCTGATTCTTATAATTTTCAGTCTTCTCACCCCAACCCACGGCCAATAAAATTCCTCTTTTATTTGCTACAGCGGCTAAGAAACTCTAAGCAAGGGATTAGAGGTTCAGGAGAGAAAAGTCAGAATTTTCAGGAGTTGTATTCATGTTAGCTTGACAAAAACAAAAGATAGGGTGAGAATCTGGCACAGCAATGCATATGATCACAACATCCTTGTCAGACACAGGCTCCATCGAATCTATGAGAAACCTCCACCTGACTCATCCAAAACCTCTTCCCCTGGGTCTCTCTCATTATTCTGACCCTCATGCACATGTATTATAATATGGTGGTCGTACTTGATAATGAATATACATGTTTTTGTATGTTTTATTGATGCTAAATTTGAATGTCGCAGCTCCAAAAACAAAAAAACTGGTACATCACATCTATTTGTTACGCATGAGTCAAAATAGTCTATAAAAATGGTCAAATGGTAAGAACATTCCTGTTTCTTGTTGCTTCAGTTTGAAAACCTTAAACACTAATTTTCTTGTCCAACTCTCATGCATTGATAAATTGATGATGAATCATGACAACGTTCTGGGTTGGGCAATTCCCACGAATGCTGGGGGAGGGTCTTACAATCCAATATGGTACCGTACATCTAGTTATCATTTCCAAATCATTGAAAATTTCTCATCATTGCCACCATTATTTATTTCAACAACTCTGAGAAAAATTAGAACTAGATTACAACTTTTAGTATTGCAATAGTTATAGAATAAAACCTTAAATTACATGATAATAATGATAATAATATTGTAGTATTATTAATAATATAAAGCGTTGGATTCAAAACTTGACAAAATAGCGGACATTCAGTTGGGTTTTACAATTAGCACACCATCATCTGCATTAAGCAAGAGTATTCAGAAAAATCTTCGTCCACCAGCCTTGTCTTTAATTATAATTATTGTGTAATAATAGTAACAATAATAATTGTAAAATGGTAGCAGCGCTTCTTTGTACATGAGTTGTGACATAGTAGGGGTATCATATTCAATATGATGATGCAAACAACCACAACATAAAAAATACATTATTATATAAAAGATGAAAATAAATTATTAATTTTTTTGATTTCAAAAGGTGATGGCGGCAAAAGTTTTAGAGAGGAAAAAAAGGATGCAAACTTATGCCAAAATCAAACAATATGCACTTGAATTTATATTTACAAGTGACTGCTACTGACTGGCTGGCAGCGAACAATAATAAGAGTATGAAGGGTGGCAAGCTAGCCAGTAACAGTAAAACTCTTTGGTTGACAACAAAGTAACCAAAAATACAGAAAAAAATCAGATCAGCAACCATTGGGAGTTGTGTGTACATCAAATGCTCAGCAAAGGGTAGCTAAGTAGTACGGTAGATACATACTACACACAGTTCAATAATACGGGCAATAACCAATGGCACAACTAAAATACTCTTTATAACCTGGCTGGTTAGCCTTAGAACCAGCAGCAATAACAACCATATACGTCGACGTCCCAGTCTCCTTATGTGGTACGCAGCCCTCATATGATACCGAGGCTATGAATACTGTTTAAGCTAGGAGTGCTTATAGCCAGATTGGACAGACTCTGTATGCTGCCGTGAAAGCTAAACTGTTCAAAATTAGGCATATCATCGTCATCACAGTCCATGGCGTTAGCGTCAGGAGGTGTAAGCTGTACAGCCTCACCAGTAAACACGTCGTCAAAGTATCGAGTGTCTGTGTCCGACTCTACCTGAGGCTTAAATGGAGGCTGTATCTGTAATGAAACAAAGAGGGGATAATTACAAAACACAATATATAAAGCAAAAGAGGGGATAACTTCCAACATAATCAAAATAAAATAAGAATAAAACGAGCAGATAATTGCTTACTTTATACGAAGAAAGCATAACAGTTGAAATGTGATGTATATAACTAATCGTTGTTATTGATGATACAATAATAAAATCGAAAATTACTATTTGCGTCAAGATAAAACCACATCTGTTAGTAAGGATGGGCAAAGTCATTGTTTTGTTTCAAAATTTTCCTCGTTGTTTATGATTAGTCATTTTAAGGAAAGCACAAGTAATTAGTTTATATTTTGGGATCCACAACCCTATTTATAATTCCCATCCTTAGAGTCTCCCTAATGGCAAAACCCAACCCAAGATGCGTTATACCTTGACATCATACGTAATCAATTTTGGGACAAGGAACTATTTTTAAAAGCTTTACCAGATAGCAAAAGTAGGGATATATCTCCCAAACCCCTTAATCATTCCAAAAACTGACAAAAAATGATACAGTGAGCTTGGTTGTTTACTGCAACACAATTGGGATAGGTTACGCACAAGATATTGAGCAATGAGTTGCAAAAAACTTGGTAAAATTTAATTGAGATTAGGAAAATGAAAAGTTGACCTTGTTCAAGGTTCTGAACGTTTCCGATAAACAGGGTGGGATTACCGTAGAAAATCTCACACCCAACACAATATTGAGAAAAACCTCAAAATTATTTACTGATATAATTAATATAGTTTACGAGCAGAGCACAGGTGATAGCTTCTGTTGGTGTTGATATTGAATATATGGTATATTGCATATCATGTATGTATAAACTATTATGTAAAGTTTATCTTACTCTCTTATGGTAGAGATCATCCCAGTTAATATTAGCAAAGAAGACATGCGTCATAATATCCTTCACATCGTTAACTCCACCTCCAAGTCTACAACAATACAGCAAAAGAATATTCAAAGTTCCATTAATCTACATGTAATGTAAAAATATATAAATTAGATCGCAATTGCAACAGGAAGTTTGAGCGAATCGCAATGGCCAATTGCACAATAGATCTGACATAATCTAAATACATGTAGTAGATCTGATTGAAATCGCCCAGGCAAATTGCAAACTGGAAGAGTAAGTGCTTTCCTACTTTGTGTTGTTTGATCTGGAAACCAGCATATTTGCCTGTTCTCTGAACCCCCATGTGAAACGTGTTCCAAGACACGTCAACAACATTCTCATTTGTTTTCTCAACCAGAAACCAATTGGATAAATTCTTCTAATCATAATCCCAATTCCCAAGATATCGTTAATACCATGATCTTTATCGTATCCCCATCATGTTATATCAGTAACAAAAACCAAACATCGCCTTTTTTGCCCACCAAATCACCACAGTGGAAATGCTATCCGCCTTGCACGACCAAAAATCAGCTCATCAATCACGCAGGTAGTAAACAAAATTGTTTAAGGAGGCTAAAAATGATGATGGCACTACATGAATACTGAGTGTCACACTTAACCTCTGGCCGACACCCGGAGATTGGAGAAAGTGAGAGTAAAGGTGGAAGGAATGACAGAAACCTAAAATATATTACGGCAGACCACAATGCACGGTTGGCACTTCCATTTACGTTTTCTCATAATAAACTTGGTCAGGTTGACCAAATGTCCAAAACATGGAAAGACCATGCGAAAACACAAATTCAACTCTCACCAATTTTCAATTGGATGAATGGAATTGTTGTTTTGATCAATAAAAACAACCCACAAATGACCATATTTTCAGTTTGGACAATTTTCAACCTCATCCATGAGATTGGGATGTTCTCGAATTCACTCACCTTTTCAGAGGAACTTTTTCTAGGAGCCCTGAGAGTAGTGACATTGCTTCTTTGGAGAGACGACTTGGGAACCTGACGTTCTGAGTGACGATTAACTCGAACAGCATATCGTGTTCCTTGTTATAGAATGGAAGTCGTCCACACATCATTTCATACATGACAACTCCAGTACCCCACCAATCTACTGCTCGACCGTAATCATTGTCTTCTAAAACCTAAAAGAGCAAGCAAACAAACTATCATGATGACAAAAAGTGTATAAATGTAATGGGAATGATTTCTTTTCTTGTATAGTAGAACAGCCTTACTAAACCTATGACATAGGTTTAGTAAGGCACTAATGAAATAGGGGTACATGTATTTAATTAGTGTACTTAAGATGATTTGCTCATTACCAATACCCTACAACTCTATCTTCCTTGGAAAAAGGGCCTGAAGGTGCCTGTCGCAGTTATTGGGCTAAGTGAATATCAACCGTATTTAAGACAGGACTATTCAATTCAAATATCTTATCCTTCTAACAAAGCGTTCATTTCTTTTCTATCTCTCTATTCTGTTTGGTACTTAATGTAAAACATCTTTCCCAAAATGATTTGGATTGCCAAGAATAGTATTAAAAAACTTTCCCACTGGTTCCAAATTGTCATAACAGCTTTATCCTTTTTTATAGCATACGTTATCACATAATTTGATGTTTATAAATGTATACATATAAACAGGCACCGACAGCAACCATTTTATTTTGAGCTACATTTTCACCTGACATTTTAAACAAATCAGCTCCCCGCCCTCCTTAATAGCCTTCCCAGACTAGAGACTGCTGATACTTCTTGTGGCTTAAAATAGGAATCCGCCATTGGCAAAGAGGTTGTCAAAGTCAAAACAAAAGTATTATATAACACAATTTTTCAGGATCGGTTGGTCAAATAAATCCACCACAAATACTATAAAAACTGTAGGTTTGAGACAAATACTTTTCCACAAACAAAAACAGGATTGTGGGGGAACTGGCACCAGATGGTGTCGTTTGTAATTCCCCACAATCTGACCAGAGTGTGACGGCTATGGAATTGAAGGCGTTTTGGTGTCCGCATAAGGCTAACCATCACCATGACAAGCGTCTTCGAGAGATGACACAAGCAGCCCTGGATATCCCCATTTGGTGGCCAGTTCCTCCACCTCATTGATCGTCAATTATTCTTTTAAGCACAGGGTCTTATCTCAGAATTGCCACAAACAAGTTTCTTGGGGCCCTAGACTTTATCTACTTTTACGATCAGACAGTTTGCCGCCGAAAGACTGACCCAATATATACGCCTTTCTTGTCTCAGCTTTAATATTTTCTAAAACCAATCTTCCATGTAGAGGATCAACAGATTTGAAATTGAATCAGCTTTGTTTTTCATATACCCATATTATACAATTTACAAGTTATGGGTTCTTACCTCTGGAGCTAGATATTCCGGAGTGCCACAGAATGTTTTAGTCATCTTGCCGTATGACATTTCTTCCTTACATAAACCAAAGTCTGCTATCTTTATATGTCCATCTTTGTCCAACAGCAAGTTCTCTAACTACAAACCATGAATAATAGTTGAAAATATTTTCAGATTAAATAAAAAAATTCTTTGTAGTATAATCGTCACCAAATCATCTTCACATATCCATTTAGGTGGATCCAGCATCAGCCACTTGCTCTTCCTGTATCGATTGATTTTTTTGTTATGCACATGTATGAGATATTTGATGAACGGAAAGTTTACAATGGACTGTCGTTAGTCAAATAATCAGAGGTAGTAATAACGTATAAACCACTAGAAGATTGATGGAGATTTATTAATATGTACTGGCATAACAGAGTCTGTGTGCTCAGACTAGTATACATGTAAAGTGGGCCAGTCCAGCAAAACGAAATTTCTTCTCCCGCTAGTTTACTTTGACAAAACCTAGTGGGAGATCTCCGTATCAGGATTTTTTTATAGCAACAAAACCACAGAGCCGCTTACAAACCCTGACCATAATAATGTTCAAAGTAGACCTACCAGCAATGGTTATGGTTTTCCTCCGAAAAACAAGCAAAAAACTTGTTATTATGTTGTTGGGTACGCTATTGCATAAAGGTGGCATTGGTTACGGTACCTCTATCTATTGAGGGAGAGGCCAACCTCATAAAAATATGCAGAAAACATTAAAATATGGAAATCCTGCAACTAACACTAACACAGCCCTCCTCACTATTATCATGAACAGTCACATTGCTATGCATATTTCCTGAATAAAATTTAAAATTTCCCTTTTATGTTCCTAGATTAAAGCAATGATAAATTGATATTAAAAAATTTAGGGAAACATTGTACCATTACCGTCCCTAGCAACTGCAGTACCAGTAGAGGTTGTTTACATGTTCAGTTCGAAGTTCTGGTTTTGCCATTGGTTAATACAAGGTCAACTTCAAATGTATTTCCCACGGGTTTGGTGGTATTTGGCACAGAGCATATTGTTTTCGGATTATCAATAACCAATATGGTCAAAAACAATTATTTTTAATACCAGAATAATTCACGATAATAGTATGTATGATAATGGTGAACCATTATGACTGGCTGGGCTGTATTTTTAGCTAGGCAGATGACATGACTGGGCTCTTTTGCACATCTGTCTGGGCGTGGAGCAGTTGGAATGGAACCGCCTTCTTCCCAGCCTCCCTGCCCGGTGTTGTTGTATGTGGTAGAGCAATCAGACAAACAACAACCTGATTGTCTTTTGACAGCTGCAACGCTTCGGGAAGAGCCGCAATCAGAAATCTATGGGGAAAAGTTCCTGTACTGTGTTTGAACCACCAGTAGTATTTATCATCTTTGCCAGTAGTGTCAAATGGACCTGCCTTATGACCCTTCAACTGGTGTCACCAACTGTGGTGGAGAGCAAGTTGTAAACAATAAACAGGAATAACATCCCAAACTGCCAAACCACAATATCACAAAAATAGATTAGAAAAGCCCAGATATTACGTGGAGAGTCATTTCCCACATAGGAAAAGGAAGGCGATGATATACTGAAGGTTACCTGGTATAGCTTAATTGAAGGTTACTCGTGACCCTCAAAAAGTGCACCATGCATGCAACTAGACAGTTTCTTTGAAATTCATAGCAGTCAAAAATTAATATGCAGCCCTGCGTAAACTATAGGGGCTAAACTACAAAACCAGACTACCAAAACTTTCCCACACCACATACATATAGCCTTGATTCGGGCGAGTTGTGATACTTCACCGATTATGTGATTCGACCTTGACCTCACCTTGAGATCCCTGTAGACGATGTTGTTCTGATGAAGGTAACCGAGTGCAGAGATGATTTCAGCTCCGTAGAACTTTGTCCTCTCTTCGCTGAATACCCTCTCTTTGGACAAATGAAAGAACAGTTCGCCACCATTCACATACTCCATAACAAAACACAGTCTGTCTGGTGTTTGAAACGAGTACTTCAATTCCTACAATAATTATGGGAGTAATACGCAATCATTTAAAGTTTCCTCGAACCAAACAGCAGATGGTGGTTCTAAGAAGTTGGTTGGCTGATCATCCTTTGTGCCATAAACTCAAACACTGAGGCGAAGTAACACATTATTGATGATTCCAAAAGGTGCCACATTTTCGTTTGGGAGGACAACAAGTCATGGGAGTGGGTTCATAATACATTGCTCAGTTGAGGAACGCTTTGACCTTACGCTTGCGGTTAGCACAGCTTGTTGTGCATAGGGCCGCTGTTGGGTAAACATTCAATTGAAGACATACAGAGCCAACAAAATGGAATTAAATTCAGATTTCAACAGATCAGTATTTGTTTTGTTTCGGTGGTCAGAGTGTATGAATGGTGTGCTGATGTATTGCTTTGCTGTCAACACTTCGACCACAATTTCTCACACAAATCATAGTGGTGAACTTTCAGCAATGTTATTGTGTTGAGGTAATCCCAGATGCTTTTCAGATGATTTGGTAGATGGCGTGTTTTACCGATGAGATGATGGTTTTGGTAGAAAGGCTGTCGGTATGACCTCTATCCTTATTTATTTATTGTTTACAGAACTGAGGATGTTTTCAAGCTCTGCTGGAAGTCAGAATCGAAACATAAACACCTAATGAATTTCGAATGAGGTCTAAGAGCATGAACTAACAAAGGGGTGACCACACCACCAACACCCAGTTTTTTTTCATATAACAAAATACGCAATTCAAAACCAACCATAATATTATGGCCTTATTTACCCTCTGTCTTTTCAACTCTCTATATATAAAGAGATAAAAAAGAGATGGCTGTGAAAGCCTTTAGATGGTGATTTTCAGACAGACGTCCCATATTCTAAGATTCTTACTAACCGTTAGAAATGGATGCCTGGTGCTCTGTAGGACTTTACTCTCTGTCAGTGTATGAGCCACCTCATCTTTCTGTATGATTACAGATTTCTTCAGTATTTTGATGGCGTAGAGATGTGCAGACTTTCTCTCTCGGCAGAGGATGACTTTGCCGAACGTACCGCGACCCAGCATCTTAAGGAACTCAAAATCATCTAAAGTCTGTAAAGAGAGGGTAGAAACTTACGTTGAAAATATGAATGTAGAAGTAGGCTTATGGGCCTTCACAGAATGCCAGGGATGGTCATACCAAATAGTAAATGTGCCTTGGTTTTACCTATTCCCGGTTAAACCTGATTATACCAGGAAATATATTTTACCGTTTCTTTTCAAATATAGCTAATTTTTTCTACGATACCAACCAATATAACAAGCTTGTAAACCATCAATCAAGTGAGTTGATCAACGACAAGTAATAAATTTTGCCTCCGAAAATAGTACCAGAACGTTTGACATCAGGGAAATAAACGGAACACTTGGCAGGTTTTAACTTTCATTTGAGGAACTAAGCTGAGCGGATCATTTATCAGCATCTGCATGTAGTATATTAGGATTTTTTTCTTGTTTCTGGTTTGAATTTTGAAACTTGTAGTAAACTGCAATCTTAGTGCAATAAAGAGTACGGAGGAATTTCCTAACTTATCTCTTCCTTTGTCATGAGACACAAACAACGGGTGACATCACAAACAGGAAACAAACATGTTGTGTTGTTGTGGTATTTCCAAATAGAGTCCTGTTGAGTTGGCTAAAATTCTATCGAAGGTGTAAGTATTGCACATACATTGTTGACCATATCGAAGGTGTAAGTATTGCACATACATCGTTGACCATGTGTTGGGCTCAATTTTCACACATTGTCTTAGCACTGTGACTATTGTACACCTCATGGGGACCTCCAAGCATCGAGTCCTTGGCCAATAGTTTGAACCGGTCATGACATTATGACACGTTTTCTACCATGGATTGCAATACAAAAAACATGAAAGCCGGTGATGCTTTGTGGCGGGATTATTTTCTTCAATGACAATATGACTTGTTTATTCATTACTTTCACCAGAACTTTTCTGCTGGTATAAACAAGGTGCAGTATCGCCACATGTGGTTTTTTGTTGCAGATGGTGGCAGCATACAGTACACACAAGTGGGAATGTCTAAAAACCAGTAGGTGGTTCAACAACCCAGACAAAAACAAGATGGAAAACATGCTTTGAATTGGTAAATCAGGGTATTTATCATAATGATTTGCAATCATCCAAACACGTTTACAATGCAAATGCCAACCAATCAATGCACTCCTACATGGTCTATGGAAAGGCCAAAATCATAGAACAAAACAGAAGGAGCTGCCATCTGTTAATGCTAAAAATATCAAAACGGTCCAAGCTCAAAGTTTCAGGCACAGTATATAAAACGGAAAACCATTGAGGAACCCAAACACATAATTTTATGTTTGCCCAGTTGCAATGTCATCCTTGTTGTCACACCTAATAAACAATAAACAAATCTGGGGTGATCATCTAATACCACAATTTATGGTAAGATTATACTGGAACAAGGGTCACAAACATGTCCAAACGATTATTCACTAGCTTAGAAATTCATTATTGCCATCTGACCAAGGAGGTTTGGTTTGACAGAAACCCTAAAATGACCGATTGCACTATAGCAGTTATTATTTGGCTGAATGTAACCATATTAGCACACCATACTTGTGTACCAGTACATTGTACATTGCTACATTAAATATTTTTAGATCAAAGGTTAGGCCTACGCTACATATTAGAAACAAATAGTTTCAAAATTTTAGGCTCCTTTTACACCAGGTTCAAGAATATTAGAGGTCACGTCACACCCATTGAAATTTTGTTTCCTAAAATTTTCTTTCGGTTACACAACAGCTTTCTTCACAACTCGGTCAACAAGCCACAACATCTGGTGAATGGATGCTGGGTTGCAGCACCAGCAGCACACACAGTGGTGGTGGGTGCATTCTTCCAGCCACAACGCTGCCTGCAGCTATTACATAATGATCACAAGCCGGAAAACACTCTTATTGGTTGGTGGGTTATTAAAATAAAGCATTCTCAGAGAAAAACACCCAGCAAGCCCTACTATATAACACTTCCTCTGCAAATAACAAATCTACAAACCGGATGGTCGGTTTTCTTTCCCTGATAACAAACGATAACACATTCACAGCTTATTATTGATTGTTGTGGACAACAAGCAGCGAGAAAGTCCCCTAATAATATAGCTACAACTGAGCGGTCTGTTTTGAGATTCCTTGCTAAGGCAATATTAAAAATAAAATTGACCACAATGCTTACCAACTTCTTGAAATTAGTGATGAGTCTATGTCTCAATTTTGTTTGTTCGCAAAAAAATTGTGGAATTATGACTAAAGAGGCATTCATTACTTCATCAGAATGAAATGGCATTGTTTTGGTGACCCAGCGTCAGTGGGTTATTTAGGATTCCTGATGACAAGCTATAGGGTGGACCCCAAAATGATGGCATGCTAAATGATAAACACTAATCCCTGTGGTTACGATCTAGAGCCTGATGAATTATTTTTCAGCCTGGTCATGGACAGCTAACAGCATTTGAGATTAAACTAATATCTGCCCGGACATATCTTACGTCAAGAGGCCAAATACCAAGAAATACACTTCAATATAGGATGGTAAGGTCATGAAACCCGGACACAAGCAATTTTTCCAAAGTCAAGTGACTGCTCAAAGTTTGATCAAGCTGGAGCTACCTGCTCTTGTAATGAGACATTGATCTATATAGCGCGGGGTAACAGGGCATAATAACGGACCACAGAAGCCAAGCAGAAAAAGGAATGAAGTAAACAAGATAGTATTTATAATAAGGGTCTTTCAGAGATAAACAATCTGAACTTTAAATTTATCGGCGCTATTTTCGGGAAATAATATTTGGCTTGGCTACATTGGCCCATCCTTGTTACTAATGGTTTTTAAAGGTCCAATTTTGTGTTTACCCAAAGAACGGGTGCCATGAAGAGATATGAGTCAGATTCGATATTTTTCAAAATAGGGTAAAGCTTTTTAGCATTTTATGCCCTCAGGATAGCTACCTGCCATTTTCTATTCCCAGCAACAAACAAAATGATTAAATCATGAAATCTGTGCAGAAAAACATTTGAATAATCTTTTGGTTCAAGTCAGAGGTATAAATCGAAATTAATCTTTTCTGTCAAACTGACTAATAATGTTGTTTTGTTCTAAACATGTCTCACTTCTAAATTGTGTAAAAAATTTCTGGCCTTGGTGGTGATGCAAATTTCACTCAACATGAAAACATGTAGCAAGCAAAGACCACTTGATGAATGAAATACCACAGCCACGGTTAGGCTATTTCATTGAATGACATGTTGATGGCCATATTGCAGAAAACCATTAAAATAATTTTGCTTGGAATTTTTCAACTCTTCCGAATATGCAAAGGCGT
>ERZ1740068.538-NODE-538-length-17303-cov-8.025800_pt1 | contig 17303 bp, 19 predicted proteins | sample MGYA00581735_ERZ1740068 | MGnify/ENA primary metagenome ERZ1740068 (study PRJEB43018, sample SAMN04849740) | marine metagenome | isolation source: floating plastic debris | place: Pacific Ocean | collected 2008-08-30 | study: EMG produced TPA metagenomics assembly... | reverse complement strand
GCGTCGACGTAACAGTTACAAGTTTTGCCAATTTTACATGTCTATGTCAGACTTGACTAAGATTGGGTGTAAAACATGTACAGCTGAATCTGAGGATAAATGATTTTGTAAGTAAAATCTATTAAATGGTAAGAACGTGATTGTGCTTGCGCCAGCGTAATTAGTTTAATCTTTAGTTCCGCAAGCCAGTCACCCAAGGCTGTTTTCGAGGCTTTTTCTGTAGAGATTACGTCATTCAATCTAAACTTGTGATCTGGTTTGAAATGGCTTCCTTTAATGCTTTGCGTTTGTAGGTGAAGAGCAGGTATGTCTTGCTTTTTGTCTTTACAGATAAGCGATTAGGAAAGAGATATTGCCATTCATTTTTGATCCTTAGGATGGATTTGAGCGGAATGGAAAAATTCATGGCTGATTTTTTATCATTATGGGCCACAAAATGAAGCTGATTCTGCGTGATATAGATCGTTCCTTTGGCGTGTGATTTAAACAGCCCGGGTTCTAAAAATCGGATATTTTGTTGATAGAGTGTATCGCTCTCCATCGGGTTTAAAAATAAGTATAGCGTCAACACAAAGAGTTTCATTCCTTCGTTTTTTGATAAAATATCTGGTAGTCTTCTTCTGATTTAAAAAGCAGGCCGTATTGGTGTGCTTTATCAATCAGTAAAATTTCTTGATTTTTCAAGCGATACACATCAAAACGATCATCGGTTGGAAAGGCAGAAACATGCGCCCAATCAGAGGATTGCCGCTTTAGGTGCTCAATTTGTGAGATGTTGAGTTGTTTGAAGTCAAGGCTCTGAAGGTCGCCGGATAAAAAAGCCCGGTTCAGAAAATTTGTTTGTGGCGGATCGATTTGATTGGTCGGTTGCAGAATAATCGTCGGGAAATCACCCTCGTCGTACTCAAGCAAGGACTCATGGAAATTTGCAAACACATCGTAATAGCGATCCTTCACCTTTATGACAGGATACCATGATGGGTTGCCCGGCGTTTGATACATCAAAAACCACTCTCCGTGGAGTGTTTGACACATAATTTCACCACAAAAGGCCAGAATGTCTAAGAAATATTTTTTGATCTCAAGTCTGGATGGTTTTTGCTCATAGAAATATCTCTCCAGCATGTGCAGGCCGGACTCATCCAAAGTCAATGAAAGCGATTGGATCAGGGGAGAGCTTTCTATTCGTTTTTGTCGGTTATCGATAAAATCTTTTCCATCAGGATGGTATGTGAAAAACACAGTGCTGGCCGCACGTCCATGGCGTGAAAGTTTGTCCAGATCATCATTTTTCAGCAAGATGTATTCAGGGAGATCAGACAATAAAACATGATTGGTTAAGTGTATTGTGTCTTGCCGTATGTGCTGCTCCTGATCCTGTGACAGCTGCTCCGCCTCCTGAGTAGATAAGCGGAACACCTCAATCATGGACTGATCCTTCAAGAGCCAGTGGCACTTGAGATAGGGATCGGTATCGATGTGTGTCTTATTCATGGCGCAGCCGACAAAGAAAAGAAAAAGTATGAAAACCTTAAAATCTGACACTTTACATTTATTGCTTACTCCAATCAAAGGCCACGGGATGACCGGACGTATCTGCTTTATAGATTATCGTTATGCTATTATTCAGGACTTTGGCTGAGCGTACTTTTAGCAGGTTTCCATCAATCACATCGCATTCTGAATGCCAAAGATAAACCTTCTTTGCATCTGCGGCTGCACGAACGGCATCATCAATATCGGTTTCGCCCGGTGTGATGAGGTGAAGCATGGCACAACCGGAGGTTGCTGCGTTTTTCTTGATCTTGGCGCCCCAGCCAATTATGGTACTAAAGAAGTTGGTGGCGGTTTCTGCATTGTCGTTGGCGGCCAATATATTGATCATACGGCTTAATTGCTGCGGATTGTAGGAGGGTGAGAAAGCAATATGGTTGGATTGGGAAATTTTGGCATCAATAAACGCACCCTCATCCCACCAGAAATAATGCTTTTCCGTGCCGCCTGTTATGCTTGGCTGTTCTTCTGGCTTGCCTGTTTCTAAAATAGCATCGGGGATGGTACCGTTTACCCCGAAATCACTTTCATAGAACGTCTTCGTATTTTTTGGCCTAAATAGAGAGCGTAAAACGGCATCTTCGAATATGCGTCCTAACCTTTGTTTGTATTTGATCCATCGCTCCGCTGCACTGAGATAGCTAAAGCGTGTTTGAATTTGACTGTAGACCCCTTTGCTGCGAGCGAGCTGATCAAGCTTGTCAAAGGTGAGCGAGCCCCGAACATCCTCACAGCGTCCATTGCCCGGACAGTGGGGTAGATCTTCTTTTTGATTATACCATTTCTGTAACAATTGCTCGATTTGTTCATCACTTCCACCTGGATTGGGGTTGCTCAGACTGGGGCTGCTTGCACCGGCTCCATGGGAGACATTCCAGGAATCCCGTTCTATACAATCACCGCTTGAGCAATCTTGCATCCAGCCTTTGGGACATTGCATAGCAAAGTGGCAGACATCGTTGGCAGCCAGATCAATGATTGACCCTGTCAGACCTATAATGCCACCTATAATGGCACCGACCGGACCACCTGCTGCAAAGCCGGATGCCACACCGATGGCTGTTGACACGATCACAGAACGCACTTTACGCCACGTTTTCTTTGTCCAGCTTTTGAAGCGTTTCCAAAATCCATTGGTGCGCAAATCGGTGGCATCTTCACCCATTTGCAGCGCAACCTTTTCAAGGGTGGTTTCAAAGGAATCCTGATAGGTTTGCAGCATTAGGATGTAGCGATCTTTCTCATCCTGCATCATATAAGGATCAGCGTCGATATCAGCTCTCAACTGCTCAATGATGCTGTAAACTTCTTCTATATCTTCGGGTAGCTGGGTTTCATCTTCGGGCAGGATGTTGATGATGCGATTGATATAGCCTAGAGAATGATCTGTCGCTTCAAGAACAAGGACGGCCTGAGGTATATTGATAGGCTGCGGACTTCGTGCAGCGTTGCTTAAGCGGTTGGTCGCATCACCCTACGGTTCAGTTGGAAACAGAAGCCGATAATCCTCATCTTGTATCAATCTTTCATATTCTTCTTGGAAAGTTGTTTGAAAATGATCGAGAAAATATTGATCCAATGCATTCCAATCCACTTGACCATAGGAGATTACCGATTGAAAGATATGATCAACATGAACGGGTATGTCGTTGATGTTGGGCTGTACTGATGAAGCCTCAGTGTTTTGTTTGATGTCCTCTGATTGATTGCAGGCAAAGCCAAGGCAGAAGAGAAGGATAAAGAGTATCGTTCTTTTCATGGATAGCGTAATTGATTTAAAAAATAACTCTCGGCTGCGTCCACGGTTCGTCACTGATGAAGAACGCAAACCCTTTAAAATTCAGCTGTAATATAATGATTTGTGATTAGGGTGGGATAGAGGACTATGAAAAGTTGAAAGATTACTTTTTGGAAAGGAATCTTTAATAATTCCACAGGATGTTTTGGCTATGTTTTACCACTTTTAAAATAGATAAAAGTCAGAGTCCTGTAAAAAGTAAAAACCCCTGAAAATCAGGGGTTTAATCTGTAGCGGGAACGGTCGAAATCTCGAACTTTTTGGAGGGGGATTTGGGGTTGATTTTGGATGGGAATTATGAGAAAAATCCTTCTGTAGAGTTACAGAACCCAGAAAAGTGATGTTTTCAAGTAAAAAGACTAAGATTGTTTTTTACAAGAGTTTGACTAGTATTTTAATATAACTTGGACAGGAGAGAAAGTTTAGATAAACATATATTGTTATTTTCCTGTAAGGGTTGTAAAATTCCACTATTTCAAATTGTACTTTTTAAAGGAATTTAAGTCTTGGAGTCTACTCACCTATTAGGTGAATAATATTTTTTTTGGCTCTTAAAACTCTCTTAAAACCGGAGGCTCTTACATTTTGCTCTACAGGGAATTTAGGATTGCACGTTATTGTAGGACGATACTGACAATTAGGTTTTGGTATGCTCTACAAAATAGATCAATGAAATATTACCCTTTATGGTAAAATGAGTATCTTGATAAGATGGATGACGAAGATAAAAGGATACTCATAAAATCACGGGAAGAATGCACGGGGATTATGTACACCTTTTTGATTAGTAAAGATGATGGGTGGCACGTTCTTGAAAATGGTGGTCAGAAAGGGATCAGTATAGAAGACGGTTATGTGGACTTTAAAGATGATGGTAAGGTCGAAATCAAGCAAGGAACCGGAAGAGCATTTCTGGATGCAGGTCATGTTATTAGACAGTTAAATGAACAATTGGAGTAATTTCTTGAAGGTCTTCATGAAAATAGACAGTTGATCTTTAGAGGTCATTAAAAGGTAAACTACTTGTTTCAATTCTTCCGTTACTCGAATCAAAAAAACGTTCTTTGGCAAGGATACTCTCCCGATAGGTTTATCAGAATTCTCTTTAATACCTGAGATTGTCCATATCTCAAATCTTCACTATCCCCCAGACGGAGACATCCTATACACCTTAGTAGTTCCTTGAAACACATCATGAGATATTCTTGAAAATTCACCCAATAAAATCTCTACTGAGAACTCTTTTTGCTTGGAATGAATTTCAGTAACTGTAATACCCGAGTAGTCTTTTTTCTTAAATTTCATGGTGACACCGTCCAGAACAATTGGCTTTCTAAATTGGTAAAATCCTGTTTTATCGGTTTTCACTTTTGCTGCCATTTTGCCGTTCTTAAACAATAACACTTGGCAGTTTTTCACACCTTTGAAAGAGACAGTATCGCTATATACAAGACCACTAATTGTTGTTTGAGAATAACTAACCTCGACCAGAGAAGTCATCATGGCAAAAAGAAGTAACAAAATTCTAATCATGAGCTTTCTTATTCCTTTTGTCTTTTGCGCCGATCTCTTCAGAGTTGTAGGTTCTTTGTAGATTTTTTTGTCGTGTCAATTTTCGTTTCATCGCTGCTTCTTTGGTTGCATCATGTAGTTCATGGATGATTACTAATGCTGCTTTTAATCAGTGCTGAGCTTTCTGACTTTCAACAATTCAGGTTTTGTCCTGTAATACATTTCACCCGTCCTTAATTTTGTTTTGATTTTGGTGCGACCATGAAAGAAAAAGACATATCAAGCCTTTTTGATTTCATCGAATTTGCATCCCCAATAAATCGGTACTCGCTAAACAAAATTATCGAGTCAACTTTAGGTGTGTACCTCTCCATAAATTGTCTTTCAATATCAGATAGTTCAGTATTTCTTATCTGATAGTGAATAAAATCCAATCCTCGCTTCGCACGGAAAATAACAACCTCTGACTGCTGTGGCTGAAGCTCCTGCTTGCTTTTAAACTCAACTCTTGATACTGCGCCAACTTGGATAGAATCTGTTATTTGATCATCGTAGAATACAATCTTTTCAGGAAGAACTAATTCAATATCTCCAAAAATAGCATCTTGACTATTTACTCCTTGACAACTAGTAAAGAGGACAAAAAGAAAAAATAAGAACTTATTCATCATTGCTCAATTTAAAAGCAGGTAAAATCTCTTTAAAAGGGGTTTTAATGACTTTTCTTTCGAAATGCCTGTTTCAGCAGACTTTTAGGCCCATTATCATAATTTAAAGTGAACAACAACGGTTGCTTCGGAGGAGACAGACTGACCATTTATTGTTGCCGGAGTCCATCTTGGCATTCCTTTAACTAAACGAATGGCTTCTGCATCACAAGTATTACAAAGCCCTTTAACAACCTTCACATCAGTAATGTAACCGTCTTTTGTAACTTCAAAGGAGATAAATACCTTACCAGCAATAGTAAGCTGACCTTGTTGCCATTTTGTGTTTTCGGCTAAATACTTTTCTAACTCAGGCTTCCCCTCGGGAAAAGATGCAAGTGTGTCGTATTGAGTTTGTAATTTATTCTGACACGCAAAGCTGATGGTTAAAATTGCATAAAAAAATACATGAAAATATGTCACTCTCATCTTAGTTGTTTGATTTATCAAAATTGGAGAATGCTTCCTTAACAGCTTTGGTAATTTGATCTTCCAGTTCCTGATTTGCTGTCTCCCTGCTTTCTCCGTGATTTGGGTTCTTCCCCAAGATAAAAAATAAAGCGTGTCCAAAACCTTCATGTGCTGCCGTCCCTGCTTTATTTCGGTCCGTTAGTCCTGGGTTAATTACAACAATAATATTTCCATTTGCGGAACCTCGACCATCACCATTTTCATCCTTTCCTCCGCCTGGTAAAAGAGTTATGCCGAAAATTCCATTATCTTCATTTGCACCACTGAACCCCTCAGCTTTCAATTGTTCTTTAGATTTTGTGCCCCCATATGCCTCAAATAGTACATCAACTTCGCTACTATTATCTATAGAACCAATTGTGCCAGTTTGTATTTCCCCTTTTGAATCTACAAATTCATAGTTTTCGGAAAGGATAAATTCTGTAGTTCCATCATCGTCAACAAGGTTTTTTAAAGCGGTAAAATTTGCTCCTTCACCTGATCCGTTTATGTGAACAAATCCATCTTCTCCCAAAGTGACGCTCTTTCTACTAACCGGGTCCAATGTATTTAGAAGAACGTTGAAAGCTGCTTTACTGGCAGGTTTGACTTTTCGGCCATCTGGATCAATATAGATTATTGGGTTATTTAGCACAAAATTATAAGGACTGAAACTATAGTACTCCTCTGTTAATGGATCAGGAGATAAGAATTTACTAATGATCTGCGCCTCGAAATTAGATTCACTATATACCGTGTCCTGAACCGCAAAGCCAGTAATTGCGTTCGTAACGGTATTGAACATGACAGAGCCTATCTGCACAATTGTGTCCTGGTCAAAAAACTCTTCATATTTACCCTGGCTCAAAGTCAAAACCTTGACCTTGTATCCGTATTGTTCAAACGGCTGTTGCGCCAAGGCAGCAAATGATAGGATTACAGCGATGATGGTAATTAGTGATGATCTCATTTTTTAATTTTTTTATATCATATGAATTTACTCATGTACTTGGGGAAAGTCGTTTTTAATCTGGAATGTCATAATAATGAACCCGAATAGAGGTTGCCTAATCATTGTACTTTATGAGCGATCATAGTACTGGTTCAATAATCTCAAAGCCTTCTCCCTGCTCTTGTGGGGCAAATGACCAATAATGAATCTTTTTAACTTTTGACCAGTCTACACCGGGGTAATCTTCATAGAATGGAGGGTGATCGACACGATATTCCCATACCATTTCTTGGGTTGGTACTATTTCCCCAATTGTGAGCTTCTTAAAAGTCATTTTTACCTCACCCGAAACAAAATAGACATCTATGTGCTTCGCTGTTCCGAAGTCGGGTAATAGAATTTTCCCATCTTGGATTTTAATGTGATCAGCCTTATCATCAAAAACGAAGATGATCTCTGCATCTGCGTCTAATTCTTGTTTTTGATCATCAATGCTGAAATGTATGAGGATTTCTATTTTTTCTTGCTGGCACGAGTTAAAGAACATACCGATTATGGAAAGGCAAATTGCTGTAAACATGATTTTATTATTTTTTTCCAATTCCAATAAAATTAACTGTTGGAAATGTTGCCAACTGTCCACCAGAATTATAAATATAGACTTTTCCACTTCTCGCCACAAATACATAACTATTACCTGTCCGAGTTGATGCATTAGCTATATCACCCTGACTTGGAACTTGTCTAAAAGCCTTCCCCCGACCTGTCTCCTGATTTATCAGTGTACCTTTTGGGTGGACATGAAAAGCTCCTATCAATTCTTGTCCGGCTGGTGGTTGAGGTTGCCTGACATTGGCTTTTGTTCCAGGTGGTTTGCTTAAATCTACAGCACTACCCGGCTCTGCATTCACGACTGACACAGTTCCCTCTCCATCTTTTACTATGATACCACCTTCCTCATGAAACTCTCCTTCTGTATCAGGTACAAAATTAGGTTTAGTAGAGTCATCAGCAGTGGTAGGACTATTTGATCTCGTGACTGATTCTCCCATTTGACTTCTGATTGAAGCTGACGGAAGATCAATACCCGAAGTCACAGAACTTCTTGCAGTTGTTCCTCCCTTAGTATGCGTGGCTTGAATTTCTTCAACTTCGTCAATATTCGTAACCACAGTTACGCCACCGTCATCAACACCATCTGTTCCGATAAATTCCCCATCTTGATTATAAAAATCTATTGGTGCTAATCCGGTTGGATCATTATATCGGATTGGATTGTTGTAGACAAAGTTATAGGGAGACCAGTCGTAGAACTCTTCCGCCAATGGATCAGGAGATAGCCATTTACTGATGATCTGCGCTTCGAAACTAGATTCGCTATAAACCGTATCCTGAACCGCAAAGCCAGTAATTGTGTTCGTGACTGTATTAAACATGACAGAGCCTATCTGTACAATTGTGTCCTGGTCAATCTTCATATTTACCCTTGCTCAGAGTCAGAACCTTGACCTTGTATCCGTATTGTTCAAACGGCTGCTGTGCCAGAGCAGCAAATGACAGAGTTATGGCGATGATGGTAGTAAGTATTGTTTTCATTTTGATTCACTTTTTAAGTTGTCGATGATTCTTTTATCTACATATTTATCTTGGTGTCTCTGGAGATCCTCCAGCCACGTTAAATACATTTTTTTGGGCATTCGCCTGTAACCGAGCTGGTGTATCTGCTTGTATAGTTGTTCCATTTCCAGGAACAACGCTCTTGGTTCTGAAATTTGCAGTAGTTCATTAGGCGTATCAACACCATATTCTTGCATCATTTTTTCAAACATGGTTTTCATAGTCTCCGCCTTGGACAGCATCGCATTTACGTAATTGGGGAAGTACTGTAAAGCGACATCCAAACACTCCATCAAAAACTCAGGATTGTCCTTGCTGCCAAACTTTTTTTCGTAGCCATTTGCTAAATCGGTCATTGTCAAAGCAATGGATTGCGTGAGACTAAGCGTGTCCATGTAAATGCCATTCTGTACAGCATTCAAATGAATATACCCGCTGGCCATGATCCAGGCATCAATTGGAAAAGTGGCACTCGTCAGCTCGGTGTTGAACCAACCAATTTTATTCGTCCTTAACTTGATGTAAGTATGATTAGGTGCGAGTGCCAGATAAGCTGTTTCTCCCAACTCCTCTGCTAAAATTTTATATAAAAAAGGCATCGAGTGGCAATTTCCGGTCCCTGATTCCAACAGCTTGGTGACAAACATTTTTGACCAGTCTTTGTCTCCGAAAAAATCTTCAAAATCGTACTTGTATGGTAGATGGATTCCATACTCGCCATCAGACACCTCAAAAACAACTGTATCAGTCATCACTAAAAACACGCTACCGAATACTTCTACGGCCTCTCTGTCAGCGTAATCGTACAACAGCGGATGCTGTTCTTTTACGTTTTTCGTGAGAGCTGTGAGGAATTGAATCTTGTCATTAAACCTTTCGTAGTCAAGCTGACCACTCATATAAGCATTTTCAACTGTAAATACAGCTTTTTTGAAGCTCATCGGGTCACTACCATTGAGCATATTTTTTAAGCTCTGGAATGCTTTGTAATATTCCTCTCTTGCCAGTTCCTTTGACAGATCAATCTCCTGCGCTTGAACCAGCAAGGATGTTATCAAAAGCAATATGACCGCTAAGTATCTCATTGTTTGATGAAGCCCTCCATTTTCACCTTGCTAAATTGTTTATTCGATAACTCTTCTACAGAAGCCAACCAAGAGGAATACGCATCTTCTGGCATAGGTGCGAACCCCAGATTTTCTATATGTTTGAATGCACCATTCATTTGACCTAACAGAAACTGTGCCTTCTCATCTCGGTCAAACTGCTCTTGTTCTAAACCGTGCTGTTGACATTGAGCTACAACGTATTGCACCTGTGCAGCGTAATAATTGGCGTTGATCTGATGGGCCGTAATACTGTTGGGGAAGACTTTGTACACCGCTTGAAAAGCAGTCTGAAAGAAATTTCGGTCATCGTAGCCATACCTCTTAACATATCCAGACACGAGGTCGTTAATACTTTGAGCTATTAGCTGCCGGTCGTTGATTGCCTCCATATATATCTTGCTACGAATTGCCTCTGATTTCACAAAGCCACTTTGCAGGATGAAGTTATCCGAAGACAAGCCTCCGATGGTAAGCTCCAGGCTCTGCCAGTTACCTCTTTTATCCTGGAATTTAATGTAAGAGTGATTAGGAGCGAATGCAAGGTTGGCACTAGCTCCGATTTCTTGTGCAATCATTAGGTAAAGCAAAGGCAATGAATGGCACTGTCCTGACCCGTCCCTCATCAGCTTAGAGACAAACATTTTTGACCAGTCTTGTGTGCCCCAGAAATCTTCAAAGTCATACGTCTTTGGATAGCTGAGTATAGGTTTTTCAATGCCTTCATAATCCACAGCTAAGGTGTCGGTCATGTATCGGAAGATCATCATATTCTTGACGAGGTTGTCAGATAAGTCAAGGCCATCCTGATCGGTCTTTCTAAGGATGTGATTTGCTGCATTCTTAACATACAGTCTTATATAGTCTGAAGGTATGGTTGGATCAAAGGCACTTTCGACTAAGTAAGTCGCTCGGATTAGATCGACTGGCAAAGTATCATAAATCATATTGATCAACTCATCCAGGGCTTGATAATAGGCTGCTTTACCAGGCTTTCTAACATGAGGAATGGTGTACACTACTGATGTTTCGTTCGTTGAATAGGCTTCGCTTATAAGTTGCTGAATTTGCCGATCATGAGCATCTTTTTTTTGTAGGTACTCTTCCACTTCATCTCGTATTGCTTTGTGCTGCTCAGCCATTGATACGCGGGTGTTCGAAATAGGGAAGGGTGCAGGAATTAAGGCTGGAGCAATCAGAGAATTAGAACCACGCTGTGGCAAAGTCACTTTTGGTAAAACACTTGGGCTTGGTGTTAATGGTACTTGTGCAAAAAGTACAATTGGACAGAACAATATCAGCGTAGCGAAGATTAACCTCATGGTTTTAATTTCAATAGTTAAAAATACGCAATTTTAAGTATCTATACTATGATTAGCTCTACTTTGTAGTCTCGAACTGATATTAAGATAACCAGAAAATGAACTTGTCTAAAGCCCCATACAATAACCAATGGCATTACTGTTCGAGACCGCTACCAACACTAATTGATCTTAAACTCCATACCAACTCTGACAAAACGGTTAAACACTTCGCTGTTCTCTGAAATGAAAAAGTCAGGAAATAGGGTTTGATGCACAAAGAACTGATTGTTCAATAGGTTATCCGCTTGTAGCTGAAGGTTTACTCCTTTGACCTTGTAAGATAAGCTAAATGCAAGGGTTGTGAACTCAGAGCGTACATTTCCAAAAAAGCGAACAGTGCGCAACTGTGGAGACAGCAGTAAACGATGTTCTAAAAAATCAAGTTTTAGCCTCATATTCAATGAAAACATTTCCTGCCTGGATTTGATTTCGCTAAGCCCATTGAAAAAATCAAAGCAGTGACCTTTATGAGCTACACTCACCCTAACTTTTCGTGGTGATGCCCGATTTATTTAGCTATTTCATCTTATTACAATTTAGTTGAGCTAACTAGCCTTAATAAGGTCGAATTCAACGAAATTACAACATGGAAACATTGGATCGACTTAAACCTATTATTTCCGAAATTTTAGAACAAGCAGAAAGAGATGAACATGGGTTATTCTGGCGTTCATTTACAAATTTAAATGGCAAAAAGTCTTCAGGCACTCAACTTGATCTTTATTGCGGCGTATCAGGGGTAGCGTTCCTATTCATGCAGCTATATCAGACCAGTGGCAATGTAGCACATAAGCAAACCTTGGATGATTCCATCCAATGGATTAAACAAAATGCTATTTCTCACCCTTTTAAAAACCAATCATTTTTTACAGGTAGAACAGGAGTCGCATGGCTAGTTGCTGCGTATGAACAGAAGTTTGGCACTGGCGATTTTAGTGTGGTCTATGAACTGGTTAAACAGTGTCGATTAGACGCTTCATCTAAGTGCGAGCTATTAAATGGAATAGCTGGGGAAGTTTTAGGTTATATACACTTGTATGCTATAACTGAATACCCGCCGATCCTTCCCCTGATCGACCAATGCTTAGAACACTTGCTGCAAAGAGTCAATTACAATCCCGCAGGAATTGTGTTTGATAACAATCCATTCTATGCTGCAAGTGTAACGGGCTTTTCACATGGTTTGGCAGGTATAGCATTTGTATTGATGCAGATTGGCAAATTCTCTGGCAATGATGCCTGGGTATATCTGGCAGAACAGGTTATTTGCGCAGAAAACAATTATTACTTACCCAAAATCAATAACTGGGTCGATACCCGAAAGGTGGGGGTAATGGGTGACTTTGTCAATAGACTCAAAGCCGTAGATAAAACATTCTTCAAAACAGTAGCAGATAGCGCGACATGGTGCTATGGAGCACCTGGCATTGGATTCAGTAGGTTCCTAGCTTATCAGGTAACAGGCAAATCACAGTATCATGATGAGTTCATTAGTGCTGTGAACAAAGTGGTGGCAGTTATGCGCAAACCCGGTAAGTTAGAGGAACATTACAACTTATGTCATGGGCTTGCTGGCAATGCAATGTTGCTTTTGGAGGCTCACCAGGATCAAAGTGATCTTTGCTACGATTGGGTTGATCAGGTTAAGGAATCTATACTGATTCATGCAGAGAAAGGGAAAACACTGAAATCCGGTTGCTCGACAACTCTTTTAAAGGATCAGATAGACGTAAGCCTGTTTACCGGGTTAAGCGGAATGGTAAATTATGTACTACAAGTCGAAAATCCGACCCTCTTTAACGTACTCAATCCCACTACGGATTTTGAAAACCTGGCTGTTTCAGATTTTTCAAATATTAACCTGAGCAAGCCTGCAATTATAAGGCAATTATTTACAAGATGTTATCCTCAATCATCAAGGTTTCTGAATGATAAAGCGTTGAAATCACTGACTAGTTCACGCAACGAAATAGATATTAGGAAGGTTGACCTTGATGCTGATTCCACACAACTTTCCTTCTGGCATGAGACTGAGAACGTACTGTATTTGAAGGAACAGAATACATTTTTTAATAGCGTTCGTCTTGCACTTATTCGTTTCAAAGCAATTCAAAAGTTAGATCTTAATCAGCAGGTTTTTCTTAACCCAGACGTGGCAATATGCAAAAATGATGGAAGCTACTATTTGGTGTTACATCATTTGTTTCCAATTGTTGCTGCCCATCAACTAAATGATGACGAGTATGAGATACTGAGGCTGTTCAATGGAAATGAAATTGGTATTAACATGGCCGAAATAGTAGGAAATTTCAAGCATGGAGATGCTGCTTATCACATAATCGCTGACTTTTGGCAACAAGGAATATTGATTGGTTCTGAAATAAAAGAGCTGGACGCTAAATGGGGCTGTCGTAGGAAAAAATAACTTTACCAAATCGGCTCTTGTCGAGATAAGTGCGGTTTAAAAATCCATTTAAGTCACTTTCTGAATACACCGAATCGATCAGTTTTTCTGCTGTTTCATGAAGTTGCAAAGCAACGGCTAAATCTTCGTGAGTCCCCAAGCAATTCCCAATAAATTCGAGATTTTTCAAAATCAAATGACTGTAGAAAGACTTGAATACCTTTGATTCGGGTACACTTAACGGTTGGCCAGTGACTGCTGAATATTGGTCGTAGATACCACAAGTAACGTATCTTCCGTTGTGCTTGAGTAGTGATCCGCAGGACAACATCCAGGTATCAGCAAAGGGATCAAGGATAGCATCAAATTGTACTCGTCTACCTAAATCTGCGAATTGATCTGCGATTCTCTGAGGAGAAGAACGGTCAATGACAAACACCTCTTTTGCCCCTAACTGCTCTAGTTTAGCAGCTTGAATCTTACTCGAAGTAAGTGCAAATGTATCAATACCAATTGCTTTCAAAAATGCAACTGCAAACAAAGAAGTGCTGGAGGTACCTGAAGTCACCAAGACTTGAGAATCAATATCGAGTTTGGCTTTTCTGATCATAGCCGACACTGTTTGTCCACCGATGGTAAAACCCGCAGCCACATTAGACGACATGCTATCTGGTATTGTCATCAGTTTTGATTGATGAAACACCTCAACAACCTGACTTGATGCATTTGAGGGTATTCCGGGCATTGCTCCCTTTTGTTCCCAATCCTGGTAAGTACCATCTGGAATTACCCGGTCCCCCTCTTTAATTCCGTGTACTTGACTGCCGACTTTAAGGACGGTAGCGACAAACTCTGAACCGAAATATGAAAAATGGAGCTTATCAGCGGCTTGTTTGCTCAATCCGGTGGCAAGAGTCAACAAAATTGCTTTGTCTCTGTAATTGCAGCTAAAGGCATGTTTTTGAACTAAAACCTCGTCATCATCAATTACCTGTTTGCGGAGTTGTTTTTCGTCTTCTACAATAAAGCCCGATCTCATGGCAAGCCCTTCCAGGGCTATTGTACCACCTTCGATAAACTGCTCCTCATCAAGGTTTTCCAAGTGATTATTGATGATTGCTGCACTTCTCATGGCTGACATTTAAACATCTCTATAAATTCTCCCTTATCCATATTGGGCAAATCTTCGTTGTAGTGAATGCGGATCAGCTCTTTGTCAATTTCTGCAAACTTTTCATTGTATCGTCTAATCGCAGATGATTCATAAAAAATGCTTTCCAGGTGGGTGTCCCGATCCTGCATAAGGCCCAAGATTTGCGTGACTTCTTCCCAAATACTAGCTACTCTAATCGCATCACGTGCCTCATCAATGATCACAATCTGTGCTTTCCGAATTTTACCAAAGAAGCCGCTTACCCGAAAACGAGCAGGTAATACGCTATGATCGTCTTCATGTAGGGGATAAACCTTTTCCATTTCGAAAATAGATGTGTAATCAAATCTGACGTTGTAGTCGTCTCCCGTAGTGAAGGAGATCGTGATGGGTTCAATAATCTCATTCAGTTCCTTCACTACGTTGATCAGTGCAAGTGAATCTGTTGCATATTTTGGTTTGCCAAATACCTTAATTTTGACGTCTTTATGCCACCTTAGCAAAAAATCGTTGCTGCCTTTGCCAAACTCTGTTCCAAACGCGATTTGTGCATAGTATTCAAGTGCCTCAGCAGAGTACTTACTCTGGAGCCTTTGCGCAAGTGCCATACGCTGCTCAGAGCAACCGGGTGAGCAGCTTTTATGCAAAATAGCAAAGATCAGCAATGCGACTACAGTACCCAGCTTAGAATTAGACGAAAAGAGCATATTTAGTTGTTGAGTTAAATCTAATTTTCGCATTGGAACATCTCTATAAACTCTCCCTTATTCATATTAGGTAAATCTTCGTTGTAGTGAATGCGGATCAACTCTTTATCAATTTCTGCAAACTTTTCATTGTAATGCCTATTCGAGTCTGATTCATAAAAGACACTTTCAGGGTGGGTAGTTCTATCCTGCATGAGACCCATCACTTGTGTGACCTCCTCCCAAATTGTGGACACTCTCACTCCGTCTCGCGCTTCCTCAATAATGACTATCTGCGCTTTCCGGATTTTTCCATAAGCCCCGATTACTTTAAAACGTCCAGCAAATACCCTATGATCGTCTTTGGGTCGATGCAGGACTTTATTTACGTCAAAAATGGAGATATAATCAAATCTCACATTGTAGTCATCTCCGGTCGTGAATGATATCGTGATGGGTTCAATAATCTCATTCAGTTCCTTCACTACGTTGATCAGTGCCAGCGAATCTGTTGTATATTTTGGTTTGCCAAATACCTTGATTTTGACATCTTTATGCCATCGGAGTGAATGATCATTGCTACCTTTTCCTAACTCCGATCCAAAAGCGATTTGCGCATAGTACTCAAGTGTTTCAGCAGAGTACTTATTCTGGAGTCTTTGAGCAAGTGCCATCCGCTGCTCAGGGCAACCAGACTCACAGCTTGAATGCAAAGTAGCCGTAACCAAAAAAATGATTACGACTACAAATCGGGAACTAATTAAGGAACGCTTCATCCCTCTACTACATGCTCTCCTAAAAGACACGCTTCACCGTCTGGCCCGGGCATGATAATATCAGACGCACCACCACCTTCACCAGTATCACAATGCCACCAGGAATTATTGTCACCTATTTCATGAATGGATAAAATGATCGTTGCCGTGGCATAAACTGAGGCAGGCGTGCCTCCAGCTTTCACTGTCTGTGTTTCACTGTCGTCAATTTGCGTCACAAAACTCTCGATACTGAGTTGTTGCAGCTTTAGTTTCTTCTTCATTTGTGTTTTGGTTTTTCGTTAAAAATTTAGATTCTTGAAAAGCACCATATTTGACGGCTAACCTTCCACTACATGCTCCCCGAGCAAACACGCCTCACCATCCGGCCCAGGCATGACAATGTCTGATGCGCCACCACCTTCACCAGTATCGCAATGCCACCAGCTTCTTTCATCGCCGATCTCATGTATACTTTCTGCAATAGCAGTCGCCAGGCACCAAGTACCTGTACCTCCTTTTACAGTGCGAGCTTTTCCATCTTCTAACGAAGAAACAAAGCTCTCTACTTTTAATTGTTCTAATTTTAATTTTGCCATAACTTATTAATTATAAACGTAATTTGATTTGTACATACTTTTATTTTTGAAGTAAATGCTATTCCAAGCTTTCACCCGGAATAGCTCTTCACAACTGGCCAAACATTTCAATGGCGGCACACAAGTTTGTAGTTTTCAAAATTTTGAGCAACTACTGTTACTACTAGGGCAACTCCATCAGCCAACAAAATATTGGCACGATTTAGATTGCTACGCTGGTCTTTTTCTTTTTCCTCAAGCACCAGACACCTACCTCACAGACAAGCTGTCACACTTTGTATACAACTTGATTGGCTGTGGCTACATCTGTTACCAGTAAGGGTGGAACAGCGTACTATTGATCTCTTGCTTTCACACGCTTGCGATTGCTTTCTAAAGGATATAATTAGTTAAGCTTAACCATTATTGATCATTAACTTATTTCGTAAACCTAAATCAGCTCATTCCACTTTAACCGGATTGGTGCATTTTTTTTAGAATTTTTTGAATTACTTAGGTAAAATATACCTCTCTTAATGATTAGGCTCACATTGTCGCTTGATCTTGCATGCTGCAAGGTATTTTTGATTAGGGCACAACCCATCATTTAATAGTTTTTACAATAAACATTTACAATTATGAAAAAGAGATTGATAATTATTTGCGC
>ERZ1740068.537-NODE-537-length-17308-cov-13.416391_pt1 | contig 17308 bp, 16 predicted proteins | sample MGYA00581735_ERZ1740068 | MGnify/ENA primary metagenome ERZ1740068 (study PRJEB43018, sample SAMN04849740) | marine metagenome | isolation source: floating plastic debris | place: Pacific Ocean | collected 2008-08-30 | study: EMG produced TPA metagenomics... | reverse complement strand
GGAGAAAAACTAATGAAACTATCTGAAGCAATTTACAACGGATTAACTAATTTAGGTGAAAGCTTGAGAAGAATGAATATTGATAGCAAAAATCATGAGCTTGAATCTATCAAGCTTGGTTTGGTTCCAGACTATGAAAAATTGAGAATGCTTAAACAGAAACTATATTGTGAAGTCCGATTGGGTAAAGACACTAAGGAGTTGAGAGAAGCTATTCATCTACTCAGAAAAGAGGTAGATACTGAGGCTAAAACTAGAGTATTTTATGACGAAAGCTTGGCATATTTTTTCAGAGATATAATCCTGTTTGCAGCTTTAGCTGGTGGTTTTTCTATTTTTACTACATTTACTGTGAACATTTGTAGCAATCGTAATTCACAGTATTGTAATACTGTTTATCACGGTTTTATCGAATATTTATATGGTGAGGATGATAGCAATCTTTTACCAGATAATACGGAGAAATAATTATGGGACATTCACCAGAATATCTTAACTATATTAATAGTTCTGAGTGGAAAAATAAATCAAAGAAGTGTCAATTTTTAACTCGTAAACATTGTATTTTATTTCCTTGGTTATCCAGTCGCCATACGCACCACATGACTTATCGCAATATGAAATTGGAAATACCAATTAGGGATACTGTAGCACTTTCAGTTACAGCACATAAAATTGTTCATTGGAGGATATTTTGGAAGAATAAAAAAGTTAGACCTTATGTTAATTATTTTCTCAGATTTTGTATGGTCAGTTCGATTATTTTTTGGAATACTTTTGGATTATTAATTAGGAGGTGAGTTTATTGGCGGAAGAATTACAAAAAATTGACCCTCAAGTAGTCAAGCAAATATATGAGGAGGATGATTTAGACGAAGATGAATTAATAGAGGATGAATTTGAAAGATTAACTAAATTAGCTAATCAAATTGAAGCTAGATATCACGCAATTAATTACAACAAAAGAATTACTAAGAAAGATGCCTAGAAAAGCAACAGAAAAACTGAACGAAACATTATCAAAGTCTACTGGTAAAACATCAGATTCTACTACTAGTAAATCAACCAAAGCTACTAATTTTGATTTAGCTAATCTTGATACTAAACAATACACAGAAGTTACCAAACAACAAAAGCAGCTAGAGGAAGTTAAATTAAACGGTTCTGACTTATCAAAAGAACTTCCAAAGGTTGATTTTGAAGCTTCTAAGGTAACAGACCCCCTTAATCCACCTGAAGACAAACAGTTTCGTCAAACTGATAGCGAACGGGCTAGAGTAGCTGGAATCTATGCCGAACGTCTAAACTATTGGGCTACTACAAAAGATGCTTTTAAAGACTCTGGCGCTCGATTTGATGCTATGGGCGAACAATCGGCAGCTATCCAAAAAGGCATTAGTGCGGCTGACAAGCAAGAAAAAGCTAGAGGTAGTTTTATTGACTATCTCAAAACTAAAGAGAGTAATAAAGAGAAATACGTTAATTACCGCGTACAAGAGTATAAAACAGGTAATTCTGTACTCAAAGCGGCTCAAACTAAACGTAAGCTTGATGCAGAATTATCAAAGTCTCAGCATGAAGCGTCAAAAGCTGAGTTAGAGACAAATAAGGCGCTCTCGGATTTAAATAGCTTCCGAGAGCAGATAACAGGGACTTCCACGAAGTAATTAAACTCACTGGGTTGTAGTGGTTTACAACCCAGATGTAAACCCTATCTAAACATCATTAAATCATGAAATTTACTCAATTAATCACATTCATCCCTTCCGGTTTCGCTACTTGCTTACTCGCTTATTCGTTGATTACAGGCAACTTAAAAGAGCAAATGCAGGTTGCTGTAGGTTCTACTGTTGCTGCTATTGGAACCGCCCATATAGTAGGTCAAATTAATCAAAAGAAAGTAAGTGAATTAGAAGATAAATTAACTCGTTCACAGCAAACAGTAGAGAAATTAGAGGAAGGTAATGATTCTAAATTGAAAGCACAAATAACCAGAAACTCAGAGATATTTAAAACACTAACTGATGTTCAAGAACAAATAAGAGTAGTCGAAAAAAGCAAGCAAGATTTAATTAAGTCTCAAGTATCAAAAATATCTGAGATGGAAACAGTTAAACAAAGTCTAATCAAAAAACTTGAAACTTCTCAAAATCAACTAGAAGATTCTCAACGCATCAACGACCAACAATTTAATCAAATTCGTGAGCTAAACAATCAAATTATTCAGTTACAAACCGAAGCAGAAGAGGAAAGCAAGAATTTTGATAAGTTGTTTGAATTGAGAGCGAACCAGCGTGTTAACGAGCTTACAGCCGACTATGACGCGCTTATAGAAGATAGTTTAAAGCTTAAAGATGGACTCGCGGAATTAATGGGTAGAGTACGTAAAAAATCGCGTAGTAACAAAGAATATCTTGTTAAAACCATTGAGAAGGGCAACGAATTGATGGGAAATGTAGAAGATAAATTTAATGTTGAGCGCGATAATTACGCTAATCAAATTGAAATTCTCAACGAAAAAGTAGCTCGGTTACAGCAAGAATTAGACGGGATTTTGATTGAACCTGAATATTTGAATGTTGGCTACGCTCTACACGGTAAAATTGCAAACGACATTGCAAAATTGTTTTTTGAATTATCTGATATCCCATTAAAAGTACTGGGTTATCAGCAAGATGAGGAATTAACTCGTGTAGGTTACGGATATTCAAAAAATGCGATTGCTTCAGATATTATTCAATCACTCAAAAATCTTAGTGTTGACATTGCTAAGGGATTGCGTATTCATTCGATATCATCTGTTGAGCTATCAAATATTTCTCCAGTAATTAACCTCACATTTCGTAAGGAACCGCCAAAGCCAGAAACACACGAAGCTATTTACAAAGCTGGTTTAATTCCTGCGTCTCAATTTTGCGATACTGTTGCCAAAGCTACAGACACTAAGAAAAAAGGTAAGCCAACGTTGAGGGTTATGGCTGCTACCGGAGAAGGTAAAGGTATAGCCGTCAAAAATTTACTCGCATACTTCGCAAATATAGAAGGTTGGGAGATTTGGTTAAGCGACCCACTACACGGAAGTGATGAGGATTACTGGGATACACCAAAGATTGCTACCACTGCTAAAGACGCGGGGAAAGCTTACGATTTATTCTTGCAACTCCATAAAGAGCGCAAAGACCTTAAGCAACCTGGGTTTACTGACCGCAACGTATTAGGTGTATTTGACGAGTTTGATAAGCAGCATTCCAAAGATGATAAAGAGCAAGCTAAAGAGATAATGACTGCGATTCGCCATAGTAATCAAAGACAGATTTTAATAGGTCAGTGTGCTGAAGTCGGGTCTAATGGTTGGACGTGGGATGACATGAAAAATTGTTCTTTATTGGTACTAGGTGCTTCTATCGGTTCGTTGATAAAACATTTACGTACAGATTTTGGATGGTCTACCAAAAAGGTTAACCAAGTGAAGCGCGAGTATGAGAAGTTTTCACAATGGGCTGATAACCAAAATGATTCTAATCCAGATATTCCAGACGAGAATCAAACCCGCATCGGATTGTTGGTAGTCGGTGATAAATATCAGTTTCTAGAGTTGCCCATTGCTCATAAAGGAATACTCAAGGATGGTAAGGCAATATTCAGAACTATTTTGACGGCTACTCCTGCTCAACCAACTGAAAAAGTAAAACCAATTGCTCACCAAGCGCTCAACACATCTCTACCCACTACTCAAAAATGCCCTAATTGCGGTTCCACGAATATTGGTAGCAATGGCAAGTTGCGTAACAGATGTAGAGATTGCAATAAAACCTGGAAGAAATAAGTAATTATTTCTTAACAGTAACTCACAAAAAGATAGTCAAAAGCCACACTTTTGTGGCTACCCCCCTAAAGGGTAAATCCACCACAAAAACCACAAGATTTTTACATTGGTGTAACCTTTGCTATGACTACATTTCCGGCGTTATTTCAAAAGTAAATATGGTGCTATCTTTTTTACTCCCACACTTTGTGGTCGTCACCACACCACAAAAACCACACTTGTCACAATCTCTATAAATTCGTTTAGTTACTGTTAGTAAATAAAATTTTATTAATTAATAGTAATTAATTGGGTGAGATATGACGAGCAATTAGTCAGCAGTACTTGAGCAGTACTTGAGCAATTGCAACGCGAGCGCGAGCAAACCAAATCAATATAAGGAATAAAAACAATGACGACTACTAACGGACATATCAAGACTGAGCAAACCACACAGGACTTAACCATGATTGAAACCGTAGAACAACTAGAAACTAAAACCAAAGAAGTTAAGCAAACACCCAAAGCTAAAAAAGCTAAATCCAGTAAACCCAAGCCGAACGCCATTACATATGTAGATGTAGTACTAGACGCTGGCAGTCATAGCAATAAATCAATGATTGATGGGTATGAGAATTCATTTTCATCAGTATTTAAGGAAATCAAAGGAGATTTACCCTCTGGTATGGCTGGATGTTTTAGCTACAAGAATAAAAACTATATTGTTGGTGAATTAGCGGACGGGTTCCCCGGTGAATTGGTTTATGCTTTTGAAGACAACAAGATTAAGTGTCTTGATATCTGGCTGATAGGGGCTTTGACTTCTGATTGTGAGTTTCTGGATGAGTTGATAGCCGATAAAAAGTCTAAGAATAAGTATAAAAATATGCCGATTAGATTGTCCGTAAATCTTAAGTTACTTTCCCTCTCGTCATCCAAGAAAGGTGATATATCCAAAATTCTCTCAAGTCTAAAAAGCTTTACTTACCGTGGTAAGGAATTTGAATTGAATATCAATAATCTTGATGATGAGTTTATATACAGTGAAGGTTACGGCGCTGCTTTAACAGCAAAGCAGGCTGTTAGCGCTAGGGAATTTTATATTCTGGATTTGGGAGGAGGAACCCTAACGTTAACCCAGTACCGCAACGGTCGGGAGTTACCCAAAGCAATTAACCGTCATATTGCTACTGGTGGAGGTATGCAGATAGTAGCCGAACAGATTTACAAAGCCGTGAGTAAAGCAGACAAAGGGGGTCAAGAGTTCAGGTTATCTGGGATATTCGCATCACTTAAAGCTTGTCGTAGAAAGGATGAAAAGTACTGCACGCCTTATTGCTTGGGTCGCAAAAATATTGATATCTCCGAGCAAATACCCGATGGACTGCAATCTTGGATTGATGATAATCCCACAATTAAAAAAGTCCTAATTGAAGCGCGGGAACGTCTAAACTCAGGTTTTAGTATTTTTGCAACTGGTGGTGGTTTTGCTTCAGCAATTATTGCTGATTGGATTAGCGAGTACATTACAGAAGGCATTGATACCAGTAACTTCCAAGTACTTGATAATCCGGCAAACATCAATGTTACTGGAATGCAGTTACTAGACAAATAACGATTTGAGAGATAATTAAAAAGCTAGTCTTGCCCGACTAGCTTTGAGCATTTTCAATTAAACACTTAAGGACATTGTACCAATGACTAACGCACAACCGGAAAATTTAGAAACACGAGTGGCGACAGTTGAGGAGCAGTTAGACCAAGTGCTTGAAAGTCTTGATTTAATCGCTACCATTCAACGGGGTATTCGGGTTGAGGTTCGTGAAAATTCCCAGACAACAGCACGGTTAGAACGCACGGTAAGACAACTAGCCGAGATATCCGCACGGACGCAAGCTGTAGTAGTGAGGAATCAAACTGAATTAGAACAATATCGCGCTGATATCCGCCAAAACCAAGAAAATATTAATCGGATACTGACTTATTTAGAAAATCCGAATCGTGGGGATACCCCGCCCAATTAACGATTACCAGTTTGTAACAATTCAAAAACCCCGATTATCTTTAACCGGGGTTTTTCTGTCATCTGTCTAACGCCTTTGATATGTTGCGACTATGATACAAGAAAGTAAAATTCTGTAACCAAAGAATATAAAACTATACGTTACGTCATAAAGATAATTCATGGTACTCAGTATCATGAACCGATGCCGCGCAAGCATTAAGCTCAGTCTCGCCCTTACGAAAACTACATGAAATCAATTACACCTCACGTATATTTAAATTCTGTGTAGTGTATTCTTGTGTACTAGGTATGGTGACGTTTTGTACTCTCCCTGTCACCCCTCGTAGTTTGCGTGTTACATTTTTACCTTACTTTTGGCTTACTTGAGAACTAGCTCAATTAGTTAGTATTACGAGGTATCTATAGAGTATTATTTATCATACCTGGTAAAGTTTCTTAAATCTCTTATAGGTTATTACCGGATATTTAACAAAGTACCTGGTATAATTAAAAGTAACAGATAAAGAAAGTGACAAATCAATGACATTAGCAACTGAAACCAAGTCGGAAAAGATTAACGCTATAGCTGAAGAATTAAAGCTTAACCTACGTCAAATTATTGTTCGCTCCCGCTCCACTAAATCTTGCGACACTTTTGTAAAAGCTTTCTTAGAACAGCTTGCTGATGATAGTTTTAGTAAAAGCTTGATTCGCAGAAACATACCGAAAGCAATTAGAGAGGTTAAGGAAAACTTGGGTAAGGTTCGGGGTGCTAGTAAATTACAGCGGACTACTACCAAGGATGGGAAAACATACGAGCAGCATTACGCACTAGAGAAACTATATTCTGAATTAGATAGATTCGGCTTACTTTATGGGAACGAAAAAGGGAGTTTTGATTTAGATGAATTAAATGGTGTTGAGCCAAAGCAAAAGACGGAGGTAAAAAAGTCTGAAGTCAAAACAATCAAGAAGCAAGCTATCACAACTAATGTAGGGGATTTGAAAGCTATAGATTTTACCAAATATCTAGAACTAGCCAACAAACTTCTAGAATCTTCTGAGTGGGAAGAAAGATTGATAGGTGTTCTGATGGTAATACCTAGACGTGGTGTTGAAGTAGGGTTACAGATGAATTTCTATGAACATGATGAATATTCTATTGTAGTTTCTACACCAGCTAAAAAGCGGGATGAAAAGAATACTTACTACCTAGTCCCTTGCTTTGTTCACTCTAGAATTATTTGTGAGTCTGTAGAATTTATCCGCAATAATAAACCAAAATTGAAAAGCGACAGCGCAAAAGCAGTTGGTAATCTTAAAGAAGCTAACGAATCTTTTAATAATGATGAAGAGTCAAGACTATTACCAGCTTTTAACGAGCATCTTAGACCGTTTTTATCGTTAGAAGCATCTACCAAAGACAGGGATAATCTACATCAGTTAAAAAATATTGGTACTACGGTTTTATATCAATTAAAAGCTGACTCACTTGGTAATTTAGCTGGTCAAAAAGAAACTATTGAAGAATGGGTAAGACAGGCAGTTGTACACGTTTCAAACCAGACTACGGGAAAGTATGTTACCTGGAATATCACGAACATTCCCGAACGTTTAAGAGCAGTTGTAGAGGTAGAACCAAAACAAGTCCCCCCAGAATTTGTAGGGGCGGAAGATAAAATAAAAGGAGGAAAAGAAGTGTCTGAATTATTTACTAAGTTGTTAACATTAGCTGGCAATGATGAAGGAAAATTAAAAACTGTAGAAGCGCTCTTTTTAGACGATAAAAATGAATTGAAAGATATTGAAACTATTGCTACTGGTTTAAACGAAATAATAGAATATGTTAGCAGTGCTAGAACTCGTCAAGACGCTATTCACAAAGCTTTGAATATTCCAGATGCTCCCAAGAGTTCTAATGAGGAAAAAGTAGAACAGCTTACGGACGCTATGATAATTCATAATCGAGAAAATCCGAATCAAAAAATATTCATTTCCGATAGTACTATTCGTGGTTTCTTTGATGTATTCCCCGGTAAAAACGGTAAAGGAGCAGCTATAAATATATTGTTAGTCCGTAAAATTATCAGTCAAAACCAGCATCTAAAAGATGTTATTGATAAACACAATGACGATAACCAAATAACACAAGAGCATAATTTAACTTGGAGAAAAGAAAAAAGCGCAATCAGAGAAAACTTAAAGAGAATATTACAAAAGCAATTCAACCATGAACTCAATTGATAAACATTCTGCCTTAGTTCGTAGAATGATAGCAGAAGGATACAACACACAAGAAATTCTTAAAGAGCTAAACAAGCTTGGTTGTAAAGTTAGTTATCCAGTATTAGAAAGATGGCTCAAAGAAAATGACTTAAAGGTAGATACACCTAATCTAAAACCTGTTGAAAAAGTTGTCAAAGAACGTGCAGAAACAACACCTAAGCAGTTTGACTTTGACCAACATTTTGGGGATTGTTTTGACGCTCAAGAAGTAACTGAATTTTTACAAAAAGCACATTATTTTTTATACAAAAGACAGCTAGAAATTGTTGCAGCAGAACAAGAAGAATATTATCTAGGAATTAAAGAAACACAATCTATTAATTCTCTAAGACAGTTACAAATACTTGCAGGACTGCTTTATAAAATTGCTCCTCTGCATTTGATATCGAATCAGCAAGAAGCTATTAGAATTGTGCAACGAATGGGGTATACAGTTTCTTTTGAAGGACAAACAATAGATGTGGATTTTGAAACCGACACCGAAACAGGTAGGGAATAGTATCAGCAATATTTTAAAACCTGTTCCCCAAAACTGGGACGAGTTTGTAACTCTCACTACTATTAGAAGTGGTGGTGAGATGCTTAAGTTTGAGGCTTACGAATACCAAAAAATCATGATTCGTTTAGCCAATCAATACCCTAATATGATTATTTTAAAAAGTCGCCAGATGGGAATTACTCAGGCTATTGTCAGCAAGTTTTTACACGATGCGATAAGGAACCCGGCAGCGTCCAGCATTGCTTTTATGCGTAATGGTGAAGATGCAGGAGCTATTAGCCGTCGCACCCGTCAAATGTTAGAAACTATTCACGATTATGCGATATCCGAAAATGATAATGTGGGGTACTTAAAAATCAAGGGTGGAGGAGATATTTATTTTAAAAATAGCTCTCGTGAGGGTTCCCGCTCCCTAGATTCGGCTACGGGAATGCTGTTTGATGAAGCTGCTTTTGTCGAGAATATTCAACAAATTTACGCTGCATCTAGCCCCAGTAGCGCTTTATCTGGTGATAGGATTCAAAAGTTTATCGTTTCTACCCCGTCAGCTAAAAGCGGTTGGTACTGGGATAAGCTGAATGAAAATAACGGTGGTATCGATATAGAGGGCTTAGCTAAGGATGTAGCTGAAGGGAAGGAATATAAAGAAATTCCCGGTGTATACTGGTTTGTAGACTCTGCCAATACTTGCAAGATGATTTTGCACTGGAGAGCGCACCCGAAATACAGCAAGTTTGATGATTATTTAGAATATCGATTAAAGCAAGACGGTACAGACACCGAAACTGTTTTAAGAGAATACGATTTACGCTTTATTGATAGCGCTGTTGCTGTATTTGACTCTGTTATAATTCGTAAAAATGCTATCGGGGTAAATGAATCTGTCAGGGACGAGAAAGCTGTTTATTATGCCGGACTCGATACCAGCACTGTAGGAGCCGACTACACCACATTTCCTATACTCAAATATAAGGACGGTAAGCTATCTCTAGTCCACCTTTACCGTCAGAGACAGCAAACCAGCGACTATCATATCTATCAGATAACAGAGTTAATTGAAAGATTTAAACCTAAAGCCATAGGAGTAGAAATTACCGGAGGTGTCGGACAGCTTTATTTCGACCAACTAACAAGACAATTCCCTGGTTTAAATATCCAAAGTATTAGAACCACTGGAGACAGCAAACCCTCGATGATTAGCGGTCTGGTTTTAGCTTTGGAGCGGGAACAATTAATCTACCCCGATAACTCCCCGTTGATATCCGAGATGCTTTCTTTTAGGAGAATAGGGAAGAAACTAGAAGCCGCACCGGGTAAGCATGATGATGTAGTCATGGGAGTTGCTTTTGCGGTTAACGTCTCCCCGTTGAGCCGAGAACGGAAAGGATTGTTTGCTGGTATTAATATTCAAACTTTTTGAATTAATTGGTGGTACTGAGTACCACGAACGTAAGTATAAAGGAGATTTATTATGATTAATAGTCATCATAAAGACAACAAAAAAGGTGGAAGTGTATGGACTGTAAGTAGTATTTATGTCCATCTTGATTCAATAGCTGCGGTATCCATTGAATGCTTTACACTTTTCGATGAAGAGAAACAGTTTGAAGTAGAAGTAATGAATGTTGTTACTAGCTGCAAGTATACGTTATCGACAGAAAATGTTGAAAAAACTTTACCAAGTTTATCTGACAATTGTTATATCAACGAATCATATCATCATGAAATTAATGAAATTGTGTCCGATTGCAGCTACAAAACTCGCTGGTATAATTATCTAGACAAAATAAGATATTATAATCAACCGTACCCAGATAAAAATGAAAAACCCGTTCCCAGACCAGAACATTACACATATATTTATAGTGTGGAATGGGATGAAAATAAATTCAAATCAACTATTCCCAAAATATTTAGAAGATTGAATGATGGGGTTTTAAAAATAAATAGTGAGTTTACTGATTTGTTAAATGAATTAGATAACTATCCAGAACCTCTAAACCCTAAAAACCCTACTTTCTATCATCTCAATGCTTTAGGAATAGCTATGATAGAGGCTGATAAAGTAATTAATTGGATGTAAGAAAATTATAAAGGAGCAGTTATGTTTTTAGCATTACCAATAGTTCAGTTAACTTTTTACAATCAAATAAAGTCATCCGGTTTGACAGACGAGCAAATTTATCACGTTTGCTATGCCGTAAACAGTTTAGAAAACGAAGCTCAAATTTGGGAGCATTTAGTTAAAACTCACAGTGGAAAACCATCAAAAGATTTATTTCATTTAGAAAAACGTATCAAAGAAATGAAGCTAGAATTACTTGAGTTTACCGATATAACTACCCTTCAGGGAATTCAAGAATTATTTTTTATAATCGCTCCTAAATTTTGCTTTTACTTAGGTCGCCTATGGGAACTTGACTCTTATCCTGAAAAGCAAAGATTCAAAAATTAATTACTTATTTTAGGAGATAGAATATGACTTCTGTAAAAATGCAAGAGAGATTTAAGTGCTTAAATAACCACTCTAAAAATAAAAAAGCAAAAGAAAACCCCATAATTTATTTACTGTATAATTTGCACCCTCATTCGATGCTATATCCACAATTTACGGTAACAGCCCAATGCGATTATTTTAATTACTTAGCCGTATTCAACTTACCTTTAAAAGAACATAAAAATCCTAAGTTCTTTTGTCTACTACATTTAATCTATGAAATCTATGAAACTAGAAAATTAGGTTGCGCTAAATTAGCAGAAAATTTAATAAAAGATGACTACAACATTAGTCTTAATGTATTTAGTGCCTTGCCTCATTATGCTAATATAAGTCAAATTTTTATTTCAGAAGCTAATAGGGTAGATGTAATTAAACGTTATCAAGGTATTAGCACCTGGTTAGAGTATTGGCATTCAAAAATAAACACTAGAGAATTAAAAAATAGCAATAGTTACAATTGGTTAGAAAAAGAAGCTTTACTCACTGCTCGAAGATACGAACTCATTTATGAGCTATGTAATAGGGGGTACTTAAATTTTAACCACAATCTTATTTGGTTATTAGTAGAAATTTCAATTCTAAGAAAGATGATTTTATGCACAGCTAATAGTAAAGAAGAATTATATAGAAATAACAAAAATCACATTGATGTTATGAATAATTTTGAGGAAAAACCGCCCCAATTTGCAGTAAAAACAGAAGATTTACTATATCACTCGGATAGCTATGTAGAAACTCTTGCTTATAACGTAGCACTACAAAACCCCGATTTTGATAAAAATTACTATAGACCGTACTTAGCAGCATACAAATCAGCTAATAGTTCCCGAAAAAAGAATTCTAACCTTTCTAACCCAGTAAATACAGGGTTATCAACACCCCCAAGCAAAAAACGCCGTGGGGGTAAAATTGGGCACAATAAAAAGAAGAAACACTGATTAATTGTAAACTTTTGTAAATATAGACGTACAGCCGTACAGAGCATTTTTTCTTGCTATTGTACGGCTATAGTTTTAAAAGGAGAACAAAGAAAATATAAACTTTTGTAAATATAGACGTACAGCCGTACAGAATTTTTCTGGCTGGTATTGTAAAGGTATAGCTTGAAATCAGAAAGCGAAAAGCACCCCAAAGTCTTATCTGGCTTGGGATTGTGACTATGGTGCATCTATGCATCATTGTCTGATGTATTTTTAGATATGGAGATTTTTAGATGGGTCAAACCGCAGAAACATACAAATCCTGCCCCCGTTGCAAGTCCACAAACCTTATTCGTCAGACCGGAGATGAGGAGCCAACCAAACACTATGGAAGGCTCAAATGTGGCGATTGTGAAAAACACGTACAGTGGCTCAAAGACCCCAGCACCAGCATTACCACCGCACAGCGTCAAAAAGCCATCGATAATTTATTAGAGAATTTCAGACCACGCTTAAGCTCGTGGGATGTTCAATTTCTACAGTCAATATATCCTCGTCGATACCTGACCCCAAAGCAAAGAAATGTACTAAATAGGATAGGTACAAATGTATTAGGTAAGAAAATCTGCATGGATGAAGATATGCAAGCTATGGAGCGCGGCTATGACAAAATACTGCGGTGATGGGGGGTCGGTTGTGATTTCAAAGTACTCAGTACTTTGAAGGCAAAAACCAAACCCCTAACACGGGTGAATGCTAGGGGTGAAGGTGTAATTGTGATTGTTGGGAATAGGAGTTAAGCAGTTTTTTCTTCTAGTCGAGCTATTCTTTTTTCTAATTCGTGAATTTTATTTTCTTGAATCTCGGCTGCAATCAACAAAGTTTCTCGCACCCAATCTGCAAAAGTCTTATTTTTAGACTCTGCATAATCTTTCAATTTAAGTAACTCATCCTCTGGGATTCTGACGCTTAAACGAGCATTTGTAGACATTTTTTCTAATTGGTGACTATATAACTAACATTTACACTCTCATTATATATCACCCAAATGTGTCCCAATGTGTGACAGATATCTAAACTGGCACATTGCGTCATCCAATGGATGACAAATTAGGTAAATTAGTAAATGTGAGAGAAAACGAACTCTCACGACAATCTAACGAATAAAAGGATACACCAATTATGACCCTTTCAAAAAGAATCTCTCGCGCTAATCGTATTGCTGCTAACGAAAATAATTTAGTTGTTGGAACACTTACATCTGTAGAACCTGTTATTTCAGAACTTACCGACGAAGAAGGTGAAATTGTTGAAAATGAGCAAATAGAGTGGGTTTGGGAAGTTCCAACTGCTGTTAAAGGCAAAACCACAAGCATTCATGAATGGACGGGTTTTAACGTTAACTCAGAAAAAACTTACTATCCGGAGAAAGGTGAGCCTACTTACAACAAACTCACAACAATTCTTATCAAAGCTGGGTTGCTTGATGAGAAAACTATTGACGATGCTGATTTAGAAAGCATTGATATTGAATCGTTAATCGGTCAAAAGTTCGAGTTTGAATTAGAGCGTCGGTCTAAGAAAAAATCCGTGAAATCTGCAAAGCTTTCAACAATCAAGCCAGTTGATTAATCTCAAATAAAAAATGGTCGGGTTGATAGCCCGACCTTCCAAAAATAATTTGTATACAACGATGATAAATTTAAAACGGGGAAGCTCAAAGAGCGATACTACCCAATTGTCAAATGATTCTAGTGTTAAAGATAAACTGGAAACGACTACAAGTAGTGTAACACAAAACGATACTCAAACACTACAAGGAGAATTACCGTTACTAGATAATTTTACCGTTTTTAGAGGGAATCAAACCCTAGCAACTTGGTTGTTAGGGATAAAAATTTTTCAAAATGAAAATACCTGCTTGAAAGATAATTCAAGAAAAAACCTTGAAAAGCAATTAAGTAGCAAATCGGTTAAAAAAGAATTAAATTCAGTACTAAATTTCTTCACTGATAATGAATTTAATCAACGGATTTCAGGTATGACTACTACAGGTATTCCCGTTTACTGTCCCGAATTAGACGCTATTCACTGCTTCTCTAAAGATGAATTGAGTGAAGATTTTGATATTATATCTTCTTTGCTAAAAAAACAAGGTTACAAAGTAGATAAAATTAACCGCTATCAATTAGAAGATAAATTAAACCAACTGTGGAAAAAGAAAGGTTACAAAGGCTTCAATAAAACCTCTCTTGCTAAATTCGTTAAAGAAAAATTAGTCGTAAGTGCATTTAAAAAATTGGGTTTGGATATTGAGAATTGCACTATTGATTATTCCAATAAAAAAAGAAAGCTGTTTGTTAAATTTAAATCAGTAAAGACTAACTTTCACTTCTTTTTTGCACACGCTGATTTATTCCGAATATTTGGTAAGGATTGTCAAGTTATCTGGTACGAGAGAGCAAAATTAACTCAATTTCGCACTATTAAAATAATGGGTCAAGTGCGAGTTACTAAATTAATAGGGGGTATACCCATAGATTTTAATATCAATATATTTGATAATATGTATTGCTTTCCTCCACGGAAAAGGAAATTAGAGTTTCAAGCTAAAACATTTGGTGTTGAAAAATATTTAGAAGAATTATCAGAAATAACTGAAAATCAAACAATCAAAAATTTAATTGCAAAATCAAAAAACAAAATCAAAATTTCTGAGCAAATAAAAGCTAAATATGGTGATGATATAACCGAGCAGTGGTGTAAAGAAAATATGGATATTGTAGAAGAAAAATATCCCGATATTCATAACGAATACGCCATGATGGATTGTTTGGTTACTTGGGGGCTTAATCAAGCGCTAAACGGAATGTTAAATAAAGTGTGTCAATTATTAGAAATTGAACCACTAGAATTAGCTGAAACTTGCGGTAAAAATATTGAAAATATTCTACTAGCATTAATTGAAAAACATTTTGCTATTAACAATGAAAAAGATTCTATTTTTAGCAGCAAAGAGTTGCTAAAACTTATTAATTTAGGTAGAAGTGAAACTTTATCCCAAATTGATGGTAATCAATTCGGTATTGTTCCAAGTACAGTTGTAGGTGGTTTGTTGTTTAGTCGTACAGCGAAATATCCTATTATCAACGGTTGGTTATTCGACCTAGATTTAAAAAGCTGCTACGCTACCGCTCTAACGTCCATGAACTTATATTTAGGACAACCTGTACATTTGACCTTTAAATACGATAAACCAACAATTAAACGTGTTGTAGAACTAATTGAAAAACATAATATTCCTAGAGACGCTTGGATGATACAAGCATCAGGAATTCTAGACAAAGCAACCAATACTTTAGTTCTAAGCGATAGTCAGTTTGACACTTCTAAGTGTATTCAAACGGATTATAAGCGGTATGCTATGCCTTCTGAGATTGATTTAGAAGCCGAGTCAATGAACTTAATTGATGCTGAAAAACCTAGCGAACCAACAGCATTAAGTAAAATTGCTACTAAAGAAATTAATGGGGGTAAATTTACCAAAGCTACTTTAACAGCGTTATCAGATTTACCAGATAAATATTATCAAGAATTTTTAAATTTGAAAGTAGACGCTATCATCTATTACGAACCATCTATGATGTGTTATTCAGTTGATGAATTGTTAGAAAAAAGACAAAATATTGCTGATATAAATCCCATCTATGAATCTCTAACCGAAAATTTACAAAAAATCACTGTTACAAAGCTTTCACCAGCAAATGCTTGTTTAGTATTTCCGATAGGAAAGTATTACAAAACAGTTGCAGAGTTGCGCGGAAAAATGAAAAAAGCAGGTGAACCCGTGCAAGAAATATTTAAGTTAGTCCTTAACAGCACCTACGGTATCCTAGCTAGCTTGGTGATGAAAGTTAATAATCCAATAGCCGCAAACTGGATTACTAGCTGTGCGCGTGCTGCTGCTTGGAGAATGACTAACACTTTAAATGGCATTAGCCCAATTACTGACGGAACTGCTGTTAATAGCGGAACTATTCCATTTGGAATGACTTTTCATGAAGTGTTAGAAAAATACCCCGATTATTTGGAAAATTACCAGCCAGATATCACCAATAATGTTGAATTAAATTTCAAAAGCGAAAGTGATTTTAATGAAATGTACATCGAACACCTTGAAAAATTCATAGGTAAAAGCGATTGGTTGACTCAAATGTACGCTTATGATTTAAAAGATGAGGGAGATAATAAAGATTATCATTACACCAAACATTACAACACAAATGCAGGTAATTATCTCAAGTATGGTGAGTGGGGAGAAAAATTAAAATGTCGTTCTTATTGCGCTACTGATGAGTTGCAAAACTGGTTTAAAGAATCTTCTGAGGGTAAATATAACCGTCATTTAATCTACGCTGACAAATCTATTTTAAAACTTTCTCAGGGTAGCGTAGACGCTATAAGAATACTGAAAGATGCTGAGAATGTAGCTAATAGAGGTAAAAATGAATTGAGAATGCCTCAAGAATTAGCCGAACAAATAGCTGTAGATGGTATCTGTCACCCTATGGGATTTAGCAGGTACAAAATTAAAGTAATGAAATTAATTAGTACTTCTCAATTCTTACCCAAAGATTTTAGACAAATGAAAATTCTGATGAGTTTTTACGAAGAATGTAAAAATATTTCAAAAACCCTGCTTCCTAAAGATAATTGGTCAAACAAACTTGCTATAGAAAAAATTAAGCGTGAATTTCCAATTATTACCAGTGATGGAAGCATACAAACTTTGGAATATCGTGGAGAGTTAGATTACGCTAGGTTTAATCAATTAAATCCTGTAGGTTTAGGATTTGAATTGTTAATATGGGGTAATAGAGAGTTGAACACTTTAGAAGACGTAAGAAACCGCTTTGTAGAGTTGATTGAAGATTACAATCCTAATGATGAGAAATGGGATATTAAGGGCAGTTTGCATTGGAATAGAATTAAAGAAAATCTAGAATCTAATATTTACCTACGCCACTTTTTAGCGGCAGTACAAATAGCTAAACTCAACTATGAAATTGATTATCGTCAAACTTTAGCTAATAGCGTAGATGACCCAATGTCACGAGTACAGTTCTTAGGTGATATAACCACCCTTAAGTACGAGAAAACCAAAAACCTTTAATACCATCCCCATCACCCACACTTAGCCCCACACCCTTCGCGGTAGTGGGGTTTAGTGGTGTGTACGGAGCATAGGGAACCGTTTTTCTAGTTACTCGCTCCAGGTTCTGACAACGGAACC
>ERZ1740068.535-NODE-535-length-17489-cov-8.056327_pt1 | contig 17489 bp, 12 predicted proteins | sample MGYA00581735_ERZ1740068 | MGnify/ENA primary metagenome ERZ1740068 (study PRJEB43018, sample SAMN04849740) | marine metagenome | isolation source: floating plastic debris | place: Pacific Ocean | collected 2008-08-30 | study: EMG produced TPA metagenomics assembly... | reverse complement strand
GGTTGCTCCGATTACCAATGCCCTGGTAGATGAGTCGATTTTTAACATATCACACCAAGCATGCGCTGTTGGTCAAGTGCATTGCTTTTATGTGCCTTTTCCTTGGCTACTTTACCGCATTCAGTCAAGATTATAGATGGGCTGTAAGTGCCGGAGACGTTGGCAATGAGCGAAGCAGAAGGGTAGCCGTTGACTCCAACGGAGTATATGTGTTGGGCGACTTCTCTTCAATTACCGTCGACTTTGATACTACTGCTGCGGGTATCCAACAAGTAGTCGGAAACTTGCCTGATCCAGATTATTACATCGCAAAATTTGATACCACAGGGGCGATTATTTGGTCAAGTGAAATAGTTTCCTAGCGTGAAATACTGGCATTTGACTTTCAGGTCGAACCTAATGGATTTGTTATAGTTGGCTTATCTGACACAACTACCGATTTTGATCCTGTTACCGGTAATGTGATCCCTTCTATGGTCCAAAAAGGCTTCATTGCAAGGTATATTGAATCCAGTGTCACAGACTCTCTGGATGTAGTTCGACAGATAGATTCGGCTACAATTTCAGGAATAACCAAAGATATTGATGGGAACTACTATGTCTGTGGAAGCTTTGTAGGAGAAAAGGATTTTGGTCTTTTGACAACATCATTTTTGATGTCGGATGACAGTGGAAGTGCCTTTGTAATGAAGTTAAATCCCAATCTCGAATTGATTTGGGTAAACAATTACGGTCCGGCACTAACCGACAATAGGGAAGAAATGGAGATTGTCTACAACCCGAACAGCCAGCAAATCCATTTGGCTGGCTCCTTTACGGTCTCTGGGAATTTTAATCCCAATCAATCAGGCGCTAATCCCCTTTTCACATCGGGTCAAAGAGATGGGTTCGTATTAACGTTGGATACATCCGGAGCCTTTGTCAACAACATCCAACTCGCCTCGGATGTAACGGGTGCTGTGAAGATCAACAATCTGGAAGTAGACCTTATGGGCAACTTATACTTGTGTGGTCATTTCACCGGAACGATGGATGCAGACTTTTCAGGAGCAGGGTTCAATTTGGTGTCTGCTGGGGGTAAAGATGGCTTTTTTGCCAAATACAACTCCAACGGTGTCTTCACCTTTGCAGAAAGTTTAGGAAGTCCGCAAGACGAAAATGTGAGTAATATCCGCATTGACCCCACAGGAGCCATTTACTTATCAGGAGACCAGGCAGGAACGGTCGATTTCAATCTGGGCGTGGGAACAAACTTGGTGAACGCAACTAATGTGGGCACTGCGATGGGCTTCATGGCTCGGTACTCCTCAAATTTTGACTTGGAGCGGGTCAACAGTTTAGTATCCCTCGACTCCACGTTAGCCAGCCATTTTGATTTGGATGGAGACGGAAATATATATCTGGCCGGGAGCTTTGTGGATGACATTGATCTCGATCCTACGGCAAATATTCAACTCCGCACTTCCAACGGCCAAAGCGATATGTTCATCGCCCGCTATGACAACTGTGTAACGGCTTACATTCTTCAACAACCCGACTCCATGGAAGTTTGTACGGGCACGGCAAGCAATTTTGGGCTGGTGGCCGGAGGAACGGATACGGCCAACTTTCAATACCAGTGGCAATTATTCGACCCGGGTGGACCCGCCTGGAACGATTTAACCAATACCGGGGTATATGCCAACGTAACCCAATCGAACTTTAACATTGCTGACGTTACAGGATTGGATGGAAGCCGCTACCGCTGCCTGGTTCAGGGAACCTGCTTTCCAAACGACACGGTTTTTTCCGATGTGGCGCTGCTAACTGTGCTTACCGATACCATACTTAGCGGAACCGTTTGGAACAGCGATACCTCTATCGGTTTAGGAGGAATCCAGGTGGATGCACTCGATACGCTCGGAACATCCTTATTTTCGGGTTCTGTTGCTTCTACTGACCCCAATGGAAGCTATGAAATACCGGTAACCGACGACCCGGCTTTTCTTTGGGCTAATGTCACACCTGTTTTTCCCAACCTTCTTCCTACTTATTGGGGAGATACTTTTCTAGTGCAAGGGGCGAGCTCCATTCTGTATAATTCCTGCCGTATATCTGGTTTGGATATCCATTGCGATACAATACTCTTCAGTACTTCTATTGGCAGTGGGTCAGGAGGCGGCTATGTAAGCCAAACACAAGGCAGTGGCAAACAAAACGGTTTGGTGCCCATCGAAGATTTGAACATATTGCTCGTGGACGAAAGCGATAGTGTGATCACCTCAGAGCGTACCGATGCAGACGGATACTTTTATTTCGACAGCCTGGAGTTGGGAAAAGATTATTTCCTCTGGGCTGACTACCCCTTTGTGAACTTCGATTCCGTCCCACAGTTGTTGGTGCTCGACTCCTTAGAAGCTTTTCGAGAGCAAGTGTATTTCCTGGACGAAGGGATTATCCTCCGGTTTTTGTACACCGATATCAGTGTAGAAGAACTGTCGGACGACTGGCCCTTGAAGCTTTTCCCGAACCCTAGCCTTGGCCATTTGTATGTGGAAGGCCTGGACGAATCAGCAACATTTCAATTGTTTGATCTACAAGGAAATGTGCGGATGGAAGCTCCCATTTACCCGGGAAACCGAACCATACAACTACCCGAAGGGCTTTCGGGATTTTATTTAATTGAAGTACGCACCCAACACCGGGTGAAACAATTTCGTGTGTTATTGTTATAGGTCCAATTACAAGAAAACCAAAAAAACCGGAGACTCACCGATTCTCATAGATTTTGCGCGCCTCACGCCACATATCACCTCTTTCCCTTGCTGTACGTTTCGTACTCGGGTGCCTATTGTGGGTATGGGTCAGCACACCATTGCATGCATTCAACGAATTGCGGGTAGACAGTTTAGAAAATGCACTGTCCGGCGTAAACGATACTACCAAAGTGCGGTTGCTGGTAGAAATTTCGGATGAATGGGGAAAAAGAGATCCTAAACAAGCTGTAGAGCATGCCTTACAGGGCCTTCTTTTGGCTATAGAAACCGAAGATTCCATTTCTGTTTTTAGGGCTTACCGGCAACTGGGCATTGCCAACAGTGTTGCGGGAAAATACGAAGCGGCAAAAGATACCTTGGAGCACGCTTTAGAACTGAGCAAATTATTGAGGCGTCCGCCCTGGGTCATCAACAGTTTATTAAGCATTGGCAACGTTAGTCGGAAATTGACTGACTACGAAGGCGCCTTAGCCTATTATCAGGAAGCGGCTTTGTTGGCCAAGCAAAAGCAGTTAGAAGCCTTAGAAGCCCAATCGCTGTGCAATGTAGCTGTAGCGCACGCAGACTTAGGCAATTATGACAAGGCGATCGAGTATTGTTTGCTCTCTATTGAGATCGATCGCAAGCTGAACAACCAAAAAACCTTGGCGGTCACCTTGGGCAACATTGCCATCTACTATGCAATTTCTGGTGATTTTGAAAGTGGCATCTTGTTTCTAAAACAAGCCTATCAAATCAACGAAAACCGGGGTAACAAAGAAGGTATGGCCTACAACCTGAACAACATGGGCCGCATGTATACCGACCTTGGCAACCTCCAAAAGGCCATTGAGTGCTTGCTGCGATCAAAAGAACTCAACGAGAAGCGGAAAGATTACCGCATGGTCGCTTACAACGAAGTGAACATCGGTAGAAACTACTTGGAGATGGGCCGTACTGATGAGTCCATTTATTACGCTCGTTTGAGTCTGGAAACCGCCAATTTTATCAAAACGCGCGGAGACTGGGTAACCGATGCCTATCAAATTCTTGCGGAGGCGCACGCTGAACGAAAAGAGTTTGACGAAGCCTTTCATTATTTACAGCAATACACCGACCTGCGCGATACCTTGTATACCGAGCAGACTTCCGCCAAAATTGCTGAAATGGAGGGCCTTTTCAACAAGGAGCGGCAACAGCAAGAAATTGCACTGCTTCAGGAGCGGGAGGCCAGTAGCAAAGCTGCCCTGGAAAAGGAACTTGCCGAAGGTCAGGTTCGCCGTACGATCATGTGGTTTTCCTTGGTGGCCTTAGCGCTGATGATCGCCTTGGTCATTACGCAAGTGGTGAACTACCGCAGGCGTAACCGCACCCGCGAATTGCTGGCTGCTAAAGCCGAGGAAGCCCGTGAAAAGGAAGCCAGTCGACAACTGGCAGAAATGCGTTTGAAAGCCCTGCGGTCGCAAATGAACCCCCACTTCATCTTCAATGTGATCAACTCCATTCAGCATTTCATCATGAAGTCGGACCGCAAAGCCGGTTACAACTACCTATCCAAGTTTGCCCGCTTGATTCGGGTGATTTTGGAGAACTCCCAGAAAAACACGGTATTCCTTGAAGAAGAGCTGAAAACGCTGAAACTCTACCTGGAAATCGAGTCCCTGCGATTTGAAGACAAGTTCGACTATCAAATTGAGTTTGGCGAAGCCCTCAACGGCACCAACTACGAGATTCCGGCCATGTTGGTACAACCCTACGTTGAAAATGCCATTGTGCACGGCCTGCTCAATAAAACTGAAAAAGGGCGCTTGTTGATCAAAATCGATCGGGACGAAAGCCTGTTGCATTGCGTAGTGCAAGACAACGGAGTAGGACGCAAAAAAGCCCAGGAAATCAAAAAGAACAAACTATTATCACACAGATCCGTGGGGATGAGCAATACCAGCGCCCGATTGGAGATCTTAAACCTCAACCGAAACACACAAACCCGGGTAGACATACAGGATTTGTTTGACGAGGAAGGGGATGTTTCCGGAACCCGGGTGGATTTGTATATTCCCATTATCAACGAATAAGAAAGCATGATAAAAGCAGTAGTGGTCGACGATGAGATGATCAGCCGCCAAACAGTAATTGAAGTGGTTCAAACCTTTTGCGAAGACGTGAAAGTAGTAGGCTCGGCCGGTTCGGTAGATGAGGCACATCAAGTGTTGAGAACCATTCGACCAGATGTGCTCTTCCTCGATGTGGAGATGGGCAACAAAAGTGGGTTCAACCTGTTGGAGGAGCTTGGAGAGGTTGATTTCGATGTCATATTCGTGACGGCTTACGATCAGTATGCCATTCGGGCTATCAAGTTCTGCGCCTTAGAATACCTCTTGAAACCCATTGAGGTCGATGAGTTGCAGGAAGCAGTAGAAAAGGTGCGCACCAACATGCGCGAGAAGCAGGCCAAGAAAAATTTCAGCCACCTGCTCGAAAACCTGCGGGTTTCGGCTCCCAACGACCTAAAGATCGCCATTCCGGTATCGGAAGGCTACCGTTTTGTGAAAACGGCCGACATCCTTTATTTCGAGGCCGACGGGAGTTATTGCAGGGTCCATCTTTCCGATCGCAAAACCCTTACGGTAAGCAAATCGCTCAAGTATTTTGAAAACCTGTTGGAAGATTCCAGTTTCCTGCGCATTCACAACTCCTACTACATCAACCTCGACTTTGTGGTGAGCTACATCAAAGGCGATGGCGGAGAAGTGGTGATGCAGAATGATGCTCACCTCAGCGTATCGCGTAGCAAGAAAGAGCCGCTGCTTACACAGCTAAAACTTAAAAATTAAGCTTCCAGTTCGGCATGGCGGCCGGGGAGTACTTATCCTACCAGGTAGTCCTACAGCGCACCTCCTCCGGTAGATACATAACTTACCTGGTCGGCAAGCCCCACCTGATTTACTGCGGCTACCGAGTCGCCACCACCCACGAGTGAAAAAGCGCCTTGTGCAGTAGCCCGGGCGATGGCTTCTGCACATGCCTTGGTACCTACGGCAAAGTTTTCCATCTCAAAAACGCCCATTGGTCCGTTCCAGAGCAAGGTTTTGGAGCTCTCGATAGAACTGGCATACGTTGCAATGGATGCAGGTCCAATATCCAGACCCATCCAACCGTCGGGAATTTGATCGATGGCGCAGGTTTGTCGGTTCGCCTCGTTGCTGAAAGCATCGGCAATGACCGTGTCGGCTGGCAACACCACTTCTACGTTTTGCTCCTTGGCTTTGGCCATCAGGTTCCGGGCCGTATCGAGGTGCTCATCTTCCACCAACGAACTCCCGATAGATCCTCCCTGTGCTTTGATAAAGGTGTATGCCATTCCTCCTCCGATCAGCAGTCGGTCAACGGTAGGCAACAAGCGCTCCATGATGGTGATTTTCGAGGAAACTTTGGCTCCTCCAATGATGGCAGTGTAGGGAGCTTCAGCCGAATTCATCAGCTTATCGATGCTCTTTAACTCATTGGCAATCAAATAACCAAATACCTTGTTTTCAGGGAAAAATTGAGCTACTACTGTGGTGGAGGCGTGGGCGCGGTGAGCCGTACCGAAAGCATCGTTCACGTAAATATCTCCCAGTTGCGCCAGCTTTTCAGCAAAAGCGGCATCTCCGGCCGTTTCTTCTTTGTAGAACCGCAGGTTTTCCAATAGCAACACCTGACCGGCCTGCAAAGCAGCAGCTTTGCTGCGTGCACTTTCGCCGATACAGTCGTCGGCAAAACCTACTTCCAGGCCCAAAAGATCGCCCAGGTGACCCACGAGGTGTTGGAGCGAAAACTTGTTTTCCGGTCCGTTTTTCGGCCGACCGAGGTGTGACATCAGGATTACGCTACCACCTTCGGTCAAAATCTTTTTGAGCGTTGGCAATGCAGCACGAATACGGGTGTCGTCGGTGATTTGAAGGTCGCTGTTGAGTGGAACGTTAAAGTCTACCCGAATGAGGGCTTTTTTGCCAGAAAAGGAGAGGCTATCGATGGTATTCATGGTCGTTGTCAAGTTGATCGGGAGCAAAAGTAGTCCATCGTTCAAAATGACCAAGAAGGGAATCTCAAGGGAGGCAATTTCCCTACCTTTGAGCTGTGTTTTTTCGCGACATCATTGGGCAAAATGCAGTAAAAAAACGGCTGATTCAAGCCGTGAAAGACGAACGTATTCCCCACGCCCAACTTTACCTGGGTCCGGAAGGTTCGGGCAATCTGGCCTTAGCTTTGGCCTACGCCCAGTATTTGTGTTGTGAAACCCCAATGGAAGACGATTCTTGCGGAACTTGTCGGTCGTGCATCAAATTTGCCAAGCTGGTGCACCCCGACATGCACTTTGTTTTTCCGGTCAACACTACCAAGTCGGTCAACAAGCACCCGGTGAGCGCCAAATTTCTACCGGAATGGCGCGAAGCCCTTTTGGAAAACCCCTACCTCAACCTGTTTCAGTGGTTGGAACACATCGGCATTGAAAACAAGCAAGGGAACATTGGAACCGAGGAGAGCGGAGAAATTCTGCGGGCCATCAGCTTAAAATCCTTTGAGTCGCCCTACAAGGTGATGATCATCTGGCGGCCTGAGCGCATGAACCTTGCTGCAGCTAACAAACTGCTCAAAATACTGGAAGAGCCGCCTGAGAAAACCGTTTTCTTGCTGGTGGCCGAAGATCACGAGCAGATCATTCCAACTATTTTGTCACGCACTCAGTTGGTCAAAGTCCCACGACTTTCAGCTGGGGAGATTACGAATGCTTTGGTAGAAAAGTGGGGACAAAGCCATGCAGCAGCTTCCAGTCATGCACACATGGCGGATGGCAACTACCTGGAAGCCCTGCGCCTGATTCGGGAAAGTGAGGAAGAAAACTTTAACCGCGATATGTTTATCGGTTGGATGCGACTTTGCTATATGAAAGACGTACTCAAAGCCCAGGAATGGACCGAAAAAATGGGTGGGATTGGTCGTGAGCGTCAAAAAAACTTTTTACAATACGGGCTGCACCTGCTACGGGAATGCCTTATGGTGAATTACGGAACCGATGCACTGGTGCGGTTGGAAGGCCCGGAGCGCGGCTTTGTCCAAAAGTTTTCTCCGTTTGTGCACGAAAACAACAGCCTCCAGCTCATCAGCAACCTGGAAGAGGCCCACGCGCACATCGAGCGCAACGCCAACCCTCGAATTCTTTTCCTCGACCTTTCCCTACGAACAATCAAATTGTTGCGCATCAAGCGGCAGGTAAGTGCTTAATGGGCGCATTCAATTTATTTTAGGTATTGTATTTGCTGGGTCTTTGGATACTTCAATACCCCAACAATGACTCATTTCAAAATTGGCCTTGCTGCCCTGCTTGTTTTCGCCACTACTGCTTGTAGTTACCAATATCACTCCAACAATCAAGCTTTGACCTACCTTCCGGCGGGTTCACCTACATCAATAGTAGAGGTGTTTTATGAAGGTGATGTTATTACGAGAGATTACGTAGAATATTTTGACCTGAAAGTGGTAAAACGGGGCATTTTTTCCGAACAAGACATGATCTATTATTTGGAAGAAGACGCCCGAAACAAAGGACTTGACGCCATTCTTTACCCAAAAATGTGGAACGAGTCTTACGAAACAATGACGGTCTTAGACCTCGCTGCTACTATCGCCGACGATGAAGATTACACCTATACCACTCAGATCAACCTTAGCATTATTACAGGCGTTGGTGTAAAGTATGTAGAGAACATACAACTTGAAAACAGCTTGAAATCTGGTAAAATCTATCAGGACAGTACCGTGATTGGGGAGGTCACCTTTTTTCCGGATGGAACAGTACAGCGTATTCAAGCCAGCAGTTCAAAAATTCGTGCTGTATTGAAAGATTTTGTGACTTATCGAGGCCCCCGGTTAGAAGAAGGAGAAGGAATGGATGGACGCTGTAAGGTTATGATGGATAAGCATGGGCGGATATCTACTCGTTATTACATTGGGACGAAAAACCGCGAGGCGAATAAGGTGAAGATTTACTACAAAGGCAAAACAGACCAGGTGCATAGCATCCGATTGGTGGAAGAACCGGTAAATTATTACCGGGTTTCCTACGTCAAATACATTTACGATCAATCGGGGCGGGTAATCGAGCGGCAGGTAACGGGTTCCAAAGAGATTCGACAGCGGATGGTGTATGCCGACGAACGCCTCTCAGCGGTAAAACTCGTTTATCCCAAAGATTTCTACCGCATTGAGTTGGCGTATTTCCAGCAAGAAGATTTGGCCGAGATGATTCAAAAAGTAGAAGATTGAAGCAGGAAAGAGACACCTGAAATTGGTGCTTATTGTCGGTTTCTCAACACCCCTATAAATCCTTAACTTCGTATCGCCTGGGTAAAATATAGATAGAAAGTAGATTGAGTCCCGGGATCACCTGTAGAATGCAGATGGTTTTCTAAATGAAAACCGAGTAAGATCAACGACTGCAAGTCGTTGAAAACACAAACTTATGGGATGTGGAAGTTGTTCATCCGGCGGATGTGGATCCTTGCCTGCCGGATGTCGAAATAATGGTTCGTGTGGAACGGGAGGATGCGACAAACTGGAGGTATTTGATTGGCTTTCAGGAATGGAACGTCTCGGCGGCCACAGCGCCAATGATACAGTAGAAGTGCGTTTTAAAAACACGCGCAAAGATTTTTACCGCAATCCGGACGGGGTTACCCTCAATCCGGGCGATATTGTTGCTGTAGAAGCGCTCTCGGGACACGATGTTGGAGTCGTCTCCCTCACCGGAGAGTTGGTTCGCTTGCAGATGAACCGCAAAAAGGCAGGGAACGACGGAAAAGAGTTGCGCAAGGTCTACCGTAAAGCCCGTCAAGCGGATATCGACAAATGGCAAGAGGCCCGGGAGCGGGAAAAACCGACCATGTTCAAGGCCCGGAAAACCGTTTCCGAATTGGGCCTCAACATGAAGATCGGTGATGTAGAATACCAGGCCGATCAAACCAAAGCAACTTTTTATTATACGGCCGATGAGCGGGTTGATTTTCGTCAACTCATCAAAGTGTTGGCCGATCAGTTTCGAATTCGCATCGAAATGCGTCAAATCGGAGCCCGACAAGAAGCGGGTCGATTGGGAGGTATTGGCTCGTGTGGGCGCGAATTGTGCTGCTCCACCTGGCTCACCGACTTTCGGTCAGTTTCTACCAGTGCAGCCCGCTACCAGCAGTTGTCCATCAATCCGGTGAAGCTGGCGGGCCAGTGCGGCAAACTGAAATGTTGCCTCAACTATGAGTTGGATACCTACCTCGATGCTCTCAAGCAGTTTCCCAACAACGAACCACGGCTCAAAACCCAAAAAGGGTTGGCCTACCACCAGAAAACCGATATTTTCAAAGGTTTGATGTGGTATACTTACGAAGACGATCCAAGCAATTTTATTTCCCTTTCGGTAGACCGTGTAAAAGAAATTGCCTCCCTCAACGAGAAGGGAGAACGCCCCTCCGAACTGAAAAATTACGAGGAGGAGATTGTAGTAGAGGAGCCAGATTACGAAAATGTGGTAGGCCAGGATAGCCTTACCCGTTTTGATAACCTGCGCAAGAAGCGCAAGAAAAAACGCACGAAAGGACGTGCTGGTCAAGGCAATAACGACCAGGGTCCACAAGCAAAAGGAGGAAACCAGGGCCCGCAAACCCGCAAAGAAGGAGGGCGTTCCAAAACCAGGAATCGATCCAACAACAAGCCCAACGCAAAGGGAGGCGGTCGCCCGGGCAACCCAAACAAAGGAAATACTCCTAAGAACAAACCGGAAGGCCATAAGCCGAATGCACAAAAAAGTGGTGCCAACCCTCAAAATGGGAAACCAGGAGGCAGCGAAAATCGCAACCGTTCGCGCAAGCGCCCAAACAATCGTCGTAAGCCCAGCAATGACCAGTCCAAAACGACGTCTTAGCTCGCTTTATGCCTTATGCCTTCTGCTGTTGTTGTGCACTGCCTGCGACAGCAACCGGGTGTACGAGACAAACCAGCCGTTAGATGGGGAAGTATGGCCCATTCAAAAGACGGTGCGATTCTCTGTCAACATCAGCGATACCGTTTCGTCTCATGCATTGTTGTTCAATGTGCGCAACAGTGGACGCTACGCCTACAGCAACCTCTACACCTACCTCACCACGGAGTATCCCGACAACCGCATTGAATTGGATACCTTAGAGTTTGTGCTGGCTGCTCCTGATGGTAAATGGCTCGGTTCGGGCTTAGGCGATATCTACGACAATCAAATACTGTTTGCCCGCAATGTTCGGTTTCCGGTACCCGGAGAATACACTTTTGAGTTCGTTCAGGGCATGCGCGTAGATCAGCTGACCCATCTTTTAGATGTCGGTTTGCGCATCGAGCGCGAAGAATAGTTGGGTCCCTGTTTAAGTATCGGAATATGAATTGATCCGGTAAACCCGGTCGATGAGAATAAATCCCCAGGCGATGGCTACGCTACTTAGGAGAATAATGCCTGTCGTAGCACTCAGTTCCACTTCTGGTGGTCTCCAGGATACTCGGTCTAAACCAGAAAAATAGGTTTTCCACCAAGCTGTTTGAAAGTTGGCACTGCCCACGTAGGTGGCCAGTATGATCCCAACCACAGCAGTGCCAATGCCGGCCCAGCCCCAACGACCAATAATTGGAGCGGTGTTCAACGAAACGGAACTGGGCGCCTTAATTTCATGCATTACCCGTTCGGTGAAATCATCCGAAGGTTTTTCCGGAGTCCAACCTTCAAAGAGGTTGCGGGTAGGGTCGTTGTCTTCTGAAAAAGTCACAGCAAGGTTTTTAATTCATCTCGGAGAAGGCGCTCCAAGTAAAAATACAACTTCTTTCGTGCGCGGTGTAGCCGCACTTTTACGTTGCTCACGGTCATGCCGGTAATCTCGGCCACCTCATCGGTGGGTCGGCCGGCGAGGTAATATAGCTGTACCAAGGTTACGTCCTCAGGATGCAGTTTTTCCATGGCCAACCCAAGGTATTTTTGGCGCTCCTCCTGTTGCATTTGTGCCATTGCCGACTGAATGTCCTGTTCGGGGGCTTGTTCTACGATGCGGTCGTCAATAGCACTCACGGTCAATTTTTTCTTGCGGCCCTTCGAGATGGCCGTATTGTAAACAATGCGATACAACCAGGTTGAAAATCGGCTTTCTGCTTTAAAGCTGCCCAAACTGCGATAGCATTTGGCAAAAGCGTCCATGGCCACCTCCTCGGCGTCTTCCCGGTTTTTTAACAATTGTAAAGCCAGACCAAAAGCCATGTCTTGGTAGCGGTCGACCAGAAAACGAAAGGCGTTATCATCGCCATCCAGCACGCGCTGAAGGTAAACCTGGTCGGGAACTTCGGTCATAAGGCTAAGACGCGGGCATTTAAAAACCGGTTACAAAAAGTTTGTTCACTTTCTTAACAAGGTATAAAATGAGGCGCAGTGGTTTTTCAACCAAAAAGTTGTAACCACATCGCCAACCGGGGCGTCAAAGCTTGCGAAACTCACAAAATCAAGAATTATGGAAGAAGTATTGATCCCCCTGATAGTATTTGGAACCTTTTTTGGCATCGCCTATTTGTATTTTACCACCCGCAACCGCGAACGCATGGCCATGATTGAGCGGGGGCAGTCGGCTTCTATTTTCGACCGCAACAAAAAATTCAAACTTCAAAGTTGGACCCTTCGCATCGGCGTGTTGGCCATTGGCATTTCTGTAGGCATTTTGCTGGGCTCCATTGTTTCCAACACCGGTATTGTGGATGAAGAAGCCGCTTTTCCGGCCATGATTTTCCTGTTTGGTGGTGCCGGTTTAGTGGTCAGTTACTTTTTGGAGCGCAAACTCCAAAAAGAAGACGATTAAGTATCCTCTTCCAAGCGCTTCTAAATGTTATAAAATGGATGGAGTTAGCTAAGAATTCCCGCTTAAAACAATAGCTTGCTTTAATAAAAAAGCGTTCCGATATCCAGTGCTTCGCTTCCAACAGAAATTTCACCATCCAGTGAAAATTCGCATCCCAGGTCCACCAGCACCTCTTGGTCGGTAGTATTATTTTGCCAGTTTTCCAGCTTTAATTTAGCTGGACCAAAAGCTTTCTTTTTTACATAGACACCGATGCCCACTTTACAGTCTTCCGTTATCAAGGCTTGGGCAGTAACCACCGATCGATCTTTTACGCTAAGTCCGGTTCTCGCATGCTGCACCCGAGCTTCAACAATTTTGGCCGATGTGGCTTCTCCTAAACTGAGGCCCTTATCCCCTACCTCGTTGAGTTGGCAATTGACAATGGACACATCGCTTCCTGAAAAGTCAATGCCATCATCTCCGATACGACTAAAAACGCACCTTTCTACCTTTCCCTGGCAGAAATCGCCATCGAAGGCATCGTATCGGGTGTCGCTAAAACGGCAGCTTTGAAGATTAAACTCGCAGCGAAACAAGTTGAGCGCATCCTCTCCCAGGGAGTTTTGAAAATCCGTATCTAAAAAGGTCACTTTAGAACTATAGAAGTTCACCGCACCGGTTTGCTCCCATCCGTTCCAGGACAGGGAGTTGAGGTGATCAAATTGGGCGTGCACCAGCATGGCTGCCGGAGCCTCCAAAACCGTGAGCCCCATCCCACTCTGATCGGAGGAAAACACCCGAACCGGTTCCGCTTCAGTTCCTTGCATGCTGAGGGTTGAATAGCAGATTATAAATGCACCGTTTTGCAAGTCCAGTGAGGCTCCGGCCTCAAAGTAAAGTGTCTGTCCGGCGGGTACCGTCCAGGGTCGATTCAACACATGGTTTCCATTTGGTACCTTACAAATACCCTCTGTTTTTTCTACAAAATCGGGTAGTTTAGTGAATTCCGGCAGGTCAAGGCGTTCTCTGGCGCTGAGTTCCGTATCGTCCGACCATGGCCGAATGGCCACTTTTACCAAACTGTCGTTTGGGGCTTTTAGAAACAACCAGGAATAAGCCGTATCCAGGGCCAGCTGCATCGACAAAGCCGAGGCTACCGTTTGGCAGGCGGGAAGCTCTGACGGGGGAAACGGTTGTTGTGGCTGATCGGGCAGGTTGCCAGCGCCTACCAATTGTAACTTTTCCGAGTGGTAATTGGTGGCCTTTAAGGTCCACCGGCCGCTGCTGTTTGGGAAGGCATGGGCCTTTACCGAAACGCCCGGCAAAATGGCCCGTCCCGAAGTGGCGGCATACAGGCTGGTATCCTTAGGACTTAATGGAAAGTTAGAATAGCCTCCACGGGTCACTGCGCTTTGAAGTTGAGGCAGTTCCTGGCGCATTTTTTCCGCATTGGCCGAAAGGTAATCGCGGGGAAATGCGTATCCAGGATGCTCGGCCTGGAGCCAACTTTCCAAAGTCGATAGTTCGGGTTCTAAATCGGCCATCATGGCTGCGATGGCCTTTTTGTCGGTATAAGCGGCTACGCGTTCGCTGTAGAGTTGCAAAAACAAAGGATCGGTAAATAGTGCGTAATAGGCCCGATCGTGGGGATTCTCTTGTTGCAGTTTGGGGTGTGCTTCCAGCAAGCCCGATAGCGGGCCATAATGCTCGTTGTGGATGTGTTCCCCAGGAAAACCATCGTAGCCGATGGGTTCTAAGCGACAGGTAACCGGGTTGTAATAAAACCGGAGGTTGTGCCAGGTAACGGCATGCCAGGCTTTGCAGAGGTCGGTGATGGCGGCAAAATCAGCCAACAGTTGCAAGTCGAAAATGGCTGAGGCGGGTCGCGCTCCGCTGCGGTAGCTGTCTAGCAACCGACGGCCCATCAAAAAGTGGTTCAACTTGGCCGGATCTTTGGCCACCTTGCTGGCTTGAAAAGGAAGAATGGTAGACGCGGCAAACAAAGGAGCTTCAGGGCGGTCGCCGTTGGCCCTGCGGTCCATGATCAATTGAAACAAGCCCTCTTCATAAAACTTTAAGATCGGGCCTTCCCGGCGTTGGCGTGCTTCCACCAAATACTTTTCAAAATGCTCTTCCCACGCGTAGATACCTTGATAATGGCCATTAATCGTTACCGGTACAAGATCGTAGGAAGTGGTAAGTACCCCCGCTTTTTCTAACAATTGGTGGTACACCCACTCGTGTAAGTAGTAGCGAATTTGTGGGTGCATGATCGAAAAGGTGCGTTTTCCGTTCCAGGTTTCGCCTCCTTTAAGCCGCACCCGGAGCGACCACTTATCGGTTTGCAGGTGGTCTACCCAATCGCCCTTGAGGCGCACTTTGGCTTTGTACTCTTCTAAGCCATTTTGAAATTTTGCTTTTTTCCAGTCGTCTTTTCCGTAGCTGAGCCGGCCTTCTTGAATGGCCCGTTGTACATATCCGTGCAGTTTGTTCAGGCGTTTTTCGCTCAGGGTCAGCGCAATGGGTTGGCTTCCTTCGGGAGGAGTAGCCTCCACCCGGGTAATGCTCAAATCGTCGAAATACGTAGCTTCAGTGTGAGGGTTCCAGACATAAACCTTTAGCGCCTCCTCTTGGTAGTGTGGAGGTAATGTAACGATGACTTCCAACTTTCCCCAGCCATTTTCGGTGGCAGCAACTTGCTCTTGGGTGAGGTAAATCTTTGCCCGGTCGGCAGAAACCACCAACACTCCGTGGTTCCCTTTGCGCCAAACACTGATTTTGAAGCGGTCTCCGGCGGTCAGGTCTTCGATTTCAGACCCCAGTCCAAATTCTTGTTCACGGTGTAGTTTTACCGACCACTGCCCAGATCGAGCGTTTTCTTTGGACCGGAAATCGCCACCCGAAAAGGTGTAGCCAGAATTGATAAAAAAAGTTTTTCCCTCTTTCTGAACAACACTTTCTGCGTCACAAACCACTGCATCCAAAGGAGCTTGGCAACCCATCAATAGCGCAACACCAAACGCAAATGCAATTGCCCACACTGGGTGTTTTCGAAAAAGCTTTTCCGCCAAAAACTTCATAAACAATAAACCTCTACAAGAGCAGCATTGAAAGACCGTAATTCCTTACAAACAGGCTGCTCAGCTCAATGGGGTGAAATTACGAATGCTTTTTGATTCGTGAGATTTCATGGCTTTGAACCGCATGAAGGCAAGGTGGCTTGTTGGCAAGGCACAATGGAAAAAATAGAATTGAAAAGCATTTAAGAGCTGTTGAGTAGAATCTTGCATTCGTGTACCAGATTCAGTAAAGGGATGTAAGTGCTTGTGGTGCAGCAGGTTGTTAACTATTGTTAATAACTTTGTGCATAGACAACAGATCGTCGAACTTTGGGTTTATTGACCCCGATTTAAATTTGATCAACTATGTCTAAATCCAAGGAAGCGAAAGCGAAACCCAAGCGCAGGTATTGGAAATGGGTATTGCTCTTGTGGGCGGCTATCCTCTCTCCTTTTGTAGGAATCGCCATGGTCTTGTTGATGATATCACAAGGCATTTTCTTCGAAGAATTGCCCACGTTCGAGGAGTTGGAAAACCCACGCAGCAACCAGGCTTCGGTGATTTATTCGGCCGATGGTGAGATTCTGGGAAAATACTACCGCGAAAACCGAAACGATGTCTATTTCCAAGACCTTTCGCCCCACGTGGTCACGGCTTTGGTATCAACCGAGGACGAGCGCTACCGCCAACACTCAGGTATAGACCTTCGCGGATTGGCCCGCGCCATTGCTTACGGTGGAGGCAACGGTGGAGCGAGTACCATCACTCAGCAGTTGGCTAAAATGCTGTTTCACAGCCAACCGACCGGCAAGGTGGGACGGATTGTGCAGAAGCTGAAAGAGTGGATCATTGCGGTGCGCCTGGAGCGTCAATACACCAAGGAGGAGATCCTGACGATGTACCTCAACAAGTTTGATTTCATCAACAATGCAGTAGGTATTCGATCGGCGGCCCAGGTGTATTTTGGCACTACGCCCCAAGATTTGGAATTGCATGAAGCGGCCATGCTGGTAGGAATGGCCAAAAACCCGTCTTTGTTTAATCCAATCAGGCGTCCGGATACGACTTTACACCGACGGAATGTGGTGTTTGCACAAATGATGCGCAACCAGCAGTTGACCCGTACTGAGTTCGACTCCTTAAAGCAACTCGACCTGGGCATCGACTACCACCGGGTGGACCATAAGGAAGGTTTAGCTCCTTATTTCCGCGAAGAGTTGCGGCAAAAGCTGGGCAAGCTCTTTTCAGAAAAGAACGAAGATGGCGAGTACGTTTACCAAAAGCCCGACGGCAAGCCTTACAGCATTTACCGGGATGGGATTCGCGTGTACACCACTATCGACTCCCGGATGCAGCGATACGCTGAATATGCGGTTCGGCAGCACTTAGGAGGGGAGTTGCAGAACGACTTTTGGCGGAACATCAAGAAATTTAAAAGTCCGCCATTCTCGAACCGGGTGAATGCCAAGCAGATTGAAAACATCATGCAACGGGCCCGGAAAAATACCGATCGCTATCGGGTTTTGGCCGGAAAACAGTGTGCCAATTGTGGTCGCCGTGGCAAATACATCGACCAAAAAGCCATTGAAGGCATTGATTATTATGTGTGCAACGCTGACGATTGCGGTCATAAGCACCTCGCAATTTCTGCGGACTCTTTGCAGCGCAACTTCGATACTCCGGTGCCAATGAAGGTGTTTTCCTGGAAAGGAGATATCGATACGATCATGTCACCCAACGACAGCATTCGTTATTACAAAAGCTTCTTGCAGGCCGGAATGATGGCCATGGACCCGCACAATGGGCACATCAAAGCTTGGGTTGG
>ERZ1740068.534-NODE-534-length-17529-cov-26.391153_pt1 | contig 17529 bp, 14 predicted proteins | sample MGYA00581735_ERZ1740068 | MGnify/ENA primary metagenome ERZ1740068 (study PRJEB43018, sample SAMN04849740) | marine metagenome | isolation source: floating plastic debris | place: Pacific Ocean | collected 2008-08-30 | study: EMG produced TPA metagenomics... | reverse complement strand
GTGGGGGGACTCCTCTATCCTATCTGTAGTCTCACTTTCTGGGCTTGGTATAACTACTCAGTCGAAGAAAAGAGAGAGTGGGTGACCGATATGCCGAGCTTTGCTATGTGGACTCAGATGCGGCCCGCAGTTTTTAGGCGTCCGGCGTCGGCGATTGATTCAGGAATGGCGTTAGGTATGCAACGAGGAGGCCGAGGACGAATGCCAGCACGTTGCGAACCAGCGGCAGCACTTCCGAGGTGCGCGTAACGACGGGGCCGATGCCGAATGCGAAGAATAGGATGCCCCACAGCGGCGAGAAGATCAGTGCCCACTGCCATGCGAACGTTTGGCCGTCGCGGGGCTGGGCGGCAAAACCGCACACGACGCCGCCGACCGCCGAGGTAATCAGGGTTAGAATCCACTGTTCGCGCGGCAGGCCGGGAACGACATCGCAGCCGCCGTCGCGGATGCAGCCTTCGACCGAGCCCAGCGCTTTGAAAATCGACTGGTCTTCGCCGTTATCGCGGACGAAGAACTGGTTACCGAAGCGGGTTTGTAATTCGATCCAGAAGGTGCGCGGCATCAGTTCGTAGAGTTCGTCGCCGACGCTAAAAGCCAGCAGGTTGCCGCCGCGCTGGTCGGCCACGAGCAGGACGCTTTTGTCGTCGAGACCCCAGTATTTAATGACGGCGCGGCCGGGCGTGCGATCGAACTGAGTCAGCACCCGAAGCTTAAAGCCCGTCTCTTCTTCGACGCGCTCGAGGCGGCTGGTAAGTAGCTCTTCCTGAGAGGATGTGAGGATATCGGCGAGATCGACGATCTCCGTTTCAAAATCTGGCAGCAGCTCGGGGTTATCGAAAGCATGGGCGGGCGCTGCCGAAAACCAGGCGATCGCCGCCAGTCCGAGCGCCAGGACGCGCGACCACAAGCGCGCGGGAAGTTGAGACGGAGAGTATTGCATGGCGTTAGATATATCTGCGAAGTCGATCTGCGAATCGTCTATTGAGAAGCAGCCGCAGCGCGTGCGATGCCTCTCGCCTTCATTTTATTAACAGTAGTTTACATTACGATATGAATCACCCTCATGTTGCTTAACATTCGCGCGATCTTCTCATGACATCTGACTCGACTTCTCGGCCCGACTCTGTTAGTGACGACCTCGACACGCGACTCTATTCCGAGGAATATTTCGTCGTCTTGGCCGCTGGCGAGCCGGAGGAAATTCTGACGGCAAGCGAACTTGCGGCAAAGCTGAGCGCAACCCTCGAGGCTGACTCCGAGCTCGATCTTCCCCGTGCGGTGCGCGAACTCGAGGCGACGAGCGATCGCGTGCGGCTGCTGATCGATACGACCTGCGAGCTGACCTTTGACGATGGCGGCTTTTTGCAGTGGTATGCCGTCCGCTTGGAGAAGTAGCCAGATATGCGAACGCCCGATCGGGCTGTAGTGGCTCGATCGAGCGTGGATTTTGAAACAGCGTCGATTGCGGCGCGATCGCTATGCGGCTTTGGGCGCTTCGGTCGCTTGGGTTGCTTCAGCCGTGACTTCGGCGCGGGTCGAGATCAGCAGCAGATCGACGTACTCTTCTTCCGGCTGCTGGATTTCAATGCGGATATCGGGGCCGAAGAATTCCGCCATTTTGTCTTGTTTCGCGAGCCATACGTCCAGCTCCATCAGCGGCGAGTCGAACTCGAGAACGAGGGTGTACGCGCCGTCGGTGAGGGCTTCGCGGATGCTGGTGAGCAACGGGCGCTCCTCGTCGGTGGGGCTCATGCCAAGCGACTCGAAGGACTCGATTAGGTGGGCTTCTTGGGCGTAGCGGAAGCGGGTTACGTCGTCGCGGATTTGGCTCTGCGTTTCGGTCGCGTAGCGATCGCGGACGGCGGCAACGTTGTCTGCGGTCGGCTCGGAGTAGGGGACGGGCTTGAGCTGCGCGGTTCGCAGGGCAATGCCGATTAGCAAAATCGGGATGCCGTAGAAAAAGCCTGCCAGGTTGAGCGTGGCGCGATCGGTGAAGTACGCCCAAAAGCCGACTAGGGTGATCGTCAGGCCGAGGTAAAAGGCGACGGAGCCGAGGGAAATCTTACGCAGCATAGTGTTTGAGTCTGGGTTCGCTGCGGGACGTGCAGGCGAAACATTAAGTCTTGTGACACTAAATCCTAACCTCTATCGCGGACGGCGCGATCGCGAACTGGTTGGGATTCGCTTCCGCGCGGCGGAGAAATGTCGCGCGGAGCCCAAAAACGGACAGTTCTCGCAGTTGCGGGGAGGTTTGAACTTTACTGGAAAAGCCAGCATCGCTTCTGTGTTCTGCGTCGAAATGCCCAACAGACGCGCTGCATCTTGCGATTTCGTGATTGCGATTTCGTGATTACGATTTCGTGATTGCGATTTCGTGACGCAGAGCGTCTGGGGCTGCGTACCCACGCTCCGCGTGAGTACGAGACTCTCGGGCGATCGCGACTCTGGCGGTTTAATCGTCAGGCGCTTGGGCGAGGACGCGACCGGCGAGTTTTTCTGGAACCTGTTGCAGGTGGTCGGGCTTCCAGCGGTAGGTTGCCACGCCGAGGGTGAGCGATCGCAGCTCGACGATCAGATCCTGCATTTCCGCTTCGGGCAGATAGGCCGTGACGGTGTCCCAGCTCGGCCAGTCGGCACGGGCTTCGTAGCCGAGGATCTGGCCGCGCCGCCCGCCGATCGCCTGCAATATCTTCGAGGTGAAGGCGTTGGGCGTGCCGATATCGACGCGGGCGATCGGCTCTAGGAGGGTCGGTTCGGCCTGGGCGAGGGCGGTCTGCATCGCGACGCGCGCTGCTTGCTTGAAGGCTTGCTCGGAGCTATCGACCGAGTGGAAGGAGCCGTCGGTGAGCTGCACGGCCACGTCTACGACCGGGAAGCCGAGGGGGCCGTGGCGCATATATTCGCGCACGCCCATCTCGACGCCGGGGATGTATTGCTTCGGGATCGAGCCGCCGACGATCGACTCGCTGAAGTCGAAGCCCGCACCGCGCTCGCGGGGCTGCACGTCCAGGTAGATATCGCCGTACTGGCCGTGGCCGCCGCTTTGGTGTTTGTAGCGACCGTGGGCGCGATCGACGGGCTTGCGGATGGTTTCTTTGTAGGCGATGCGGGGCGTGTGGGTGCTCATTGGCAGGTTGTACTTGCGATCGAGCCGCGCCATTGCCACTTGGAGATGAATTTCACCCTGACCCCAGAGGACGATTTCGTGGGTGTCGCCGTGTTGTTCCCAGAAAAGCGCCGGGTCTTCATCGACCAATTTGGTGAGCGCGGCGCTGACTTTGACTTCATCGGCGCGCTTCTCCGGCGCGATCGCCAGAGCGTAGACGGGCGTCAGGGTTTCGGCGCGGGGCAGGGGCTTGCAGTCCAGGTCGGTGCTGAGGGTGTCGCCGGTGGCGGCGGTCTCCAGCCGCGAGATGGCGATAATTTCTCCGGCGTGGGCTTCCTGGATGCCGATTTGCTGCGCGCCGAACAGCCGGTGCAGGCCGCCGAGCCGCATGCCGTTGAGCGTCGTGCCGTCGGCGATCGTGCCGTTCCAGATGCGAACCAGCGACTGCTTGCCGCCGCGATCGCTGTAGTAGGTTTTCAAGACTTGGGCGACGGGCAGGTCGGGATTCTCGAAGGTGAGGCCGCGCAGGCGGTTGGTGTCGCTGGGTGCAGGCGTCGCTCGGACGAGGGCGTCGAGCAGCGGACGCACGCCCCAGTCGCGATCGGCAAGGCCGAAGAAAACGGGCACGACGCGATCGGCGCTGAGTTCTTGCTTGAGGTCGTCGAGGATTTCTTTCGAGGTGGGGATGCCGTCTTCGAGCAGCTTCTCGAGCAGGCGATCGTCGAAGTCGGCGAGGCTTTCGAGCATGTCCTGACGGGCGATCTGTTCTTCGTCGCGCAGGGCTTCGGGCAGATCGATTTCCTTGGCGGGGGCGTCGTCGGCGTAGCTGTAGGCGCGCTCGTCCACCAGGTTGATAAAACCGGCCAGATCGCGATCGTTGCGGATGGGGTATTGCTGCGGCAGGAGCGGACGGCTGGAGACTTCGGCGATCGCGTCTAGCACGTCGGTAAAGTCTGCCGAGGCGCGATCCATTTTGTTGACGAAGACCAGGTGTGGAATCTCCCAGTCGTCGAGGAATTTAAACAGCGGCGCGAGGGTCAAGACGCGATCGACTTCCGGCTCGCAGACGACGATCGCCGAGCCGACGCCGATCAGGGCGTTTTGGGCCTCCTGGGTAAACTCGATCGAGCCCGGACAGTCGAGAAAAGTCAAAGAAAGACCGCCGTACTCAGTACTGGCGGCGGAGACTTCGACGCTCATTTGGCGATCGCGGGCTTCGGGGGCGCGATCGCTGACGGTCGTGCCGTCGGTGGTGTTGCCTTTGCGGTCGATTTTGCCCGTGATGGCGAGAATGCTTTCGAGCAGCGTGGTTTTACCACTGAGATACGGACCGACGATCGCGATATTTCGCCAGTCCGACGCGGCTTTGCGGTTCATACAGACCTCCCGGAGGATTTCCCCCATTGCGATAACAAGCGCCCCAAGGCGCGCGAGCGCTCCGGGGCGAAAACGGGGGCTGTGGCCGGTGATGTCGAACTCCGAGATGATGCGATGACCGACCGCAGTGCCGTCGAGCTTTCGGCAGGTCGAACGCGGGAGGAAACGAACTTTGGGGAGGGCCGCTGTGGGGTCTTATCTCCGGTGTTTCGCAGTGCGAGCGATGTCTGCCGAGTTCATTATCGAGTCCCGAATGACGAGACGATCGCAATTGCAGGGTGTCTTAACGAGTTCGCAAAGTTGCGTAAACGCAGCTTTTGTTTTGCTGCGAGTCGTGCGGGTCGATCCGGGCGGGCGCGACGGGCCGGGTGTCTGTGGGTTTGCCACTGGATGCGCGAGAGTATGAGGCTCTCGGGATCGTTAGCCGATCTCGATGCCTGCGCTGGCGCTATCAGAGGGGGGCTCGGATGGGGCCGCAGACGAAGCTTCGGATTCGGGGAAGGTGCGATCGAACTCCTCGAGCAGGTCGTCGATTTCTTCCAGGGCTTGGTTGACATCGATGCGGAGCGTGCCGATTTCGGGGTTTTCGAGCAGGTCGAGCAGCACCGAGCGCTTGGCTTCGATCGCGCGGATTCGGTTGCGAATGCTGGTGGTATCCATAGGTCTCTTGCGGGGCGGTCGCGGCTGGGGGTCGTTGGCGATCGTATCGTTTCGGGTGGTTTGGCGCTACCCGCGATCGCCCGCGCCTCCGAGGCAAGACTGGAAGCAGGCGAGGACGCCCGCGCTACGGACAGCTTTGGCTTGACTTCCGTCGCGCGGGCATCTTGCCCACCACGATTTTTCGCGGTTTTTCGCGATGCCTAATCTAGTGGCGCTGCGGCTGGCGACGGCGCGAGCGCAGTCGAGCGCGGTTCGTCCAACTCGCGCGGCGACGGCGACGGAGCCGAAGTTTCGACCGTGGCCTCGGCCTCGCTGGGCTGGCCGTTGCACTCGCACACGAAGTCCGCCAGGATATCGCGCATCACCGCCAGCGGCGCTTCGTAGCGCTCGCCCACTTCCGAGAGGAAGTCGAGGGTGTCTTCGACGTTGTCCGCCAGTCGCGCGCCGTCGATATAGAGCACCGGAGTCGGGTACTCGCGGAAGAACTCCGTCACCGACCAGCGGCTGTCATCGACGGTGGAGTTGATCCACGCACCGCGCAGACTCTCGATCGGAGCGACGCGGGGCGCATTGTGCAGTACTTGGCCGAGTTGGAACAGGGCGTACTCACCAGGCAGCGACTCGGTAATGTCGATCACCGTCTGGGCGTTGAGGCGGATATTGGCCGACAGGATGTTTTGCACGAACACTGGATCGGCGTCGATCGTATCGATCAAGAACTCGAGTTCGTTACTCATCTCGCCGGTTTCGGCGAACGTCTCTAGATCGTCAACGGTGACGGAACGGCTCAGGGAACCGTAGGTAAAGATAACGGTGTCGGCGGCGTGGCTCGGACGGGCGATCGCGCCGAAGCTGGCTCCGAGGGCGATCGCGCCGATCGCCAGACCGCGCTTGAGAAGGGAAGGAACGTTCACGGTTTATAAAAAGACGCTGAAGGACGCAGAGGTTAACGAGCGGGGACGGGAAAGAAGCCGGACGAAGCTGGAGAATTGCTTGCAGCATCGAACAGTTCGGAGCAGCCGAGATGGCGGCGCTGCGAGACATTCAGATTGCCCCCGAGCGCTTTGGTCTCGCCAGCTCCCGCCGGTTTTTGCTTCGATCCGTCGTCCTAGCGATCGCTCGCGTCTGCCGCTGCTGTCAGGTGCGCGTCATCGTTCATTTCACCGGCGTCTTCCGAAGCCACTGCGTCGTAGTTGTTGCAGGCGGCGGCCACCTCTGGGCTCGCTTGCGAAACGGCCACGGGGTCTTCGCAGTCGCAGACGATATCGCGCAGCACGTCGCCAACCACTTGCAGCGCCGGTTCGATGCGCTCGACAAAGGCGGTCACGTCATTGACTGTGCCCTGGAGCTTGTTGGCGTTGATGCGGACGGCGTCTTCAGGGTAGCGGCGGATCAGCTCGATCACCGAAATATTGTTGTCCGACAGCGAGCGGTTCATCGCCGTTTCCAGCGCCGCTAGGTCGTTTTGCAGATCGTCGCTGGCGCTGCTGAGGACGCGCTCGAGCTGGACGAGGACGAACTCGCCGGTGGTGGAGTTGAGGAACTTCTCGATGTCGTTTTGCAGGCGATCGCTGATAAACAGCTCGTAGGAGAGCGCGCTGCGAATGCCGCTGAGAATATCGTCGGCAGCCGACTGGGCGGTGTCGGTGGAGCGGCTGGTGTTCTCGCGAATAAACTCGCGCAGCTCGGGAACGTCCGTGCCGTCGATAAACGATTCGAGCTCTTCGAGGGTCAGCTCTAGCTCTTCCGATTGATACTGAACCGTCACGGAGTCGATCGCCTGGGCCGGAGCGGCGAGCAGACTGAGACCGAGACCGGCGGCCAGGGCGATGGCGGGGCGCTGGACGCGCGCGAACAGGGACTTAACGCCAGAGAAGTAGATCATTGATAAATACGAATAAATCGAGTTGCGGGATGCGATCGCGGACGGTATTCGATCCTCGAAAGTTTCTTGGGAGTTTCTCAGAAGAATTGCTCCTCATAGAGGATAGGAGCGCCGGGGGCGGTTTTACCGTGCTGCTTTGGAATTTGCAACAGCCGAACACATGAGATTTTGGGCTCGCGCTGGTGTTCGCGTCCCGCATGAGTGTGCGCTTTGCGAACCGTCAGCGGCGAGTGGCGACTCCGGTCACGGTTCGGGAGCGGATTGATTACGATGTAAACCCAGGGCTAGTTCTCCCGACGACCGACCATGACTGACGATCGACCGAATCCGAGTAGTTTGAGCGCCTGCCTCGATCGCTACAGCGCCTGCCTCGATCGCCTGGTCGCCCAGCCGATCGAGGCGTTGCCGAGCGACGCCCCGGGGCTACCGCAACGCGCGCGACGGCCCGCTTCTCGAACTGCTCCCCCACCTGATAACCGGTCAGAAGCCGATCGCCTGCCTGCCGGTTCGTCTCGACCGGGGCCTCTCCAAGCACCGCACCCGCCTCGCGCGTCTGTCTCAGCCTCGCCCGACACGCTTCCCGACGCGCCCGACTCTTACGAGCCCGTTCGAGAGCCAACTTACGAATCGAGCGTCGAGTCCTTACGTGCGGGGGATTTCGGGCACGACCGAGTCCTGCCGCTGATCGATCGCGTTGCGCCCCTGCTGGCCCGTGACGCCGTCCAGGCCGCCCTCGAACGCAAAGACGAAGCTCCGACGCCCGACGCGCTCGATCGCCTGCTGCGCCTCGACCGTCGGCTCGAGGACTGCCGCGATCGCATCTTTACCGATCGCGATATCGAAGACTGCCGCGATCGACTCGCCCCTGCCGAAACCGCCTGGTGGTGGTTCCTCGAGGCTCCGAAGACGTCGCATGTCCCGGCCTTTCTGACCCAGTTCGACGCCTTCTGGAACCTAGGGACGGCGGTATGCTTGACCTTTGCAGCGACGTTTATCACGCAAACCGTTCAAGCCTTCTCTACCCGGGGCTTCGACGTTCTCGGAACCGTCGGCACGATCGCCCAGGGAGCCGGTCTGGCCTTCGTGGCCAAAGGCACGCTAACCAACAGCGGTAAAGAAAAGCTCCACGACACCTTAGATGACCTCGGTATTCCCCACGCCCTCCATCAGGAGGTGACGTTCTTGGTGGCCGCCAGCGTCCTGGCCACCTCCTACGGCATCAACCAAAATCTCTATCGCTTTAGCGACTATTACTACAATCTCGGCCAGCGCCAGGAAGACGCCCAGCAGTGGAGCGCCGCCAAGAAAAGCTACGCCCGCGCGATGGACTTTAGCAGCGGCAACACCCGCGCGCTGCTGGGTCTCGGGTCGCTGCTCGAGAAGCTCGGCGAGTACGAGCAGGCCGCCGAGATCTACCGCCAGGGTATCCCCAGCGGCGACCCGAACTTTTTTAACGCTCTCGGTCGCAGCCACCTGCGCGACAATCTTCAGCGCAATGGTTGGCAGGGACAGCTCCAGCGCGCCGTCCTCAGCGAAGCGCGATCGCTGTTCGCACGGGCGCGGCTCCACGATGAAACTCACACTGACGCGATCCTGGCCACCGACGTCTATATCAACCTCGGCATCGCCCACTGGGCGGCGATCGACTTCAACCGCTTGGACAATACCCCCACCGGCGATCGCTCGATCTTTGCGGCGATGCAGTCGTTTAATAAAGCCGTCGAGGCCAACGAGCCCCGCTTCGACGAGTGGATCGCCAATTACGACGGTACGGTCGATGCCACGACGATGTACCCCTGGCAGCTCTTGCGCGCCCAGTGCTTTGAAGCCGCCGCCGAAGCCTTCGCCGTGGTGATGGACGCGCCCTCCGAGCTGCTGCCCCAGGCGACCTATACCGAAGGGCTCGATCCGCGTTTGGTCTTCGACCACGTGGCCTACTCCTGCAACGAGCTGCTCGCCAATCAGGACGAGATCGATGCGGCCAACAACTCGATTTTGCTCGAGTCGATCTTGCTGTCCGAGCGGGTTGCGCCTTTTAGCACCAGCAGCGATCGCGGCTTTGCCAGCTTGAAGAAAATCGACCCCGCTGTCAGCACGCGCCAGCGCGATCGCCTCAAGGCCCAACTCGTCGAACTGATCGAGGCCGAAGACATCGAGACCACCACGCGCATGCCGCTAATTAACCGGGTCGTCGTCGATCGCGACACCAATGTCGTCGCCGTCTACGCCTACGACGTGTTCTCGCTGGCGAAGCTGCGACAGACGCCGACCTATCAGCTCCAGCAGCGCGCCAAACGGCTCGGCGTCACACCCGGCGAACCCGTGGCCGACTTTTGGGTGAACTTTCGGCCCCAGGGCGAAGTCGAGATCGTTCCTTGGCACGAGCGCTACGTCGTCGATCGCATCGGCTCCCAGGCTCACTGGAAAACGCGCCTGCCCGTGAAAGCTCGCCCCGATCGCCGCCACTATCTCAGCGAGCTAGGCATCTTGCGGGCGCTGGTCTACGCCCAGCTTCGCAACTACAGCGAGGACGTACGCGACTGGCAACCCCTGCTCGATCGCAAGCTGGTCTATCAGATTCTCGTCGCCGCAGACGGACGCATCGTCGGCTACGCGCCCGCCCCGCAGAACGACAACGAGGCCACCCGCCGACTCAACGTGACGCCGCTCACGTTTTTTCCTGCCGAAGACGCGGAGAATGAAGCGGTTGCCTGGTTCTCTGCGTCGTTTAAGTCGTCTCAGGCGTTCCAGCTCGACTCCGGCCAGCGGCTCGAGGAGCTACCCGTTTGGGATATTCCCGAATAGGGCCTGCAGGCAGGGCTTGCGGTCGGGGCTTGCAGGCCACTCGCGACCACTTACGGTCACTCGCGGCGAGCGGATGCCCAGATCGAGCGATGTTTCAGGCATGATAAAGAGCCAGGGCTAGCTCTGGCCGTTCGCCTGCGCCCGATCCTCAGCGCGACACTTTGCGCGACCCCAACGCGACTCCCCGCGCGATCGCCGACCAGACTGCATCTAATCTTTCGCGAAACGTCATGGAAGCAGAACAACTCCTGCGGAAATATGCCAGTGGGACGCGCCGATTTATTGGCGTCAACCTCAACGAAGTCGATCTCAGTCGCGCCAGCCTGATCCAGATCAACCTGCGCAACGCCAGCCTTAGCGTCACGAACCTGAGCGGGGCGAATCTATCCCACAGCAACCTGCGCGGCGCGAACCTGAACGTCTCGAAGCTCGCGGGAGCCAGACTCGCCCACGCCAACCTCTACGGCGCGAACCTCAACGTCGCCAACCTGGTTCGTGGCGAGTTCGAGCGCAGCGATCTGCGGCACGCCTCGCTCGTGCGCGCCGAAGCGATTCGCGCTAACTTCCGCGAGGCCAACCTCAGCGAGGCCAACTTCAGCAGCGCCGTACTGAAAGAGGCCGAGCTTTCCCACACCACCGCGATCGCCATCAACCTCAGCGAAGCCAACCTCGATCGCGCCCACGCCGTCGGGGCCAACTTCGCTCAAGCTACCTTCCGCCGAGCGAACCTGCGCGCGGCCAACCTCTCCGGAGCCAGCCTCCACGAAGCCGACTTGCGGCGCGTTTGCCTCAGCGGCGCAAAACTTGTCGAGGCCGATTTGCGCGGCGCGAACCTGCGTTGGGCGAACTTGTCTGGCGCGAACCTGGCCGGGGCCGACCTGTCGGGTGCGAAGCTCTCTGGAGCGAATCTGACCGGGGCCAACCTAACCGGGACTAACCTGGTCGATACCAGCCTGGTGTATGCCGACCTGAGCCACGCGCGCCTGATTGCGGCGGACTGGCGCGGCGCGGATTTATCCGGGGCGATTTTAACGGGGGCGAAGCTGCACGGGGTGTTGCGCTCCGGGCTGTTGGCCGACAGCGTCACCTGCGACTGGGTCGATCTGAGTCCGGGGGGGGACGGTTCCCAGGTGCGGCAGCTCACCCCTGAAGAGGTGGAGGTATTTTTCAATGCCGTGTTGCCCAGCGTTCAGCTGTCGATCGATATGGCGATCGACCTGGGGACGCAGATCGGGCTGCTGACGGTGTACTACCATCTCGCCCAGGCGATCGAGAAGTTCTCACGCAGTCCGAGCATTCTGGTAGACGCGCGCCGTACGACGCTGGTCTTCGAGCTGGAAGACGATATGTGGCTGTTCGCGATCGCCTATCTGGCCAGTATCCCCTTCGCCGAAGCCGCCGCCATTCACGACCAGCTCGATCGCCTGCTAGAGATGCTCTGCACCAAGGAGCGCGAGCAGATCGGCGCGCTACAATTGCGCCACATCCAGCGGCTGCGCACTGCCTTCCACCAGACCCGCGATCTGGTGGGCCGCGAGCCGCCGGTCGGCCCGGAAAGCTGCGGCGTCGAGATCGAGCCCGATTTCCTCGCTGCTCCAGCACACCTGACACTGACCAACTCCGACAACCAAATCCTCGACGTGTATCGCAGCGTCCATTTCGGCAAGCGCAGCATCCGCGATGGCGCGTCGAAGACCTCCGAAACTGTGACTGCCCCTCGTTCGGCGCTCCCGCAACCGCCCGCCGTGTTCGACTTTGTTAAAATTGCAGCCACGAGTCACGATGTTCGTCGGTCTTAGGGCGCGCCATCAGTTAAAAAACTCCTCGCGGGGGACGCCCGACCAATCAAAGCAAAAGGGCTAAAACCCTCGTGCAGCCGGGGCCATGAATTTAATTGACGGCGGTCTCTCGATGTAAGACCGCGATCGTTGGAGGCGCTGCGAATTGCGTAAGGTGTTTGTTGAGTTGGGTAGCATGACAGTCAAAGAGTTACTCGAGCAGTACGGTTCGGGACATCGGGATTTTGGAGATCTCAACCTCGCGGAAGGCAACCTCAGCCGCGCCGTGCTCAGCCATGCCAACCTCAGCCACGCGATCCTCAGCATCGCTAACCTCAGCGGGGCCAACCTAACTGGGGCTAACCTGAGCTACGCCCGCATGAACGTGGCGCGCCTGAGCGGGGCGAATCTGACGGGGGCCAACCTAACCGGGGCGATTTTGAACGTCGCCAACACGATTCGCACCAAATTCGATCGCGCCTCGCTGGTGCGCGCTTCGCTGGTGCGCGCCGAGATGATCCGCGCCTCGATGGTCGCCGCCACCCTCGTTGAGGCCGACCTGAGTACGGCAGATATGCGCGAGAGCCAGCTCGATCGCGTCGATGCCACCGGGGCGAATTTTAGCGAAACCGACCTCCGCGGCAGCTCGATCGTCGGCAGCAACCTCACCAGTGCGAACCTCACCGGCTGCGAGCTGAGCAAAAGCAAGCTGACCGGTAGCGACCTGGGTCGCTGCGAGATGCGTCACGCCCGCCTGCATCGCGCCGACCTCAGCGGCGTCAGCTTGCGCGGGGCGAACCTGCGCTGGGCCGACCTGAGCGGGGCGAACCTGCGCTGGGCCGACCTGACCGACGCCAAACTCAGCGGGGCGAACCTGATCGGCGCAGACCTAAGTAACGCCAACCTACTCAATACCAGCTTCGTCCACGCCGACCTGACCCAAGCCAGCCTGATTGGCGCAGACCTGGAGGGTGCAGACCTGAGCGGGGCGACCCTGACGGGCGCGAAGCTCCACGGCGTCGCCCGCTTCCATTTGCGCACTCAGGGCATGACCTGCGAGTGGGTGGACATCAGCCCCAACGGCGACCACAGCCAGATTTACCGCTTTACGCCCGAGAACTTCCAGAAGTTTTTCAACCAGACGCCGCCGGTGGTACAAATCGCCATCGACTCGCCGATCGACAGCGAAGCCAACCTCGCCCTGGCGCAGCTCTACCACGCGATCGCCCAGGAGATGTCCGGCGCGATCGAGCCGCCCAGCATCGACGCCGACTACCGCCGCACGATGTTGCGCTTTCGCGTCGAAGCTGACGAGCATTTGTTTACGACGCTGTTCGCCGCCATTTTGCCCTTCGCCGACGCCAAAGCCACCCACAAGTCGCTTTCCCAGGTGCTGTACTCGATCCAGAGCAAGAGCAACAAAATCCTCGGCGTCAAAGAAGCCAACCAGGCTGCCAAGCTCAGCGTCTCGCTGCTGCAAACCTTGCGCCGCGTCGCGCCGTTGCAAAAGAGAATCCAGCCGCTGCTCTCCAAGTTCGAGATTCCCTTCCTGAGCGCGCCGACCCAGACCTCGATGCTCAACTCGAGCGATCTATTTCTGCAAATCTACGGCAATCCGCGCTTCGGTAAGCGCTTTCTCAATGCTGCCGAATTAGAGGTCGCGCCGGAGGCAATCCTCGGTACGAACAACAGCCCGGTGCTGCCTACGCCCAAAGAGGCGCTCGATTTCGTGCAGGGCTTCTATTCCCTCGAGCGGGTGGTTTAACGCGATCGCGATCGTGCCGGAAACCGAGTTTTTTCGATCGCGTCATGCTGTGCGCCAGAGTCTATTAGAACCCCAGTTTCTAAATTGCTCGCTGTTACCGGGCAGCTTCGAGAATCCACTGCTCGACGACGGGATTTACTAGCTCCGGCGCTTCGTCTTGGGGGCAGTGGCCGACATTCGGCAGCTCGACGAAATCGTCAACGGTGTCGTAGTCGGCGAAGGCGCGGGCGAGACCGACCGGCTCCCACGGATCGCGATCGCCCCAGACCACCAACGTCCGACAGGGTAGCTCCGGCAGCAGATCCTCCGGTAGCGGCCCCTGGGAATAGCGCGTAAAGGCCACAAACACCTCCCAGGCCGTGGGCGATCGCGATGGAGCCAGGAGCATTTCGATCAGGTCGTCGGTAATCGCCGCCTTACGAACGTACGCTTGGGACAGCGCGCTGCGAACCGTATTGGCCGTGGCGACGCGGCTGAAGAAGAACTTGCCGACTGCTGGAACCGACAGTAGGTCTTGCACGACGCCCGTACCGTAGCGCTTGAAGATATTTTGCGTGGCGCGACGGCGATCGTGGAGCAGCCGCAGCGAGCAGTTGAGCTGAACGATGCCGCGAGCGAGATCCGGCGCGGCGATCGCCGCCTGCATCGCCGCCACGCAGCCGATCGAGTTCGCCACGAAAAATACCGGCTCGCCGACGATCTCGCGGCAAAAGTCATTCAGCAGCTCCGCCCAGGTGTCGAAGGTGTAGTCAATGCCGATTCCCGGTGCGGGCTTTTCCGATCGCCCAAAGCCGACCAAGTCGATCGCGAACACCCGAAACGAGTCCGCCCAGGCGGGGATGTTTTTGCGCCAGTGGCCGCTCGACGCACCGAAGCCGTGAACGAGAACGACTGCTGCGCCGGAATCGCCCTGGGTCTGATAGGCGATCTCGAAGCCGCGCCAGTTCCAGACGCGATCGGAAAATAGCAGTGCTTCGGGCAGGGCGGGAAGATCGGAAACGGGCGAATTCACGTCAGTAGCCCGCCAAAAACGGCGAGAAAAAGCGGGGTGGAGTTGCGGCGACCGGCTCGCATTCGGGCGGGAATCGCGAGCGCGAGCGCGCGTTATTTACGAATCGTAACAGAGTGGAGCGATCGGAGCGCAATTGAGAAAACGCAGCGGTTACGGCGATCGCCCACCTTCAATTCCGTGCTAGATCGGCGGGGGTGTCTTAAGATACGTGAAAGATATTTAAACTTTTGTAACTCCATTTTTGAGCGGAGCTTCGATGACCTCAGTTGCCACCCTTCTCGCTCCCGTTGAGGACGACCTGAAAACCCTCAATCAAAACCTGCGGCAGCTTATCGGGGCGCGCCACCCGATTCTGAGCGCTGCCGCCGAGCATTTATTCCAGGTTGGGGGAAAGCAACTGAGACCGGCGATCGTTCTGCTCGTCGCCCGCGCCACGCTTCCTGACGGTGGCATTACGCCGCGCCACCGTCGCCTCGCCGAAATCACCGAAATGATCCACACCGCCAGCCTCGTCCACGACGACGTGCTAGACGAGTCGGAAATGCGGCGCGGCATCCCGACGGTACACAGCAGCTTTAACAATCGCATCGCCGTCCTGGCCGGTGATTTCCTCTTCGCGCAGTCGTCCTGGTATTTGGCAAACCTCGACAACCTCGAAGTCGTCAAGCTGCTCTCGAAGGTGATTATGAACTTGGCTGAAGGCGAGATCCAGCAGGGTTTGAGCCGCTTTGATTCGGAGCTGACCTTCGAGACCTATATCGAGAAAAGCTACTGCAAAACTGCCTCGCTGGTCGCCAACAGCAGCAAGGCAGCGGGCATCCTCAGCGGTATTGGACGCGATCGCGTCGATCGCCTCTACGACTACGGACGCCACCTCGGCCTCGCGTTCCAAATCGTCGATGACATTCTCGACTTTACCGAGTCCAGCGAAACTCTCGGTAAGCCCGCCGCCTCCGACCTCCGCAGCGGACACCTGACGGCTCCGGCGCTCTACGCGATGGAAGAGCAGCCCGCCCTGGCGACGTTGATTGCTCGCGAGTTCGCGGAAGACGACGACCTCGATCGCGCCCTGTCGATCGTCCGCGAAACCCAGGGAATCGCGCGATCTCGCCAGCTCGCGAAAGATCACGCCGAACTCGCCCGCCAGAGCCTCGCGCACCTAGAGCCGTCCGAGTCGAAAGAAGCGCTCGACGGCCTCGTCGATTACGTCCTGCGTCGCTGCAACTAACCCACTTCACGCCCAACGGTCGCGCTAACCGAACCCGCTCGCGATCGCGCTCTCGATAAGATATAGACTTCGATTCCGTCGTTTCACCCCGCCACACACGGCGACGAACCCACCATGATCCCAACCGTCATCGAACAATCCGGTCGTGGCGAGCGCTACTTCGACATTTACTCGCGACTGCTGCGCGAGCGCATCGTCTTCCTCGGCGAGCAGGTCACCTCCGACCTTGCGAACCGCATCGTCGCCCAGCTGCTCTTCCTCGAATCCGAAGATCCCGAGCAGGACATTTATCTCTACATCAACTCCCCCGGCGGTTCCGTCTCGGCGGGCATGGGCATCTTCGACACGATGAACCACATCCGCCCGGATGTTTGCACTATCTGCCTCGGCCTCGCCGCCAGCATGGGCGCATTCTTGCTGAGCGCGGGCGAGAAAGGGAAGCGCATGAGCCTGCCCCACTCGCGTATCATGATCCACCAGCCCCTCGGCGGCGCGCAGGGTCAAGCCACGGATATTGAAATCCAGGCGCGCGAGATTCTCTACATCAAAGACCGTCTCAACCATTATCTCGCCGAGCACACCGGCCAACCGCTGGAGAAAATCCAGGAGGACACCGAGCGCGACTTCTTTATGTCCGCCGATGAGGCGAAAGAGTACGGTCTGATCGATATGACCATCGATCGTCGCCCGTCGGCCACGCAGCCGCCCGTCGCCGTCGATTAATCGCCGTTGAGTATCTCTCCGGCCAAAACCCGCCGGACTCTTGGGAGGAGGTGCAGATGCGCCTCCTCCCGTGTTATTTTTGCCCAGACCGTTTCCCGCACCCCAACCGCCATGTCTTTGTTCGACGAATCCCTTTGGTCGCCGCTCGTGTGGATGGATTTTCGCCTTGCCGTCCTGTTTACGGTGATCCTGCCGCTCGTGCTGCTGGTGTGGGCGTTCGCTAAAAACAATGAGGCGATCGTGCGGCTGTTCGGCATCTACTGGAAGGTGGCGAGCCTGCTGATGATTTCGGTGTATCTGATGATCGCTTCGCTACCGATCGCATTTCTGTCGGGCTTCTTAGCACGGGTGCTGATTCCGATTTCGCTGTGGTTCTGGGTCGATCTCAACGACGAGATCGCCGACCTTCAACCATTGCTGCTAAAACTCTCCTTCCGCTCGTGGCGCTGGGCGGCGACGATTTACTGCGCGATCGGGCTGCTGTTCCAGTTGCCGTCGTTGCAGTGTGCGGCGCTGCCAACCGAGGCGGTGGTTGAAACCTCGCTCTGCCGCGTTTGGCTCGAGCCGCCCTGGGGCTATCAGGCGATTTTCCACCCCAACGGTTCGCCGCAGGTCTTAGGCTTTCTCGGGATTACCGGCCTGACGATTTATCTGCTGTATTTCCTGTATTTCTGCTTTATTCGTCTCGGTCGCAGCGGGCGATCGGCGATGGGATAAATGCGGGACGGCGAACGGAACTGCACACAACAGTGCGGCGCGATCGGATTTAACCATCGCGCTTCTAGAAGGAATCTGCTCGGGTTCGATTCCGTCTAGCGGCGCTTCGCTCGGAGCTTTCTCATCTGTCGTCACGACCTTCTGCCACAGCGTCGCGATCGCCTCTAGATGTCCCGGCTGAGCTGCTCCAGTTTCGCTGCCAGACTGACGCGGTGCTGGAATTTTTTCGTTTATTTACTGCATCGATACGATCGTTCGTTAGGTTCGGAGCATACGGCTATCGGAAACGGGCGATCGCCATGAGTATCGCTCCCGAACCTCTTTCGGCGCTGCCCGGTACCGTCCTCGCCTGCGGTGCGGGTGTCCACGAATCTCGAGAATCTGCCGACAGCGAAGTGTATCCAAACGTGACGTTATACCAAGCCCAGAAAGTAAGACTACAGATAGGATAGAGGAGTCCCCCCACAGAA